>Ga0302314_10004722_pt1 | contig 25027 bp, 21 predicted proteins | sample III_Palsa_N2_3_FD_200533 | JGI IMG/M metagenome (GOLD analysis project Ga0302314, IMG submission 200533) | Peat permafrost microbial communities from Stordalen Mire near Abisko, Sweden - III_Palsa_N2_3 | ecosystem: Environmental > Terrestrial > Soil > Palsa > Peat permafrost | place: Sweden... | reverse complement strand
CCAACAAACCCCGCCCCACCAGCACACCCACAGGCCAGCCACCCGAAAACCTCGAACTCGCAGCATGATCAAACTAGGCTACGTGGCATTGGGTCTTAGCTCAGGGCAAGCTGACTTCCAACTTGAGTACAGTACTCTGACAAGTCATCGCGCGGCACCTGATTGACGCTGCTGGTGCTCACCGCCTCGGCGGCGGTCGGTGGCGCGTACTCACTGCAGCCCGCGCCGGACAATCGACACGGCCGCGTGCATCGATTTTCGATACTTGACCACGCTCTACTACGACGACGTCCTCGACCCGGCGGCGAGGCGCGCCAAGGGCCAGCAACCTCTGAGGAACCACCCGGCCGCGCTGGGCGGGACCTTGACCAGAGCCCCTACTCCACGCCACCTCACCTCGAAGCAGAAATCCCCGCAACCAATTCATTCGGCTGCGGGGATCCGCGTATTAAGCTCCACGCATCTCAGTCTCAGTAGATCGGCTTCTGCGGCTCGATCTGGTTGACCCAGCCCACGATGCCGCTGCCGAGGTGCACCGCGTCAGTGAAGCCGGCGGCCTTGACCAGGGCCAGCACCTCCGCGGAACGGACACCGGACTTGCAGTGCAGGACGATCTGCTTGTCCTGCGGCAGCTTCGTCAGCGCGTCGCCCATCAGGAACTCGTTCTTGGGCACCAGCTTCGCGCCCTCGATGCTGACGATCTCCCACTCGGCGGGCTCGCGCACGTCGATGATCTCGAGGTCCTGGCCCTCGTCGATCCACTGCTTGAGGGTCCTCGGGGTGATCGTGGAGTCCTTGACGGCCTCCTGGGCCTCCTCGGAGACCGCACCGCAGAACGCCTCGTAGTCGATGAGCCCGGTGACCGTCGGGTTCTTGCCGCACACCGCGCACTCCGGGTCCTTGCGGACCTTGACCGAGCGGTAGTTCATCTCCAGGGCGTCGTAGATCATCAGCCGGCCGACCAGCGGCTCGCCGATGCCCGTCAGCACCTTGATGGCCTCGGTGACCTGGATCGAGCCGATCGAGGCGCACAGCACGCCGAGGACGCCGCCCTCGGCGCAGGAGGGGACCATGCCGGGGGGCGGGGGCTCCGGGTAGAGGCAGCGGTAGCAGGGGCCGTACTCGGCCCAGAAGACCGAGGCCTGGCCGTCGAAGCGGTAGATCGAGCCCCACACGTACGGCTTGTTCAGCAGCACGCAGGCGTCGTTGACCAGGTAGCGGGTGGCGAAGTTGTCGGTGCCGTCGACGATCAGGTCGTACTGCGCGAACAGCTCCATCACGTTCTCGGCCTCGAGGCGCTCCTCGTGCAGCACCACCTCGACCAGCGGGTTGATCTCCTTGACGGAGTCGCGCGCGGACTCGGCCTTGGAGCGGCCCACGTCGGACTGGCCGTGGATGATCTGGCGCTGCAGGTTCGACTCGTCCACGGTGTCGAACTCGACGATGCCGAGGGTTCCCACGCCGGCGGCGGCGAGGTACATCAGCGCCGGGGAGCCGAGGCCGCCCGCGCCGACGCACAGCACCTTGGCGTTCTTGAGACGCTTCTGGCCGTCCATCGCGACGTCCGGGATGATCAGGTGGCGCGAATAGCGGCGCACCTCGTTCACGGTCAGGCTCTCGGCCGGCTCGACCAGCGGCGGCAACTTAACAGCAGGCGGTGCGGACACGGCCGAAGGCCCCCTTACCTCTCACTCGAATGCTCGGATCGCGGCGGAAACTCGCTTTCCCTCCGCAACCATGCCACGGCGTGCCGCATTCCCGCGAGGCAGTCCGGCAGCTGGAAACCCGCCCGACGCTACCCATGGCAGGTTACCGAGCCGTAGGATGAACGTTGACCAGGGTGGACCGTGAGGTCCACCGCGGTTAGTCAAGCCGCCGAACGAGTTAGCGTTCACAATCTTCGAGGAGCGCCGTGACCAGCAGCGCCGAAGCCCTGCCGACCGTCGAGGGACGCGCGCGTTCGATGCGCCTGCCCCGGGTGGCCCGGCGCAACCAGCTGCTCGGCGCGGCCCGCGAGGTCTTCGTGGCGCACGGCTACCACGCCGCCGCGATGGACGACATCGCCGAGCGCGCGGGCGTGTCCAAGCCGGTGCTCTACCAGCACTTCCCGGGCAAGCTCGAGCTCTACCTCGCGCTGCTCGACCAGCAGTGCGAGATCATGGTGAACAAGATCCGCTCCGCGCTGGACTCCACCCACGACAACAAGACGCGGGTGGCGGCCACCATGGACGCCTACTTCGACTTCGTCGAACACGAGACCGGCGCGTTCCGGCTGGTGTTCGAGTCGGACCTGACCAACGAGCCCGCGGTGCGCGAGCGGGTGGCCGACGCGCAGCTCGAGTGCGCCCGGCTGATCAGCGTGGTCATCGCGGAGGACACCGGCCTGCCGCACGAGGAGGCCATGCTGCTGGCCGTCGGCCTCACCGGCATCTCCCAGGTGACCGCGCGCTACTGGCTGGCCAGCGGCTCGCCGGTGTCCCGGGAGAAGGCCTCCGAGCTGATCTCCCAGCTGGCCTGGCGGGGCATCGCGAAGTTCCCGCTGGGGCGCGACTCGGCGAGGTAGCCGGGACGGTCGGCGAAATAGCCGCGCGGCCACGGAACGTTCCCCTTCAGGCGGGAGCCAGCGGTTACGCTGGCGATGCCTGTGTTTCAACGAGAGCGACGAAGTGACGAACGGCGCGTGCCCGTGCGCGCCGCGATGGAGGGATGAGCGTGGAGATCAAGATCGGCGTCCAGCACGCGAGCCGTGAGCTGACCGTGGAGTCCGCGCTGACCCCGGGCGAGGTGGAGAGCGCGGTCTCGGCGGCGTTCACCGGCGAGTCCGGCGTGCTGGTGCTCGAGGACGAGAAGGGCCGCAAGGTCTACGTGAAGGCGGACCAGCTGGCCTACGTGGAGATCGGTGAGCAGGCCGTCCGACGGGTCGGCTTCGGCGCTCTCTGAATCGCCGCGGGGATGTGTCCGGACCGAATCGGGTCCGGACACATCCCACTAAAATCGACGGCGCGTCGGTAGCCTGGCGCGCATGCACTGGCAAGAACCGCTCTGGTCGGCGCTCGGCGGCCTGCTCGTCGGGGTGTGGGGCTGCCTCGCGGTACCCGGGCGCCATCCGCTGGTCTGGCCGCTGATCCTGCTGCTCGGACTCGGCGGCGCGCTCGGCGGCGGCGCGCTGGCCACCGTGGTCCTCGGCCGCGGTCACGAGACGGTCAACCTGGTCGTGGCCATCGTGGTCGCGGTGCTGTTCGTCTTCGGCTTCTCGGTGTACGAGCGTTCCCGCGAGCTGCCGCAGAGCTGAGCGAGAACGCGACGGCTCTGCGGAATCCGACATCTGCCGGATACGAGACCTAAGTCACAGCACGCCGAGCGCGTGCCGCAGCACCAAGGCCTCTCCGGCCAGCCTCCGCTCGACCAATACGAGCCGGTCCGCGACCGTCTGCTCGTGTGACGCCGCGGCCAACTGCTCCTGCGCCCAACGCTGCGGTTCCGGGTCGAACTCCACCCCGTAAGCCTGCGCGGTCAGCCACTGCCAGTGATAGGCCTTGGCCAGCGCTTCCCACCAGTCACTCGGCCGCAACCTGCGCTCCGCCTCGTCCAGCAGCGGGTCGGGGCCCGCGGGCGCCGCGCCCTCGGCGAGCCTGCGGTGCGCAGCCGCCGCGCAGTCCGTCGCGGCAAGCCGGTCGGCGAAGGCGGGGGCCTGCGCGCCGAGGGCCGCCCAGCGCTCGAAATCGGCCAGCGCCTGGTAGCCGGACCGCCCTGTCTCGAGCTCGGCCCGGTCGACGGCCTGACCGGAACGTTCCTCCTCAGACTTCTGCATGTCACGCAGCGTACCCATTCGGGGAACGACGGGCTGGTAACATGGTGACACTGGCGGTCCAAGAGCGATCGCCAAGGCGGACTCGATCCGCCGGATGCCCGGTCGGCGCCCCGATCGGCTCCGACCGCGCGGCTGAAACGACGTCCCTCGACGCCCGGTGGCCACGCGAACCCCCCACCGCATGGGCCCCGCGGCCCGCACCCGGCGAAGCAGAACCGGGATGGCGAGCGCCGCGAGCATACGAAGAGGTAACGATCATCAGCATTTCGACTGACTCCCAGGACGGGCAGCCCGGCACCTTCGCCGCGCTCGGCGTCGCCCCGCACATCGTCTCCGCGCTGGATGCCCAGGGCATCTCCAGCCCCTTCCCGATCCAGGCCTCCACGATTCCGGTCGCCCTCGGCGGCGCGGACATCATCGGCCAGGCGAAGACCGGCACCGGCAAGACCCTCGCCTTCGGCGTCCCGGTGCTCCAGCGCATCGTCGAGCTTCCCGCGGAGGAGGGCGACGCCGCGCAGCCCGCCTCCGCCAAGTCCCCGGCCGCGAAGGCCGCGTCCGGCACGCGTCGCCGTGGGCGCTCCTCCGGCGGCACCTCGGGCGGCAAGCTGCCCCCGGCCAACGGCACCCCGCAGGCACTGATCGTGGTGCCCACTCGCGAGCTGTGCACGCAGGTGTGCGCGGACCTGACCGCCGCGGGCAGCACCAAGGGGATCCGGGTGCACGCGCTGTACGGCGGTCGCGCCTACGAGCCGCAGGTCAAGGCGCTGACCGACGGCATCGACATCGCGGTGGCCACCCCCGGCCGGCTGCTCGACCTGGCCAACCAGGGCCATCTGAACCTCAGCCGGGTGCGCACGCTGGTGCTGGACGAGGCCGACGAGATGCTCGACCTCGGCTTCCTGCCGGACGTGGAGCGGATCATCAAGCTGCTTCCGGCGCAGCGCCAGACGATGCTCTTCTCGGCCACCATGCCCGGCGCGGTGATCTCGCTGGCCCGGCAGTACATGAACCGGCCCACGCACATCCGCGCCGCCGAGCCGCACGACGAGGGCATCTCGGTCGCGAACATCAAGCAGTTCGTCTACCGCGCGCACGACCTGGACAAGATCGAGATGCTCGCGCGCATCCTGCAGGCCGAAGGCCGCGGTCTGACCATGGTCTTCGCCCGCACCAAGCGGGCCGTCGCGCGGATCACCGAGGAGCTGCAGGACCGGCACTTCGCGGTCGGCGCGGTGCACGGCGACCTGGCCCAGGGCGCGCGTGAGCAGGCGCTGCGGGCGTTCCGCAACGGCAAGGTGGACGTGCTGGTGGCCACGGACGTGGCGGCCCGCGGCATCGACGTCGAGGGCGTGACCCACGTGGTCAACTACCAGTGCCCGGAGGACGAGAAGGTCTACACGCACCGGATCGGCCGCACCGGCCGGGCCGGGCGCACCGGCACCTCGGTCACGCTGGTGGACTGGGAGGACATGCCGCGCTGGGGTCTGATCAACAAGGCGCTGGCCCTCGACCTCGCCGAGCCGGTCGAGCTGTACTCGACCTCGCCGCAGCTGTTCGCGGACCTGGACATTCCGCAGGGCGTCAAGGGCGCGCTGCCGAAGCAGGACCGGGTGCGCGCCGGGCTCGAGGCCGAGGAGCTCGAGGACCTCGGCGAGACCGGTCGGCACGGCGGCGCGCGCGGCGGTGGCAAGGGTCGCGGCAGTCGTGGCGCCGAAGCGGCGGCCGAGCCGGAGCCGCAGCCGCGTCGCGAGCGGACGCCGCGTCAGCGTCGGCGCACCCGCGGCGGCGGGCAGCAGTTCGCGGGCGCCGAGTCGGGCGTGTCGACTGTGAGCACGGATGCGATCGCGGTGCACACGGAGCGGGCCGCGGCGATGGGTGCCGCGCCGGTCCTGGAGAGCCAGACGGATCCGTTCCGCGTGCCTGGAAGTATGCCCGGCATCGAGCCGGTGAACGGTGAGACCACGTCGAAGACCCGCTCGCGGACGCGTAGCCGGGCCAAGGCGGCGGTGGCGCCGGAGGCGGCTCCGGAGACGCAGGCACAGACGCAGGCCGTGAGCATCGAGCCGGAGGTCCAGGCGGCGGAGGAGAAGCCGAAGCGCACCCGGACTCGCAAGCGTGCCGCGGCGGTCGAGACGGCGGCGGCGGTCGAGGCTCCGGCCGCGACGGTCGCGGTCATCGACGTCGTCGAGGAGAAGCCTGCGCGCAAGCGGGCTCGGAAGCGGACGACGAGCGTGGCCGAGGCCGCGACTCCGGTGGCCGCTCCCGCCGAGACCGTGGCGGAGGTCGCCGCGGTGACGGTCGAGCCGATCGGCGCGACCAAGACCGCCCGGACGCGCAAGCGTGCGGCGGCGCCCGCGCAGACCGTGGTCGAGGCGCCCGCCGAGACCGTCGCGGAGGTCGAGGTCGAGGTCGCGGTCGCGGAGAAGCCGGCGCGCAAGCGTGCCGCGCGCAAGACGACGGCGAACAAGGCCGCGGCGACGACCGAGGCTCCGGTGAGCGTGAGCAAGGGCGCGGCCGCCGAGGCTCCCGCGCCCAGGCCGGTGCGCAACCGTGGCGCCGGCGGCGGCAAGGGCGGCGGCAGCATCAAGCTGGCGCCCGGTTCGCTGGCCGACCCGGTCGTGCCGAACGAGCCGGTCCGCACGGCCCCGGTGAACGAGCCGGTCGAGCTGACCGAGGCGGTCTTCACCCAGGAGCCGATCCTGCAGGGCTCGCAGCGCACCACCACCGAGCGTGCACCGCGCAAGCGCACGGCCAAGAAGTCGGTGGCCGCGCAGGGCGCTCAGCAGGCCGGGCAGGTCACTTCGGCGCTGCCCGCGGACAAGTCCGCGGCGCCGGCCGAGGAGCCCGCGGTGGATCCGCTCAACATCGGCCCGGTCGCGAACCGTCGGCGGACCCGGATCTGATTCCGCGCCCGGATCCGGCGGCGGCCCCGTGCCGCCGCCGGATCCGGGCGCGGATACGCTGCTCGGGTAGCCGGATTTCATGGGAAGGGGAGGAGCCGCGTTGTCCACGCCGCCGTTCCTTGAGCTGCCGCAGGGAACCCATCGGGTCGCGCTGTCCGTCTCCGCCGGCCCGCTCTCCGCGCACGAGACCCACCCGCCCGGCGACATCGAAGCGCGCGCCGAGGTCATCTGCGTGCCCGGGTTCACCGGGTCCAAGGAAGACTTCCTGCCGATGCTCGAACCGCTCGGCCGCGCCGGCATCCGGGTGCTGTCGATCGACCAGCGCGGGCAGTGCGACTCCCCCGGCCTTCCGTTACAAACTCCCTACACCCTCGAGGGCTACGGCGAGGATCTGCGCGAGCTGATCACGCAGCGGGCCGAGGCGGGCATACCGGTGCATCTGGTCGGGCACTCCTTCGGCGGCTACGTGACCAGGCAGGCGCTGCTCGGCGGCCCGAAGCTGCCGCTGGCCACGGTGACGCTGCTGGGCACCGGGCCCGGCGCGGTCCCGGCTCCCGCCTCCTACCGGGTGCGTGTCTTCCTCGCGGCCACCCAGCTGATGAGCCCGGTCACCGGCAACCGGCTGCTGAGGCTGGACCGGCACCCGGATCCGGCGATCCAGAGGTTCGTTCGACACCGCATCAGGGGCAATGACCGACGTGCCCTGCAGGCGATGGCGCGCTGGCTGCTCACCGAACCGGACCGGGTGGACGAGCTCCGCGCGGTGCTGCAGCGGGACGAGCTGCCCTGCTTCGCGGTGTGCGGCGTGAATGAGAGCACGTGGAGCGCCGCGGAGCAGCAGTCGATGGCGGAGCGGCTCGGCGTGCCGTTCACTGTGATCCCGGAGGCCGGGCACTCGGTGAACGTGGACCAGCCCGAGCTCTTGGTCGAGACCCTGCTGGGTTACTGGGCAAGCGCGGCCGTGCATCAGGCGGACGCGGCCGAACCCGCGGGCTGACGGGGCCTCAGCCCGCGTCCAGCTCTCCGTCAGCCCTCGTCCAGCTCGACCAGAAACGACGTCGTCTTCCCGCCGCCGGGAGCCGCGCGCACCCACCAGCTCGCGGTGAGCGCGTCCACCAGGCTCAGGCCTCGATGGTGCTCGTCGTCGGGACCCGCGTCGAGCATCATCGGCAGGTCCACGCAGCGGTCGGTGACCTCGCACAGCAGCCGCCGCGGCTCGGTGCCGTAGACGCTGTGCTGGAGCTCCTGCGGCCCGTAGACGAGCCGGGCGTGCACGGTGATGGGGCCGGCGCCGTGCAGCACCGAGTTCGTCACCAGCTCGCTGAAGGCGACCAGCGCGCCGTAGGCCTGCTCCTCCTTGCCGGGGCACTGCGCCTCGAGCCAGCCCTCCAGCCAGATCCGGGCCAGCCTGGCGTGCACCGGCAGGGCCGGGAACGTCCACCAGACGCCGTCGGCCGGGGCGAGGGCCGTTTCCGCCTCCGCATCGGCTGGTGGCGCTTCGTGCATCATGGTGCGCATCGCAGACCACAACCTCTCGGTCCCGCGGTCTGACGGTCCGCCTCGTTCGCGGCGCGTCATCCGTCGTCTCTAGTCGAGAGTAGGCGGTGCACCGGCGATTGCGGATGCACTTTGCATCTATGCAACTCTTTCGAGCTACGCAAAGTCCCCTTCGCGTCCGCTTTCCGTGATAAACGCAGGTCCCCTTGACCGACTGTACCCGGTCAAGGGGACCTGAAGCGCCGTCAAGCGCGCCGTGCGCGCCGGAGCACGCGCCGCCGCTGACGATCAGTCAGCCCAAACGTCAATCAACTCAGACCTGGTCGGCCTTCTCCAGCGCGGTGCAGCAGGTGTCGGTGATGACCCGGGTCACGTTGTACGGGTCGCAGTTGGCGTTCGGGCGACGGTCCTCGATGTAACCCTTCTGGTCCACCTCGACCTGCCACGGGATGCGCACCGACGCGCCGCGGTTCGACACGCCGTAGCTGTACTCGTTCCACGGGGCGGTCTCGTGCAGGCCGGTGAGGCGGTCCTGGATGCCGTCGCCGTAGACCGAGACGTGCTCCAGCGGCTTGCCCTCGGCGCCGAGCGACTCGGCCGCGGTGATGATCGCGTCGTAGCCCTCGCGCATGGCCTTGGTGGAGAAGTTGGTGTGCGCGCCGGCGCCGTTCCAGTCGCCCTTCACCGGCTTGGCGCCGAAGCTGACGGACACGCCGTAGTCCTCGGCGACGCGGTGCAGCAGCCAGCGCGCGAGCCACAAGTGGTCGGCCACCGCGGTCGTGCCGACCGGACCGACCTGGAACTCCCACTGGCCGGGCATGACCTCGGCGTTGATGCCGGAGATCGCCAGGCCCGCCTCGAGGCAGTAGTCGAGGTGCTTCTCGACGATCTCGCGGCCGACGATGTTCGACGCGCCGACGCCGCAGTAGTACGGACCCTGCGGGCCGGGGAAGCCGCCGCCCTCGGGGAAGCCGAGCGGACGCTCGCCGTCGAACAGGGTGTACTCCTGCTCGATGCCGAACCACGGCTCCTGCGCGGCGAAGCGCTCGGCGACCTCGACGTTCGCGGCCCGGGTGTTGGACTCGTGCGCGGTGAAGTCGATGTTCTGGACCTCGCACAGCACCAGCACGTTCGCGCCGCCGCGGACCGGGTCCGGAACGGTGAGCACCGGCTTGAGCACGCGGTCCGAGGCGTGGCCCTCGGCCTGGTTGGTGCTTGACCCGTCGAAGCCCCAGATCGGCGGCTCGGCGCCGTCGGACAGAATCTTCGTCTTGGAACGAAGCTGCGCGGTGGGGAGGGTGCCGTCGATCCAGATGTACTCGGCCTTGTAACTCACGGGCGATCCTCAGCAGGCGTGAAGGGGGATGACTGGTCCCTCCAGGCTCACAGCTGCTCGTTTCCGCCTTGTTAACCGGTCGTGAACTCGGCATCAATCACGTGACGGGCCGGGCGGTCGCCGCTCGTCCCCGGGATCGTCGAACCATTCGGGTGGCGGACCGTCAGCGAACCACTCGTTCGGGGGAGCCGCGTCGTCCTCGTGCAGGATCGGGCTGTCGGCGTTGGTCAGCACCGCGGCGAGCGGCGGCAGCAGCGCGGCGACGATGCTCATGATCCCGGCCGCGAGCACCGAGTAGAAGCGCACCCAGGTCCAGGCGAGCACGATCAGCACCATGCAGGTGCCCATGATCAGGAAGTAACGCTGGTATCTGCGACGCGGCGTGATCGGCTTGGGCGGCTTCGGCTCGCGCGGCTCCGGATCGACCGGGTGATACGGCGGCACGTCGCGGCCCGGCTGGTAGTGCGCACCCTGCCTGATCCGGACGAGTACGACCACGATGTTGCCGAGGGAGAACACGGCGAGCGCGGCGAAGAACACCAGGAAGGGCAGCGTGCGCAGCCAGAACCCGAAGATACCCACGCCGAGCAGCCCGTTGGCCAGCCCCATGCAGGCCAGCACGAGCCGCATCCGCAACGGGCTGCGGGCGTGCGACGGCTCGTCCCCGGTGCGGGGCCGATGCTGCCGTTCCATGGCCGCCATCCTAGGGTTCGCCCGCGCGTCGGCCGACGCGGAGGTGGACGAACAGTCAGACGAGTGCCCCACCTGCGGCGATTCACAATGTGACCCAGGTCACACCGACTTGGCGAACGAAACGGTTTCGTACACACCAGGGGCGAGGTAGGGTCTCCAGTGTACGAAACGGTTTCGTTTCGAAGGTCGGGCGGTATCATCCGGCCATCGAACGCGGCCGTATCCGGAATCCGGCCGCGAAGGGAGTTGGCATGATCGACAGCGGCATCGTCGAGCGGGACACCGCCGACTCCCGGCGTGGCGCGGGACGTCGCACGGCGATCTGCCAGGCGGTCTGCGAACTGCTGGCCAAGGTCGGCTACGACCGGATGACGATGGACGCCATCGCGAACCAGGCCAAGGCGAGCAAGGCGACCATCTACCGGATGTGGCCGGACAAGCCGCAACTGGTGGCCGAGGCGCTCAAGTGCCAGTTCGGGACCGATACCGAGGTGCCGGACACCGGCTCGCTGCGCGGCGACCTGATGGCGCTGATGACGACGGCCTGCGAGATCGTCAGCAGCGAGCTCGGCGAGATGATCTCGGGCGTGCTGACGGCGGCCTCGCACGACCCGCGGCTGGCCGAGACGCTCAACGAGACCCTGTTCGAGGACAAGGCCCAGATGCACTCCGAACTGGTGCGACGGGCCGTCGACCGAGGCGAGCTCCCGCCGGAGGCCGACCCCGCGATCATGCACGAGGTGATGCACTCGATGATCTCCACGCGCAAGATCTGGGCGCTCGGGCCGCTCGACGACGAGTACGCCCAGCACGTGGTCGACGAGATCCTGATTCCGGTGATGCAGTACCGGAAACCCTAGCCGACCAGGGGTTTCCGCTCCGCTCTTCCATCCCCCAGACCTTCCAAACCAGTATCCGATGCGCGCGCGTTGACGGTTCTTGTCGGTGGCGCCCCGTAGCGTGGGTGATCGGCCGGGGGCTCCTTGCTCCCCTCAATTCGAACATGTGTTCAACAACCATGCCCAAAACCCCTGGAGGGGACCGAAATGTCAGACCTCCTCGCGGCGGAGGCCCCGCCGAAGGACTCGAAGCGCTGGCTGGCCCTGGTGGTCATGCTCTTCGCGCAACTCATGGTGGTGCTCGACAGCACGATCGTGAACATCGCGATGCCGCAGGCGCAGATCGCCCTGCACATCTCCGATGCCAACCGACAGTGGATGCTTACGGCGTACACGCTCACCTTCGGCGGACTGCTGCTGCTCGGCGGCCGGATCGCGGACTACGTGGGCCGCAAGCGAATGTTCCTGATCGGCCTGGTCGGCTTCGCCGGGGCCTCCGCGCTCGGCGGACTCGCGCAGAACGAGGGCATGCTCTTCGGCGCCCGCGCGCTGCAGGGCGCGTTCGGCGCGGTGCTCGCCCCGGCCTCGCTCTCGCTGATCACCGTCACCTTCACCGACGTCAAGGAGCGGGCCAGGGCCTTCGGCATGCTCGGCGCGATCTCCGGCGTGGGCGCGGCGATCGGCCTGGTCATGGGCGGCTGGCTGACCCAGGACTTCAGCTGGCGCTGGTGCCTGTTCGTCAACATCATCATGGCGGCCGGCGCCTTCGCGGCGGCCATCCCGCTGCTGACCGAGTCCAAGGCGCACGGCAACACCAAGTACGACATCCCCGGCGCGATCCTGGCCACGCTCGGCCTCGCCAGCATCGTCTACGGCTTCACCAACGCGGCCAAGCCCGGCCAGGGCTGGGCCGCGAGCGAGACCCTGCTGTTCCTGATCGGCGGCGCCATCGCGCTGGTGGCCTTCGTCGCGGTCGAGTCGCGGGTGTCGAACCCGCTGCTGCCGCTGCGCGTGCTGTTCCACCGCAACCGCGGCGGCTCGTACCTGGCCTCGGTGTTCATGGGCGCGGGCATGTTCGGCATGTTCATGTTCTTCACGTACTACTTCCAGCAGTCGCTGGGGTACGACCCGCTCAAGACCGGCCTGCTCTACCTGCCGTTCACCGCCTCGCTGATCGTCACGGCGGGCATCGTCAGCCCGCTGCTGCCGCGCATCGGCCCGCGGATCCTGATGACCTACGGCTCGCTGGTGGCGGCCGGCGGCCTGTTCTGGCTGACCGACCTCAAGCTGGACTCGTCCTACCCGGCGATGATCATGCCCGCGATGATCATCCTGGCGCACGGCATGGGCTGCGTGTTCGTGCCGCTGGCGAACACGGCGCTGACCGGCGTCGCGGACCACGACGCGGGTGTGGCGAGCGCGATGGTCAACACGACCCAGCAGATCGGCGGCTCGCTCGGCGTGGCGCTGCTCAACACCTTCTTCACCACGGCGACCGCGACCTACGTCACCGCGCACACCGCTTCGCTGGGCAAGCTCACGGCCGAGGCGCTCGGCGCGATCCACGGCTACAACGTGGCCTTCATGGTGAGCGCGGGGCTGCTCGCCGCGGCGGCGGTCGTCATCTTCGTGTTCATCCGCAAGGACCCGGCCGGCGAGGGAGCCATCTCCGGCGCCCCGGCGGACCGTCCGATGGTGCACGTGGGCTGAGCCGAGGCTCGTACACGGATACGAACTACGGATACGAAAAAGGATCCTCGGGCCGACTCCCTTGTCGGCCCGAGGATCCTCGTTTCACATTGTTACGTGCCGTTCACGGTCAGACGCCGGCCTCGAAGGCCGGGTAGTAGGCGTCGGCCTGGCCGGCCGCGGTCGGGTGGTAGGACTCGGAGATGTCCAGCCAGTTGAGCGAGTGCAGCCACGCGCTGCTGTCGCAGATCTCGTGGCCGGAGAAGTAGGGGCGGATGTCGACGTAGGTGAAGCCGTACTTCTCGGCCGCCGTCTGGATGACGCCGTCGAGCACGTCGGCGCCGCCGTCGATCGCCGAGCGGCTGTCGTAGCTCAGGCCGACGCAGGTGCCGGACTGGGACAGGTCGTAGAACTCGGGGTAGCCGAGGACGACGACGTGGGCGTTCGGCGCGTCGGCCGCGATGTCGGAGTAGAGCGTGTCGAGTTCGCCCGGCAGGGTGTTCTCGGCGGTGCTCTCGGCGCCGGCCACGGCCGACTCGCAGCCGCTGGTGCCTTCGAGGACGCAGTCCTCCATGACCGAGCTGAAGCCGACGTCGTTGCCGCCGATGGTGATCGAGACCAGGCTCGTCGAGGAGCTGAGGCCGCCGAGCTGGCTGCTGATCACATCGGACGTGGTGGCGCCGGAGCAGGTCTCGTTGGTGAAGGAGGACGGCGCGTTGGCGTCGTCCCACAGGTAGGGGTACGCGTTGGTGCTCTGGTCGCAGTCGCCGCTGGCGCTGGTGTAGTCGCCGGCGCCGACGCCGGAGGAGTAGGAGTCGCCGAGCGCGACGTAGTGCGCGCTCGACGCCTGCGCGGCTCCGGTTCCGATCAGCACCAGCGCGGCGGCGGTTCCCGCGGTGGCGAGGACGGAGACACATCGACGGGTGAGGATGGGCATCATTGCTGTGGTTCCTCCCTGGTGGCAGCCTTGTCTACACAAGTAGCCACGAATCAGAGCCGTCACAAGGCGGTTTCCGAGTCTTTACGGAAATTCACGAGGCCCACACCGGCAGGCCCCGCTGCGTCACCCTGAGCGGCACCGAACGGGCTCGGCGCGCGGCGGACCGGGCCGCGGCGGCACAATTGCACCCGTGAGGATTCTGGAGGTCGTACTCGGCTCGCTGGTCGTGCTGTGCACCTGGGTCTCGGTGGTCGCGAACCTGGTCGTGCCGCGCGGGCTGCGCTCCCGCTACACCCGGCTGATCCGCGACGTGGTGCGTGGCCCGTTCCAGCTGGTGGCGGACCGCTGCCGCACCTTCGAGAGCAAGGACCTGCTGCTGGCCTGGGCCGCTCCGCTGTCCATTCTGATCACGCTGCTGAGCTGGCTGGGCCTGTCGGTCGTCGGCTTCGGCCTGGTGCTGGCCGGGGTGGGCGGGATCACCCCGGGCAAGGGCATGCTCGAGTCGGGCTCCTCCGTGTTCACCCTCGGCTTTCTGAGCAGCACGGACAGCCAGCAGACCTTCGTCGACTTCTGCGCCGCGGCCACCGGCCCGGTCATGATCGGCCTGCTGGTCGGGTACCTGCCGGCGATGTACAGCGCGTACTCGCAGCGGGAGGCCGAGGTGACGATGCTTCAGGCCAGGGCGGGCGTGCCGGCCTGGGGACCGGAGATCCTGATGCGGCACGTGCAGATCCCCGGCCTGATCACCCAGCTGCCCGCGCTCTACCAGGGCTGGGAGCGCTGGGCCGCGCAGATCGCGGAGAGCCACACGAGTTACCCGGTGCTGATCCACTTCCGCTCGCCGCGGGCCACCCGGAACTGGCTGATCGCGCTGCTGGCCATCATGGACGCGGCGGCGCTGGAACTCGCGCTGAGCCCGTCGAAGCCGAAGGCCACGATGCGGATGACGCTGCGCGCGGGCTTCACCTGCCTGCGCGAGATCGCCGATGTCGAGGGCATCCCGTACGACACGGACCCCGACCCGGACAGCGAGATCCAACTGACCTACCAGGAGTTCTCGCACGGCCTCGACCTGCTGCGGTACGCGGGCTACAAGCCGGAACGCGAGGACGACGAGGAGGTCTGGGCGCACTTCCGCGGCTGGCGGGTGAACTACGAGTCGCTGGCGTACACGCTCGCCTACCGGATCGACGCCGTCGCCGCGCCCTGGTCCGGACCGCGCCGGACGCAGCGTCAGATGCTGGCGGTGCGTTCCCCGATCGACCGCCAGCCCAGGGTGGCGAGGGCGAAGGCCGAATAGCGCCGGTCTTTGCTTGTCGGTCAGTCGACGCAGGGGACGCCCGGCGGCGGGTCGAGGTTGACCGGGGCGGGAGGCGGCGCGGAGGCGGTCGAGGGGGCGACGGCGGGTTTGGCGGGGGCGGCCGGGGCCGCGACGTGCTTGGGGCGAGCGGCGGGGGCGGGCACGGCGGCGCGCTTCGCCGGGGCCGGAACCGGGGCCGGGGCCGGGTGCGCGCTCTTGACCGGGTGCGTCGTCATCGCCTCGCTGTCCTCGGACGCCTGCTGCGCCTGGGCCTGCGCCTCGGCCGCGGACTGCGGGATCTGCGGGCCGTTGCCGCCGCCGCCCGCGCTCATCCCCGCCGGGACCTTGCCCGCGATCAGCTCCTGCGCATCGTCGCGGACCTGGTTCGGGTCGATGAGGTTCACCGACTCGCCGTCCTCGGTGGCAAAGCCCTGGATCGGCAGCGTGTAGAAGCTGACGTCGCCCGCGGTCACCGAGCCCGCCTGGCGCAGGAAGGTGAGCGGGTCGAAGCCGGAGTCGACGACGACGTCCCGGTGCGCGACGTCGAGCAGCGCGCCGAGCTTGCCCAGGTCGCCGAAGACGCCCTCGGAGTCCAGCTTGGCCACGGCCGAGGCGAGGAAGGCCTGCTGACGGTGCGTGCGGTCCAGGTCGCCGCCGCTGAGGTTGTGCCGCTGCCGGACGAACTCGAGCGCCTGCTGGCCGTCGAGGGTCTGCACGCCGGCCGGGAAGTTCGCGCCGGAGTAGTCGTCGTGCGCGGGCTGGCGCAGGCAGACGGTGACCCCGCCGAGGGCGTTGGCCAGGTCGTAGAAGCCGGCCAGGTTGATCTCGGCGAAGTGGTCCACCTGCACGCCGAGCAGGTCCTGCACGGCCTCGATGGACGCCCGGCGCCCGGCCTCCCGGCCGAGCTGTTCGAGCTGCGCCGCGCCGGTCGTGCCGGACTGCTGCGCCTGCTGCTCGGCCAGCGCCTTGGCCCGGCCGTAGGCTTCCTTGATCTTGTGCCAGCCGAGGCCGTCGGGCAGGTCCACGTAGTCATCGCGCGGGATGGACAGGGCCACTGCGCGCGAGCCGTCGGCCGGGACGTGCAGCAGGATCAGGGTGTTGGTGTTGTAACCGCCGATGTCGCTGCTCGAGCCCGCGTGCAGCTTGTCCAGGATCGAATACGGCAGATCGTTGCCGTTCATGTCCTTCCGTGAGTCCAGGCCCATCAGCAGGATGTTCTGGTCGCTCTCCGGGTGGTCGCCGAGGCCGTCCAGCGCGTCGGACGTGGTGAGCGTGCCGGCGATCGTGCGGTCCATGTACCAGCCGGTGCCCGCCGCGGCCAGCACGATCAGCGCGAGACCGCCGGACAGCACCCGGCTGCCGAGCCGCAGGCCGCGCGGCAGCCGCAGGCGCGCGAAGGGGGAAGTCGCCACGGCCGCCGCCTCTCATCGGATGGGTCTTGCTCCGCCAGCCTAGAAAGACGCTGGTCGCGAGCGGCCAAGGCGCGGCCGGGGCGTCACCCGATCGGACCCGCGTCTTCCCCGGCGACGTCGGCTGTGTTACTCATGGGTGCGGAGGAGGTGGCGCCGATATGATCCCCGGACTGCCGCAGAAGCTCACGCAGCACGGCCTGCCGCAACGCGTGACGGTGTACGAGGTGGGCGCGCGCGACGGCCTGCAGAACGAGCAGACCGTGGTGCCGACCTTCGCCAAGGCCGAGTTCATCGAGCGCCTCGCCGACGCGGGCCTGTGGATGATCGAGGCGACCGGCTTCGCGCATCCGAAGTGGGTGCCGCAACTCGCGGACGCCGACGACCTGATGCCGCTGCTCGCCGCCCGGAAGTTCAACGAGCACACCCGACTGCCCGTTCTGGTCCCGAACCGCCGCGGGCTCGCCAGGGCCGTCGTCGCGGGCGTCAAGGACATCGCGGTGTTCGCCTCGGCGACCGAGACATTCGCGCGCAAGAACCTCAACTCGACCATCGAGGACTCGATGACCGAGATCGGGGCCACCCTGCAGCAGGCCCTCGCCCGCGGCATGCGCGCCCGCGGCTACGTCTCCATGTGCTTCGGAGACCCCTGGGAGGGCCCCGTCTCGATGCGCAAGGTGACGGAGATCGTGGCGCGGCTGATCGATGCCGGGTGCACGCAGGTGAGCCTCGGCGACACGATCGGCACCGCGACCCCCGGGCACGTACGTACCCTGATCGACGCGCTGGAGCGGCGCGGCGTGCCCCGCGACCGGCTCGCCGTGCACTTCCACGACACCTACGGCCAAGCGCTGGCGAACACGTACGCCGCGCTACAGGCCGGAATCGTGACCGTCGACTCCTCCGCCGGCGGACTCGGCGGCTGTCCCTACGCCGAATCCGCCACCGGCAACCTGGCCACCGAGGACCTCGTGTGGATGCTCGACGGGCTCGGCATCACGACCGGAGTCGATCTGGGCAAACTCGTCGAAACCTCGGGCTGGATGGCCGGAATCCTCGGTCGCCCGGCCCCCTCCCGCGCCGTCCAGGCCCTCGGCAAGGGCGCGAAGAGCGGATGATCGCCGACGGGCGCGACGGCTGCTGATCGCGTGTTCGTTGAACCTGCTCTGAAATCTCGTCGAATCTCCCTCAACGCAGGTTATCGGCACCGACGCGGGGGTATGCAGGTGTCCTCGCGAGGGTCTGGAAACTGGTAGCCTGTGCGAACCCTGAGGGGGGAAAATCACCAGCACGGCATAGGAGAAGAGCCACACATGGCCGAGACCCTGCAGGAACTCCTGCTCGCCCCGGACGTCCGCCCGAACGTCATCGCCGACGGTGTGACCTTGGTTGAAGAGGAGGTGTCGGAGAAGGGCCTGATCATCAAGGGCGCCTACAAGACCGTCACCGCCTTCGCCTCCGGCATCATTCACGACGCGGTGGAGACGCTGCTGCCGGAGATGCTGGGCAAGCTGGAGCCGTTCTGGTCGGAGTTCAACGCCAACGGCGGCGGCTCCTTCGGCGACTACCTCGTCAAGAACGGCGAGGCCGCTTCGGAGGCCCTGCTGTCCGTGACCGACGCGCGCGCCAAGAACTCCGAGCGCGCCCCGATCCGCAAGGCCTACAGCGCCGTGCGTCCGAGCGGCGTCAAGAACGTCGAGGCCGCGCTGCCGCGTCTGGGCGCCCTCGTCCAGAAGTACGCGGGCTGACGCAGCTTCATCCGCACGGCAGAAGTACGCGCAACGCTACTAGTTGCGCCCGCAGTACCTACCGCTACACCCGGAGCATCAGTTCCTGTCAGTGCCTCCTGGGATAGTCAAGTCAGGTGATCTAGGGTCATCTAACGACTACTCAGGAGGCATTGTCATGTCCGTGACTGTGAACCAGATCGAACTCGAGCTCGCCGCCAACTCCGGTCCCGCTTGGCTCGCCGAGGAGGGCGTGCCGGTGACGGTGTCCTTCCCCGCGGAGGCGGTGCGCTTCGAGGGTGATGAGCTGTGCTTCGTCACCGGAGGCAACATCGTGCGCACCGTTCCTAGGAACGAGGTCGCGGCACTCAGTTGGCGCGGCGGGGCGCGGGGTAGGCCCGGGGAGCCGCGTAACGCGGGCCAGTCTTGGACGGACGAGGAGCGCGATCAGCTCACCGCCGAGGTGGACGCGCAACTGACGTGGGCCGAGATCGGGCGCCGGCACGAGAGATCGGTCGCGGCGGTGAAGCTGGAGGCCGCCAAACTCGAGCTCATCGAGGTGAAGTAGCGATCTTCACCGGTCCGCGCGGGGATTCGGCAGCGCGTAGTTGAAATTCAACGTTAAATTTCCCTGCCACGTGCGCCGAATCCCCACCATATCAAGGCCCTTTGTCAATCCGCGCCATAGAACAGACGCTCGAAAGCCGTCCGCGCCCGGCGCGCGAGCCGGCGGTGGGTGTCGAGCAGCATCTCGCTGTCGACCTCCGCGCTGAGGTAACGGGCGATCCCGGCCAGTTCCCGCGCGTCCGTTGGCACCTGGTCCCCGGGCCGTCCGCGCACGACGGCGATCGCGTTGCGCAGCAAGGAGGTGTGCGTCCAGGCTTCGTCGAGCAGAGCGGCGTCCTCGGCATCGAGCAGTCCCGCGCGGGCGGCGGCCGAGAGGGTGGCGCGCGTCCCGGTGACGCGCAGTTCCGGCAGGTCGGCGCCGTACCGTAGTTGGAGCAGCTGGACGATCCACTCGACATCCGAAAGCCCGCCGGGGCCGAGCTTGGTGTTCAGCGCGGGATCGGCGCCGCGCGGCAGCCGTTCGGCCTCCATCCGGGCCTTGAGCCGCCGGATCTCGCGCACCTCGGCGTCGCTCGGACCGGATTCCGGGTAGCGCAGCGGATCGATCGCGGCGATGAAGCGCGCGCCGAGGTCCGCGTCCCCCGCGACCGGGGCAGCGCGCAGTAACGCCTGCGCCTCCCAGCCGTTCGACCAGCGCCGGTAGTACGCCGTGTACGAGGCGAGGGTGCGCACGATCGGCCCCTGCCTGCCCTCCGGCCGCAGGTCGGCGTCGATCTGCAGCGGCGGGTCGGTGCTGGGGGTCTGCAGCAGCGCCCGCAGTTCGGTGGCGACGGCGAACGCGGCGCTCGACGCGGCCTGGTCGTCGGCGCCGGGCAGCGGCTCGTAGACGAACAGCACGTCGGCGTCCGAGCCGTAGCCGAGCTCGGCCCCGCCGAGGCGTCCCATGCCGATGACGGCGAAGCGGATCGAGGGCTGCACGCTGTCCGCGCGGAAGGCGAGGACGGCCTCCAGCGCACCCTGGATGGTGGCGGTGGTGACGTCCGTAAGCGCCCGCCCGACGGCGTCGATCCGCGCACCGTCCGTGGAGTTCTCGAGGAGTTCGGCGGCGAGTGCCACAGCGTCGTGGTCGGAGCGCTGGTCGTTTTCGTGGTCGGCGGGCGCTGCGGCGTGCTCGGTCCGCTGGTCCGTCCCGGTGGCCGCGTGCGCCGTACCGCCGCTGGGGGCTGCCGCCTGCCCGTTTTCGGCCGGCCTATCTCGCCCATCGCCCCGATCGGCGCCCGGTAACTGCTCCAGCACGTCCGCGGCGGCGATGCGCAGCAATTCCCTGCGCCGCACGGCCCGGACCGCCGCGACTGCCTGGGTCGCGTCCGAGGCGCGGCAGACCAGTGCGGTGAGCTCCGTCGCCAGTGCCTTCCGGGTCGGCAGGGTGAGCTGCGACTGGGAGAGCTGCGCCACCGCGTCCGGCGCGCGCATCAGCAGGTCCGTCACGTAACCGCCGGAGCCGAGCAGCCGGGCGAGGCGCCAGGCCGTCTCGCCCTCGTCTCGCAGGGACCTGAGATACCAGGGCGTTCTGCCGAGCGCGTCGGAGAGTCGGCGGAAGGCGAGCAGGCTCGCGTCCGGGTCGGGCGCGTCGCCGAACCAGTCGAGGAAGACCGGCAGCAGCGTGCGCTGTATCGCGGCGCGCCGGCTCAGGCCCGAGGTCAGCGCGTCGATATTGGCCAGCGCGCCGGCCGGATTCGCGTAGCCGAGCGCCGTCAGCCGCGATTTCGCCGCGTTCGCCGACAGCCTGGTCGGCGTGGATCCACGATAGGCGGTGGGCTTGCCGAGGGTCCCGTTGGCCGTCGGCGCGGACAGCCGGACATCGGCCTCGTCGAGCCGGGCGACCGTCGAAAGTATCGGGCGGTAGAACAACTTCTCATGCAGCTGACGCACCGCCCGCGCATGCATCTGCCACGTCGTGCGCAACTGCCCCGCCGGATCCGTTCCGAAGGCCAGCGAGCGGCCGATCCGCCGCAACGACGGCTCGTCACTCGGCATCAGATGCGTGCGCTCGAGCCGGAAAAGCTGGATCCGGTGCTCGACCGTGCGCAGAAACCCGTACGCATCGGCGAGCTGTTGCGCGTCCTGCCGCCCTACGTAGCCACCTGCGGCGAGCGCGGCCAGGGCGTCCAGCGTCGAACGCTTCCGCAGTGACTCGTCCGCGCGGCCGTGCACCAACTGCAGCAGCTGGATCGCGAACTCGATGTCGCGCAGCCCGCCGGGACCCAGCTTGATCTCCCGCTCCACCCCCGCGGTGCCCGGCGCGTTGCGCAGGCTCGCCCTCGTGTGGTCGACGACGCGCCGCCGCATCGCCCGCACGTCCTCGACGAAGTGGTCGCGCTCCACCGCCGACCAGATCAGTGGGCTGATGAACCCGACGTAGGCCTCGCCGAGGTCCAGGTCGCCGGCCACCGGACGGGCCTTGAGCAGCGCCTGGAACTCCCAGGTCTTCGCCCAGCGCTGGTAGTACGCGGCGTGACTCGCCAAGGTGCGCACCAGCGGACCCGACTTGCCCTCCGGCCGCAGTGCCGCGTCCACCTCCCAGATGCTGCCCTCGGCGGTGACCTCGCCGCACAGCCGCATCAGCCCCGAAGCCAACTGCGTGCCGGTGCGCAGCGCCTCGTACTCGTCGTACTCGTCGGCCTCGGCTCCCATCGACAGCCGGCCGGGCGCGGCCACGAAGACCACGTCGACGTCGCTGACATAGTTCAGCTCCCTGGCACCGCACTTGCCCATGCCGATCACGGCGAGCCGGCAGGGCGCCGCGTCCCGGGGCAGTTCCGCGCGGGCCACCGCAAGCGCGGCCTCCAGCGTCGCCCCGGCCAGATCCGAGAGCTGCCGTCCCACCTCGGCCATCGGCGCGTCCCCGGCGACATCCCTGGCCGTGATCTGAAGCAGGCCGCGGCGATAGGCCACGCGCAACGCGTCAGCCGCCGCGGATCCGGTCAGCCCGGCCCGCGGCTCCGCTTCCGCGGGATCCGCGCCCACCGCGATGAGCAGCGTGCGACGCAGGTACTCCGGCTCCGGGGTCAGCTCCTCCGCCTCGAACTCGTCGAGCCCGTGCCAGGCCTCCGGATGCCTGGCCAGGAAGTCGCCGAGCGCCGAGGAGACGCCCAGCACGCCGAGCAGTCTGCCGCGCAGCGGCCCGGAGGCCGCTAGAGTCGCACGCAGCACCTCGGGGTCGGTGGTGTCGGCGGCCAGCATCCGGGACAGGGATCCGAGCGCGGTGTCGGGATCCGCGCAGGCACCGACGGCTTCCAGGAACAGCGGATCGGCGGCCAGGTCGACGAACTCGGGCCCGGCCAGGCGCGCGGCCGCGGCGGCCGGATCGGCGAATCCGCGGCGAGCAAGTCGGCTGAGCTGCGATTCACGTTCGCGAGGAGCGGCCACCACTCGACCTTAACCACTGCGCGGGCACTCGGCCAGGGCGCTGGACGCGAAGATCAACAGGCATGACGCACAATACGAGATAGTTCGCTCGAAAGAGTCATTCCCCACGCGACTACCCTCCGCTGCGCTACGGTGACGCCATGCGCGATATGACTGTGGCTTCCACTGATTACACCGTCCGCACCGCCCGTACGCCCGCCGCTCCGGGCACCGCACCGAGTTTTCCGCGGTTGGCCTCCTCCGACGGCGGCGTGCTGGGCCCGACCGCACCGCTCCCCCGGGACCGCGCCGCAGCAGCAGCCGCGCCCGCCCCGGCGCCGGCCCGTCCGCGCGAGCGCAGGACCCTGACTCGGGCCGACTGGATCGGCACCGCCGTGGAGGCGCTGGCCCGCGACGGACTGCGCGCGGTGGCCGTGGAGCCGCTGGCCGAGCGGCTCGGCGCGACCAAGGGCTCGTTCTACTGGCACTTCCGTGATCGCAACGCCCTGCTTCAGGCCGCGGTGGAGCAGTGGGAGGCCACGGTGATCGACGAGTCGATCGCCCGCCTCGACGAGATCGCCGACCCGATCGAGCGGCACAACGCGACCGTGGAGCTGCTCAACGGATCCCCGAAGGACGTCAAGATCTTCCTGGTTCTGCTCTGGAATGCCGACCACGCCGTGATCGGCCCCGCGATCGAGCGCATCGTGCGCAAGCGGATGGCCTACTCGCAGCGGCTGCGCGAGCAGGCGGGCCTGACGCCCGAGCAGGCCGAGCATTCCGCGCTGCACGCCTACTCCGTGTGGCTCGGACTGCAGTTGCTGCGCCAGGCCGTGCCCGGCATGGTCCCTGAGGAGATCAGCGGCGAGACGCTGTCCGACTACGTCTCCCAGGTCGGCCGACTCGCCGTCGGCCTCTAGCTCTGTCGCCGCCCCGCACACAGCGGCGACAGAGCCGGCAAGACCTCTCGGACTTCATCCAGCAGTCCTGACTGAACTCACATCACAGCACCAACCGGTCCCCGACGCGTGTCTTCTCCCGACCGACGCCGACGGACCCCGACTTACCGACCGGCCACTCTCCCCGGTACCGCCGCGGTCCATGCAGGGATCCCCCGGCGTTCAGGTACCCGGCAAGGTCGATCGCGGCGTGTTCAACGGCGAACAATCCGGCCGTGAGCTCCCTCCCCCACCACACGACCACGGCGCGATTCGCCGTGCGCGCGGCGACGGGCCGGGCCGAAGCCCGGATCCCGCCCCCGCCTACAGCACCGGCAGGTAGCGACTCAGTTCGAACGGCGTGACCTGCCGCTCGTACTCGGCCCACTCGGCCCGCTTGTTCCGCAGGAAGAACTCGAAGACGTGCTCGCCGAGCGTTTCGGCGACCAGTTCGCTGCGCTCCATCACCGCCACCGCCTCGTCCAGCGAGGACGGCAGCGGCTGGATGCCCAGCGCCCGCCGCTCGGCCCGGGTCAGCGACCACACGTTGTCGTCGGCCCCGGGCGGCAGCTCATAGCCCTCCTCGACTCCCTTGAGACCGGCCGCCAGCAGGACGGCGTAGGCCAGGTAGGGGTTGCAGGCGCTGTCCAGGCTGCGCACCTCGATGCGCGTGGACTGGCTCTTGCCCGGCTTGTACATCGGCACGCGCACCAGCGCGGAACGGTTGTTGTGGCCCCAGCAGATGTAGTTCGGGGCCTCGCCGCCGCCGGAGAGCCGCTTGTACGAGTTGACCCACTGGTTGGTGACGGCGCTGATCTCACCCGCGTGCCGCAGCAGGCCCGCGATGAAGGACCGGCCGACCTTCGACAGCTGGTACTCCGCGCCCGGCTCGTTGAAGGCGTTGCGGTCACCCTCGAACAGCGAAAGGTGCGTGTGCATGCCCGAACCCGGGTGATCGGTCAGCGGCTTCGGCATAAAGGACGCGTAGACGCCCTGCTCCAGCGCGACCTCCTTGACCACAAGCCGGAAGGTCATGATGTTGTCCGCGGTGGACAGGGCGTCCGCGTACCGCAGGTCGATCTCCTGCTGGCCGGGGGCGGCCTCGTGGTGGCTGAACTCCACCGAGATGCCCATTGACTCCAGGTGGGTGATGGCCTGGCGGCGGAAGTCGTGGCCGACGCCGTGCGGCGTCAGGTCGAAGTAGCCGGACAGGTCCACCGGCTCGGGCGCCCGGCCCGGCTTCGGCTCGTTCTTGAACAGGAAGAACTCGATCTCGGGGTGCGTGTAGAAGGTGAAGCCCTTCTCCGCGGCCTTCGCGAGAGCGCGCTTGAGCACGTAGCGGGGGTCGGCGTACGACGCGGTGCCGTCCGGGGTCTGGATGTCGCAGAACATCCGGCCCGTGCCCGGCGCCTCGGCCCGCCACGGCAGGATCTGGAAGGTCGACGGGTCGGGCTTGACCAGCATGTCCGACTCGTGCACCCGCGCGAAGCCCTCGATCGCCGAGCCGTCGAAGCCGATTCCCTCGGCGAACGCCTGCTCGAGCTCCGCCGGCGCGACCGCGACGGACTTCAGAAAACCTAGGACATCGGTGAACCACAGGCGAACGAAGCGGATGTCCCGCTCCTCCAGGGTCCTGAGGACGAACTCCTGCTGCCGCTCCATGATCCACTCTCCGTGTGACTGGTGTACCTTCCGCTCCCCACACTATCCCCCCGGCCAGTTACCGCGAGGTAAACCGGTCGGCCGGATGGCCCATCCCCACAATATGCACAAAGTCGCGTGGGACGCACAAAGCCGTGTGGGCCCGGAACCTTTCGGTTCCGGGCCCACACGGGTCACATGAAGCGCGGCGGTGTCCTACTCTCCCACCAGGTCCCCCTGGCAGTACCATCGGCGCTGGCGGGCTTAGCTTCCGGGTTCGGGATGGGACCGGGCGTTTCCCCGCCGCCATGACCGCCGCACGGTCATCA
>Ga0302314_10004721_pt1 | contig 25028 bp, 19 predicted proteins | sample III_Palsa_N2_3_FD_200533 | JGI IMG/M metagenome (GOLD analysis project Ga0302314, IMG submission 200533) | Peat permafrost microbial communities from Stordalen Mire near Abisko, Sweden - III_Palsa_N2_3 | ecosystem: Environmental > Terrestrial > Soil > Palsa > Peat permafrost | place: Sweden... | reverse complement strand
GCGATGCTGAGGACTTCGCCCCGGGCCTTGCGGCCTTTCATGACGACGCCGGGGTATTTCATGGTGAGGCGGGAGCCGATGTTGCAATCGATCCACTTGATCTCGGCCTCTTCCATGGCGATGCCGCGCTTGGTGACGAGGTTGAAGACGTTGTTGCTCCAGTTCTGGACGGTGACGTATTGGATCTTGGCGCCTTTGAGGGCGACGAGCTCGACGACGGCGCTGTGGAGGGTGGCGGTGTTGAACTTCGGCGCGGTGCAGCCTTCCATGTACATGACCTCGGCGCCTTCGTCGGCGATGATGAGGGTGCGCTCGAATTGGCCGAAGTTCTCGGCGTTGATCCGGAAGTAGGCCTGAAGGGGGTGCTTCACTTTGACCCCGGGCGGGACGTAGATGAAGCTGCCGCCGCTGAAGACGGCGCTGTTGAGGGCGGAGAATTTGTTGTCGCCGGTGGGGATGACTTTGCCGAACCAATCGCGGAATATCTTATGGTTCTTCAGCCCCTCGGTGCTGCCGACGAAGATGACGCCCTGTTCGCCGACGGCGGCCTTGATGTTGGAGTAGGCGGCCTCGCTATCGAACTGGGCCTCGACGCCGGCGAGGAACTTGCGCTCCTGCTCGGGGATGCCGAGGCGCTCGAAGGTGCGCTTGATGTCGTCGGGGACGTCGTCCCAGCTTTTCTTGGGCTGCTGGCCCTGGGAGAGGTAGTAGCGGATCTTGTCGAACTGGATGGCCTCGAGGTCCTTGCTGGCCCAGTGGGTGGGCATGGGCTTGTCGAGGAAGATCTTGAGGGCCCGGTGGCGGAACTGGCGGATCCAATCGGGGTCTTCCTTGACGTCGCTGATGTAGTCGACGGTCTTGTCGGAAAGGCCGACGCCCGCGTCGTAGGCGTAGTCCATTTCGTAATGGAAATCGCCGGAGCTGCGGTCGAGGTCGAGCGCCTGGGCTTGGTCGGCGGGAAGGGTATCGAGGGGGGAGGACATGGGCAGGATGGGTTAGACGGAGGCGAGTTCCTTGGCTTGTTCCTCGCGAATGATGTGGTCGTAGCCTTCCTTGTCGAGCTGGTGGGCGAGTTCCTTGCCGCCGCTGCGGACGATGCGGCCGTTGACGAGGACGTGGACGCGGTCGGGCACGATGTAGTCGAGGAGGCGTTGGTAGTGGGTGATGACGAGGACGCCGAGGTTGGGGCCGCGCAGGGCGTTGACGCCGTTGGAGACGATCTGGAGGGCGTCGACGTCGAGGCCGGAATCGGTCTCGTCGAGGACGGCGTACTTGGGCTCGAGCATGGCCATCTGGAGGATTTCGTTCCGCTTTTTTTCGCCGCCGGAGAAGCCTTCGTTGACGTAGCGGTTGGTGAATTCCTTCTTCATCTTGAGGCTCTCCATCTTGGCGTGGAGGAGGGCGTAGAAGGAGGCGGGGTCGAGGGTCTCGCCCTCGGGGAGACGGGCCTGGACGGCGGCGCGGAGGAAGTTGGCGATGGTGACGCCGCCGATCTCGCTGGGATACTGGAAGGCCATGAAGAGGCCTTTGCGGGCGCGGACGTCGGGCTCGAGTTCGAGGATGTTCTCGCCGTCGAGGAAGACCTCGCCGCCGGTGACGGTGTAGTCGGGGTGGCCGCTCATGACTTTGGCCAGGGTGCTCTTGCCGGAGCCGTTCGGCCCCATGATGGCGTGGACTTCCCCGGCGGGGACCTCGAGGTTGAGGCCGCGGAGGATTTCTTTTTCGCCGATGGAGGCTTGTAAGTCTCTAATGATCAAACTCATACTTTTACAATCTTCAATGTAGCGCAATGCGGGAGGGAGCGCAATCGTTCTTGAAGGGGGGGTAATGAGGGGGGAATCTCCTTACTCTGTTGAGTTTTGAAGGGGGGATGCTTTGCTCCCTGTCATGGTTATTGTCCGGTTGAGCGGGGGGCTCGGAAATCAACTTTTTCAATATGCGGCGGCCCGGGCGCTGGCGCTCCGGCTGGGGACGGCGCTCAAGCTCGACCTCTCGGTTTATCGGGAGGCGGAACATCTGACGCCGCGGACGTTCGATCTGGGGCATTTCTCGATCGAGGCTTCTCCATCCGGGATAAGGGAGGAGCTGATGATGCAGTTCTGGTCGCAACCGAGGCATTACACGGTGGCCAGAATCGCCCGGCGCTGGGGATGTCCGCTCGGCCTCCTGACGCTCGACGATCTGAAGCAGGGGTACGATCCGCGCCTGGAGAACGCGCGGGGGGATATCCTGTTGACGGGGTACTGGCAATCGGAGAGGAATTTCGCGGCGGCGGAGGAGGGGATCCGGCGGGAGTTCGCCTTCCGCTCCGCGCCGACGGGGAGGAACGCGGAGTTGGCGGAGCGGATCGGGACGATCGACTCGGTCTTCATCCATGTGCGGCGGACCGATTACCTGACGCCGGCCTGGACCACGGTGAACGGCCATCTCGGACTCGACTATTACTCGGCGGCGATCGAGCGGATGGGCCGGGAGGTGGGGACGCCGCATTTTTTCGTTTTCTCGGACGATCCGGAGTGGACCCAGGAAAATCTGAGCGCCGCTTATCCGATGACCCATGTGACCCATAACACGGGACCGATGGCCGCGGAGGATCTGCGGCTGATGAGTCTCTGCCGCCATGCGATCATGCCGAAAAGCACGTTCAGCTGGTGGGCGGTCTGGCTGGGGGCGCGCAAAGGGGTGGTGATCGCCCCCGAAGGCTGGAGTTTGGATTAAACCGCCAGAGCCTTTTCAGCTTAAGCAGGCCCAAGATATAGCTCCCATAGAGGTTACAGATCAAGTCAGAGCCAGAATGCCTGCGCGGTAGCGCACGTAGTTTCCAGGGGGAACCAATTTGCATGGCCGGGAGGCAATCCAAGGGGGCGCAGCCCCTTTGCGTCGTACAAGCTGCCCCCGTGCATCCCGGCCCGCCCATAACCAAGCGCGTTCGATCTGCCGCTGACACGCGCCACCTGAATGCCTGCGCGATAGCGCACGCAGTTCTCAGGGGAAACTAATTCGTATGGCCGGGAGGCAAACCCACGAGCCCGCTCTCCCGCGCTTCTCGCGTCCTCAACGGTATCATCCACTCATACTCGGCGATACTCCCCTCCCAAGCGGGGCAAGGGGCGCAGCCCCATCGATGCCACCTCGCGAGCTCATCCAACCAGAACCCGTTCTAGGCCGGAGCGGCGGAAGCAAACTGAAGCTGATACAGCTCCCGGTAAAGCCCGCCCTGGGCGAGGAGCTGGGCGTGGGTGCCGCGCTCGATAATGGCGCCGCCGCGCAGGACGATGATCTGGTCGGCGTTGACGACGGTGGAGAGGCGGTGGGCGATGACCAGGGAGGTGCGGCCTTTCATGACCCGCTCGGTGGCCTGCTGGATGAGGCGCTCGGAGTGGGTGTCGAGGGCGGAGGTGGCCTCGTCGAAGATGAGGATGCGGGGGTCTTTTAGCAGGACCCGGGCGATGGCGAGGCGCTGGCGCTGGCCGCCGGAGAGCTGGACGCCGCGCTCGCCGACGGCGGAGCGGTAGCCCTGGGGGAGCTTGGCGATGAATTCGTGGGCGTTGGCGGCCTTGGCGGCCTCGATCATCTCGGCTTCGGTGGCGTCGACGCGGCCGTATTTGAGGTTTTCGGCGATGGTGCCGGAGAAGAGGATGTTGTCCTGCATGACGATGCCGATCTGGCTGCGCAGGGAGTGGCTGTTGTGGGCGGCGATATCGAGGCAGTCGACGAGGATGCGGCCGCCGGTGGGGTCGTAGAAGCGGGCGAGGAGGGAGATGAGGGTGCTCTTGCCGCCGCCGCTGGGGCCGACCAGGGCGATGAGAGCGCCGGAGGCGACGGTGAAATCGACGTTGCGGATGATTTCCTGGCCGGGACGGTAGGCGAAGCTGACGGCCTGGAATTCGATCCGCCCGGCGAGGCGGGGGAGGGACGGTTTTTGATCGTTGTCGGGGATGTGGGGCTGGGTATCGAGGAGGACGAAGATTTTCTCCAGGGCGACGACGGCGCGCTGGATGACGGCGCTCGATTCGACCAGGCGGATGATGGGGGCGTAGAGGTAGGTGAGGTACATCCAGAAGGCGACGAGATCGCCGACGGTGAAGCCGCCATGGTGGCCAAAGGCGAGCCAGGAGCCGTAGGCGAGGACGGCGAGGGTGCCGAAGCCGGTGAGGAGCTCGGCGCCGGTGCTCAGGAGGGTATTCCGCCAGACGACCTGGTTATAATGGAGGTAGTCGTCCTCGATGCGGCCCCGGAAGGAATCGATTTCCCGGCTTTCGGCGGCGAAGGCCTTGACCAGGCGGTTGCTGGAGATCCGCTCGTTGAGGAAGCTGACCACCTTGTCCCAATTGCGGCGGTGGCGGCGGCTCTCGAAGCGCATCCGGCGGCGGTGCCAGAGGTAGTTGACGATGAAGAAGGGGAGGATGGCGTAGGTGACGAGGGCGAGGGAAAGGTTCTGCCGGACGAGGACAACGAGGACGAAGACGATGGTGAGGAGATCGCCCAGCAGGTTGACGGAGGCGCCGGTGACGAGCTGGTGGGCGCTGGCGGTGTCCTCGGTGACGCGGGAGACGATCTTGCCGGTGTGGCGGCCCTCGTAGAAGCGGAGGGAGAGTTTCTGCAGGTGGCTGAAGACGGCGATCCGCATGTCGCAGGTGACCCGCATCCCGACGCGCTGCATGAGGAAATTCCGCGCCAGGAGGACGATGGTGCGGACGATCTGGACGATGGCGAACCAGACGAGGAGGACGACGATGCGGTGCCAATTACCGGGATTCTCCGGATGGGCGGCCAGATCGATGACCCGGCCGAAAATCTTGGGGTTGAGCAGCTGGAGGACGGAGAAGCCGATCAGGAGGAGGAGGATGAGGGCCAGCTGCCAGCCGTAGGGGAAGATGTAGCCGTAGAAACGGCGTAGGGTTTTCCAAACTTCCGCCTGGGAGATTTTTTTGGCCACGGTGGGTAAACGAGGCTTACCAAGGATGAAGCGCGTTTCCTATCGCAAAATAAGAGATATGTTCCCTCACCTTCCAAGATTGCCACCGCGAAGCGTGCGTGCCCCGCCCTTCGGAGGGGAGGTCGCCGGGTATGAGTCGATTCTACCATGCGGACGCGAGGAGCGCGGGAGAGCGGGCTCGTGGATTTGCCTCCCGGCCATGCGAATTAGTTTCCCCTGGGAACTACGTGCGCTATCGCGCAGGCATTCAGGTGGCGGGGATCGGGGGAAGATCGAACGCGCTGGGTAGGGGCGGGCCGGGATGCACGGGGGCAGCTTGTACGATGCAAAGGGGCTGCGCCCCCTTGGATTGCCTCCCGGCCATGCAAATTGGTTCCCCCTGGAAACTACGTGCGCTACCGCGCAGGCATTCTGGCTCTGACTCGATCTGTAACCTCCGCTCTAGAACTGCCAGCGGATGCCGGCCTGGAGTGAGTTGTCGAGGAAGTCGTTGTTCGCCTGGCCGCTGTAGCCGAGGGTGGCGGTGACGGACTGGGTGAGGGTGGCCTGGAGGCCCGCGCCGAAGGTGGCGCTCTCCCGGCCCACGTCGTAGCCGTTCACGGTGAAGAGGCCGCCGGCCCCGGAGGCGAAGCGGGCGGTGGCGGATGAGCCGGTGTTCAGGAATTCGTGGTTCCAGCCCGCCGAGACGTAGGGCTGCCAGGCGATCTCTTTCCACTTGAACTCATAGGCGACGGTGCCGTCCAGGGTGCTTTGCAGGGACTCGGTTTCCTGGCTGTCGAGGGAGAGGGGGGTGAGGGAGCCGGTTTCGGAGAAGGCGGCGGTGTCGAGCTCGATGTAGTCGAAACCAAAGCTGGGGGTCAGGGTCCACTGGCCGAGCTTGAAGTCGTGGCCGTATTTGGCGCTGGCGTCGAATTCGGTGCCGGTGTCCTTGCCGCTGGCGGTGCCGTCGAGGGAATCGCGCTGGGAATCGTACCAGTGATAGGCGCCGCCGACCTGGGCATTGACCCAGTCCCCGGTCCGATCGTGCCAGGTGGCATAGGGGCCGAAGCGGACGGTATCGGCGCTGATGGCGGAGGTGTTGCTGAAGTCGTCCTTGTCCTTGTTGTACCCGGCCTGGAAGCCGATGGCGAAGTTCTGGTCGAGGCGGTAATCGACGCCGGCGTTGCCGCCGGCTCCGTAGTAGTTGGAATTGGGCGCGCCATTCTGGCCGTCGATATCGCCGAAGTCGCCATCGGCGGCGGCGAAGAAGCCCCACTTGTTGTTCGGGCCGGGGATGAAGGGTTTGCTGGTCATCGGGGCGTCGTCCGTGCCGGCCATGAGGCTGTTGAGGGGGAGGCTGTCGATCAGGTTGACCTGGCTCAGGTCGAGTCCGCTGGCGCCGCCGCGAATGGCGGAGAGGCGGCTGTCGATGGTGCGGAAGCTGGCCCGCCCGTCGTTGAAGGCGATGGGGGCGGCGACGGTCTGGCTGGTGGGGGCGATGGCGTTGAGGGCGGCGGGGAGCTGGCTGCCAGGCAGGCTGTTGAGGTAGTCGATGGCCGCGCTCATGCGGGGATCGCTAGAGACGGCGTCGAGGTTGCGGGCGACCGCTCCCTGGTTGGGGTTGTGGGCGAAGGGGGTGAAGGAATTCTGCTGGGTTCCAATCGTAACGGTAAAGTCGTTGGAGTTGTAGTTATAGGTGTAGGTCAGGGCGTTTCCGAGGGTGTTGGTGACGCCGCTGAACTGCCCGCTGACGCCGCCGGTGGCGGTGATGAAGGTGAAGCTTTCTCCGCCGGTGGGGACGAAGCCGCCGATGGGCTGGATCAGGAGATTGCCGCCGAGGGTGGCGGTGCCGCCGACGACGACTTTGTCATAGTTGGAGGTGCTGGCGACCTGGAAGAGGGTGTTGCTGCCGGAATTCAGCGTCAGGTTGCCGCCGATGTGGAGGGTGACGGGATCGCCGGGGGCGAGGGTGCCGCCGCTGAGGACGTTCAGGTTGCCGCCGAGGGTGCCGCTGCCGCCGACGCTGGCCCCGCTGGCGACGGTGACGGTGGTGGAGGAATCGCCCAGGGTGCCGTCGACCTCGAGGCTGCCGGCGCTGACCTGGGTGGCGCCGGTGAAGGCGCTGCTGGTGCCGGTCAGGACCAGGGTGCCGCTGCCGGACTGTTGCAGGGTGCCGTTGCCGGTGATGGTGCTGGAGTTGGTGACGGTGTCGGAGCGGTCGAAGATGACGGCGGAGTTATCGACCAGGTTTCCGGCGATGGCGCCGGTGGTGCCGCCGTTGCCGATCTGGAGGGTGCCTGCGCTGACGGTGGTGGCGCCGGCGTAGGTGTTGTTACCGCTCAAGATGAGGGTGCTGGAGCCGCTTTTGGTCAGGCCGCCCGCACCGGAAATGACGCCCGCATAGGTCGTGTCGGAGCTGCTGGTGACCGTCAGGGTATTGCTGCCGAGGACGACGCCGCTGGTGGCGCCGCCTGCCAGGTTTTGGACGAACGGCACGGTGGAAGCGGAGAGATCAAGGACCGCTCCATTGGAAATCACAACGCTGGTGGAGTCGGAGATATCGGCCCCACTGGAGAGGGCCAGGGTGCCCGCGCTGACGAGGGTCGCGCCGGTATAGGTGAAGTTGTTTCCGCTCAGGGTCAGGGTGCCGCTGCCGGCCTGGGTGAGGCCGCCGCTGCCGCTGACCGAATTGGAGACGGTGATGGCATCGGTCCGGTCATAGGCGAGGGTGCCGCTATCGGAAATGCTCCCGCTGAGGGAGCCGATGGTGCCGCCGTTGCCGATCTGGAGGGTGCCGGAACTGATGGTGGTGGAGGTGGGCGCGAAGGCGACATCGATGGCCCAGGTGCCGGTGCCGGACTCGGTCAGCGCGCCGGCGAAGGTGGTGGTGCCGGTGACCGCCGCGGAATAGACCTGGGTCCCGGCGCCGTTGAGGGTCAGCGTGGAGCCAGCCTGGCTGCCGATGTTGAGATTGCCGGAGATGCTGCCGCCGGCGGTGAGGGTCACGGTGTTGACGGAGGAAGCATCGAGCACGACATCGCCGCTGATGCTGCCGGAATTGGTGAGGGTGGTGGAGCCGCCGGTGACGAGGATGCCGTCGCCGCTCGCGCCGCCATTGTACCCGCCACCGCCGCCGGAAATGGAGCCGGCGTTGACGATGGTGGTGCCGGTGCCGGTGATTTCGATGCCGTTGCCGCCGCCGCCGCCGGCGCCGAAGATGGCGGAGCCGCCGCCGCCGCCGCCGGCATTAATAAAGCCACCTGTTTGGTTGGTGATCGTCACGCTGCTGGCCGAGGTGATGATGATGCCATCGCCGCCGCCGCCGCCGGAACCGTAGGCGCCAGTGAAGGCGCCGCTGCCGCCGCTACCGCCGGTGATGGTACTGCTGTTGGTTATAGTCTGCGTGCCGGTCTCGGCGATGCCCGAGCCGCCGCCGCCGCCGCCGCCCGAACCGCCTACGCCCGCGCCGCCGCCGCCGGAAGCGCCGCCGGTGTTACTATCCGGAGAGAAACCGCCGCCCGCTCCACCTCCCCCGGTGCCGTCGGTGCCGTTCTGGGTCGGGCCGTCAGTGCCATCGCCGGCGCCGCCGGTGCCGCCGGTGCCGCTGCCGAGGCCCACCGCGCCGCCAGCGCCACCGGTGCTGCCGCTCCCATTGCCGCCGTTGACTCCGGCGACGGGAGTGGTGATATCGGTGGCCCAAGCCGCGGGAACCATCCCGCTGAAGCCGATCAGGGCAATCGCCAATATTCGGGATGAAATCTGTCCCCGATGCGCTGTCAGCCTGGTTTTGGTCATAAGAGTGGCCTCTTTTCCCAATGTTCCAGTCTCGGGTCAAAGCAGGATGTTGCGCAGGTGGAAAACCTACAGAGCTCCTTTTTTCAAAGGTAATGAATGGAGTATAAGCTTGAGCGGCTGAAGGTTAGGACTAGAACCAAAGGGATGTCCGCTCCCTGCCGCGTTTTGATTGTCGATGACCATCCGGTGCTCCGGATGGGGTTGTCGGTGACGCTGGAGCATGCGGAAGGCTTCATGGTCTGCGGGGAGGCGGAGACTCCGGCGGCGGCGCGGGAGGCGGTGGAGCGGCTGTTGCCGGATGCGGCGGTGGTCGATCTCTCGCTGGGGGGAAGGGATGGGATCGATCTGATCGAGGATCTGATGGTGATCCATCCTCCGCTCCTGCTGCTGGTCTATAGCCGGATGGATGAGCTGCTCTATGCGAAGCGGGCGCTGCGGGCGGGGGCGCGCGGCTATCTCACGAAGAAGGGGACCTCGGCCGAGGTGGCGGAGGCGCTGCGGAAGATGGTGCAGGGCGAGCGGGTGGTGGGGGAACAAGTGCTGCGGCAAGAGGGGCTGGCCGACGGAACGGGAATGACCGACACGCTCTCCGACCGGGAGCTGCAGATTTTCCGCCTATTGGGCGGCGGCCTCGGCTCGGCGGAGATTGCGGCCCAGCTGCAGCTGAGCGTGAAGACGGTGGGGACCTATCGGGAGCGGCTGAAGCTGAAGCTGGCGCTCCCTTCCGGCGGAAGTCTGGAGCGGGCGGCTTATGAATTCGCGCTGGCTCAGGCCGATGTGCTGCCGCGGCGGTAGAGCCTTTCCCGTTTCAAGTAAGCGCAAGACTCCGCTCCCATCGAGGTGGCCAATCGAGTCTGAGCCAGAATGCCTGCGCGCCAGCGCACGTAGTTTCCAGGGGCAACCAATTTGCATGGCCGGGAGGCAAACCCAGGAGCCCGCTCTCCCGCGCTTCTCGCGTCCGCATTGGTAGAATCGACTCGGACTCGGCGACTCTCCCCTCCCCGCAGGGCAAGGGCGCAGCCCAAAAAACGGGACCGACCGAGCCAATCTAAATCGATGGCAGGTCGAAGAAGAAGGAGCTGCCCTGGCCCCGCTGGCTCTCGATGCGGAGGGTGCCGCCGTGGGAGTGGATGAAGTCGCGGCAGATGCGGAGTCCGAGCCCGAGCCCTTTTTCGTCCCCGGTTCCCCGGGTCGATTCTCCGGGGGCTCCGCCTTCGGACAGCAGGAGGCCAATCCGTTCCGGGGCGATGCCGACGCCCTGGTCGCGGACGGCGATCTCCCAGCGGGCTGTGTCGGGATGGGGATGGGCTTCGATCCGAATGCGGCCGCCGGGTTCGGTGAATTTCAGGGCGTTGGAGAGGAGGTTGCGAAAGATCGATTGGAGCTGGCCGGGATCGGCGCGGACGGCGGCCTCGGCGGGGATGGCGTTTTCGATTGCGATCCGCTTGTTCTCGGCGACGCGGGCGAGCAGGGCGCTCCCCTCCCCGCAGACGGCCTGGAGGGAGAGGGGCTCGAACCGGGGGGCGATGGCGCCGAGCTGGCTGGCCGACCATTGGAGGAGGTTTTCCATCGAGACGAAGAGGGTGTCGACGTCGGCTTTGAGGATTTCCTGAAGCGGCTCGAACCGTTCCGGGGTGAGCCGGCCCTCAAGGAGGTGGGTGAGCGATTCCTGGAGGTGGCCGATGGGCTCGCGGAGGTCGTGGGAGACGATGCCGAAGAGCCGTTCCTTGGCCCGGTTGGCCTCGCCCAGGGCGGCGACGGCGGCGGCGAGCTTGGCTTTTTCCTCCTGGAGGATCTGTTGGTATTGGTCGGTAACGGTGCGGATGAGGGCGGTGAAGCCGTAGAGGCAGAAGACGCTGACGGAAAAATCGATCAGGTAGCGCCAGGCGAACATGGGGGCGAGCTGGAACGATTTCAGGTGGACGGCCTGGACGACGAGGAAGCCGAGGCAGCAGAGGCAGGCGATGAGGCGGCGGGCCCAGACCGCCTCCATGAGGGTGACGTTGATGACGAGGTAGAGGAGGAGGGTCGATTCGGTGCCGTTGCCGTAGAGCAGGGACTGGATGAAGTAGCAGAGGCCCCCGCCGAAGCAGATTACGGCCAGGGCGGCGGAACGGAAGCCCCGGGCGATCAGCAGGAGACCGGCGACGGCCAGGCCGAAGATGGCGAGGTTGAACGGCAGGAGGCCCCAGTTGTGCTGGATGAAATTGAGGATCGCGAAGAGGAAACCGACCAGGGCCATGAGGACGCCCGCCAGGTTGAGCAGGTGGACGGCCTTGGTCTCGCCGAATGACATGCCGGGGCGGATGCCGAGGGAGATGAGGCGGCGCCAGAGGAACATGGGATTACCCTGGCACTATCCCAACTGATCGTAGTAGTAGATGCCGCTGAGGGCGGGGAGGTCATCGGTCCAGACGGTCTTGGCGGTGATTTTGGGCGGGCCTTTTTTCAGGTGGGCCTCGAACCAATCTTCCCGGCCGAGACCGGGGTGGAGGGGGGCGGGGATTTCCTGGAGGAGGGCGGCGTAGCGTTTCTGGGCAGCCTTGGCCCAGGCGGCGGGGGCGGCGTCGTGCTTTTTGCGGAGGGCGATGAAGTCGTCCTGGGTGAGGAGGATGGTCTTTTTCTTGGGGGCTTTCGGGTCCTGGACGCCAAGACCGGAGATGTGGCGGAGCAGGAGGGCGTTGATCACCTCGACGGGGGAGAGGGCGTCTTCGAGGAGGAGGTGCTTTTCGGTGATCTTGGCGGGGGCCTCGCCGATCAGGCGGACGATGAGCCAGCGGAGGAGCCGGTCTTCGGTCTTGAGCTGTTCGGCGCGGTCGCGGTCGGCGCGGAAGCGGTCGTAGCCGATCCAGGTTTCCTTGGTCTTGGCGGTGGCGTAGGCGACGAGGAGGTCCTTGGTGCCGATGCCGGTGCGGTCGAGCTCGAAGAGGTAGGGGTAGGGTTTGCCGTCCTCGTCCTGGCGGATCTGCTCGGCGAGGGCGATGGCCTTTTTCACCAAGTCCATGAAGTTCCGGGTGACGATGAGCTCGGCCCAGCGGGCGGGGTCGGGCTGGCCGTCGGTCTCCTCCAGGAGGGCCAGGGAGATGAGGCCGAGGACGATATTGAGGGCCTTGCGGAGCGAATCGACGTTCTGGAAGCCGACGAATTTCCGGGCGGCGTGGCCGATGAGGTCGCGCAGCTCGTCTTTCCAGAGGCCGAGCCGGACGACGGAGACGGTGCGCCCTTTGAAGGCGAGGTCGAGGGCGACGACGACGGGGAGCCGCGTCTCCCGGGTGGCCAGGAGATGGGGGGCGGCGGCAGTTTTGGCGCCTTTGGCGCTCTTGACGGCTTTTGCGGTTTTGACGGGGGGCACGCGGGCTGGAATTCGCTGAGCTTAGGTGACTTTTTCGAAGGGGTCTTCGTCGGCGGCGTCGACAGGGCTGGCCTCGACGAGCTTGGCGGCGCGGTTGGCGAGGGCCTGGAGGGTCCGCTGGAGTTGCTGGACGGCCTTCTTGTTCTCGGCGGGATCGGACTCCTCGTCGTCCGCCGCATCCTCCTCGCCTTCCTTCCTCGGAAAGAGGGAGAGGATCTCGTTGCGCAGGCGGTTGAAGGAGGGTTCGTCGAGGGCGTGGATGTCGGCGTAGAGCTCCTGCCAGGTGCCGTGCTGGATGTGGTTGGCCTCGAAGTCGGCGAGGAATTCGGGGCAGCCGTGCTCGAAGAGCGGGAGGGAGACAATGAGGTCTTCCATCAGGGAGTTTTTCAGGATCGACTTGAGGAGCTTGGCGCGCTGGGCGGGCTCGCCCTGGAGGAGGACGGGGAAGAGGAGGTCGGAGACTTCCTGCTTGAGGTTGATGAGGGCGTTGGGGCTGCTCCCCTTGAGATCCCCCCATTTTGCGCCGACCCGTTCGAGGGCGCCGATCAATTGCTCCGGGCTGACGAAGGGGGTGACGAGGGAGGGCTTGGTGTAGTCGGAGTTCTCGAGGAAGAGGCCGATCTCGCCGGGGGTGAGGTCGGCGACGACGAGGGCGAGCTGGTTGTCGCCGAGTTCGTTGCCGATGATGGCGAGCTGGGACTCGGCGGCCTTGGCCCCGGTCGATTTCAGGGTGGCGCGGAGGGCGAGGGCATTCATGGGCGGGTGGGTTCGAGGCTGGGTGGATCGAGCTTTTAAGTTTTGAGGGCGTTCTCAACCACCTTGTTGCCGGCGCTCTTGGCGCAGAGGGCGATGACGGTGACGGCGGCCTCGGGGTGGGAGGCGAGGAGAAATTTCCAGCTCTCGATGGCGCTGCGCCGGAGGTTGAGGCCGCCCGCCGCGATCAGGGCCTGGAGGGAGGCCGGGGTCGGCTTGGCCTTGAAGGCCTTCAGCTCGGGGCCGTCGACGAGCTGGGTCATGCCGAGGAAGGCGACGGCGGCGTAGAAGGCGTTGTCGGCCAGGAGCTCGGCCGACATCTCGGGGATGGTCTTGAGCGATTCGTCGCGGTATTCGCGGAAGGAGGCGCGGGCCTGGCTGGGGGTCTTGTCGCGGCCGAAAAAGCCGTCGACGGTTTCGATCATTTGTTGGAACTGATCTTCGAGAATCATGGTTTTAGAGGTGGGAGATTTCGAACTGGCCGAAGAAGTCGTCGACGATTGAGGTGCTGGCCCGGCTCAGGTCGGTGACGAGGGCCTGGCTGCGGGAATCGTCGTATTCCTTTTTCTTTTCGGGGTTGCCGAGGACGGCGTAGGCCTCGTTGATGGCGTGGAATTGGATGGGATCGCCGTTTTTGTCGGGGTGGTGCTCGACGGCGAGTTTGCGGTAGGCGGTCTTGATCTCGGCATCGGAGGCGGTGCGGGGGAGGCCGAGGTGCTGGTAGTAATCCTTCGCCATGGGGGTGTCTGGAATACCATGCCGGCGAGGCTGAGACAAGGGATGGTTCGGAAACCTTTTTTGGAGAAGAGATCGGACTGGCGTACAGTCTTGGGCTTGATAGAAAACCAGACTCCCTTTTCATGAACGAACTTTATATCCAGAAGATCTCGGAGGAGCTGAAGGTTCAGCCCCGGCAGGTGGCGGCGACGGCGAAGCTTTTCGCGGAGGGGGCGACGGTCCCGTTCATCGCGCGGTACCGCAAGGAGGCGACGGGCTCGCTCGACGAGGTGGCGATCACGACGATCCGCGAGCGGTTGCTGAGCCTGGCGGAGGTCGATGGGCGGCGGGAGGCGATCGTGAAGTCGCTGACGGAGCGGAATCTCCTTTCCGACGCGCTGAAGACGGCGATCGCCGGCGCCGATTCGCTGACCAAGCTGGAGGATATTTTCCAACCGTACCGTCCGAAGCGGCGGACCCGTGCGATCATTGCGAAGGAGCAGGGGTTGGAGCCGCTGGCTCTCCTTTTATTCAAACAGGAGGTGGCGACTGATCCGCTGGCGGAAGCCACGGCCTATGTGAGCGCGGAGAAGGGAGTGGAGACGCCGGAGGCGGCCTTGGCGGGGGCGCGCGATATCGTGGCGGAGATGGTGAGCGACGATCCGCGCGCGCGCGCCGGGTTGCGGGAGCTCTTTCTCAAGCAGGGGATCGTGAAGTCGAAGGTGCTGCTCGACAAGGAGGAGGCGGGGGCGAAGTTCAAGGATTACTTCGACTGGAGCGAGCCGCTGGCGGCGATCCCGAGCCACCGGCTGCTGGCGATCCGGCGGGGAGAGGCGGAGAATTTCCTGATGATGCGGATCGCGGTGGAGGAGACGGCGGCGCTGCCGATCCTGGAGCCGCTCTTCGTGACTGGCACTGGCCCGGCGGCGGAGCAGGTGCAGATGGCGGTGCAGGACGGGTACAAGCGGCTGCTTTCCTCGGCGATCGAGGTGGAGATGCGGCTCGAATCGAAGAAGCGGGCCGACGCGGAGGCGATCCGGGTCTTCACGGAGAATCTGCGCGAGCTGCTGCTGGCCTCGCCGCTGGGGCGGAAGAGCGTGCTGGCGATCGATCCCGGGTTTCGCACGGGGTGCAAGATCGTCTGCCTCGACCGGCAGGGGAAGCTGCTTCACAACGATGTGGTTTATCCGACGGCCTCGTCGATCGCGGAGGCGCGGGATGCGGCCTCGGGGTTGCTGAGCATGATCAAGAAGTATCAGATCGAGGCGATCGCGATCGGCAACGGGACGGCGGGACGGGAGACGGAGACGTTCGTGAAGCGGCTCAATCTGACGATCCCGATCATGATGGTGAACGAGAGCGGGGCCTCGATCTATTCGGCCTCGGCGGCGGCGCGGGAGGAGTTTCCGACCCACGACCTGACGGTGCGCGGCGCGGTCTCGATCGGGCGGCGATTGATGGATCCGCTGGCGGAGCTGGTGAAGCTCGACCCGAAATCGATCGGGGTGGGGCAGTATCAGCATGACGTCGATCAACCCGCGCTGAAGCGGAGTCTCGACGATGTGGTGGTGAGCTGCGTGAACGGGGTGGGGGTGGAGTTGAACACGGCGAGCAAGCAGCTGCTCGGCTATGTCTCAGGGCTCGGGCCCGCGCTGGCGGGGAGCATTGTGGCGCATCGGGATGCGAACGGGCCGTTCAAGTCGCGCGCGGAGCTGAAGAAGGTGGAGCGGCTGGGGCCGAAGGCCTTCGAGCAGGCGGCGGGATTCCTCCGGATCCGCGAGGGGGACCATCCGCTCGACGCCAGCGCGGTCCATCCGGAGAGCTATCCGATCGTCGACGCCATGGCCAAGGATCTGAATTGCACAGTCTCCGATTTGATGCGCGATGCGGAGCTGCGCAAGAAGATCGACCGGGCGCGCTATGTGACCGAGACGGTCGGCTTGCCGACGCTCAATGATATTCTGGCGGAGCTGGCCAAGCCGGGGCGCGATCCGCGCCAGCAGTTCGAGGCGTTCTCGTTCCAGGCGGGGGTGGAGAAGATGGAAGATCTGAAGCCGGGGATGAAATTGCCGGGGATCGTGACGAATGTGACGGCGTTCGGCGCGTTCGTCGATATCGGGGTCCATCAGGACGGCTTGGTCCATGTCAGCCAGGTGGCCGATCATTTCGTGAAGGACCCCGCCGAGGTGCTGAAGGTGCAGCAGAAGGTGATGGTGACGGTGCTCGATATCGATCTGCCGCGCAAGCGCATCGCGCTCTCGCTGAAGGCGGCTCCGGTGGTGGGGGCGGCTCCGGCTGCGGGCTCGGGGTCGGCGGGAAAGAGTTCTCCGGGGGCGCCTCGTCCGCTGGGGGGGCCGCGTCCGGCGCCCTCGCCGGCGCCGGTTAAGCCGAAGGCGGTCGATTGGTTCAGCGAGGCGCTGCAGAAGGGGCAGCGCAAGTAGGGAGCGTCAACGCGGCGGCAGCGTCAGGTTGCCGCGCTGCCGCCGGAAGCAGAAGGCGCAGAGGAGGGCGCCGAAGAGGAGCCAGACCGGCAGGAAGGCGAGGCCCCGTCCGACCGCTGCCTCCGGGCTCCCGCCGTCGCGGACGGCCCGCAGGAGGAGGGCGAAGAGGAGGCTGACGAAGCCGTAGCCGAGATTGAAGGCGACTCCCTTGAAGGAGAGAACGGTGGCGCGGTGGGCCGAATCGACCAGGGCGTTGAGGTAGTAGGAGACCATGTAGCCGAGGGCCATCATCGAGGCGGTCAGGGGAAGGATGAAGAGGACGCCCCAGTAGGGAAAGCGGCAGGCGACTCCGGCCAATCCAAACAGAATGGTGAGCGCAAGGATGAGGTAATTTCTTTGCAGGGAGCCAGTCGTGACCATGCGGCGGGCGAAGGGCGAGACGACCAGCCCGATCCCGCCCATGCTGGCGCCGACGATGCCGAAGACGGCCTCCGGCAGATGGATGACCCGCAGATAGGAGCTAGAAAGGGTGAGGAAAAGGCGGACGACGCTGTCGAGCATCACTCCGGCGACGATGACGAAGAGGGCGGCGGGGGTTCGCGCGATCCAGCTCCCGGCGGTGCGGACCAAGTGCCAGGCAGTCGCCTCGGGGTTGCTCCGGTCTCCGCTGGCGGGGGCGACGTGGGTCTCCCGCCGGGAGGGTTCGCGCAGGCCGAGCGCGGTCCAGAGGGTCAGGGCGGCGGTGATCAGGTTGAGGTAGATGGGGAAGCGGAGGGTGACGCCTTGGTCGAGATGGACGTGGAGGCCCAGGCCCGCGAGAAGCCTGCCCATGAAGACGGGGTCGTAGACGGCGCCGCCGACCAGCATCGCGATGACCATGCCGACGCCCTGCCAGCGCATGACTTGGTCGAGGACTTTGGGCCATTCGCCGGAGCGGCCCCGCTCGGCGAGGGAATCGAAGACCAGGGCCTCGTCGGCGCCGCTGGCCATCCCCTCGGCCATGCCGCTGAGGAGGCGGTTGGCCAGGCAGCAGAGGAGAAGGATCAGGCCGCCGTTGCGCGGGGCCAGCGCGAGCAGAACCATCTCCGCGACCATAAAGGCGGCGGCGGCGACGACGAGGGGGCGGCGGCCGATCCGGTCGGCGAGGACACCCGCCGGGAGGTCGGTGAAGACGATGGCGAGGGCCCAGGCGAAATTCAGGAGGGTGTATTCGGTGCCGCTGAGGCCGAGGTCGAGGAAGAGGACGGCGAGGACCGGGTAATAAAAACGGGAGTTGAAGAGGACCCGGAAGAGGACGAAGCGGCGCCAGTTGCGGTCGGCCGGGTTGACGGAGGTCATTTGGCGGCCGGCTTGGCAGGGCGGCGGAGGGAGGGCTTGCTCTTGGCGTCCGACTGGATGATATGGGCGCCGATGATGGCGGCGATCAGGCCGGGGAAGCGCTTCTGCAGTTCCTCGCAGCGGGAGGTGTTGTGCATCTCGACTCCCCGACGCTCGCTGCGGATCAGGCCGGCCTCGCGGAGGGCCTTGAAGTGCTGGGAGAGGGTCGACTTGGGGATAGTCTTTTCGCTGACCCGGAGGAAATTCGAGCAGATGCGCGGGCAGGCCGAGCTGGCGATCTGGGCGTAGATGGCGACGCGGATCGGATCGGAGAGGGCGTGGAGGATGCCCTCGACAGTGACGTCCTCGATCGAGGGGTGGAAGAGGGGCCGCATGAATTTCAGGCTACGCGCTCTTGACAGATTGTGCAATAGTTCATATGTTCTGAACTATAAGAGTTAGGATTCCGCGTATGCGGTCCCTTTCTCGACACACTTAAAAAAAGGAATACTCATGAGCAAGCTCACAGGAAAAGTCGCAGTCGTCACCGGAGCCTCCAAGGGGATCGGCGCCTCCATCGCCCGGAAACTCGCGGCGGCGGGCGCGGCGGTGGTGGTCAATTACGCCTCCAGCAAGGCGGGAGCCGAGGCGGTGGTCGCCGAAATCATCGCGGCGGGCGGCAAGGCGGTGGCGGTGGGCGGCGATGTCTCCAAGGCGGCCGAAGCGCAGGAGATCATCGACGCGGCGGTGAAGCATTATGGCCGTCTCGACGTGCTGGTGAACAACTCGGGCGTCTATGAAATGCTCCCGATCGAGGCGATCACCGAGGAACATTTCCACCGGATCTTCAATATCAACGTGCTCGGCCTGCTGCTGGTGACCCAGGCGGCGGTGAAGCATCTCGGCGAGGGTGGCAGCATCATCAATATCGGCTCGGTGGTCAGCCGGATCACGCCTCCGGGCAGCGCGGTCTATACGGGAACGAAGGGGGCGGTCGACGCCATCACCGGGGTGCTGGCAAAGGAGCTGGGCTCGAAGAAGATTCGGGTCAACGCGCTCAATCCCGGCATGGTCAATACCGAAGGGACCCGCAGCGCGGGCTTCATCGGCTCCGATTTCGAGACGGGGATCGTGGCGCTGACTCCGCTGGGCCGGGTGGGCCAGCCGGACGATATCGCCGACGTGGCGGTCTTCCTGGCTTCGGACGATTCCCGCTGGTTGACCGGCGAGCAGCTCCTGGTCGGCGGCGGCGTCCGCTAAGCGGGGGAAGATCGACCCCGCGTGCGCGATCCCGTCGCGCGCGCGGGGCGGTCGGTTCCCTATCTCCAAATCGGGAAACGGCCCCATTTCTCCGTTTTCAGGCCCGGATTATGGTCGTGCATGCCGAAGAAAATCCGCTACGCCGTCGTCGGCCTGGGAAATCTTTCCCAGGTGGCCATCCTTCCCGCCTTCGCCCATGCCAGGAACAACTCCGAGCTGGCGGCGTTCTTCACTGATGATCTGGTGAAGGAAAAGGCGCTCACGCGCCAATACGGCGTGGAAAGGTCGTACCGCTATCAGGAATTCGAGAAGGGGCTAAAAGAGAGCAATATCCAGGCGGTTTATATCGTCCTCCCCAACAGCCTGCACCGGGAATACGCCGTCCGCGCCGCCAATGCCGGAGTCCATGTGCTCTGCGAGAAGCCGATGGCGGTCACCGCCGAGGAGTGCCGCGAGATGGTCGACGCGGCGGCCCGCAACCGGGTCAAGCTGATGATCGCCTATCGGCTCCATTTCGAGCGGTCGAATCTGGAAGCGATCGCCCTCCTGGCCTCGGGTGAATTGGGGGAGCCCCGCATCTTCAACTCGACCTTCAGCATGCAGGTCAGCAAGGGCGACGTCCGCACCCGCCAAAAACTCGGCGGCGGGACGCTCTACGATCTCGGTCCCTATCCGATCAATGCCGCCCGCTATCTCTTCCGGGCCGAGCCGGTGGAGGTTTCGGCCTTCAGCTCGTCGGGCAAGGATCTCCGTTCGCAGGAAGTCGATGAGATGACCTCGGCGCTGCTGCGCTTTCCGGGGGGGCGTCTCGCCAGCTTCGTCACCAGCTTTGGCGCCGCCAGTGAGGATTTCTGTGAAGTCGTCGGGACGAAGGGACGGCTGCGCATCTTCAACGGTTATGGCTATGAGGAGGAAGTGATCCATGAAATCACGGTTGGGGAAAAGACCCGCCGGGTGAAATACCGCCTGCGCGACCAATTCGCCCCCGAGCTGATCGCCTTCTCCGACAATATCCTCAACAATACCGAGCCCGAGCCTTCCGGCCATGAAGGGCTCATCGATGTGGAAATCATCCGGGCGCTCTATCAATCGGCCCAAGATCGGCGCCCGATGCCGCTCCAGCTGACGCCCAAGCAGCGCCGCCCCGATCTCTCCCAGAAAATCGAGCGGCCGCCGGTACGCAAACAGGAACCCGTCCATGCGCCCAGCCCGTCCCAGTGATCTCCCCGCTGCGCCGCCCATGGATTCCCTTTCCGCCGCCCCTTCCCCGCCCCTGATCGATCCCGGTCGGCGCCTCGCCGGGATGCTCGCCCCGGTCTTCGCGCTGCGCCATCGCCAGGACTTCGGCATCGGCGACACCGTCGCGGTGCGCGAGGCGATCGATTTCTGCGCCCACGAGGGATTCTCGGTTTTGCAAATCCTTCCGATCCATGAGACGGTGGGCGACCACAGCCCCTATGGCGCGATCAGTTCCTGCGCGCTTTCGCCGGCGCTCCTGGCCCTGACCGAGGAGGAGGTCCCGGGGCTCGATATCGCCAAGGTCGAGGCCGCCGCGCCCGCCGCGTGGCTCTCGCAGCTGCGGGTCGGCCCGGTCAAATACAACTCGGTGGTTCCGCTGAAGTTCCAGCTCCTCCAGGCCGCCCATCGCGATTTCCGCCATCGCTATGGCCCCCGGAGCGCCCTCGGGCAGCTCTTCGCGGCCTTCCAAAAGGAAAACGCCTCCTGGCTGCCCGCCTACACCCTCTTCCGCCTGCTGGCGGGGGAATATGAGGGGAATCCCAATTGGACCGAATGGCGCCCCGAGCATCAGACAGTGGCCGCCGCCGAGGCTTGGTTCGCCAATTCCCACGATCACAACCGCCTGGCGATCGCGCGCGAGGGGCTGGCCTATATCCAGTGGATCGCCTTCAATCAATGGCGATCGGTCCGCCTCCATGCCGAGAAGCAGAAGGTCCTCCTCATGGGGGAGATGTCGTTCGGGGTCGGCCGCTGCAGCGCCGACGTCTGGTCCCGCCCCGATCTCTTCGACCTCGATTGGAACGTGGGGACGCGGCCGATCGCCTATTTCGACACCAACAAGGATTCCGAGCGATGGGGGCAGAACTGGGGGCTGCCTCCCTATCGCTGGGAAAATCACCGGGCGGAAGACTTCGCCTGGTTGCGGCGCCGCGTCGAAATGGAGCGCCGTTTCTTTCATCTCTGCCGCCTCGACCATCTGCGGGGCTACTTCCGCGCCTATATGTTCCCCTGGCAGGGGGGAGCCCAGCATGCCGAATTCGCCAAGCTCACCGAAGAGGAGGCCCTCGCCAGAACTGGAGGCCGCCTGCCCCGCTTCGTCCCGGGGCCGGATGAAGATCCCACCGCCGCCCAGCTCAATGGCCTCCAGGGGCGCGAAATCCTCGGCGTGATCCGCCAGGCCGCCGGCGGCATGGATCTGGTCGGCGAAATCATGGGGGCGATGCCCGATTACATGCGCCGGACGCTCGACGAGCTCGCCATCGCCAGCCTGACGTTTCCGCAATTGGAGAGAAATGCCGACCGTTCCCTGCACGATCCCTCCACTTTCCGCGCCTTGAGCCTGGCCAGCTATGGCAATCACGATCATGCCCCCCTCGCCTGCCTCTATCAAAATCTGGCCGCCAAGGCCAAGAACCCCGACGATCCCGCCGCTATCGATCTGTCGAATCTTCTCCGTTTTGTCGGCTGGCGGGGAGCGGCTCCCCAGGCCTTGACCGACGAGCTGCTGGCCTGTTTCCAGCAGGCCCTGCTGGCCACGCCTTGCGCGCTGGCGACCTTTCTGATCAGCGACGTCTTCGGCGTGCCCCTCCGCTTCAATCTGCCCGGCAGCTATGGAGCGGGGACCTGGTGCGAGCGTTTCGACCTTCCCTTGAAGGAAGCCTTTCATCATTCCGCCTACGGTCCCCGGCTGGCGACGCTGCGGAGGGAAATCATCCGGACGGAACGGCTGCCGCAGACGAAACCGAAACCGGCTCCCGTCCCCAGGGCGGCGGAGCAGGGCGCGATGCCGGTCTGAACTTCTCAGGATGCGGTTTTTTTAGGCTGCGCCCGCTTTCCCGCGCGGGCGGGAAGATCGGCGATGGGGGCATATGCCATTTCCACTCCCTCCCGGGCGTGGCGCAGGAGGAGGGAGCCCCGGGCCATATCTCCCAAGCCGACGAAGGGGGCCGGAAAGAAGAGCCTGCCGCCCAAGGGACGCCGCAGAACGTCGAGGTACTTGCCCGTGGCGAGACTTCCCAGCAGGACCAAGGGGCTGGAGGAGGGATGGGCGGCGAGAGCGGCCAGGTCGATCTCCAGGGGGCGGCGATACCGATCGTCTTCCGGGTCGATCGGCACGTCGGAAAGGGCCGCGAGATCAGGAAGGGTGAAGGGGGTGGAGGCGGGAAGCAGGCCCTGCTGGGGGGTGATGACCCGGACATCGTCGGCGGTGGCGGCGAAACGGGAGGCGTAGGCCAGCTTGCCCCGGAAATAGAGGCCGCTCATGAAGCTGAAGAGTTCCCCCAGCGTGACCGCTTCCCCCGCCTGGAGGCGGCGGGCCAGCGCCCCCTGGGATTGGGGATTGAAAAGGGTTTTGGCCCGCTTCCCGCCGGCATGGGCCGGGGAGAGGAGGAAGATCGGCCCGGGCTCATGCTTGGTCACGATTTCCACTCGGCCTGGGGATGTTTCGCGATGGCGCTCATCGTCCGGCCGGAGAGGGCGGAGGTCTCATCCCGTCTGGCCGAAAGTGGACGCATGGCCTTGCCGTGTTTGAGCAGGAGCCATTCGTTTCCTTTTCCATTGCGGGCATGCATTTTCACCAGGGCCCACTCTCCCTTGAGCTTTTTTCCTTCCAATCGGAAGTGGAGCTTGCCGGTCCGCAGGCCTTCGCCGGGCTCCGGGCCGAGATTTTCCCAGGTGCCGATGTCCCAGACCATGACGGTACCGGCCCCGTAGTTCCCGGAGGGGATGATTCCCTCGAAGCGGGCGTAGCCGAGGGGGTGGTCCTCGACCTGCATCGCCAATCGCTTGGTCTCGAGATCGAAGGGAGGGCCCTTCGGCACGGCCCATGATTTCAAGACCCCGTCCCATTCGAGCCGGAAATCGTAGTGGAGGTGGGAGGCCGCGTGTTTCTGGATGACGAAGAGGCCGGCTTTTTTCCCCTGCTTCGATTTTTTCCCCTTTGGCTCGGAAGTCGCGGCGAAATCGCGCTTGGCGTTGTAGGCGCCGATGGTTCCATCGCCGGTGCCCTTGAGGCGGTCTTTGGGGCGGCTTTTTTGGGCGGGAGGGAGTTCCCCGCCTTGGAGCTTGGCCAGGACTTCCTGGAGCGATTGTTTCAGGGTGAGGACGGGGGCGAAGAGATCGCCCTTTTTATCGACCCGGCGGAGGGCGGCCCCGGCCTCGAAGAAAATCCGGGAGGCGTCTTTCCGCTTCCAGCAGGCCTCGACCTCGTCCCACTCCAGGGGCATCGAGACATAGGGCCGCTCTTTCGCCCGGAGCGAGTAGACGGAGACGGTGGTCTTGGTCTCCGAGTTCTGGCTCCAATCGACGAGGACTTTTCCCTTCCGCAGCGCCTTCTTCATGTCGGAGACGACCAGCTCAGGATGGGCCTTTTCCAAGGCTTGGGCGACGGCCTTCGCAAAGGGCGAGGTTTGCTCATAAGTCGTCGGCGTGTTGAGCGGGAGGTAGAGTTGCAATCCCTTCGACCCCGAGGCCTTCACGAACGATTCGAGGCCTAGATTGTCGAACATCTCCCGGAGCCAGAGGGCGACCCGCGCGCAGGCGACGGCGTCGGCGGGCGGCCCGGGGTCGAGGTCGAAGACGATCTGGGTGGGGCGTCCGATCCGGGGGGCGCGGGAGAGGAAGGTGTGGAGTTCGAGATCGCCGAGGTTGGCCGCCCAGACCAGGGTCGGCAGGTTGTTCACGACGCAGAAACGGATCTCGCCCGGCTTGTGGTGGCGTGCCACCCGACAGGTCTCGACGAAGGGCGGCTTCGGACGGGGGCATTGCTTTTCGTAGAAGAAGGGGGCTTCGACGCCGTTGGGATAGCGTTTCAACGTCAGAGGCCGCCCCTGCAGGTGGGGCAGGAGGACGGGAGCGATCCGGATGTAGTAATCGATGACCTCGCCCTTGGTGAAACCGGCGCGGGGATAGTAGATTTTGTCGAGATTCGTGACCGGGACCTTTTTTCCGGCGACATCGAGGAGGACGGGCTGGGCCATCGGCCAATCTACGCCAGGACGGGCTGCCCGGCAATTTGCGGAGCCCGCATCCGGGGGTAAAGTGGAGGATGAGATCGATGTGGAAGGGGACTATTTCGTTCGGCCTTGTCACCATCCCGGTGGCGCTCTATCCGGCGACCAAGCGGGAGGAGCTCTCCTTCCGGCTCCTGCGGAAATCGGACCAGAGCCCGGTCAACTACAAGCGGATCGCCCAAGCCGACGGGAAGGAGGTCCCCTGGGACCAGATCGTGAAGGGCTATGAATATGAGAAGGGAAAGTTCATCGTCCTCAAGGAGGAGGATTTCCAGCGGGTCGATCTCGAGGCCGCCGCCCAGACGATCGACATCCTCGATTTCGTCGCGGTGGGGGAAATCGATCCGATGTTTTTCCAGAAGCCCTATTATCTCGAGCCCCAGAAGGGCGGGGACAAGGCCTATGCGCTGCTGCGGGAGGCGCTCCGCGACTCGGGGAAGATCGGGGTGGCTAAGGTGATCATCCGCACCCGCGAACATCTCGCGGGGGTCAAGGCGCATGGGAGCGCCCTCACCCTGGAGATCATGCACTTCGCCGACGAACTGGCCGACGCGGGACGGATGCGCTTTCCGAAGGCCTCCCAGGCCCGCCCCCGGGAGGTGACGATGGCCAAGCAGCTGATCGAGGGGATGACCGCCAAATGGAATCCCGATAAATACGAGGACGAGTACCGCAGCCAGCTCCTGGCGGTGATCAAGGAAAAGCTCCGGCATCCCCGGAAAAAAACGGCTCCCGCACTGAAGGCTGGGAAGAAGCCCTCCAATGTCATCGATCTGGTGAGCGTCCTGCAGGAAAGCCTTTCCCATACCCGCAACGGAGGCGGGGGACGGCGCGCTGCCCCCCGGAATTCCAAGCCGGGCCCGGGCCGGAGAAAGATCGTTCCCTTCCGCGCCCATCGCAAGGCCGCCTGATTTCCTGCCGCCATGCCCCGGCTTTCCTTCCTCGCCCCCATGAAGGCAGCGACCGCCGAGGCTCCGGCTCTCTCCGACCGGCGTTGGCTCTATGAGGTCAAGTTCGACGGCTACCGGGGCATTGCCGTGAAGAATGAAGGCCGCGTGGCGCTCTTCAGCCGGAACCGGAACCGGCTCGACGCCCGCTTTCCGGAGATCGTCGCCGCCGTGGCCGGGCTCCCCTGCCGCCGATGCGTCCTCGACGGCGAGATCTGCGCGCTCGATCCCCAGGGGCGCTCCTCGTTCCAGCTGATTCAGAATGCCGAGGAGGGGAGC
>Ga0302314_10004719_pt1 | contig 25032 bp, 28 predicted proteins | sample III_Palsa_N2_3_FD_200533 | JGI IMG/M metagenome (GOLD analysis project Ga0302314, IMG submission 200533) | Peat permafrost microbial communities from Stordalen Mire near Abisko, Sweden - III_Palsa_N2_3 | ecosystem: Environmental > Terrestrial > Soil > Palsa > Peat permafrost | place: Sweden... | reverse complement strand
CGGGTTCCCCCCACAACCCGGGTCTCGGTGGGTTAGTTAGTAGGCTCGAAACATGGCAAAACGACGCGTGGTTGTGACCGGGGCGAGCTCGGGGATCGGTGCCGCAACGGCACGCCTGTTCAGTGCGCACGGCTGGAACGTCATCGCCGTTGCGCGTCGGGCCGACCGGTTGGCGCAACTCGCCGCAGAGGCGGGCGTCGACACGTTCGTCGCAGACCTGACGAAGCAGGCGGACGTGGATGCGTTGCGCGACCACGTCGCATCCGGCGGCCCGCTGCAGGCCCTCGTCAACAATGCAGGCGGAGCGTTCGGGTTATCCACAGTGGAGGACAGCGACCCCGATGACTGGCAGCGCATGTTCGACGTCAACGTGCTGGCAACGTTGCGGGTGACCAAGGCCCTCCTGCCACTGCTGCGATCTGGCGCTGCCGATGGCGGGAGCGTGGACATCATGACGGTCACGTCGACCGCGGGTTTCATCGCGTACGAGGGCGGCTCGGGTTACAACGCCGCGAAGTTCGCCGAACATGCCATGGTGAGTGCGCTGAGACTCGAGCTCAACGGCGAACCTATCCGGGTGCTCGAGATCGCGCCAGGGATGGTTAAGACCGACGAGTTCTCGCTCAAGCGCTTCGGCGGCGACCAGGCTCGCGCTGATGCCGTGTATGACAATGTGCCGGAGCCGTTGACTGCCGACGACATTGCGACCACCATCGTCTCCACGATGGAACTGCCATCGCACATTAATCTCGATCTCATCACCATCAGGCCGGTCGCCCAGGCCGCGGCGCACAAGCTCGCCCGCGGCCCGCTCGCGCCCAGGCTCTAGCCCGGCTCTCATGCCGCTCACTCACCGGCTCTGCGGGAGGGTGGTCAGGCCGGGGGCAATGGGGCAGAGGCCTGCTCGTCGGCCAGGGAGTCCGCGAAGGCGAGCTTCGGCACGAGGAACAGCAGTACGGCGGCGACCAGGGCGCCGCATCCGCAGATGGTGAAGACCGTCAGGTAGCCACCGAGTGTCGGCGTGCTGTGTCCGAGGAACATCACGGCGCTCGAGGCGAGAACGATGGCGAAAGTGGATGACGCGAACGACCCGCCAATCGTCTTGGTCGTATTGGTGAGACCGGTCGCGACACCGGTCTGCCCTCGCGGCGCAGCGGCCGCCGCAGCAGCGGGCAGCGCCCCGACCAGTGCCCCGGAGCCGAGTCCCGCGACGATCATATTGAGCAGCGTCTCGACCTCGGTCGTGTGCAGCAGCAGGAAATCGAGATACCCGGCCGCCACGAAGAACGCGGCGATGATGAGTGCCACCCGCGGCGAGGTGAGGTTCGACAGCAGCGGGAAGAGCAGCGCGCCGATGATGAGCGAGATCAGGTACAGCCCGACGACCACCGAGATTCCGCCCGAGCTGAGACCGAGGCCGGCACCCGACTTCGGATCTGCACCCGCGAACGTAGCGAGCGGCGTCTGCGCCCCGAGGATGCTGATGCCGATGAGTCCTGCGGTGACCTGGACCGGCCACATTGTGGGCTGCCGGAACACTCGGATGTCGACGGCGGGGTCTTTCTGTCGAAGTTCGAACAGGGTCCACGGAACGAAGACCAGGACGCCCGCGGCCATCATGGCGTAGACCCACCACGCCCCGGGGCCGGCCATGCGCAGGAACGCCAGGCCGCCGGTGATCAGCAGCAGGCCGATCGTCAACAGTACGAAGCCCGGTGCGTCGAGGCTGCGACCAGGTAGCGGCTGCGATTCCGGCACTCCGAACAGGATGGCGAAGAAGACCAGTGTCACCGCGATAGCCGGAATGATGAGGGTGAGCGGCACATTGCCGTGGAAGACGTCGACGAGGTTGCCGCCGGCCAGGTCACCGATAATCGCTCCGGCCTCGAGTGCGACCACCAGGAAGCCCGCGGCTCGCCGGGTCTGCGACGCACTCCGACCGGAGCGCCGGCCGCGATCGAAGATGAGCGCGACTTCGAGTGGCAGCCAGACCACGTAGAAGCCCTGGAGGGCGAACGCGATGAGGTAGGTGGTGAAGTTGTCGGCGAACGGCAGTGCCCAGGTCGCCAGTGCGGTCAACACGGTCGAGATGAGCAGGATGCGCTTGTGCCCGTACATGTCGCCGAGTTTGGCGAGGAACGGCACGACGATCGCCGACAGCAGCAGTTGTGCGGCCTCGAACCAGTTGTAGCTGGCGGTCGCAATATGGAGGTGCCGGATTAGCGTCGGGATCAGCGGGATGTAGTACCCCTGCAGAATCCCGCTCGTCAGTTCGAGCAGGAACAGGAACCCGATGAGGCCGAAGGTCACACTGCCCGGACGCGCCTTCGCGTCGACGGGTGCGGCTTCTGCGGCGTCGTTGTGGATGCGTGCCATGGTCGGATGCTAGTGCAGCTTTCCCACGCAACACGCACGAAACGTGAGGGGGAATAGCGTTGCCGAATGGACGACGGGCGCGAAACACTCGGCTGGCTCGAGTTCGGTGATGCGGCTCGCCACCTGGCGATGGACGTGCTGGAGAGCGGCTTCCGCCCCGACTTCGTTATTGCGATCGCACGCGGCGGGCTGCTGCTGGCCGGCGCGATCGCCTACGCGCTCGGCGTCAAGAACTGCGGCAGCCTCAACGTCGAGTTCTACACCGGAGTAAATGAGCGGCTGCCGATGCCCGTCGTGCTTCCGCCCCTGCTCGACCAGGCTTCGCTTGCGGGTGCCCGCGTGCTGCTCGCGGACGACGTCTCCGACTCGGGACGCACTCTGGCCCTGGTGGTCGACCTGCTGCGCCAGTCGGGCGCCGAGGTTCGGTCGGTGGTGCTGTACACGAAGCCCGGAACCGTGCACGAGCCCGACTACACCTGGCACCGAACGTCCGGCTGGATCGCCTTCCCATGGTCGGCGCTTCCGCCGGTGACTCTCGAATCCGTGTAGTTCGTTCCGAAACCGCGTAGCTTTCTGTGCTGTGAGTCCACAGCCGCTCAACGAGCTTCTCGACCCGGGGTGGGCGGCCGCGCTGGCGCCTGCGCAGGCCGAGGTCGCACGCCTCGGCGACTTTCTGCGCGCGGAGACGGCGGCCGGTCGCGGGTACCTGCCGAGCGGGCCGAACGTGCTGCGCGCGTTCACCTACCCGTTCGCGGATGTTCGGGTGCTGATCGTGGGACAAGACCCGTACCCGACCCCCGGGCATCCGGTGGGCCTGTCGTTCTCCGTCGAGCCCCGGGTGCGGCCTGTTCCCCGAAGCCTGCAGAACATTTACAAGGAGCTGCACGCCGACCTCGGCGTCGCCGTGCCTGGCAACGGCGATCTCACGCCCTGGGCCGCTCACGGCGTGCTGCTGCTCAACAGGGTGTTGACGGTTCGACCCGGCGCATCCGGATCGCATCGCGGGATCGGCTGGGAGGCGGTCACCGAACTGGCGATCCGGGCGCTGGTCGCGCGCGGTGCCCCGCTGGTCGCGATCCTCTGGGGCAGGGATGCGGGAACCCTGCGACCGCTGCTCGGGTCGACTCCGGTAGTTGCGTCGGCGCATCCGAGTCCGCTGTCGGCGAGCAGCGGGTTTTTCGGCTCGCGACCGTTCAGCCGCGCCAACGAGCTGCTCGTGCAGCAGGGAGCGTCGCCGATCGACTGGTCGCTGTCCGCGTAGGCTTCAGCCGTGCTTGAAGAGGAATACCAACCCCGGCGGGTACTCCCGCAGCACCTCCGGCCTGTGCCGCCACCCGAGCCGGAGTTCGAGTACACCATCCGGCCAGCGACGACCGATGACCTGGCGAGCGTCCGCGAGATCTACAACCACTACGTGGTCAACTCGAGCATCACCTTCGACGAGCGGGCAATGACGCTGGTCGGTGTGCGCAAGAAGTTCGCGACCGCCGAAAAGCTCCGGATGCCGTTCCTGGTGGCGCAGAGTCCGAGCGGCGAGCTGCTGGGCTTCGCCTGGGTATTCCCGTGGCAGGGCAATGCCGCACGCTGGAAGACGGTCGAGGTCTCGATCTACCTCGGCCCGGCCGCGACCGGCAAAGGCCTCGGCAAGGTCTTGCTCGAACAGCTTCTCCGCGACGCGAAAGCGGTCGGGATCCGGGTCGTCATCGCGGTCATCGCCGACAAGGGTGCGGACGCGTCCATCGGCATGCACAAGAAGCTGGGCTTCAAGGAGACCGGCCGCATGGGCAAGGTCGGCTTCAAGTACGAGCGCTGGCTCGGCACGGTCACGCTTCAGAAGACACTGAAGTAGCGGCTTCCGCCGTTCCGATACGCGTACTCGGTCCTCGCGCGCTACTCGTCCACCGATCGCCCGGGCGTAACGAGGCCCGGCGTCGGCGTGCGGCTAGTGCTTGCCACCCAGTTCGAGCAGGCCGACCCCGCCGATCACCAGCACCATTCCGACGATCTGCTGCCAGGTCAGCGATTCGTGGAAGACGACCCAGCTGATGATGGCCACTGCGATAACGCCGACGCCCGCCCAGATCGCGTACGCGATACCGAGCGGCACGCCCGACCTGAGAGTGATCGAGAGAAGCACGAACGAGAGGATGTAGCCGACACCCACGATGATGTAGGCCCACCACACGTTCTTCGGTCCGCTCGCGAACTTGAGGAAGCTGGTGGCGACCACCTCGCTGACGATCGCGGCGGCGAGGTAGAGGTAGCCCATGAGGTCAAGCTACCAACTCCTGGCGCCTCAGTTCTTCGGCGTCGCGCGGCGCAGCACGAAGAACCCCCCGATGCCGCAGACGACCGTCGGGACGATCGTCCACAACGTCACTCCGATCGGTCCTGCGCTGACGAACCACTGGGCGACCGACGGCCACTGGTGCGCGAGCGTGAAGTAGGCGATCGCGCCGAGCAGGATGACCGCGATGATGCCGAAGAACCCGGTGAGCCCGGTCGCACGCCAGCGCACGAAGAACGCGGCGCCCGCGCATCCGATGAACAGCAGGAACAGGAACAGCAGGAAGTACATCACGAACCTCAGCACCCACGAGTCGTTCGTGAAGTAGGCCGGCGCGAACATGCGGCCACCGACGCCCCAGCCGCCTGTCGCGATCTCGATGACGCTCATGATTGTGAGCACGACCGCGAAGCCGAGCGACAGCACGACGAATGCGAGCGCCGAGCCCAGGTAGAAGTCGCGGCGCGTCACGCCGAAGCCGAGTGAGAACGGGAAGGTTCGTGAGATCGCCTGCACCGCGATGATGATGCCGTATACGTAGATGTACGAGACCGCGCCGGAGTAACCCAGGTGCACATGGTTGGCCTTGTTGTCGTTGCCGGTCGAGATCGTGATGATCCACCAGATCGCCAGGTTGAGCAGGAAGATGGCGCCGAGCACGATGAGCGGCATCCAGATCATCCCGAAGCGGTTGACGAAGTGCAGTTTGGTCACCGCCAGGATGCGGCGGGGTGACTCGAATGAGCGGGACGCGCTGAGCGCCGGCGATAGTGCGGTCATGACTGGGCTCCAAACTCTGTCTCGGGGATGCTGGTCTTGCGAACGATGAGTTGCTGAAGTGACACCGGGCCGAGTTCGAGGCCCGCGGCGGCGGCTTCGGTGCGGTCGGCCGCGTCGAGCTTCTCGACGGTGACCGAGGTCAGTCCGCCGAGCCCTTCGCGGTGCAGTACCGCGCGACGCCCGACGAACGCGTCGACGGCGCTCTTCGTGCCCGAGATCGTGGTCGCGGAACCGCGCAGCGTGTCGGCGTTCTCGTCGATGATGATGCGGCCCTCGTCGATCACGAGCACGTGTTCGAGCAGTGCGCTCACCTCGTCGATGAGGTGCGTCGAGAGGATGACGGTGCGGGGATGCTCGGCGAAGTCCTCGAGCAGGCGGTCGTAGAAGATCTGGCGGGCGACCGCGTCGAGCCCGAGGTAGGGCTCGTCGAAGAACGTGAGCGGAGCGCGGGACGCAAGACCCACGATGACTCCGACGGCCGAGAGCTGGCCGCGCGAGAGTTTCTTGATGCGTCGGTTCAGCGGCAGCCGGAAGTCGGCGACGAGACGGTCGGCGAATTCGGCATCCCAGTTCTGGAAGAACCACGGTGCGCTGGCGAACACGTGCCGCGGCCGGAAGTCCTCGGGGTACGACTGGCTCTCTTTGATGAAGCAGATGTTGCCGAGTACGGCAGCGTTCTCGACGGGCGATTCACCGAACACCCGGATGTCGCCCGAATTGGCGAACTGCTGGCCGGTGAGCAGCTGCATCATCGTGGTCTTGCCCGCGCCGTTGCGCCCGAGCAGGCCGTAGATGGTGTTTTCTTCGATGTGGAAGCTGACATCATTCACCGCGGTGAACTTTCCGAATCTCTTGCTGAGGCCTTCGACCTCGACGACGGCGGTCATTCCATTGCCCCTTCGGTTGTTGGTGTTGCCTGGATCATGCTCACGAGTTGCGCCTGGCTGAGGCCGAGTTTCGCGGCCTCGGCGACGAGCGGCCGAACGTATTCGGCCTCGAACTGGTCGCGACGCTTCGTCGCGAGCCGTGCCTGCGAACCGGTTGCCACGAACATTCCGATGCCCCTTTTCTTGTAGAGGATGCCGTCGTCGACCAGCAGGTTGACGCCCTTGCCGGCCGTGGCCGGGTTGATGCGGTAGAACGAGGCGAACTCGTTGGTCGACGGAACCTGGGACTCTTCGGCGAGGTTGCCTGCGAGGATGTCGTTTTCGATCGCTTCCGCGATCTGCAGGAAGATCGGCCGCGAGTCATCCATGGGTCAGCGTCTCCGTCGGGTTCGCTGGTTCATTACTCATGTAACTAACCAACTAGGTTTGGCGTCACTTGTCAAGTTGATTTTTCGCCGCGGATCGAATTCGCGTGCGAAGTAGGGTGGGACCCGTGTTCGAACTCCATCACCTGTCTGCGCAGGAGCAGTGGGACTGGCTGCATCGCGGCGAAATCACAGCCACCGAACTCGTCACTCACTACCTGGATCGCATCGCGCGCCTGAACGGCGAACTGGCAGCATTCACGACCGTGACGGCGGATACCGCGCTCGACCGGGCCGCGCACCTCGCCGACCTCGTGCCCGCAACGGGCGCGCTGTGGGGAGTGCCACTCGGCGACAAGGACCTGGTTCGCCGCAAGGGCGTGCGCACGACCTTCGGGTCGCGACTTTTCGCCGACTATGTGCCCGACCGGTCCGACGAACTGGTCGACGTGTTGGATGCGGCGGGCGCCATCAGCCTCGGCAAGACCAACGCTCCGGAGTTCGGCATGCCCAGCTACACCGAGTCGCTCGTCGCGCCCCCGGCGCGCAATCCCTGGAACCCGGAGTTCGGTGCGGGGGGCAGCAGCGGGGGAGCGGCCGTCGCCGTGTCGGCAGGACTGTTGCCGGTGGCCCCGGGATCGGACGGCGGCGGCTCGATACGTATCCCGGCCGCGGCGACCGGGCTCGTCGGCCTCAAACCCGGGCGCGGGCTGGTGCCTTCCGGCTCCGGGTTGCTGTCGCTCGGGGGCCTGGTGACGTCTGGCCCGCTGGCGCGGACCGTCGCGGACGCGGCGATGCTGCTCGACGCCATGATCGCGGGCTCGGCCTACCAGTTCTCTGTGCGCTCGCCGGGGTGGAGCGAGGGCCCCCTGCTGAACGCCGCCACCAGCGGCGAGGGCCGCTTCCAGCTCGGGGTGATGACGACCTCGCCGTGGGATGACGCGTACGAGATCACGATCTCGCCCGAGGCGACCGCCGCTCTCGAGTTCGCGATCGCCGAACTGTCAGCGATCGGGCACGGCATCGAGCAGTTCGGCCTCGAACCCGACCCCTCGTATGCGCCCGCGTTCCGCACCGTGTGGCAGGCGGGCGCATCCGGAATCCCCGCCGAGGGTGACCAGCTCGACCTGCTCGAGCCGTTGACGCGCTGGCTGGTGGAGCGGGGACGCACCCTCGGCGCGCGCGAGCTCGCGGCGGCGCTCGTGACACTGACGACCTTCGAGCGCTCGATCATCCGGCAGTTCGCGAGCTTCGACGCCGTGCTGACACCAGCTATGGCCCTCACGCCACGCCCGGTCGGCTGGTATTCGGCCGACGACCCGGAGCTGAACTTCGCCCAGCAGGTGCAGTACACACCGTTCACATCGTTCGCGAACGTGACCGGGTTGCCGGCGATCACACTGCCGGTGTACCAGGCCGACGGGGAGATCCCGATGGGCGTGCAGTTGGTCGGCCGGCCCGGCGGAGAGTCCACCCTGCTCGCCATCGGGGCACAGCTGGAACGGCGCATCGGCTGGCAGCGCCGCCATCCGCCGGCCTGGTGACGGCGGCCTTGTGACGGCGGCCGGGTGACTGCGGCCTGGTGAGTCCGGCGGGGTCGGCTAGTTCGGCTGCACGAACACGTTGTCGACCAGCAGCTGCATAACAGCGTCGCTCGACGCCTGCAGCCAATAGCCCTGGATGAACAGGTATTCGTCCGGGTAGTCGGCTGTATCGGTGTTGGCGTAGAGGGTTCCGTGGTCCTTCGCCGCGCCCACGTAGCCGGTCGACGTCAACTGCTGCTGCTGTGTGCTGGCCTGGTCCGCGGTGATCGCCGAGAACGCATAGTCGACGCTGTTCTGAGCATCCGGGTACGACCATTGGCAGAGGATGCCGCCGTAGGTCGAGAACGCCACCAGGTTCGAGCCGATGTTCTGCATGCGCTGCAGGTAGTCGTCCTGAAGTACGAACCCGCCCGACTTCTTCGACTTGAACACGGCGAGCGTAGCGGGCGGAAGGATGCTGTTGCAGGTGTACTTGAGCGCAGCGAAGGTCGGCGTCGGCGTGGGGGTGGGCGTCGATTTGGCGGGTGCGACCGATTTGGTCGGGGAAGACGTCGGGTGCTTCGCCGGGGTGCTCGGGGAGCAGCCCGCCAGCGTCACGGTCAGGGCGAGCAGCACGACTCCCGCCGCGAGGCGCAGCGCCGTCGAGCGGCCGGACGACGTCAGGGGGCCAGACATACGAGACAGAATAGATCAGGAATCTTCACGCGGTACCGACAAGTGACGCGCTGGCGTCCCAGAGTCGTGCAGCCAGCTCGAGGTCGTCGCCCTGTCGTGCTGTCGGGCCGCCCGGTTTGAGGCCGTCGAAGTACGTGCCGTTCGGGGCGTCGATGAGCGGGTTCGATGCGAGTTGGATGAGAGGCACCGCGCCGGCCTCGGGCGAGATCTGGGTGACGGAGGCCAACCGCATGGCGGCTCGCCCAACGGCGGTGTCGGTGCCGAATGAGGTGCGCACCGACCCGGGATGGAACGAATACGACTGAAGCGCGGTGCGCCGGGCGAGCTCGCGGGCGAACAGGATCGTCTCGAGCTTCGACGTTCCATACGCTCGCCAGCCGCCGAAATAGGGGCGATGCGTCGAGTCGAGGTCGTCGAGGCGGATATGCCCGAGCCGGTTGGCGATGCTCGCCGTGCCGACAACCCGGCCGCCGGATGCGGTCAGCCGCTCGGTCAGCAGTGCGGTCAGCAGGAAGGGCGCCAGATGGTTGTGCTGGAAGGTGCGCTCGTGCCCGTCTGCAGTGGTGCCGCGCTTTCCCACCAGCCCGCCCGCGTTGTTGGCGAGCACGTCGATGCGCGGGTAGATGGCCAGCAGGCGGGCGGCGAGCGAGCGCACATCGTCGAGCCGGTCGTAATCGGCGAGGAACGCCGTGCCACCGATCTCGCCGGCAACGGCGCGCGTGCGCTCGGCGTTTCTACCGACCACCGCGACGTCCCAGCCATCCTTCGCAAGCTCACGCGCAGCCACGGCGCCGATGCCGGAGCTCGCCCCGGTGAGAACAATCGTTTTCTGCTCTGCCACGTCCTAGCCGTCCTCTCGGTCACTGCACAATACAGTGGCAACATGAGCGGCGGGCTGCGCAGGATAGCGATGGTGTCGATGCACACGTCGCCTGCCGACGCTCCCGGTGTCGGTGACGCCGGTGGCATGAACGTTGCCATTCTCGCCCTCGCCAAGCAGCTCGCCCGCCGGGGCGTCGAGGTCGACCTGTTGACCCGGGCGTCGGACGTGCCGGTGGAACGCCCACTCGCCGAGGGGGTCATGCTTCGGGCGCTCGCGGCAGGGCCTCCGACCCCGGTTCCGAAGAACCGGCTGGTGGATGTCGCCGACGAGTTCGGCGAGGCAGTCGCGACCCTGGTCGGTCGCCCCGAACCTCGTTACGACCTGCTGCATTCGCACTACTGGCTGAGCGGGCTCGCCACCCTTCCGGTGGCGATCGAGCTGGGATTGCCGTTCGTGCAGACCTTCCACACGCTCGCCGCGATGAAGAACCGCAGCCTGGCGCCCGGGGACTCGCCCGAACGCGAGGGCCGGCTTCGGGGCGAGGCGTTCCTCGCCGGCCAGGCGGATGCGATCGTGGCCGGCTCCGCCGCCGAAGTCGGCACCCTCATCGACGACCTGCGAACGCCCGCCGAACGGTTGTGGGTCATTCCGCCGGGGGTCGACACCGACCTTTTCACCCCCGACCGAGCGCGCAATGACGGACCCCTGCGCGCCCACCTGGGACTCGATCCGGATCGCCCGATAATCGTGCTCGCCGGCCGCGTGCAGCCGCTCAAAGACCAGGAACTGGGCATCCGGATCCTGGCGGAGCTGTCGATGGTGTCGCCTGCCCCCATGCTCGTGATCGCCGGTGAGGCAACGGATGCCGCGTACCACGCACGTCTCGAGCAGGCCGCGATCCTCGGCGACGTCGAGTCCGACGTGCGGTTCGTGGGAGCGCTCGAGCGGGAGACGCTCGCCGACCTGTTCGCGGCCGCGGAATTCACCCTCGTCACCTCCTACTCGGAGACCTTCGGGCTGGTCGCGCTCGAGTCGGCGGCGAGCGGCACACCGGTGATCGCGTTTCGAGGCACGGGTCTCGTCGAGTCGGTCAGCGACGGCGAATCGGGCTACCTCATCGACAGCAGGGACCCCGCAGACTGGGCCGCAGCCATCCTCGCCCACCGCGCCGATGGCGCGCGGGTCGCCGCGATGCGCCGGTCGGCCCGCAGGTTCGCCGAGGGCTTCACGTGGGCGACCGCTGCTGCATCCCATCTGGCCCTGTACGAGTCCCTCGTTCGCTAGCTCCCTGGACGCCCTCGCGATCTCCCGTCTCGCGTCTCGCGTCTCGCGTGCATCCACAAACACTCCGGGTGGAGGGAGAAACGGTCCTGCGGATGGGGCTATAACTACCGCCGCGACACACGGACTCCCGCCACCGGTTGCGGTTTCTCCCGCCAACCGGGTGGGCGCAGCTAGCTGGGGCGGCCGTAGGTCTCGAGCAGGCGCAGCCAGATCTCGTTGAGGGTCGGGTAGGCGGGCACCGCGTGCCAGAGGCGGTCGAGGGGGATCTCGCCGACGACGGCGAACGTGGCCGCCTGCAGCATCTCGCCGACATCCTGCCCGACGAACGTCACACCGAGGATGACCTTGCGCTTCTCGTCGACGACCATGCGCGCCTGACCCTTATAGTCATCCGCCTGGATGGATGCGCCGGCGACCCAGCTGAGGTCGTAGTCGACGACGCGGATGTTGTACCCCGCCTTCTCAGCCGCCGCCGCGGTGAGTCCGACGGACGCCACCTCCGGGTCGCTGAAGGTGACCTGCGGAATGGCCTCGTGGTCGGCGGTTGCGACGTGGGTGCCCCACGGCTGGTCGTGCACCGGCTTGCCGAGCGCGCGGGCGGCGATCACGTCTCCCGCCGCACGGGCCTGGTACTTGCCCTGATGGGTGAGCAGCACCCGATGGTTGATGTCGCCGGTCGCGTAGAGCCAGTCGAAACCCTTGACCAGCATGGTGTCGTCGACATCGAGCCAGGTGCCGGGTTCGAGCCCGATGTTCTCGAAACCGAGGTCGGTGCTGCGGGGCAGCCGGCCGGTCGCGACCAGCAATTCGTCGGCCATCACTGCCGGGCCGTGGTCGAGTTCGATCACGAACGAGCCGTCATTCTTCGAGACCTTGGTCGGCGAGACGTCGAGCAGCACGGTCGCGCCGAGCTCCTTGAGCGCCGAGCCGACGAGCTCGCCGGCGAACGGCTCCTGACCCGCGAGCAGGGGCGAACGCGACATGATCGTCACCTCGGTGCCGAAGCTGGCGTAGGCCGTGGCCATCTCGACCGCGACCACGCCGCCGCCGATGATGGCGAGCGACTTCGGAGCCTTCGTGGCGCTGGTCGCCTCGCGGCTCGACCACGGGTTCGAGTGTCGCAGTCCCGGGATGTCGGGCATGAGCGCGACGGACCCGGTGCTCACACATACGGCATGCCGCGCCGTGTAGACGGTGTCGCCCACCGTCACCTGCTTGACCCCGGTGATCCGGCCGTGGCCGCGGGCGAGATCGATGTGCGCACCCTTCAACCACTCCACCTGTCCCTCGTCGTTCCAGTCGTGGATGATGCTGGTTCGTCTCGCGAACGTCGCCGCGACATCCAGGGGCTTGGTGATGGCCTCGGCTGCGCCCCCGACTTTCTTGGCCGCGCGGTACACCATGCCGCTGCGCAGCAGGGCCTTCGATGGCATGCAGGCCCAGTATGAGCACTCGCCTCCGACGAGTTCGGACTCGACGATCAGTGCGGTCAGACCGCCCTGTACCGCGCGATCCGCAACGTTCTCGCCGACAGCGCCGGCGCCGATGACAATGAGGTCGTACTCCGTGGTGGTCATGAATCCACCATAGATTCAGCGGCCTACGAAATGAGCCTCGCTGCGGGAAAGAAATGCCTGCATCCCGATTTTCGAATCCTCGGTCTTTACCAGGCGCACGAGCTCGGGCTGGAGCTGTTCCTCGGCCGCCGCATCCCCGTCGCGAACCGCGAGCTTGGCGTTCGCCAGTGCGGCCTGCACCGCGAGCGGCGCCTGGGCAGAGATGCGCTCTGCGAGCTCGAGCGCGCGAGCGTACTGCCTGCCGGTGGGCACGACCTCCTGCACGAGGCCGATGCGCAGCGCCTCGGAAGCATCGAACGTGTCGCCGGTAAGAATCCAGCGCATGGCATTGCCCCAGCCGACGGCGCGGGGGAGGCGAATCGTTGCGCCGCCGAAGGGCAGGATGCCGCGGGCGACCTCGATCTGCGCGAACGAGGACGACTCGGCCGCGATCGCGATGTCGCTCGCCAGGATCAGCTCGATTCCGAGCGTCAGGCAGATGCCCTGCACGGCGATCACGACGGGCTTCGTCAGCGTTTCTCCACTGACCTGCCACGGGTTGATGCCGCCGTCGGGAACGATGTCGAGCCCCGCGGCGGTGATCCGCGGACCGACGTCAGCCAGGTCGAGACCCCCGGTGAAGTGGTCGCCGTGGGCGAAGACCAGGCCGCATCGCAAGTCAGGGTCACGCTGCAACTCGCCGTACGCGAGGGAGAGTTCCTGCAGCAGCTGCAGGTCGGCGGCATTGCGCTTCTCGGTGCGGTTCAGGCCGATCAGCAGGATGTGTTCGTACCGGTCGACAGTGACGTGTGGCTCAGGCATCCACCCAGCGTAGGCCTGTGTGCGGTCAGCACGGCACGGCTGGGCGAGGTCGGCCGCTACCTCGCCGTCAGCGCCCCGATGATGCGCAGGATGGTCGGCAGGTCGGCCTCGGCGTTGGCGGGCGAGCTGGGCGCGAACTCGGTGATGCCGGCGCCCGCGAGTTCGAACTCGGCGCGTACCGCGCGGATGAGTTCGACCAGCGTCGCTGCGGTCATGCCGAACGGTACGGGGGAATCTAGCCCCTCGAACTCGCCCGGGTCGAGCACATCGAGGTCGATGTGCAGGTACACCCGGGACGCCCCTGTCTTCGTCACGGCGGCGACGAGTTTCTTTGCGGTGACCGAGCCGGCATCCAGCAGGGGGATCCCCGACGCAGCGAGGTAGTCGTCTTCAGGAGGCTCAAGCTCGCGTGCACCGACGAGCACGACGTTCGAGGCCTTCAGCGGCCTCGCCGGAACGAGCCCCGGTGCACCGTCGCCCAGCAGCGTGCGCAGCACCATGCCGTTGAAGACGGACGACGTCGACGACTCGGGCGAGTTCAGGTCGCCGTGCGCGTCGAACCACACCAGCGCGACCTCGCCCTGGTCGGCGACGTGCGCCACCGAAGCGAGTTCCACACCGCAGTCGCCGCCGATCGTGATCGCCACGGTGTCGAGGGTCGACAGCGCCATGGCCTGCCGGTCGCGCACGAGTTGGATCGAACTGAACCGGGACACCGTGGTGCCCTGCGACTCACCGGCCTCGAGCGGCACCGGCACAGTGATCGTGCTGGCGCTCGGCAGGTCGCCGCGGATGGCCTCCGCGCCATCCACCAGGCGCATTGCGCGCGAAGATCCGGAGCCCTGCCACTGGGGGACGACGACGAATGTTGCAGCCATCGAATCAGTGTGGCACTACGCGAGCACAGCCTCAGCCAATTTCGCTCGCAGCTGCTCTGCGTCGAACTTTCCGCCGTAGCCGGGCATGTCGCGGTCGATGCGCCAGCTCTCGGACAACGGCCCGATGTCCACAGTGTCGAAGCCGATCTCATCGAAGAATCGGGTGACCAGCTCGACCGCCTCGGGGAAGTCGCTGGCGGTCGCCAGTGCGCGACGACCGGGCGTACCCGCCGGCAGGGCGTCGCTGAGGATCTGGTCGGACTGGATGTGGTTGAAGCCCTTCGCAACCATCGCCCCGATGAGGTGGCGCTGCAACAGTCCGCTGACCGTGATCTCGTGGTCGTCGATCTGGGCGATGTGTCCGTCGCGCTCGAAGTAGTAGTTGTTGGTATCGATGACGACCTTGCCTGCCAGGGGCGCGACCGGGATGTGGAGGGCCGACTTCAGCGGCACAGTGACCACCACGAAGTCGCCCGCAGCCGCCGCAGCAGAGCTGGTCGCCGCGCTGGCGTGCGGACCGAGCTCCTGCACGAGTTCGGTGAGGGTCTCGGGGCCCCGGGAGTTGGACATCACCACGTCGTACCCCTGTGAGATGGCCGCGCGCGCGACGTTGCTGCCGATTCGGCCGGAGCCGATGAATCCGATTGTTGTCATAGCCGGTGTAACCGGGGTGACCTTTCGAGCCTTCCCGAATCGCAAATTTTGTGCACGGACCGACGTGCTGTCAAGCCCCCCTGCGCGAGATGTGATCGGCGGGGCGGCCCCCTACTATGCAGGAGGCAGCGATTTTCCCGGTTACGTGCGCGACCGGGCAACTGCGGTTGGTTGCCCGGATCAGAAGGGGTCGCTCGTTTGGGTAAGTTGCTGTACGGCTCGTCGCGGCTCGAGATCGAGTTCGAGGACCGCGTCCTCGCGCACCTGCAACTGGTGATCAGCACCAAACTGCGCCGCGACGAGGGCTTCTTCTTCTCCTGGCGCGACGACCCCGCTCTCGGCGACGGACGCAGCAGCATCTGGCTCGAGACGTCGATCCCATTGTTCTTCCGCTACTCGACCGCGCAGCGCCACTCGCTCAACCGGGAGTGGCTCGAGCAACTCACCCAGTCGGCCAATTCTCCCGCCGGCATGAGCCTGTCGACCGAGCCCGGCGAAGTGCTCACCCCGCCGAAATCGCACGTCTGAGCGCCTGAACGCCGGGAGATCTGAACGCCAGCAGATCTGAACGCCAGCCGATCTGAACGCCAGAAAGTCCGGACGTCCGGAAATCAGGGCGCCCGGCCGACCGGTCAGGCCTGGTCGGTTGTCGGCTCCGTCCGGGGCGCCGGTTCCTCGGTGAGTTGCAGCCCGCCGGCCTGCGACGAGGCCAGCAGCAGTTGCTCGAGCCACTCGCGGTTGATGGATGCGGCACGCGAGCCGTTGTAGAAGAAGTGCAGTGGCAGGCCGTTGTCGATCCAGATGGCGTGGCGGCCACTGCCACGCTCGAGCGGCTGCGACCAGGAGAGGAAGAAGTTCTCGTGCCTGCGCAGCTTGGTGCTGATCACGATCTGCAGGTGCACGAGCACCCGGTCGTCGAAGTCGTACTCCTCACCGTCGTACTGAAGAACGCCCACGTGTTTCCTTTTCGATCCGCGCCTCGCGACGCCTCCTTCTAGCAGGCTATCGCGCAAACCCACCGCGATTACCCCCGTTGCGGGCGGCGTGGAACGCGATAGCGTGGGAAGCGCACCGCACCCATATCCCCTCCCCGAGAGACAGGCAGTCGTGATCATCAATCGCCTCACCGTCGACGGCAAGGATTACTTTCTTCCCGAGCCGGTCACCGACCTCAAGGCGAAGATCCTGAGCGCCATCAAGTCGGGTGGCGACTATGTCACCATCCCTCCGCTGCGCGGCGGCCCAGGGCTCGACATCCTGTTCTCGCCGGGAATGCCCGTGCTGTGGGCGCAGATCGAGGTCGGAGGCGAGGCACCGGACGACGAACCCGCAGACGCGGGCCTGGACGTCGACCAGTTCGGCGCTCTTTAGGAGCGCAGTCGCCCTGTCGTCGCGCTAAAGCCGACGCCCCAGCAGCTCCCCAAGGTCGTGCCTGCTCATCGGCCGACCGATGAGGTAACCCTGCGCCCGATCGCAGCCGAGAGCCCGCACCCGTTCCAGCTGCTCCTCGGTCTCCACGCCCTCCGCAACGGTGCGCAGGCCACGGTCCTGCACCAGCCGCACAATCGTCGCCAGCAGTGCGCCATTGGTGGCGCTCTGCTCCTGCACGATCATCCGGTCGATCTTGAGTTCATTGGCCGGCAGTGCGAGCACCTGCTCGACGGAGGAGTGCCCGACACCGAAGTCGTCGATCGAGACGTCGACGCCCAGATCGCGCAGGTGGCCCAGACGTGTCGAGACCTGGGGCCGATTGGCGATGAACCGGGACTCGGTGACCTCGAGGGTGATCGCCCCCGGACGCAATTGCAGGTCTGAGATCAACTCCTCCAGGTGCTCGAAGAAGGACAGGCTCGCGAGCTGGATGGCGGAGACATTGACCGCCACCTGGATCGAGAGACCCTGGGCGCAGAGTTCCGCGGCGAGGTGGCACGCGTCGGTCACCATGAAGTCCCCGAGTTCGTCGATCATGCCGAACTCCTCGGCGATCGGGATGAAGACCAGTGGCGACTGCATGCCCAAGTGCGGATGCTGCCAGCGACTGAGCGACTCGACCGCGACAATTTCGCCTGAAACGACGTCGATCTGGGGCTGGTAGTGCGCGACGATCTCGCCGCGCCCCACGGCCCCCTCGAGGTCGGAGACGAGGCGATCATGTGGATCCAGTTGCGTCGCGTTCACGTCTGCCTCGATCTTCCTACCTGTAACGCCGGTTGTTCGACCCTCCCATGCTGTTTGGCCCAAAAAAAGTTGTCAACGCCCGAACCGGGGGCCGATTTCACGCGTATACTCCGGCCGCCGTGTCAAGCCGGTTGATTCGCTACAGGTCGCCAACTAACGTGAGTTCTGCACCCCAGACCACGGATGCAGAGCGGAGCTCTGGCATCCATCGACAGGAGTTTCCATGGCACTGCCCGGCACCCAGGCAGTCGATGTGCACCGTCGCAACAATGTGCGCATCTCGGGAAACCCGGGCGGTCGAGCGATCGTCTTCGCGCACGGATTCGGCTGCAGCCAGGAGGTCTGGCGCGCGGTCGTGCCGTTCTTCGAGGCTCGGTTCCGAGTTGTGCAGTTCGACCACGTCGGCGCCGGGGGCTCCGACACCAGCGCCTACGACCCCGGCAAGTACGACTCGCTGCACGGCTATGCGGACGACCTGCTCGAAATCCTCGAGGCCGAGAACCTCGACGACGTCGTCTATGTCGGTCATTCGGTGAGCGCGATGATCGGTGTGCTCGCCTCGAATCGCGACGCCTCCCGGTTCGGGGCCCTCGTGCTCGTCGGGCCGTCGGCGCGTTACGTCAACGAGGGCGACTACGTCGGAGGGTTCGACCAGGCAGACATCGACGGCTTGCTCGATTCGCTCGACGCCAACTACCTGGGCTGGTCGGCCGATATGGCTCCCGTCATGATGGGCAACCCCGAGCGGCCGGAACTCGGCGACGACCTCACGGCCAGCTTCTGCACCGTCGACCCGGCGATCGCGCGACAGTTTGCGCGTGTCACGTTCCTCTCCGACAACCGGCGCGACTTGGCTGAGGTAACGCTGCCGACCCTGGTGCTGCAGTGCACCGACGATGTCATCGCGCCGCTGCCTGTCGGGCATTACGTGCACACTCACGTTGCCGGAAGCGAATTCGTGCTGCTCGCCACGACCGGGCATTGCCCCAACCTGTCCGGCCCGTCCGAGTTGGCGAACGCCATCCAGGCTTACCTGGCATGACCGGTTCCGGCCCCGGGATGAGAAGGTCCAGGCCCGGGATAACGAGGTCCGGACCGGGATGACGGGTTCCGAGCTCCCCGCCGGGCGCCTCTCCGACGAGTCCTACGAGGAGTTGTACGAACACGCCCCCTGCGGTTTCCTGTCAGTGTCGCTCGACGGCGTCGTCGTTCGCGCAAACGAGACTTTCCTGACCTGGACCGGTTACGCGCGTTCGGATGTGGTGGGAGCAGCGTTCACATCGTTGCTGACGCCCGGCAGTCGCCTGTTCTACGAAACCCGGTTCGTGCCGGTGCTGCGGCTCGATGGCGAGGCCCGGGAGGTTTCGATGGAGTTGAGCCGCTACGACGGAACCACGCTGCATGTGCTCACGAACTCTTCGCTGGTGACTCACGACGGTACCGGGATGGTGCGCATCGCGGTCTTCGACTCGACCGAGCGCCGCACGTACGAACGGGACCTGGTGACTGCACGACGGCAGGCCGAGGAGTCCGAGGCGCGGGTGCGCGTGCTCCAGGATGCGGCCAGCGCGTTCGCTCAGAGCAACTCCGTGATGGCGGTCGCCCAGGCTCTCGTCGACGTGTCGCGCGTCGCCTTCGCCGCGACCGAAGTCGCGGTGCTGCTGTTGAAGAACGCCGTCGCACTCGAGGTTGTCGCGGGCGTGCATCCGCTGCTGGCACATATGCCGGCCGACACGCTCGAGTCAGGGTCGGAGGCTCTGCGCCTCGATGACGTGTTCGCGCTGTCGAGCGTCGAGGAGGGCGAGGAGTTCTCACCCGTCGTCGGTGCCGCGATGAGACTGGCCCGAATCGGTGCAATCACCTCGACCCCCATCGAAAGTGAGAGCGGGCTGTTCGGAGTACTGACCTGCTCGTTCGGGCGCGGCCGCGAATTCGACTCCGCCTATTACGGGCTGAGCAGGGCGCTGGCGCGCCAGGCCAGCCAGGTCATCGGCCGCCTGCTGCTGCAGGAACAGCTGGCCAGCGAGGCCTTGCACGACCAGCTGACCGGACTCGCCAATCGTGCGCTGCTGCAGGAGCGCATGGACGAGTCCATCGCGGGCGCACTGCGCGAAAAAGTGCCACTCGCCGTGCTCTTCGTCGACCTCGACGGCTTCAAGGCGGTCAATGACCACCTCGGTCACGTCGTCGGCGACTCGGCCCTGCGCGAGGTCGCCGGCCGGCTGCGAGAGAGTGTGCGAGCAACGGATGTCGTCGGTCGGTTCGGGGGCGACGAGTTCGTGATCGTCTGCCCCGAGAGCGGCGAGGATGCGGCGATGGCAGTCGCGGAACGCATCCGCTCGTCCATTGCGCGACCGCTTGAGCGGGTGCACTCGCGGTTTCCGGTTACGGCCAGCATCGGTGTGGCGTTGTGGGAGCCCGGCGACGACGCGGTGGACGCCGACTTACTGTTCCGGATCGCCGACGAAGCCATGTACCGCTGCAAGAATGCGGGCAAGGACTGCATCACGCTCGTGCGCGTCTAGCGGGCATCCGGCGACTCCCTAGTCGTTCTCCACTTCGAAGTCCCAGGATGCGACGGGATGCGCGCCATCCGGCGCCCAGCGCATCAGGCCCTCGCCGACCACCATGACCGCGCGCAGTTCGAAGGAGGTCGTGGTGTGCGGCGCCACTGAGGCCGGGGGTACCGGCTGACCGGCGACGAACTGGGGGGCGTAGACGGCGCCGAGGTGGTCGCTGCTCGAGAAGTCCCTGGGGTCGACCGCGACAGCCGTGGAGCCGGCCTTGATCGTGACGGTCCAGGTGCAGGTGGTGGCTCCCGCCTGGTAGGGCAGGCCCTCACCGGGCACCTCAGGACCGGTGACGGTGACCAGCGCAGCCGCCGCACCGGACCCGACCCGCACCGTGTCGCCCTCGGTCGTGAGTGCGGGCCGACCGACGCTGCCGGTCAGCACACTGTCGGTATCGAACGACTGCTTCGGCAGAAAGCTCGGCAGCGAACCGTATTTCGTATCGCGTTTGTCGGCGGCCGCATCGCCGTGCGTCGTCGTCGTTGCACTGCATCCTGCGAGGGCTCCCGCGAGGACTGCGGCGACCAGCAGCACTGCTGCCAGCAGGCCGGGGCGCCGTGCGGTTCGCACGGCACCCCGGTACTCGCGGCTGGTCTCGACTACCAACGGTGAGACGTGTTGTTGAACACGTCCCGTCCGAAGTCGGCGAGACCGGGCTGGGCGGCGAAGCCGAGGTGACCCTCCCCATCGACGCCGCCCGAAACGGTGCCCGCGGGCAGCTTCGTGTGGTCGTTGCCGCGGCTCACGTCGAAGATGTCCTCCATCGTGCGCAGCCAGTCGTAGTGGTTGTAGTAGACGTTGCTCACGGTGCCCGGCTTGATGAACGGGCTGATCAGAACGCTGCCCGTGTCACCGCCGCCCGGCGTCGCATCCGTCGCGTCGTACAGCGGGTCGGCCGTCTGGCCCGTGGCCAGGTAGCCCGGGGCTCCCTCGGCGCTCAGCGTAACTCCGCTGACCGTTCCGGTCGGGGTGACCGGGTTTCCGGACTGGTCGACGAGCTGGAACGAGCCGTTGATGACTGATCCGCTCGACGATGATGCCAGCTGCGGACCAGTGTCGCTGACCGTGCCGACGAAGGAGTTCGCCGGGATCGGGCTGGTTCCGCCGGGGCCGGTGGTGTCCTTCGTGTCGGTCACCTGGCGGCCGGTGTCATCGGCGACGATGCTCGGGTCGAGCACGTAGGTCGATGAAGACGATGCGGCCACAACATCGGCTCGAGCGCCGGGCGAGGTGCCGGAGCCGCCTCGAACGATGTCGGGCACACAGTTCGCGGGCACCAGGGGAGCCGTGGATGTGCACACCGGTGGCCGGTCGATGAAGGAGTTGTTACCAGGACCGGGATAGAGCTGGTCGCCCGCCGAGTTCGTGCCGAGGGTCGAGTTCGGCCCGGTCGGCTCGCTGTGCACTGTCTTGCCGAAGATGGTCTCGCCCGCTGCATCCGCCGCGATTCCGGCCGACGCGTTCGGCTGGTCGGCCATGGTCGGACCGTACGCGTTGGCGTTGTTGAAGCTGTTGCCCGAGTAGGTGAAGGGCGGGTTGCCCTCGTCGAACGTGATGTCGATCAGGCCGCCGTCTTTGAAGGCCGCCGACTTCTCGATCATCGGGATGTAGTACTCCAGGAACAGGTCGGAGGCGTACAGGCCGCCGGTGTAGTTCTTCGGCTGAACCGACTCGGGGTTCGGCGTCGGGGACTGGTAGATCGGCGCACCGGACTTGGTGAACGAACCCGACAGGTTGTTGCCCTTGCAGGTCGCGTCGTGCGCGTCGCTGCAGTTGTCGGGCGTGATCCAGCTGAACGCGGGAGTCGTTGACTCCTTCTGCAGGTCGTGGAACAGTCCGCCGGATGAACTGTCGAGATTCGCGATATGCGCCGCGTCACAGTCGGTGCCGCCCTGTGCGGGCTTGGTCAATCCGGGCGTCGTGCCCGTCTTGGTGACCGTGCCGGTGAGGCTCTCGAACCACGGGAACGGGAAGTGCTTGGCGACGTACTGGTCGTTCGCCTGGGCGCCCGTGAAACTGGTGACACCCGTCGGAAGCGGGTTCGAGGCGGTGGCGCTCAGGAACGTCGGGTCCGTCGTCGGGTTGTTGGCAGCCGAGCCGGGCCCGCCGCAGGTCGCGTCCTCGCGGCCGGGCTGGTCGCCCAGGTCCTGCGCGTAGCCCTTCCAGGTCTTGCCCGCCGCATCCAGCTGGTTGAACAGGGTGGGCGCATCCGTGGGGTAGGAGCATCCGTTTGCCCCGTTCGGCGCGTTGGCGCCGCTTGGCTGCGCTGCGTTGGCGCTGGACGCCACCTGGCCGGCGTTGACGCCGCTCTTGACGATCGTGTCGTTCGAGCCGAAATTCGTGTCTTCGACGCTGCAGTCGGACTGGGTGTCCTCCTCGGGCGCCTGGCCGGACACCAGCGACATGTAGTTGTCCATACTGGAGTGACCGGTGCCGTAGTAGTTGGTCAGCAGCACGCCCTGGCTTGGGAGCGTCTTCCAGAGGTAGCTGTTCTGGTTGAGGCCGGTGAACGTAGCGTCATACGACTTGTTCTCGAGAATGATCAGCCAGACGTGCTTGATCTGCCCGTTGCTGAGACCCGTGCTCGAGATCGTGGTGCCGGTCTGCTGTGGTGACGCTTGCGCGCTTGCGGATGTGATGGCGAGTCCGGCCGCGACCAGTCCCACCGATGCAACGCCGACGAGCGCGCGCTGCAGTCCCTTGTGTTTTCCTAGGATGCCCATGAGACGTGTCTATCAAGCACGACAGATCGGTCTCCACCCGTTTGAGGGACGGCTGGGTGAACGTTCGGTGAACTGAATTCGGAGCCTCGCGCGACCTGACGCAGATGGTTGGTATGCGCCGCGCATACCAACCATCCGCGTCACATCGATCAGTGCGTGGCGAGCAGCCCCAGGTCGCGGAGACTTTGTGCGGTCTCGACGATCGTCGTGTCTGCAGGTCGGGGCCGGAAGCCGAGTTCTGCCCTGGCGCGCTCATTGTGGATGACCAGCGGCGGCAGCTCATCGCCCGGAGCTTCCTCGGTCGGCACGCGATCGGCCATAGGACCGAGCCGGTCGCGCAGCACTCCGGCGACCTCGAGGAACGTTGTCGTCGGGCCGTCCGCGAGAGCCAGGTATCGGCGGCCCGCAGCCTCAGGGGTCGCCATCGCCGTGATGTGCAGCTGTGAGACATCCCGAACGTCGGCGATACCGAAGCGCTGGCGCGGTACCACGGGCATGTGCCCGTCGAGCATCGCGGTGAACAACTGCAACGACGATCGTGCGCTGCTGGTGAGAGTGGGGCCGGCGATCCAGGTCGGGTTGATGACGACCAGTTCGGTGTCGCCGCCCTCCCTGTCGATGAAGTCCCAGGCGGCGCGCTCCGCGATTGCCTTTGAGCGTGGGTAGGGCGGCAGACCGGGAGTATCGGGATCCGTCCAGTCGTCTTCGTCGTAGTCCCGAACGGGCTTGGGGGAGTAGCCGATGGCCGCGAACGAGGAGGTCAGCACTACTCGACGGATGCCCGCGTCGCGTGCAGCCCGCAGCACACGCAACGCGCCGTCCCGGGCGGGCACGATGACGTCGTCGGGGTTGTCCGACTGGATCATCGGCGAAGCCACGTGGTAGACCCCGTCGACCCCGGCGGCGGCAGCAGCCCATCCGTCGTCCTCGGTGAGACTTGCGACCACGACCTCGAGACCCGCGTCGTCCGCCTCGCCTCGACGCACCGCGGTGCGCAGGTCGGTCTCGGCGCCCAGCGACCGCACCGTGGTGCGGACTTCGGTGCCGTTGCGAAGCAGGTCGGCGACCAGTCGCGTTCCCAGATAGCCGGACCCGCCGGTGACGAGAACCGGGCTCATCGCGCCATCACCGCCTCGAGGCTCGGCACGATCGCGTTCACGCGGGCGCTCGCCGCGGTCTCGGCGTTGGCGTCCCCCCGGTCGCGGGCGTCCCACAGTGCGGCTTTCGCGTCAAGGTATTGCAGGTGCACTTTCAGGGTTTCGATCTCATCCTCGATGCGCGTTGCGTGCCGCAGCAGGATGTCGCGCTGGTCGCCGGCAGCCGCGTGCCCGAGCGCTCGGTTGGCCTGGTAGGCGCGCATGTCTTCGATGCCGACGCCCATCGCCCGCAGGCACGCCAGCACCTGCAGGGAGTCGAGGTCTTGCTCGCGGTAACGGCGGTGACCGCTGCTCTCGTCGCGGCTTATCGGGCCGACGAGCCCGACCTCCTCGTAGTACCTCAGTGTCGGTTCGCTCAGCCCGCTGCGGCGGGACACATCCTGGATCGTCATCATGCTCATGACCACAGCAGAACATACTTCAAGCGCTTGAGGTCAAGCCCTGTCGCTCGCGAGCTGACGCGAATGGTTGGTATCGGCTCGAGTTACCAACCATCCGCGTCAGGTCGTCGGAGCCGCCGCCCGCCGCACGAACCGCCGCCAAGTTGATGTGACGCACTTGGTTGGTATGGGCGACGGTTACCAACCACTTGCGTCAGGTCGCCGCCCAGCCCGCCCAAAAAAGGGTGCCCCCACGCAGATTCGAACTGCGGCCCCTGCCTCCGGAGGGCGAAAAGTGGCTTGAATTGGCGCGTCAAACGTCAAAAATCCCAGTGTTTATAAGGGATTGTGATCAACAGAGAATCAGGTAAATCATCGTGATTTAACTCAAACGTTGCCATTTTGTTGCCACGGGGCGATAACTGGCGCAACGTAGATGCCCTTATTGAAGGCGTCCGACTGCACCGGGAGAAATCTACGGAGCGACTCTCGAATTCGCCAGTGAGCGGTTCGTAGCCCGTCGGTGTCTTCGCGTGGAAAAGCGATTATCGACGTACGTATTGCGCCGCTGGAATCCCTGAATACCGGGATTAGATTCCAGGAGACAGGATTCGCCGGCTGCTCAACGTTCAGCGCACTCCAGGGCGAATCGAGACCGGTCCTCGGGGGCTCCGTCTCGGTGCGGTCTATCGTGGCGACGGCGTAGGCCTTGCCGGACAAGCGGCCTGGCGAAGGACGACGGTGGTACTTCGACACCACTGATTCCCCGAGGAAGTAGTCCACTCGCGCAAGCCGCAGCGGCACTTCCGCGTCAACCGTCACGCTCAGTGTCCATTCCGTGTGCGGGACATAGATCGGCGGCGTCGTTGTCCAAAAGCGAGTTCGCCAAACGGCGTCGATCGCTAAAGGAATGCTGGTTGGCAATCGCTCGATCATCTGCGTCCTAATGGGCTGTGTTGAAAATGGGCAACCGAGCAGAATGGCAGATGCTGCACTGTTTGGGAAGCGCAGGCGCAATTGTTACGTGAGGTCGGGACTCGATGGAGCTTCTGGGCGCGGGGGAAGTCCTGCGTCAAAAATGCGACGAAGTAGC
>Ga0302314_10004718_pt1 | contig 25034 bp, 16 predicted proteins | sample III_Palsa_N2_3_FD_200533 | JGI IMG/M metagenome (GOLD analysis project Ga0302314, IMG submission 200533) | Peat permafrost microbial communities from Stordalen Mire near Abisko, Sweden - III_Palsa_N2_3 | ecosystem: Environmental > Terrestrial > Soil > Palsa > Peat permafrost | place: Sweden... | reverse complement strand
AAAGGCCCACGCACATAGATTTTTGCGATACGCAGTCATATAGTTACCTCAAAAGCAAGGCTGGTTGTGAGTATGATCATATAACCAACCGCCAATCTTGCTGCCAAATTCCCCAAGACTGAATGCGCCGGTGTCAGCGTAAGTTATAGACCCACCAAATTGTTCCGCAGGGCCCACTGTAAATCCGATTGGTTTTCCATTCTCATCCAACATCACAGTTCCACCAACTGGACTGACGCCGCCATTTAGATTTGCAGTGATTCCTCTTATAGTATTCACATCGCCCGTTATTAACCCCGCACTCTCACTGAATCCGATGTTGTACCCCGGCCCTACTCCTCCCGAGCCGTAAGCCCCCATGTCAAAATTTATTCCCTTCGAAGGTATCGTTATGTAGACGCCCCCATAGCCTTCCACACCAAAACCGCGGACGAAACTCCCTCCAACTTGTGCCACCAGATTTACAAGTCCAGACGGGTCAGTCCTACGAACGGGGTCACCACCGACATATGCGTAGCCATTAGTCTGTCCGCTGCCCCATCCGATCGGATCCTCGGAGATGAACCGGCCATATTTGGAACTGTAATATCGTGCGCGGTAGAAATAGAGCCCGGTGCCGTCGTTCTCGCGCCCAGTGTACTGTTCGCTTGTGGACAAAGTCCCGGTCAACGATGAGTTTCCGTAGGCGTCGTAGGCATAGCTGCTTTTGATCGCCTGCGTAGCATCGGTCAGCGCGATCGTGCTGCCGATGCCGTCCGCGAGCAGATACAGTTGCTGAGTCGACGATAGGCTCGCATAGAGTTCATCGATCCCCAGCCCATTGAGCAGGCTGACCGTCGAGGATCCACTCTGGGTCTGAACCATGCTGGCGCCGTCGTACAGAAAGTTCGTCTGCGCGCCACTCACCGTCTTAGAGACCCGCCGGCCGAAGCTGTCGTACGTGAACGAGGCCGTCACTGCGCCGCTGATGCCGACCAGGTGGTTGCGCTCATCCCAGGAGTAGGTGTTGACGCCATCGTAAGTCAAGTTGCCATTGGCATCGTAGGTCAACGCTTGGCCGCCCCACTTCGTCAGCCGATTGTTGGCATCGACGGTGGTCGCACTGACGGATTGACCAGCAGAGACGTTCGCCAGCGTGCCCCCGACGGCTGTACGGTGGCCGCCCGGGTCATAGGCATAGGTCAGATTGCCGATCGTGGTGCCGCCCGAGCTCGTGTACGTGATACTGGTGAGCTTGTTGGAATCGTCGTACCCATAGGCCACGATGATGCCGTTCGCGAGGGTCGTCTGCACACGTCGATTGGCGTTGTCGTAGACAAACGAAACGGTTTGAACGACGTTACCGTTGACCGTGCCCGCGGCCTGCTGAATCTGGATCAGGCGGTTAGCGACGTCCCAGGTGTAGCTGACCGTCGGCTGGCCCCGCACGATCATCGTGCTTCGTCGACCGCCGGCGTCGTACGTGTAGCTGACGCTGCCCTGCGGCGTCGTCTCGCTGGTCAGCCGGTCGAGGTTGTCATACACCCGCGTGATGGTGCCTGACACCGTGTCGACCACCTGCGTCAGCCGGTCCCCGGCATCCCACGTGTTGGTGACTGTGCTCTTGAATGCCCCCGGCGTTGCGACGCTGGCGCCGTAGCCTGTCTGCACAGGACGTCCCAGACCGTCGAACGCAATGACATTGCTCAGTTGGCCCTTTCGATCAATAGTCTGCAACACGTTACCGCCGGGCTCGTAAGTGGCGCTGCCACTCTGAAGAAGCGCGTCCTGGCTAGCAATCAACCGATTGCGGGCGTCATAGCTAAATCCCGTGGAGTTCAGGTTCTGATCGACCTGCGTGAGCACGTTGCCGTTGACGTCGTAGGTCTTGCGAACGACTCCACTTTTGGCATCGGTCACGCTGAGCACGCGATCCAGTGCGTCATATGAGGTGTAGGTCGCGTTTTTCATTGGATCGGTGACGCTACGCACACGGCCAATCGAATCCGCGAAGAAGTTGGTTGTGCGGCCCAGCGCGTCCGTGGTGCTGGCCAGATCGGCGCCGGTGTAGCTGAGCTTACTGATGTGCGAAAGCGCATCCTGTACGCTCACCGGACGGCCCTCGGTGTCGACCAGGACGTTGACGCTATGACCCAGCGCATCGGTTGTTTGCGCCAAATTGCCCAAGGCGTCATAGGTCATCACCGTCTTGTTGCCGTTCGGATCCTTCATCGAAGTCGGATTGTTGTACGTCGGGTCATAGGTGATGGTCGTGATGACAGCACTGCCGGTACCGTACAAACGCGTGATCTGCGTCACATTGCCCACGGCGTCGTATTGGTACGCGGTTGTACGTCCTAGCGCATCGACTTCGCTATTGACTAAGCTGGTGGTCGGATCGCGGCTATACGTATGCGTCTGCTGCTCAGGCAATCCGACCGCACTGATCACGGATGTCGCGTAGCCGTTGGCGTCAAAGAGATGACGAATCGCGGTGCCGCGTTCGTCAATCGAGTCCTCCTGGGTCACTATCGAGACGTTGCCGCCCGAAGTTCCATCACCGCCGTTCACGACCACCGAGGCCGGTGGCGCGGTGGACTGCAGCGTGTACGCGAACGTGTAGCTCGAGCCGTCCGCGAAGACTTGCTTGGCGACCCGACCGTTGGCGTCGTACGTGTTGCTTATCTTCGTTTTGCCACGCCGGTCGATGACTGTCATCAAGTTCGTCGTCGCACTCACCCCCCCGATGGACTTGGTGGGATCAACCACCTGCGTTTGGTAGGACAGCTGCTCCGTATTGAGCAACGGATCGGTGATGGTCTGTAAGCGCCCGGACGTGTCATATGCATACTGCACGACACGCCCGATGTCGTCCGTTGCCTTGATGATTCGATTGGACGCATCGTAGGTCAGGAACAGATTTCGTCCGTTGGGCGACGTCACCTGCGTGACGTTGTAGTTGCCATCACGCCCGAGTGAGACGGTATTGCCGTTGCGGTCGCGAATGAGGAAGGCTGCGGCCGCCCGCGGGTTGGACGAGAGATAGGCGTCCCGGAAATAGTAGGCGGTACCGCTCTTGAGCGTCACACTCCAAGCCGAACCTGGCACCGATGTATCCCAGCGCAGGACAGCGCCGTAGAACACGCTGCCCGGACAGGCCTGGGCCTGATACACGGCATCGCCGTAGGACGTCCCCGGCGAGATACGCGGGAAGTACACGTGGCCGCCATTGGGTAGGATCACGTATTGGTAGGAGTAGGGGTACACATCCCCCACCAGGAACAGGTCGTAGGAAATGTTGGTGCCGGTGCCGAAGGCGCGCGACGTCTCATCGGCCTGACGATAGGTGCGCGTCACTGAGATGGGAATCACGTCCTTGATCGAGAGGTCGGTTCGTTCGTACGTGAACAGCCCGGTGAAAAGATCGACCGGATCGCCGCCCTGACCATTGCCACCGCCCGGCGTCGAGCAAGCGCTACCACCGCCACCGCTGCCCGAGCCGCCGCCGTCGCCCGCGCCAGCACCGCTAGCGCCACCGCCGCTACCGCCGCCACCGCCGCCACCGCCGCCACCGCCATCGGCGCCACCACTGGAGCCGCCGCTATCGGAACCGCCACCCGGCGCCCCTCCACCCGAAGGCGGCCCTCCTGGAGGCGCATTGCCCGGCGTCGCGATCATCGCGCCACTGAGCTCATAGATCACTACGCCCGGATCCGGCATGACTTGCTTGCCGTCCGGCGTCACAGAACCCTGCCCATACATGAACCAGCCGCGCGAGGTCGCGTCGTAGTCCCAAAAATTCATCCGCGTTCCAGGCGCGGCATTGCTGAAGTTCGGATAGACGATTTGCGCGCCCTTCGCGCTTTTCGCGTCGATGCCCAGCAGGAGCGAGCCACCCGGCTGCACCGTGAAGTACACCGGTACCGGGAAGTTGGGCAGCGGGAACGGCGGCTGATCCACCGGGATGGCCGTCATGCTCAGTTGCGTGACAATCTTGCCCTGTGCATCACGAATGACCGTGCCTGCCGGGACACGCAGCTCGAGACCCGGAATCTGCGGATTGGTGAGCACCGTCATCGTTGTCGTCGGCGCCGGGACGTTGACCACGTCTTTCGTGTCGAGCACCGACATCCAGCTGACAAAGGGCAGCACGTTGGTCTGCCCGGCCTTGACTACCATCCCGTATTCGTAGCGGCCGTAGTGGATCTCGCCTCGGTTCGCGGATGCGCCGTCGATCACTAGCACCTGGTGACCGGTAGGCACGTCGTTGAGCAAGAATTCTCCATTGGCGTCGGTCAGCACCTGGTGCGTGCCCAGCGTAAGCGTGACGCCGGCCAACGGCTTGCCGTTGAGCCGAAGCACCTGGCCCGCGACGGCTGTCACGCCAGTCGGTCCTTGCGGGGGCGCTGGCAGCTTGCGGTTGGCTACTTGCAGCGGCGTGAGTTTGAGCAGTTGCGGGTCACCATGCAACGCCCAACGCACCATCGGGTTGTTGGGCTTGGACAGCGCGGCCAGATGACGCCGACCGCTTCTCCAGTCGCCGTGGTAGTTGCGCTCGGACGGCGTCCAGACTTCGTCTTCTTCGCTGACCGTCGCAGTCAGCGCTGAGCTTGCCGCAGATGCCGACACCTTCGCTGACGTGGCAGCGGCGGTGGCGGTCGTCGATGTCGACGCCACTGCAGTGGCAGTGCCTGAGACCGCACTGCTGGCACTTCCGAGCGCCGCAGTGTGGAAGCCGATCGCCACCATCGGCAGCGATTGCCCGTATTCATCTGTCGCACCCTGTACGAACAGCGTGAACGCGCTGTCCGGCAGCAGTTCTTGCTCTGGCGTCACGAACAACAATACGCCGCCATCGACGCCCACCGGACGGATCTTGACAGGGCCGCTTGGGCCCACGAGCGTGACGGTCGTCGAGTTTAGGCTGGCGACGCCTAGGCGCTTGTTGAAGCGCACCATCAGGCGCTGATCGACCGGCACCTGCGTGGCCGAGGACGTGGGTAGGCTGTCAAGTACACCGGGCGCGCCGCCCTGGCTCAAGGTGCCGGCCAGTTGGCGTGCCGCATCGGTGGTCACGGGCGTAAGCCGTTGCGCCGTAGCATCGAACAGATCACCGCTCGTGAGCGTTTGACCCTGAGGCGTCGTGCCACCCCACAGCAGCACGTTGGTATTGGGCAGCAGCGCAGCAACGTGACGCACGCGCGCAGCATCCAGCGGCGCATTCAGGCGTTCGACTTGACTAGAAACGGGGTCATAGAGTTCGACGTCCTGGATCCCAAATCCCTTCGCGTCGACCCCCCCGGCGATGAGGACGCGACCATCCACGAGAACCGTCGCCGTGTGGCCGGTGCGCGCGAGCAAGCCCTGCGCACCGAGCGTCGTAAAGGTGGCGCTGACCGGATCGAAGCGCTCGACTGAATTGAGCACGGCGCCAGAGCTGCCGGTACCTCCCAGGATCAGCACCTGGCCATCCGGCAGCAGTGTCGCGGAGTGACCGCTGCGGGCAACTCCCATCACGGCGCTCAGCGTCGACGGCGCCTTGGCGGACACGGCATAGACGAAAGCCCGGTTGGTGGTGCTCGAACCCGTGCCGCCGCCTAGCAGCAACCACGTGCCGTCGGACAACTGCGTCGCGCTCTGGCCCAGCAACGTGACCGGCTGCGGCCACAGCAGATCTGTCACCGCTGCCACGTCTGCTGCCGAACTCGTGGACGTTCCACTGTCGGCACGCACCGGCGTCAGCGTCAGCAGCATCCCGGCGCATGCGACGGCTACGATGCCGCGCAGTACATGCGCAACGATAGGCCCCGTCGGGCGATGCCGCTCGAGGCCCGTCGTCTTGGTTTGTGCACTCATCATTTTCTCGCTCCCGTCCTCGTCTTGTTCCGACGTTCTTCCAATCGCGTTGCTGTTGCTCATGACGTCTACTGATAAGTCAGCGTCACGCTCGTCGCGGCGCCGTAGCCCGTGGTCACGATGACCGTATACGTGCCTGCGCTCAGCGTTCCCAGTGTGAGCACACCAGCCGCCGTGCTGTACGAACCGCTGCTGACTGTGTTACTGCTAGCGTCGAGCACCGTGACTGAGACTGTCTGACCCGCGGGCGTCGTCGTCGGCACGCCGACGGTCAACGTATGGGCCGCAGCGGTACCCGTGAAGGTGAGGCGTCCGTTCTGGCCTTGGCGCACGCTCAGCGCGTAGGCCGTGCCTGAGGTCAGAGTCGCCGTCTTGTCCGAACTCAGCGTCAGGGCCCCGCCCGTGATCGCCGGAGCACCCGGGTTCGCCACATAGACCAGGTAGGTACCCGTCAATGGCAGGTTGGACAACACCATGTTGCAGGCACTGCCCGGATTACTCGTCCAACACGTGACCCCCGGCAATTCCGTGCCGTCCGGCTTGTTGACATACAGGGTGACGTAGCTCGACACTCCGCCGTTGAAGGCCACGCCGTTGAGGCCCAGCCCCAGGTTCTGACCAGCCGTAGCGCTGAAGCTGACCGACGTGCCGTACCCCGTGGCCGATGACGTGATGTTGACCGCCGCACCGTCGATGACCAACTCCGAGGCCGGGTTCAGCGTCATCGACAGCGTGGCCACTGCGCCATAGGCTGGCGTTGCCACCACCGAGTACGTGCCCGTGCTGGGCAGGCTGGCCACATAGAGCGAATTGCCGTTGGTCGTGCTCGCGCCGTAGACCGGACCGCTCAGCACCGAGCCGTCGGGATTGAAGATCGTCACGGCCACGTACTGGTTGGCCGGTGTCGTCGTGACGTTCTCGAAGCGGATCGCCGCGGGCTGGCCCGCCGTGCCCGCGAACGTCCGTCGTCCGTTCTGGCCTTGGCGCAGGCTCAACGGCGACGCCGTGCCCGCAGCCAGTGTCCCGGTCTGGTCCGAACTCAGCGTCAGGGCCCCGCCTGTGATCGCCGGATAGCCCGGGTTCAACGCATAGACCAGGTAGGTGCCCGTCAATGGCAGGTTGGACAACACCATGTTGCAGCCACCTCCCGGATTGCCCGTCGAACACTGGACCCCCGGCAATTGCGTGCCGTCCGGCTTGTTGACGTACAGATTGATGTAGCCTGCGGCTCCGCCGCTGAAGGCCAGGCCAGTCAGACCCAGTCCCAGGTTCTGGCCCGCTGTTGCATTGAAGCTCACCGACGTGCCGTAGCCCGCGGCCTGTGACGTGATGTTGACCGCCGCACCGTCGATGACCAACTCCGAGGCCGGGTTCAGCGTCACCGACAGCGTGGCCACTGCGCCATAGGCTGGCGTTGCCACCACCGAGTACGTGCCCGTGCTGGGCAGGCTGGCCACATAGAGCGTATTGCCGTTGGTCGTGCTCGAGCCGTAGACCGGACCGCTCAGCACCGAGCCGTCGGGATTGAAGATCGTCACGGCCACGTTCTGGTTGGCCGGTGTCGTCGTGACACTTTCGAAGCGGATCGCCGCGGGCTGGCCCGCCGTGCCCGCGAACGTCCGTCGTCCGTTCTGGCCTTGGCGCAGGCTCAACGGCGACGCCGTGCCCGCAGCCAGTGTCCCGGTCTGGTCCGAACTCAGCGTCAGGGCCCCGCCTGTGATCGCCGGATAGCCCGGGTTCAACGCATAGACCAGGTAGGTGCCCGTCAATGGCAGGTTGGACAACACCATGTTGCAGCCACCTCCCGGATTGCCCGTCGAACACTGGACCCCCGGCAATTGCGTGCCGTCTGGCTTGTTGACGTACAGATTGATGTAGCCTGCGGCTCCGCCGCTGAAGGCCAGGCCAGTCAGACCCAGTCCCAGGTTCTGGCCTGCTGTTGCATTGAAGCTCACCGACGTGCCGTAGCCCGCGGCCTGTGACGTGATGTTGACCGCCGCACCGTCGATGACCAACTCCGAGGCCGGGTTCAGCGTCACCAACAGCGTGGTCACCGCGCCATAGGCCGGCGTTGCCACCACCGAGTACGTGCCCGTGCTGGGCAGGCTGGCCACATAGAGCGTATTGCCGTTGGTGGTGCTCGAGCCGTTGACCGGGCCGCTCAGCACCGTGCCGTCGGGATTGAAGATCGTCACGGCCACGTTCTGGTTGGCCGGTGTGGTGACGATGTTCTCGTAGCGAATCGTCGCGGGCTGGCCCGCCGTGCCTGCAAACGTCAGTCGCCCGTTTTGGCCCTGACGCACGCTCAGCGCGTAGGCCGTGCCTGAGGTCAGAGTCGCCGTCTTGTCCGAGCTCAGCGTGAAGGTTCCACCCGAAACCGCTGGGTACCCCGGATTGATCATCTGGACGAGGTAGGCTCCCGTCAACGGGAGGTTCGGCAACGCCAACGCGCAAGATGCTCCTGGGTTGCCCGTCGAACAGTTCGTGGTCTGGGGCAACTGGGTTCCATCGGGCCTCGTCACCGTGAGCGTCACGTAGCCCCCCACAGCGCCTGTCAAGGTCAGTCCGCTCAGGCCCAGGCCCAGGTTCTGCCCCGCCGTGCCTTGGAATGACGCATAAAGACCCTTCGTTCCTCCGATGGCCGCCGAGGCGCCGTCAATTGCAAGCGCGATCGTCTGGACATCGTTGACGGTCACCGAGCCAGAGAGCGCCGCGCCGTACTGCGGATCGACGAATACCAGGTACGTCCCGGTCGTGGGCATCAGCGGCAGATCCGAAACAACGCCGTTGCCGGCCGTGTTGGTCGTGCCCTGCCAGAAGACGGTCGCGTCCGGCTTCAGAATCGTCAGCGCCACGTTCTGGTTGGCCGGGTTCGATACCAGCGAATTGAAGACGATCGTGGCCTCTTGACCGGCCGTGCCCGCAAACGAGAACCGCCCGTTCTGGCCGTCGCGCAGGCTCATCGTGTACGCCGTGCCCATCGTCAGCGTCGCCACACTGTCGCTGCTCAGTGTCACCGTCGCATTGGTCAGCGTCGCAGTCGTGCTTACCGCCTGCACCAGGTACGTGCCGGTCACCGGAAGGTTCGACAAGTTCAGGTCACAGCCTGCGCCCGGGTTCGTCGTCGCGCACATCGTCGTCGCGAAGACGCCACCACTCGGTTGCACGACCTGCAAAGTCACCGAACCGTTGACGCCGCCCGTGAAGGCCAGTCCGCTCAACCCCAGCCCCAGGTTTGTGCCCGCCGTACCGGCGAACTTCCCGTAGCCACCCGTGGTCGCTGCGATATTGACCGCCGCGCCGTTGACGGTGATCGTGGTCGCCGCCGGATTGAGCACCAGCTGCGCCGTTGCCGCCGCGCCGAAGGCCGGATCGATGAACACCGTATAAGTACCGGTCGTGGGCAGGCTCGTGACGTCGACGTCCGTGCCGTCGTTGGACGCCGCCGACAGTGTCGCTTGGGTCAGCGTCGTGCCGTCCGGGTTCAGCACCGTCGCCACCACGTTCAGCCCGCTCGGCGTCGTCACCACGTTACCCAACCAGAGCGTGGCCGCCTGGCCCGCCGTTCCGGCGAACGTGAGGCGCCCGTTCTGGCCCGTGCGCACGCTCACCGACGCCGTCGTGCCCGCGGTCAACGCACTCACCGTGTCGTTGCTCAGCGTAACCATCGCGGTGGTGATGATGGACGTGTTATTGACCAGTTGGATCCGGTAGGCCCCGGTAGTGGGTAGGTTCGATAGGTTGAGGTCGCAGCCGCCGCCCGGATTGCTGGTGGAGCATGTCGTTTGCAGCCATACCGTGCCGTTCGGTTGCACCACTTGCATCGTCACCGAACCGCCCGCACCGCCGTTGAAGACCAGGCCATTCAAGCCAACGCCCAGGTTCTTGCCCGCGGTGCCCGCGAAGGTGCCGTAGCCTGCTGTCGTGTTCGCGATGTTGACCGCTGCGCCATCGATCGTCACCGGTGTCGCCACCGGGTTCAGCATCACTTGCATACCACTCGCTGCGCCGAACGCGGGGTCGACGAACACCGTGTACGTGCCCGTGCTGGGAAGGCTCGCGAAGTTCAAGAACGTGCCGTCGACAGACGGCGATAACGTCACGGTGCCCACCGTTGTCGTGCCGTCCGGCGCGAACACCGTCACCGGCACGTTCACGCCGATGGGTGCCGTGGAAAGCGAACCAATCCACACCGTGGCCTGCTGGCCCACGGTGCCTGCGAAGCTCAGGCGTCCGTTCTGGCCGCTGCGCACGTTCAGACCATAGGCTGCACCCGTAGTGAGGGTCGTCGTCTTGTCGCTGCTGAGGGTAACGGTGCCCGCCGAGATCGGCGGATTGCCCGTCGGGTTGATCACCTGCAGCGTGTAGGTGCCGCTGGCCGGAAGGTTGGTCAGGTTGAGGTCACACCCGGCGCCCGGATTGCTCACCAAGCAATTAGCGTTCGACAGCCAGACGCTGCCGCTCGGTGCGACCACTTGCAAAGTCACCGCCGCCGCCGTCGCGCTGTTGCCCACAAACGTAAGGCCGGACAACGCCGTACCCAAGTTCTGGCCGGCCGTGCCTGTAAAAGGAATGCTGGCCGTGCTACCTCCAAAGAGACCCTGGACCTCATAGCGGCCGCCGTCGATCGCAAAAGAAGCATCGGTCTTGAGCGCAACGTTGATGTTGGCCGTGGCAGAGCCCGGCTCGAAGAAGATCGCGTACGTTCCCGCCGCCGTAAGCGGTGGCAGGTAAGCGATGGGCAGCGCTGCAGAGACGGTGCCGGTGGCCACTCGCGTGCCCTGCGGGCCGTAGACCTCGTACGTGACTGCACTGCCCGCCGGCAAGAACGTGCTGCCGGTCGTGTCGACAAAAACGAGCTGATTGAGCGCACCGTCGAACAGGATCGCGCCAGTGTCCTGCGCAACGTTGATGTTGAGTGCGTTCGCCACGCCGCCGATCGTGCCGCGCGTCCAGGTCAACACGCTCGCAGGGCTCAGCGTCGAGGGCACGGCCAGGAAGTCGGCGGTACTGGTGGCGGTGCCATAGACGGTGGACACCGTCAGCTTGCCCGAGGCACCCGCCGACGGCACGCTCGTGGCCAGCGACGTCACGCTCGCCGTGGCGATCGTTGCCACGTTGCCCGTGTTGAACGCGACGAGGTTGTCCGAGGGCGTCGTCTGAAAGTTCTGCCCCGTGATCGTCACGGTGGCGCCGGGGTTGCCGAGGTTGGGCGTGAAGCTCGCAATGACCGGCGTGTTGCCCACGCCCACCGTGAAGACACGTGTCGAGGTGACCGTGCCATTGGCGTCGGTCACCGAGATCGTGCCGGTGGTGGCGCCCGCGGGCACGGTGACCGTCAGTTGTGTCGCAGTTGCAGCAGTCACGCTTGCGGCCACGCCGTTGAACTGCACCGTGTTGTTGGTCGCGACGGCGCTGAAGCCGCTGCCTGTGATGGTCACCGTAGAGGCGGCTGCGCCGGTCTCGGGATAGAACGCCGTGATCGCCAGCGTGGTCGTCGCGTCCGCGCGCACGGCCAGGATGTTGCCCGCAGCGTCATACGTGTACTGGGTACTCGTACCGTCGGCAGCAATGACCTGGATCAGCCGACCAAGTTCGTCGTAGACGTAGCTGGCGCCCGCCGCATGTGCACCCGCGATCAGGCCCAGTGCAAGAGCGAATGTGGTGATACAGGTTCGCGCAATCCGCAGCAATGCGGGTGCACCGAAAAATCGCTGAACAATCGTGCTACCGCCGGACATGGCGAAGCCACGCACCCCGTCAAGGGTGCTCTGAACGTGCTTTTTCACCTGATCTCCCTGAGCGGCTGGACCGCATCGCCACGAATGGCGCCTCTAGCTGACGTGCTTGCAGCCTTCAGGCCGACGCGCACCTCAATGGCACGCGTCAGCTACCCAACGAGACGTCGATCGCGTCTTCTCTTGCTGGACTGCTATGTTTGCGGCGACTCTATCGCGGCGTAAAGCAATGTCAACGAGTGTTACAACGGCAAATGAGGCATGGAGCCTGCCCCCCCCCCGATCACCGCCCTATCTGCCATTGTGTCGCCTCTAGTCATGTGTTAGAGAGCAAGAGGATGCCGACGAATCCCGCTTGTCGGCGCCGACAACCTTCATGAATCTGATTGAAGATGCGACCCCACTGTCTGGGGTTGTACGCCCAGACTGCCGAACAGTTCCGCCGCTCCCGGTGTGCACCTCAAGTAATCGCTGAGCGAGTGTCGCGAGGTCTTACTTTTACTCCAGATTCAACCCCTGGATGATCACGTCCAGGTCGATGTCCTGCCCGTTATCGCGGAAGGTGTAGCGCCCGTTCAGGTGCACGTGCCGCCACGCCACCGGCGATGTCGCTTTGATCAGCGCACCAGCGGACGAAGTTACGTTCTTTGTTGTAGGTCGTGCTTACTCAACATTCAATCCGGTCGCCGAGTTCACGATCAGTCACCTGCACATCTTCACTGAGCGCGGGATGCGGAATCGCCTCAAAGAGCTTGAAAAAGGCGGCCCATGGTGGACGACGCTCACATAACCTGCGGGCACATAGCCGGCTGAAGGTGTATCGATAGCTCATGGAGGTTCCCATGATCGAAATTCGCGTTTGCTGGCCATTGGGGCTGCACGAGAACGAACCGGGAGAGCCGATCGACGGTGGGACGTGGTGGCCCGACACGCCCGAGAACCGCGAGATGTGCCAGATCATCGTCGAGTCCGGTTGCGAAGCGTGCGGCCCTGGAACGCACCGGCTGGAAGAATGGACGGCGCGAACGTCCGCCTGAAGCGCCAGTCAGACATTGCTGGCGGCCGGCATCGCCCGCTGGGCCCGCTGCGCGGCCCCTCCCTCGCCGCCGGATCGCCCACGCGGTGCACGCCTGCGGCGTGCAGCCCGGCGATCGTCTGCACGGCGCTTCGCGACTACCGTCGGTTCCCGCCGCGCGGAACGTGCATCATGGCCAGGCGGAGGCGCCTGCGGCGGGCAGGCAAGGAAGAAAGGGCGTCCCAAGGGAGACAGCCCGACCAGCGCAGGGCCATGGCCCGGCCCGCGCCCTGCTGCAGTCGATCGGTCGCATCCCCAGCGGCTGGGTCGTCCACGACACGACGAACGACCCACGCAAGGGGCTGTAGCCATGCCACAGCCAGTCGCCCGCCAGTCTGTAGGCCAGCCCGCGCCGGTCGCGTGCTCTAGCCCTTCGGCGTCGGCGGCGTGCCACTGACATCGTCGTCGTCGTCGTCGTCGCCATTGCCGTCGCCTCCGTCATCGTCGGCCGCGGCTTGCTGATTAGACGACTTGGCTATGCGGCGAGCCTGGATCTCGTCATGGACACGAGAGAGCGCATCTCGCATCGCGTAGCTCGCCTGAAGTGCCTGCTGCCCCCCCTGGCCGCCTTGAACACGGGCCCGGAAAGCGGTTTGCAAGGCCGTCAACTCGCGCAGCATCTCCTGCAGCCTGTCGTCGGTCAGGTTCGGCAACTGCGCCAGGTCCCTGGTCAGCCCGTCCAACGTCCGTTGCTCCAGCTCGTGGGCGGATCTTTCGGCCTCTTGAACAGCGACGGTGTGCAGCGCCCTGGCGGCCGAGAGTTCGCGGTGTCCTGGCAGGTCTGCATCGCGCGACTCCAGCCACCGCTCAGTCGCGCCGATCAACCCCTCGACCCCGAGAAGCGCGACGAGCTGGGCCGTGAGCGATTTTCGCAGGCGCGCACGACGCATCATCGCCCAAAGGCGCCACCAGCGCAGGCGCGAAGCGCGCAGATCTGCCAGGCGCGCCTCGAGCGACGCTTTCGGCTTTAACTGACCCAGCTGCGTCAGCTGCTCGGCGAGGCCTGCCGACTTCGCCTTGTAATCGTCGTCCTCATGGGCGAGCCGCAGACGGTCGAGATCGAGGCGCTCGCGCGCTTTGTCGACTTCGACCTGGCAGTCCCTGCAGTGCGCGTCGCGCGCCTCCGCCGTGGCCGCCAGGTCGACGTCGGACAGACGACGCAAAAACTCTGAGTCGCTAGTGGCTATGTAACGGTTTCGATCGTTCATCGTTGCTCCTTATCGAAGGTCAAGTTTTTCGCCGCCGGCTTCCCGGGACGGGGTAGTGCTCGGTACTGGAATTGGTCTTGCGTTGCGCCGGCGAGGCCTCGAGCTGGCGCACTTGCTTCGCTTGGGCTTTCGCCTGGCTGCGAGCGACCTCAGTCGCCATCTGTAAGGCCTCGACACCGGCCTTTAGATCAGCGGCCTCGGCGTCACGAGCCGCTGCGATCGCTTTCGCACGCAGCGGGGCGACCAGCCCCGCAAGACGATCGCTCTCGCTCTTGCAACGCTTCGCATAAGCAATCGCGTTCGACAGCGCCGCCGAGTTGCTCAGGCGGTCTTTGACGCCGGCGCCGCCACGCTTGGCCGCAGCAATGGCCGCACGCAAGCTCGCGTCGGCCGCGAGACGGGCGGCGCGAGCTTGCTGGCGGGCAGCGTCCGCGCGCTTCTGCGCGCCAGGCCACCACCAGGCGCCAGGCTTGGCCGCTGCGGCCTGAAGCGCCTTCGCCTGGTCGACGGCCGCCCAAGCGTTGGCCACGGCCTGGCGCAAGTTGCGGTGCTGCGCAGCCTTCGTCGTCACGTCGTGGGCCTTGCGCCAGGCGTCCTCAAGCTTGGCCTGCTCATCGAGCGCAGGCGTGTCAAGCGCCGAAACAGCGGCTTGCAACGCCTTCGCGCGGGCATTCAGGGTGCCGAAGCGGCCGGCGGCCGCGTCGACCGAGGCAGGGCCCCCGGCACCAGTCGCCATCACGCGCGCCGCCTCGCGCAGGGCCGCCTTCGTGATCTGCAGTTGCTCGCGGAGATCGCGAGGCAGCATGTCCTCGATTTCGCGTCCCATCTCTGGCACCGGGGCTGGCTGATGGTGCGACACCGCGGCGGCGACAGGCTGCGTCGGGCGACGGATCAGCGACGCAAGTCGCTGCACCGCCGACAGGTGCAACGCGCCCTCGGGAGAACTCGCGGCCGCGGCCTTCGCAGCTTTGGCAACCTCCACGCGGGCGATGATCCGCTGCATTCTCTCGGCGAAATCTTGGCCCATCCGCATCCACGCAAACTGGGCAGTGAGCAGCTCGTTTCCGCTCGCCGCCGCGAAAACCTCAGCCAGGCTGGGGGCACGCGCGCCCTGCAGCAGCGGCGCGGTTACTCGGTGCGGCTCGCCCTCAAGGCTTGTTCCCGCCCGTCGCACATTTCTATCGATGTCGGCTCTGCCCGGGTCCACGACATCGTTCGCGTGACCATGCAAAACACTTGCAGGTCGTTCGCTGCCATGGCCATCCACAGGCCGACCGGGCAGGTCGCGCACGCGAGGCTCTCGGGCGGGCGTTGCGCCGCGGGGAGTCTCGCCAGCGTAGGGCTCAGCCTGACCACGTGCGCCAGGTCGAGCGACTCCGGCTGCAGGCTGCTTGACGTCGCGGTCGGCGACGATGGCGATTCCAGAAAGTCCAACGTCGACGTGACCAGGGCGTCCAGTTCCTCGATCGATATTTCGTTGTTGGCTGTGGTCATGAGTTCCTTCCAGCGCCGAAGCGGCGTCGAGTTCCTGAGGTTGATCTAAGGCCACACGCTGCGCCATCAGATCGCGCAATTCGTGGTTCAAGTCGCGGCGTTGGTCATTGCGCGCCAGAGCCTCTTGCCGAGGCCGACCGGCCGCCCAGCCCACATGCTCGGTGGGGAGGTCAGAGAGCCCGCGCGCGGCGTGCGACCGATGGTCAATCCGGGCGTCCGACCCTGCCTCCTCCAGCGCGTTGTTAGCCATCTCTGCCCACAGTTCGCGCGTCGCCACCAGCCAGTCCGCCGGCTTCAATTCGTCAGTTTTTTTGGCACCTCCGTCTTCGGCCGGACGGCCCTTTGCGGCCGCGCGTTTGAACCACCGATCGGCGCTGCGTTCGATGCCATCGTTCACGCGCTCGCTGACCAACAGATGGGCGTGTGGGTTCGTACCCTTGCCCGCGTGCAGGGCAAAGGTGAATGCCAGCAGCGCTCCGTCCCGAAGGGTGCAAATCCGCTTGGCGAACGCCCGCGTAAGGCTGATGCGCTGCTCCAAGTTGAGCTCGCGCGGAAGCGCGACCTCGATTTCTTTGAAGAGGCGGCCGTTGATACGTTCGCCTTTGAGCGGGTCGTCCGCAGCTCGCCAGTAGCGTTCGCACGTCGCCGAGCGCAGCTCTGAGTAAGTACCCTCCGCTTCGCACGCCCACAAAGGCATGTGGCCCGATTCCACATGGAGGACTTTGTCTCGATCAGAGCCGACTCGCGCCCGCGCGTACTGACCCAAGCGAGCCAGGTAGTGCGCCTTCTTGCAGGCTGACTGACCGTTTGCGCGCGTGCCAGTCTTGGCGTTCAGGTGATAGAGCGCCACGAGGCTGTCTCCATGACCTCCGCTGCCGCTGTGCACTCGGCCATCTGCAGGTGCAAATGCGGCTTGGTGCGTGGCCCAGCGTGCAGTGCGTAGCGGTGCGCGACGGCCGAGCCGTCCGACCGCGTCGCGGCCCGTGCCACCAGTTCGAGGGCGCGTGCAGCGAGCTGCTCAGGGTGAAGCTCGTTCGGCAGCGCGAAGCAATAGAGGGCGGGGAGCGGTGGCTGCATATTTTCTGGCTGCTGTATTGGGGTTATCGGGGCTCGCCCCGATCGCACACGGTTTCTGCGCAGCAGAAACCGGTACGTGCGCTCTCCACGGCCGAGGGCCGGGGTCGTTAGCGAAACTCAATCATGCCATCGAAGGTATTTGCAGGCAAGCAAATTAGGTCCCCAACTGCACCGATTCGGCCTATTTGAAGCGCGCGAACTCATACTACGCATGAAACTATTTTGGCTTTCCGCGCGAGTTATTTTCATGGGCGCATCAACTACGAAATCGACTTCGTGCGCGATTTGCACAAGTCGGCCATCTGAGGCATCCTGCCGAGCACCAACCCCATGCAGGAGCAAGATGACACGCCTCACAGACCGTGAACGCGCGGCCGAGCTAGATACTCAAATCGCCACGTTGCTTGAGAAAAAGCGCGCACTCGACGTCAAACTGCAGACAGACGAGAGGAAACGCACAGCGAGACAAAACATCATCGTCGGCGCCTGGCTGCGTCAGCAGCGACCCGATGTATTCCAAGAAGCCGTGAAAGGATTAACTCGGCCCCAAGACGTCAAAGCCTTCCAATAAAGGTGAAAAAATGCACACGAAATATCCAACTTTGTGCCTGATACTGGCCGCGTGCCTGCAGACGACAGCGATGGCGCAAAGCGCGGCCGGCACCGGCGGCAGCTCCTAGAAGGTGACCAGCGGCGACGGCTTCGGCTGCGCCGCAGGCACGACTTACCAAATGGTCAACGGCCTGGCGCGCTGCACGCTGCCGAATGCAACCGGCTCACCGGCGGCCTCCTGCGCCGCCTCGGCACTCACGCACGGCGGCTGCACGTTCAACTTCCCGTCGACCACCAGTGAGTCGACACCGTCAATCGGCAACAGCACGGTGGGCTTCACAGGCACCGCCGAAGCCACCTGTGCCAACGGCACCTGGGGCGGTCTGAGCGCGTCCTGCAACCCCAATCCGTGCGCGGGCACCGCCAGCACGTTCGGATCTTGCTCATTCACGATTCCTGCGCTGGCCAGTGGCCAATCGACGGTGGTGAGCACGGCGACTTCTGGCTTCACCGGTTCGGTGACTGCGAGCTGCGCGACCGGCTCGCTGTCGGTGAGCGGACAGAGCTGCGCGCCGATCCCGGCCGCACCTTGCGCTTCGGGCAGCCTAACCTGGGGCGCCTGCTCGGGCGCGGTGGGCACAACGGCCTCGGGTTCGTCGGCAACCGCCACGAACGGCACTTCCGGCTACACCGGTTCGGCGACGTTCAGTTGCACGAACGGCACCTGGTCGAACTCGTCGTCGAACTGCGTGGCTGCGCCGACGCCGTGTGCGACTGGCACGATCACCTGGGACGGAACCTGCAGCGCGAGCATTCCGGCGACATCTTCGGGCTCGGCGGCGACGGTCTCCAACGCTGCGGCGGCTACAGCGGTTCGGCGACCTTCGGCTGCGTGAGCGGCGCCTGGCAGGCGCCGACCAGCGCGACCTGTGCGTCGCTGTGCGGTGCCGAACCGGCGACCACGCAAATCGTTACCTGCTCCGCGGGCTACACCGGTGCGGGCACCTCCGAGACGCGCACGGAGACCTGCAACGCCGGCACGGGCTGGGCGTGGTCTGCGGGCGGCTGGAACGCGGTCAGCACCGACTGCACGAAGTACAAGCCACCGTCGCTGCCAACCGACGTGCTGGTGGCTGGCGGCAATACGCAACTCGGGTGTGATGATTCGGTCAATGTAGTGAAGACGGGTACCTACACGGCGATGTCAACCTGGAATCGCAGCCCCGACGGACGCGGGGCGGACCTCCAAACCTTCGCATCGAAGATCGTCGAGAACTGGGTCTACGACGGCACGCAGTGGAACCCGGTGTTGCCGACGACGAGCACGTACGTCAACCTCGGACAGAACGCCGCGCACTACTGCAGGTGATTCGCTAGGCCGCAACGAAAGCGCCCCGCTGAGCGGGGCGCCTTTCTTTAGAGCGCGGCTTCTCAGCCGCCGGCCTTCATTGCGCCGGCGTCGTGAATGTCCAGGTCTCGGTGAAAGCGGCGCCGCCAGCCGAGCCAACGAAAGCGACCGTATAGGTCGTGTTAACGGCGAGGTCGGCGTTCGGCGTGGCGAAGGCCCAGTTCGTGTAACCGTTTCCGCCGTCCAGGTTCAGCGTGGTCGGCACCACGTTGCCGTTGCTGTCCGTGATGGTGAACGACGTCGTGGTCAGCGTCAGGCTGGAGTCCACCGTCACGCTCGGGGCGTAGCCGTGGCCGTGACTGTCATCGACCGACGAGACGACGCTGCCGTTGGACGGGAAAATGCCAACCCAGCCCGCGGGCGTCGTTGCCTCGCCGGTCGTCGAGTACGTGCTGGTCTGAGCGGCCGTCGCGATGTAGCACGACTGCCCGTACAGCGTCGAGTTTGTGTTGGCGAACGGCTCCGCGAGCGTCGAGAAGCCGATGCCTACGTTGCGGAATCGCGGATCCAAGATCGCTTGGCGGTGGCCCGGACTGGAGAGCAGACCGGTCACGCAGTTGTTGCCGTTGTCACCCGAGGTAGCCACGGTGAAGAATGCAGCACTTTCCTGCACCAACCCGGTCGAGGGATACCCGAAATGGATGGCGCGATCGGTCCACGAGTACGCCGTGTAGCCAGGCAGAGTCGACAGCTGAACGTGGCCAGTCTCGTTGCCATCTGGCTGCAGAACGTCAAGCGTCACAACGTCCCAGTCCAGGCCACCGAAGCCGCTGGCGATCGTGTAGTTCGTGGCGACGAACGCGGCCTGGTTTGCTGCTTCTTCGTCCAGCGACGTGTTCTGGGCCACCGTGCCGAAGCCGCCCGCCAGGCGCGCGGCGTTCAGCGCCGTGTAGGCCGTGGCTTCGCGGCTGCCGGCGGCGTAGGTCGTGGGCTGCACGGTCGAACTCACGTCGCCGGCGGTCGACGGGGAAGGAGCCGGAGCCGGGGGTGGCGGCGCCGGCGTGCTCCCGGGGCTGCTGCCATCTCCGCTTCCACCTCCGCCACCACAAGCGGCTAGGCTGGCAGCCAGGCCGACGGCGGCCATCAGTGCGCCAACGCGCGCCAGGTTGTGGCGGCTCGTGCCTGCACAAAAACTATTCAACATTCCCTACCTCGCTGTGATTGCTGTATGTGGTTGGTCGGAGCCGCCGACTCGGTCATTTCGGTCGGACTGGCCGAGCGATCTGCTACGTAACTCGTAGTATGCAAAGTTGATCATAACTACGAATCTCGTAGCTGACTTATGGCAGCTGCGAAGATCTCCACAACCGCTCAAGATGTTTGGCCCAGGCGTCTGAAAGAGGCTCGCCTGGCGGCGGGCTTCTCTCAGCGAGAGCTGGGGATTGCTGCGGGCATCGATCCCTCGGTTGCTTCGACACGAATCAACCGCTACGAGGTCGGCGTCCACAAGGCGGACTTTCAGATTGCCGTCCAGCTCGCAAAAGTACTGGACGTGCCAGCGGCATTTCTTTATGCCGAAAGCGACGAGATTGCCGCCGTCTTGGTCGCGCTGCATAGAGCTCCCGCAGCCAGGCGTCGACAGCTGGTCAAGCTCGTGCTCGATCAACCTTGACCGAGCATCAGCGCAGCGGCATGGCCTGATCCAGTCATCAAGGAGACCAGCACCATGCACAACAGCACTCGAGCAACACAGCCCGCCGGCACCCCGCAGTTCCTGGGTTGGATCACGTGCGGCGCGACTTGCCGAAGTGCGTGGCGAGATGCAGGTCTTGGTGATACGACCGGGCAGCCTGAACCTGCGCTGGCTTAAAGCTCAACTTCGGCCGGCCGCCGCCCTCCGCGTCAATGGTCGCGTGAGCGATGTGCGTGAGATACCAACCAGAGACTTGTCGCTCGATCGTTATGCTCGTCGCACGACGGCCGTAGCGGTCACCGCGCTTGTTCGCAACGGCCTCACCGCTGATCGCCAGTAAGACAGCTCCTGGAGCACTGGCCTTGTCGCCCACGATGCCCTCGACGACCAGCTCGGCTTTGTTCGCCAAGTCGAGCAACTCGCTGAACTTCGTGAACGTGTGCTCGGTAGCATCCCCGTTCACAGCGAGCAATGCGGCCTCGATGGCGGCTTCGTTTTCGGGTGCGATCTTGATGGCGTTCATGCTTGACTCCGACCCCAGTCCGTCTGCGGGGTGCCGGCGGGCTGTGTTGCTCGAGTGCTGTTGTGCATGGTGCTGGTCTCCTTGATGACTGGATCAGGCCATGCCGCTGCGCATCGTGATTGCGGCGGCGACGAAGACGGCGGCCAGGGCGCTCGGCGCGGTCGCGAGCATCGCGTGGAGGTCTTCCATAGGGGAGGCCCAGAGGTCGACCAGGTCAAACGCGTGGCGCCAGTCAGGGTTTGCCGAAGTGGCGATCGAGTCCTGCAGTTTGATCATGGCAGCCAGGCCGGTGGCGGCCGAGTGAGCGACGAGCGAGGAATTGATCTGGGGCATGCAGGTCCTTCAGTGGTTGAATCTATGCCTTTATTGTAATTCAACAAATACCGACATGCAAGCTATTTTTGAATCACATAAATAAAATTAAGTGGGTCACATCAATCAAATACAATTGCGAGATGGAACAACCCAAACGTCCTCGTGGCCGCCCCCCGACACCAGCCGACGAGAAGCTCGTGCAGCGCTCGATTCGGCTGACCGCCGGACAGTGGGAAAAAATCGACGCGTACGGCCTGGCGTGGTTGCGGCGGATCATCGACAAGTCCAAGCCTCCCAAGCCATAACTGCTCGTCGAAGCTGGGGGGGGCTGGGGCTCTGCCCCAGTAGGAGCCTGCATCCACGCCGCGAAGCATCCCGCCTGGACGACCCTTACAGCGCGTCGCGAGCCCGGCGCCACGGGGATAGGTCTGTCCCTGCCATGCCACCCCTCCCTCCTCCTGAGCAACCAGCAGGGGGCCCAGGGTGCGGCCGTCCAGGCCGCCTGGGGGGGCGCAGCCCCGGGGTCGTGGGGGCGCAGCCCCTGCGCTGAGGAGCCGCCCTTAGGGCGGCGGGCCGGAGGCCTGCCTCCTTGCGATGAGACAGGCCGGGGAGGCCTTTCCCAGGCCCGTGGCGCGCAGCGCCTTCGCAGTGCGGAGCACTGCGTTCCAGCGGACGCCGCCGCGCGGCGGCTTGGCGAAGCGCGTGTGACGCGCGGCGAAGCTGCAGACGCCTGCCCGTTCGGGCTTTGGTGAGGCCTGAAAAAAATTTGCCGACGGACCTTCGGACACCGGGTGCTGCACAGCTCGCAGGCTTCGGCGTGAGCGTCGGCCGTCCGCAATCGTAGTCCTCGAATCCGACCCGTCCTCCAATCCAAGCCCACCCCCGCCACCGCACCACAATACAGAGCGCAACGCACGTGTTTTTGCAGTCTTGGCAGTCTTGCGTCAGCGCTCATCTCCACCCTCCTCCGCCGCACGCCGCGACTTGATGAGACTGGCGATGCGGGCGAGCCGGGCTCCGATGCGCTCCCGCGAAGCGGCCTCCTCCCTCGCCTCGCGCGCGTCGTTATCCGCCCGCCGAGCCTGCCGCTCGGCATCGACCCGCTCGAGGACGGCCTCAGGCGGCAGCTGATTGCCGCAGCTGTCCTGCAGAAGACGCGCCAGATCGTCCTCCAGGCGCTTCTCAGGTCGCAGGTGCAGGTAGGCTTCAGTGCCTGGCTCGACGCGCACCTGCGGCCGTTGAGGGGGCTTTGCGAGCCAGTCTTTGACGGTGCGAGCCTGAACGCCCAGCGCTCGGCCGATCTCCGCCGCGCTGTTTCCTTCGGCTGCCAACGCCGCGGCTGCGGCGTGCTGGTGGACTTTCTTGTCGTGGCGGATCTGCTGCGTGCGATAGGCACTACCTTTACGCCGCGCCCGGAGCGCTGCGGGGCGCTCACATTCGGCAACGTTAAGGATCGTCTCGTATCCGCAAGCTCGCTCATTCGGGTGCGGCGTGCGGCCGAACAGCAGCTTGTCGTAGCGCTCGTGCTCGTCATCAGTGATCTTGCCCAGAGCGCGCTCGAGTCTCGCAACGAACCATCGACTCGTGCGGACGTAGAGCCCGACGCCACCGCCAATCCCGCCCCGCGGCAGCGGGAAGCGCTTGATCACCGCGGACGCCGAAGCCTCGGCGTCTTCGATCGCCCAATCCTGGGCGCCTCCGGGCGGCAACACGTCATGCCGCAGCTGGACGAGCCGCGCTCGCAGCTCGTCAAGGCTGCGCGACGTCCACGCCACCGCAAGCGCCAACAGCCAAAAGACATCATTACGCTGTCCCGGCCTCGCGCCGCCTCGCGCCCGTACGATCGCCAGGCCAAAGGACAGCCGCCGCGTCCACAGCGCATGCGCCCGAGCGCTGCTATGCGCGACCGCGATCGCATCCCCCGCTGCCGCGGCGGCGGCCTCGGCGGTCGGCGTCTTGCTGCGCTGGCGCGGCGACTTGGTGGGCGTAGGCGCCGGCACGGCGTGCAGCAGGCTCTCTGCGAACTCCTCGAAGTCGACGCGCGCGCCAGCACGCAAGATCGCGCAGCGCGTGCCGCTAGCGGGGTTCATCGTGCCGATGATTCGCAGCACACGTGACGCGTCGCCGGCGCTGCGATCGATTGGCCAGCGCCTCGGCGCCTCCCCAGTGCCGAAGTTGTAAGCAGCAATCATCGAGATGAGCGACTGCATGCACTTGTCCCATTCGCGCCGGTGCCTGCCAGCAGGCAGAGACGCCGTGAAAACCCACTTCAGGCACAGTCCCTGGCCCGTATAGATGGCGGCCGTCGGCGGGGGAAGGCCCAGCTCTGCGATGTGCTCTGCGAGCAGGTCGGCAACGCTTTCCGGATCAGCAATTAGGCGCGCGGCCAGCCCGTCGCCGAACGGCAGTTGCCCGAGATCAAAGGTCGCCGGAGGATGCAGCAAATCGACGTCTAACCAGAACGCATTGAGACGCCAGACGTCATTGACGCGCCGGCCGCGCGCGTCTGGTCGCAGGGTGTTTTGCGACACGTAATAACCAGAGTCCGGCCGCTGCTCAACCTGCAGGCGAGCTAGCTTGGCGTCGAGCTCGTCGACGTCGACGAGCTGCTGACACCAGTGCTTCCGACCGGTCGGCGGCATGACGCAGATGGCCGCCCGGCCACTGGCATCCTGCCCAGAAACCCGTGCGTGGAGTTGCAGTGGCTCGCACGCGATGTTGATGAGGTTTGCAGCGCGTTCGAACTCGTCGAGCGCGTGCGTGTGTAGACGTTCCATAGGGCCTCTTGCAGAGGCCCGCCTGCGGGTGTAAAGTCGCTACTGACTCCCCAGTCAGTTGTGACAACAAATGACGCCCGCGCAAGCGGGCGTTTACTTTTTCGCGCCGCGCGCGGCTTTGATCGCAGCCGCGGCAGCGCGGCGAGCGCGCAGCTCGGAACGAGACCAGCGCCCACGGCCGTCCTGGCGTGCGGGCGGTTGCCACGCCTCAGTCGAGACCACTGGGTAGTACGTGCGGCCGTCGATCACAACGACCGGCGGTAGCTGATCGGGCTGCACGCGCCGACGACGATAGACGTCCCACACGCTCATTTCTAGCGCCCTTGCCAGTCCGGCGATCGTATAAACCTCGGCGCCGGCGGGCAGGCCGGCGGCGCGGGCCGCCAGCGAACCGAGAGTAACTACGCCGGTCATGCGACAGCCTGGGCGATGGCTCGGGCCTTCGCCGCCGTTGACTTAGGCCCCCGTCGCGCCGGAGCAGGCTCAAGAGCGGATTGGACGGGGGCGCCGACGACCCTGGCTGCTTCCCAAGCCTCGACATCAACGCGACGCCAGAGCAGGTTTCGACCGATGAACAACCGCGGCGGCAGCCGCGTTGGATCAGCGGAGTTGAGCCGCCGGATGTAGCCGGGCGTGGTGTGGTGGCGAGCGGCAAGCGCTGCAACATCAAGGATGTCTTGATGGGGGTCTGAGAACACGTCGCACTCCTGCCACGCCCGAGCATGCCCGGCTATGGCTAAAGAGAATGCACCCGCTGCCCGGGCGCGACGACATGTTCAGTGGCCACCATGACCACAGAGCCGATCTCTCTGGTTACGCACATGCAGGAATTCGTGCGATCGGCGAGGAGCGTTCCATTGCTTCCCAGCAGAGCTAGGAGCCGGCTAGAAGCCGGCACGGACTTTTGCCACGCGATCCAGGACTGCTACCTTGGGGCGTGTTCCCGCGAGCTCCCCGCTGCAGTACGTCGGCTTGCTGACCATGTCAGTTTTCAGGTCGCCGGCACATCCATCGGGGCAGCTTAAGCTTACCAAATACCCCTGCATCAACGCAAACCTATGTCCGTTGATTCCATGCGACTATGCATAAAACCATTTCTTTATAATGGTTTTACTCCGGTCTGCGTGAGCCACGCAGCAAGCCGCGGCGTGGCACACTGGCGGCACACTGCCTGAATCAGACAGAGTGGAATCAAGTCAAAAGGACTCATCTCGAGTCGCAAGCTCGAAAACAAAAAAGCCCCGCAAATCAACGACTTGCGAGGCTTCTCAATGGTGGGTGGTGAGGGTTTTGAACCCCCGACCCTTGCCGTGTGAAGGCAATGCTCTACCGCTGAGCTAACCACCCGATAACTTTTTGTCCTGTTATCAGGACAGCCTTGGATTATGCCACAGCTTCT
>Ga0302314_10004717_pt1 | contig 25034 bp, 24 predicted proteins | sample III_Palsa_N2_3_FD_200533 | JGI IMG/M metagenome (GOLD analysis project Ga0302314, IMG submission 200533) | Peat permafrost microbial communities from Stordalen Mire near Abisko, Sweden - III_Palsa_N2_3 | ecosystem: Environmental > Terrestrial > Soil > Palsa > Peat permafrost | place: Sweden... | reverse complement strand
ATCGCGGTCGGATCGACTCTGACCCAGCCGCTGCCCTCGAGCCACACCTCGGTCCAGGCATGCGCATCGGACTGGCGTACCAGCAGGTACTCGCCAAAGCGATTCCACTCACCACCCAGATAGCCGGTCACGACGCGTGCGGGAATGCCCCCAGCGCGCATCAAGGCGGCGAACGCCGACGCGTAATGGCCGCAGAAGCCCTCCCGCGTCTTGAACAGCAATTCATCGATGGAATTGGCATTGAGCCGCGGCGGCGTGAGGCTGTATTTGAAGCCGCCGTGACGCAGGTACTCGAGTACGGCATCGACGTAGGCGCGATCATCGCTCGCCCCCGCGCGCAGCGACTGTGCGAGCTCCAGAGTGTGCGGATTGCGCCCGGGCGGCAACGCCAGATCGGCGCGGCGTAGCGAGGGTTGCAGCCCCTGGGTATTACGATGCAGTGGGAAGGACTCGAGCCGATAGCTGATCGCGCTGGTTATGGGCTGTGCGCCGATGAGCTGGTAGTCGAATGTGCTCGCGGCCAATGGCACCTGCTGCGGCAAGCCTCGCGGCAGCTCCAGCGCGATCAACACCCGCTGTCGGCTCGGCTCGAGCGTGATCTCGTAGCTATAGCTCGGGCCCGCGAACTCAACGGGTGCGGGTGGGCCGAATGCGCCGCGACTGCGCCGCCACGTGTAGCCGTCGAAATCGTGCAAAACCGGTCCGCGCCAATAGCGCTGTGCGGGCGGGGGCGGCGGACCCTCGAAACGCACGTGCAGCGCGGCCTCGCGCGACTCGATCAGCTCGGAGATGCTGCCCGGGCTCATCTGCTCGCCCAGTCCGGTCACGGCCTCATCCTCCCTGGGAATGCTCCAGAGCGAGCCGGGCAGCCGCGGAAAGAACAAAAACAGCACGATCGCCAAGGGCAGCGCCAACAGCAGGCTGCGCGAGGAGCTGCGCAGTAATGCCGCCGGGGCCGCAGCGCTGGGGCCGTTGCCGACCGCGTAGAGCGCGGTACATAAGAGCCATAGCTCAGCGGCGTAGAGCGGCGCGCGCCACAGGTCCTGCGCATCCAGGCAGGCGGCCATCAGCAGGAACAGCGCTGCGCCGATGACGACGAGCCAGTCGCGTGCGCCCCGGGTTTCCAGCAGCTTCAGCGCCGCCATCGCGACCAGCAGGCTCGCGCCGGCATCCAGGCCGTTGAGTGTGCGAAATCCAACCAGCACCGCGAGCGTCAGCACGGCCGCAATCGCCACGCGCATCGCGCGACCGCGCAGCTGCGTGACATGGGCCGGCGCCCAGAGCCGCCAGGCCGCTGCACCGAGCGCCACCGGTACACACCAGGGGGCGATATGCTGGACATTGAGTACTACCGCGCCGATCAGACCGGCCAGCACCCAGCGCAGAGTCGATGCCGGCAGAGCGCCTTTGGCATTCGCACTCATGGCTCGTAGAGCGCCAGGGCTTCGAGACAGGCGCGACGCTGCGCCAAGCCGTGTGCGGCCGGCACGGATTTGCCAGGCAGTATCAAGGCGTAATTCTCGCCCCGGCGCTCACATTCGAGCACCCATTCGGCGAGCTGGGAGAGCGCGCGCTCGAGGGGCAGGGCGCGCAGCGACTGCAACGCGAGTACGCGTTGCGCGCCGGCCGGCGCATCGTAATGCGCCACCAGCAGTTGCGCGCCGCGCGCATAAGCCTTCCAGGCCACGCGGCGCGGCGGATCGCTGTCCTGGAAAGGCCGCAGCCACGCCCACTCTTCCTCCCCGCGCAGGCGACGTGTCCGATCGTTGTTACGCGGCTCCCCTGCCGGGGGCGGCAGCGGCTGCAGCGATAGCGGCAAGGGATAGATGAATGCCTCGAGCGGCAGATGCAGCCAGGTCCAGGCACGAAACAGTCCCAGCGGCGCATCGCTCGAGAGGTGCAGCCGATCGATGCGCTGGCGGCCGCGTGCGAGGCCCCGATAGCCGACGCGCGCGACGCAGGAGCTGTGCGGCGCGAGCTCAAACCAGCCTGGTGCCACCGCGGCAACGCGCAGCCGCAGCGCGCGGCGCGCATGCGCTGCCGTGTTCTCAAAGCCGAGCAGCAGCTCGCCCTGGCGCTGCGCAAAGGTCGGTTCGGCCGCGGCGCTGATCAGGCGCAGCCCGCGCAGCATTCGATGGCACTCGTGCATGGACACCAGCGCCACGCCGCAGAGCATGAAGCACACCAATAAGGCGAGGCTATTGTTGTAGTTCAGACCCGCGACCAGCATGACCAGCAGCAGCGCGGCAGCTGCCAGACCTGAACGTGTCGGCAGGATGTAGATGCGGCGCGCCTGCAGCGTCAACGGCACGCGATCCTCGCCCTGGCGCGAGCGTGCCCAGGCCGAGACGGCGCGGGCAATGCGCGCGCGCGGCCTAAACTGGAACCGGCGTGGCGCGGATGAGCTCATCGGCGATCTCGGCGCCGCGCTCGGTAGCATCCCCGTCGCGTGCAACCAGGCGATGAGCCGCGATGGCGGGAAATACGATCTGAATGTGCTCCGGCAACACCGCATCCTCGCCGTCGATCAGTGCCAACGCCTGAGCCGCACGCATCAGGCCCTGAGCCGCGCGCGGCGACAGGCCCAGGCGCAGTTGCGCGCGCGTGCGCGCCACCAGCGCCTGCAGATAATCCAGCAGCGTGTCCGATACATGCACGTCGTGCGCGGCGCGCTGCAGTGTGAGCAATTCCGCCGGTCCGAGCACGATTGGTGTGTCCTGCAGGATCTCGCGCCGCTCTCCCTGCAGCAGCACGCGCCGCTCGGAGGCCTGATCCGGATAGCCCAGGGTCACGCGCATCAGAAAGCGATCGAGCTGCGATTCGGGCAGACCGTAGGTGCCGATCTGCTCATGAGGGTTCTGTGTCGCTACGACGAAAAACGGTTCGGGTAGCGCGTAGGTAACCCCATCGATGCTGACCTGACGCTCGGCCATGGCCTCGAGCAGCGCGCTCTGCGCCTTCGGACTCGCGCGATTGATCTCATCGGCCAGCAGCAGCTGGGTGAAGACCGGTCCGCGCCGAAACTGAAACTTCTGCGTGCTGCGATCGAAGATCGAGACCCCGACGATGTCGGCCGGCAGCATGTCGCTCGTGAACTGCAGGCGCGCCCACTCCAGTCCCAGCACACGCGCGAGCGTCTGTGCGAGCGTGGTCTTGCCGACCCCCGGCACATCCTCGAGCAGCAGATGCCCACGCGCGAGCAGGCACGCGAGGCAAAGCCGCACCTGTGTTGCCTTGCCGAGGATCACGCCTTCGATGGCGGCCAATGTCGCGTCCAACGGTTTCATAGCCCGGCCAGGGTGCGAACCTGCTCGATCTGTCGACCCAAGGCGCCGCGTGTGTGCTCGAACTGCGCCAGCCGTGAGCGCTCCTGCGCCACGACCTCAGCGGGTGCGTTGCGCACGAAATGCTCATCGGCGAGCTTGCCGCGCGAGCGCAGCAGCTCCTGCTCGAGCTTGTGCGCGCGCCGTTCGAGGCGCTGCAGCTCACTGGCGGGCTCGATCAGGCCGGCCATCGGCACCAGCAACGACAGCTCGCCGACGACCCCCGCCATCGCCGGCGGGGGCGACTCCCCGGCGTGCAGCGCGCGCTGGCTGGCCAGTCCGGCCAGGTGCGCCAGCAGCGTCTCATGGCGTTGGGCGAGCGTCAGATCGCGCTCGTCCGCGTGCTGCAGCAGCAGCGGCAGGCGCACTGCGGGCGCAATGTCCATCTCGCCGCGAATCTGCCGGATGGCCAGTACCACCTGCATGACCCAGCGCATTTCCGCCTCCGCCGCCGCATCGGCCGGGAACAGCGCAGCGGTCGGCCACGGCGCGAGCATGATGCTCTCACCGCTCACGCCGGCGAGCGGAGCTACCCGCAACCAGATCTCCTCGGTGATAAAAGGCATCAGCGGATGCAACAGCCGCAGCAGCGTCTCGAACACCGCCAATAGCGTGCGCTGCGCACCCTGGCGCGCGGCCTCGTCCTGGGTCTGCAGCACGGGTTTGACGATCTCCAGATACCAGTCGCAGAACTCATGCCAGGTGAACTCATACAAAGCGCTGGCCGCGAAGTCATAGCGATGCTCGCGAAATGCCGCGTCAACGGCCGCGATCGTTGCACCCAGGCGCGAGCGGATCCAGCGCTCGCTGGCGCTCGCATCGCTCGCTGGCTGCGCCGCGGACTTGCCGGCCGTGCTGCCCTCCAGACCCAGCAATATGAAGCGTGCCGCGTTCCAGAGCTTGTTGCAGAAATTGCGATAGCCGGCCACGCGCGCGAGGTCGAAGCGGATGTCGCGGCTCTGCGTGGCCAGCGAGGCGAAGGTGAAGCGCAGCGCGTCGGTACCGTAGGCCGGGATGCCGTCAGGAAACTGCCTGCGGGTCGCCTTCTCGATGCTCGCGGCCAGATGCGGCTGCATGAGTCCGCTGGTGCGTTTGGCCACCAGTGTCTTCTGGTCGATGCCGTCGATGATATCGAGCGGATCGATCACATTGCCTTTGGACTTCGACATCTTCTGGCCTTCCGCATCACGGATCAGTCCGTGAACGTAGACCTCGCGAAAGGGTACAGCGGCCATGAACTTCAGTCCGAACATGATCATGCGCGCGACCCAGAAAAATATGATGTCAAAACCAGTCACGAGCACATTGGTCGGATAGAAGCGGGCCAGATCATTGCTGCTCGCCGGCCAGCCCAGGGTCGAGAAGGGCCACAGCGCCGAAGAGAACCAGGTGTCGAGCACGTCCTCATCCTGACGCACAGGCACATCGCGGCCGTGGCGAGCTCGTGCGGCCGCGGCGGCCTCAGCCGCATCGCGGGCGACGTAGATATAGCCCTCGGCGTCGTACCAGGCCGGAATGCGGTGGCCCCACCAGAGCTGGCGGCTGATGCACCAGTCCTCGATATTGCGCATCCATTGGAAGTAGGTCTTGTCCCAGTGCGCCGGCACGAAACGCACCTTCGCCGTCTCGACCGCGGCGATGGCTGGCGCAGCCAGCGCCGCGATGCGCACGAACCATTGGTCAGTGAGGTAAGGCTCGATGATGGCGCCGCTGCGATCCCCGCGCGGCGTCATGATTTGGCGCGGCTCGATGCGATCGATGAGCCCCGCCTGCTGTAATTCCTCGACCACGCGCGCTCTGGCTTCGCTGCGCTCGAGCCCACGCAGCCGTTCCGGGGCCAGATCGTTCAGGCGCGCATCGGGCGTAAAGATATTGATCAGCGTCAAGCCGTGGCGCTGTCCGACCGCGTAGTCGTTGAAGTCGTGGGCCGGCGTGATCTTGACGCAGCCGCTGCCGAAAGCCGGATCCACATAGCCGTCGGCGATGATGGGAATCTGGCGGCCAACCAACGGCAGCGTGACGTGCTGGCCAATCAGGTGCCGATAGCGCTCATCCTCACCGTTCACGGCGACGGCCACATCGCCGAGCAGAGTCTCGGGCCGCGTGGTCGCCACGACGACGTGTCCGCCCCCGTCGCTGAGCGGATAGCGTATATACCAGAGCTGTCCGGGCTCCTCTTCGACCAGCACCTCCAGATCCGATAATGCGGTGCGCAGCACGGGATCCCAGTTGACCAGGCGCAGTCCACGGTAGATCAGCCCGTCGGCGTGCAGGCGCACGAAGGCTTCGATGACCGCTTGCGAGAGGCCCGGGTCCATCGTGAAGCGCTCGCGCGACCAGTCTACGGAGGCGCCGAGCCGGCGCAGCTGGCGCGAGATCGTGCCGCCGGATTGCTCCTTCCAGCTCCAAACTCGCTCGACGAACTCTGCGCGCGTGAGCTCGGTGCGCCGCTGGCCGGCGGCCTCGAGCTGGCGCTCGACGACCATCTGCGTGGCGATGCCGGCATGATCGGTGCCGTGCTGCCACAACGTGGCGTCGCCCTGCATGCGATGCATGCGCGTGAGCGCATCCATGATCGTGACCTGAAAAGCGTGCCCCATGTGCAGCGTGCCGGTCACGTTGGGAGGCGGGATCACGATGCAGAAGCTGCGTGGCCCCGGGCGCGGGGCGAAATAGCCGGCTGCCTCCCATCGCTGATACAGACGCTGTTCGATTTCTGCAGGCGCGTAGACTTTGTCCATCCGGGGGGTAACAGTCGCCTCCGACATCGGATTATAGGGGCCGCTGCCGCGCTTCAATCAAGGCGGGTCATCGGCGGTGACGTTGCGCGTCTCGGGCGCGAGCCCCTGTTGCCGGTACTGCCGGAAACGGTTGCGTCCGGCATTGCGGCGCGCCTCGTCGGCATCGATGAACTCAGCGATGCCAGCGGCCTGCGCCGCGCATCCTGGAATCGTGCTGGCCAGATTCAGCAGCAGATCGTAGGGCTGCTCGGGCTGCGCGCTGCAGCCGCATAATACTGGCGTGTCCTGCCACTGCTGCGCTGTGACGTAGATCTCGTGCGGCACGAAACCGCGATCCACGAAAGTCCAGAGCAGCTCATCGAAGCGCTCGAGCTGCGCGGCATCATCGAGCCAGACGAATACGCGCTGGCCTGCGAGATAGGCTTTCTCTGCGCGCCGGCACGCGAATTTGAGCCGGTCGCGCTCCTCGGTACCAGGCAGTACGTAGAAGTCCACGCGCTGAACGGTCGCGCTCATGCGTGCGCGGGCCCGAGTCGGCTCAACCGCCCGCGCGGCGGCTCAGAAAGTCCCCAACCAGAGACAACGGCCGCCCCGTGGCGCCCTTATTGGCTCCCGATGTCCACGCCGTGCCGGCAATATCCATGTGCGCCCACTTCAACCCCTGGGTGAACTTGCCAAGGAATGCGGCCGCCGTGATCGCGCCGCCATCGCGGCCGGCCACGTTGGCCATGTCGGCGAAGTTGCTGCGCAATTGGTCGGCATAGTCCTCGGTGAGCGGCAATTGCCAGGCGCGATCGTCGGTGCGCGTGCCGGCCTCGACCAGCTCACGCGCCAGCTCATCGTCATTACCCATGACACCGCTGAAATGGCTGCCCAGAGCAATCACGCAGGCCCCTGTCAGTGTCGCAAAATCGATCACGGCCGCCGGCTCGTACCGGCGCGCGAAGTTCAGCGCATCGGACAGGATCAGTCGACCCTCGGCGTCGGTGTTGAGCACCTCGACGGTCTGACCCGAAGCACTCGTGACGATATCCCCAGGTTTGACGGCGCGGCCGTCGGGCATGTTCTCGCAGGTCGGCACCAGGCCGACCAGGTTGAGCTTGAGCTCGCGGCGCGCGGCGTAGTCGATCGCAGCCAGCACCGTCGCTGCGCCGCACATGTCGAACTTCATCTCATCCATGGCTGGCGGATCCTTCAGCGATATGCCGCCACTGTCGAAGGTCACGCCCTTGCCGACCAGTACCAGTGGCGCGCGGCCGCGGCGCGCGCCGCGGTATTCGAGCACGATGAAGCGCGGCGGCTCCTCGCTGCCGCGCGTGACCGCGAGCAGGCAGCCCATCTTCAGCCGCCGGATGCCGGCCAGATCGAACACACGCACCCGCAGGCGCCGACGGTAAGTGCGCTCGAGCTCACGTGCCTGCGCCGCGAGGTAGCGCGGCGTGCAGACATTAGCCGGCAGATTGCCGAGGTTGCGCAGCAGCTGTGCGCTCTCGGCAAGCGCGGCGCCGGCGGCGAGTCCCTCGCGTACGGCCCCGAGCGCCGCACTGTCGATCGGTCCGACCAGTATGCGGGCCAGAGCGGGCGGGCGTGGCCGGCGCGCGGATTTCAGATCATTGATGCGATAGAGCGCAGCGCCCGTAAGCTCGGCCGTGGCGCGGCCGAAGTAGTAGTCATTGAGCTCACGGCTCGGGGGTCGCTCCAGCGCCAGTGCGGCCGAGACCACGCGTGTTCGGGCCAGAGCTTGGATTGCGCTGGTCAGGCTGCGGCGCCAGAGACGCCGATTGAACTGCGCCTTTTTGCCCAGACCCACCAGCAGGAGCCGCGTGCTCCTGAGCCCGCTGAGCTCTGATATCAGCTGCGTCTCACCGGTGCGACCGGAGAAGTCCCCGCGCGCAAGCAGGGCGCGCAGGCGCCGGCGCAGCGCCCGATCCACTGCGAGCGCCTCGGGGCCGAGCTCGCCGCGCTCGAATACGCCGATCACCAGGCAATCGCTGCGCTGTTCGGCGGCCCGCCGGCTGAAAGCTTCGAATCGCATGTTCTAAAATCCTCGAGCGGCAAAATTCGCGTAACCCAGCGAGCGCGCCAGCGCCTGACGCGTATCCCTCTCACTGGCCTGCGCACGTATCCGCTCTGGGCGCATGGCGGCTATGATGTCGTTGAAGTGTAACGCAAGCCAGCGTGAAGTGAGGACCTGTTGCGGATCCTGCAGCGCTATCTGCTGCGCGAAATGACCGTCAATTTCATCGGCGTGACGGCCGTGTTGTTTGCCATCCTGTTTGTGAATCAGGTCGGCGTGGTGCTGGCGCGCGCCGCGCAGCTGCAATACCAGAGCGGCTTCGTGCTCGAGCTCATTGGGCTGGGCGCGGCGCAGAACGTGGCCATCCTGTTGCCGATCGGGCTGTTGCTCGGGATCGTGCTCGCCTTCGGCCGGCTCTGTCACGACAGCGAGATGGTCGCGGCTCAGGCCTGCGGCGTGGGCGTGGCGCGCGTGGCGACGGCTGTTTGGCTGCTGGCGCTGCCCGTGACCGCGCTGATCGCGCTGCTGAATTTTGAGCTCGCGCCGCGCGCGGCTGTGGCCGAGGTTGCGATGCGCGATGAGGCCTTGCGCGCCGGTATCACGGCGCCGATTGCGCCCGGACGCTTTCGCAGTTTCGCCGGCGGCCGCGTAGTCGTGTACGCACGCGACGCCGACCCGAACGGCGATCTCAGCGACGTATTCGTCAAGCGCAGCGACGGGCTCGTGGTAGAGACCACGGTGGCGCGGCGGGCGCACTACAGCTTCTCGGGCGATGGCCAGAGTGAGGCCATTACGCTCTACGATGGCCAGCGCCTGGAGGGCGTGCCCGGCAGCGACCATTACCGCATCATGCGATTCGCCGAGCAATTGATTCCGATCCGCACGCCCGAAACCGAGCACCGGGCGCCGCGGCTGGATGAGATGACTACCGATGAGTTGCTCGCGAGCCACGACCCGAAGTTGCGCGCCGAGCTGCAATGGCGGCTGGGATTGCCCGTCATGACCGTGGTGCTCACGATACTGGCGGTGCCGCTGGGCAGGCTGCGTCCGCGCGAGGGCCGCTATGCCCGGGTCTGGATCGCCGTGCTGGTATTCGCGCTCTATGCCAATCTGGCGCTCGCGGGCCGGACCTGGCTCGAGAAGGGGCAGATCGCCCCGGCGCTCGGGCTCTGGTGGGTGCACGCACTGTTTGTGCTCGTGAGCCTCGTCGCGCTCGGCATGCCGTTTCTGCGCCGGCTTCTGCGCCGCCGTGCGTACTCCTCGTGACGCTGCTCGATCGCTACATCGCCCGCACTTTGCTCTCAGCGGTTGCTCTGGTCATGGCGGTGCTGCTCGTGCTCGGCATGCTGTTCGTATTCATCGGCGAGCAGAGCGATGTCGGCGTGGGCCACTACGGCATGCTCGATGCGTTGATCTACTCGGCGCTCTCGATGCCGCAGTTTGCGCTCGAGGCCTTTCCGGCCGGGGCGCTCGTGGGATCGCTGCTGGGCATCGGGTTGCTCGCGCGCAGCCAGGAAATTACGGTCATGCGCGCCTCGGGCATGTCGAAGTTGCGCCTGAGCGCCTCGGTGCTGATCAGCGCGGGGCTGTTGATTGGTATCGCATTGGTTACGGGCGAGTTCCTGGCACAGCCGCTCGGACAGCTGGCCGATGAGCGCAAGGCCTTCGCCAAGTACGCGAACATCAGCTTCGCGGGCGCGGGCGGGGCCTGGCTGCGCGACGGGGACACGATCCTGAATGTGCAGGGTCGCTCGAGCCTCGCCCAATTCGGCGGCATGCTGATCTTCGAGCTCACGCACGATAACCGCATTGCCGCGGTCGGCCGCGCGCAGCACGCCATCGCCGGCGGTCCTCAGACCTGGCTGCTCCAGGACTATTCCGAGTCGCGCTTCGTGAACGATTCGGTCAGCAGCCTGACCCGCGCGCAGCGCTTGCTGCATACGGCCGCCGGCGCCGATCTGTTGCAGCTCTCGGTCAGCGACCCGGGCGAGCTGGCGCTGCACGCGCTCTACCGTGCGATCGGTTATCTGCGTGCCAACAAGCTCGATGCGAAGCAGTACGTGTTTGCGTTCTGGGCACGTGTGGCACGAACCATCGGGATCCTTGCGGCCTTGTTGTTCGCGCTGCCGTTCGGCTTCGGCGTCTTGCGCTCCGCATCGCTGAGCGCACGCACGAGCCTGGGTCTGGGCCTCGGGATTCTGTATTTCTTTCTGCAGCGGCTGGTCGAGAGCGGCACGCTGGTGTTCAACCTGAACCCATTGGTGCTGGCCTGGGTACCCACCGCCTTGCTGGCTCTGGCCGCGCTGTTGCTGATCTGGCGTGCGCGCTAGGGCGCTTGCGCGCCTCAATGCCAGTCTTTGCTGCGCGCGGTCGCTTCCTCGTTCGCATCGAGCGGCTCGCCACTGAGTCGTTCGTTAACCGCCTGTTGCAATGCCGTCGGTACCAAGGAGCTCACGGCGCGTCGAGCCAGCGCAGCGGGCGGGGATTTGGCCGCATCGATAGCCACAAGGTTGGCGATGCGCCACTGCTGCTGCTCCTTGCAGGCCAGACCAGCGAGCGCGTGGCGGCCATCGAGCTCGAACGTGCGGCAATAGCTGCCGGACCTGGCGCGAAAGCTCAGGCCGATGTGCGCGGCTGCCGCCGGCGGCACCGCACTGGACAATTCCTGATTCAGGGCACGCTCGAGCGAGCCGCGCGCGAGCATCGCGCCGTCGCGAAATTCCAGGGGCACGCCAAGCGAGAGCGCGTACTCAATCAGCAGGCCTACGCACAAACCAATGCCCAGACTGGCCGCGATCATGCCGCGGGTGGGAATGGACGCACGTCGCGGCTCCACGCGCCGGGCACGCGCGGCGCGCGCGCGCGCCAGATCAATGATTTGCGCCGGAGCGGATGCAGCAGCGAGCGGACGGATGCTCGCTCGGCGCCTGGAGGCCGGCTCATGCAAGGCATCGCCGATCAGGCCGGGCTCGCGTTCGCGCGAGGCGCGCTCGCGGGCAACGCGCTGTGCCAGCAGGGCATCTCTGGCGATGGCCTGTTCGACGCGCGTGCGCTCGGCGCCCTCGAGCTCATTGTTGACGTACGCAGTCAGCAGGTCTTCGGGAATATGCGTGCTCATACAGACGGCGTTTCAAAGTCCCCTTGGGTGTGGTGATGATCTGCGCGGCGTCGCCCGTCAGCAAGTCCCAAAGTGATTCCAGCTACCGTGCGCCCGTGCTCGTGCAGCGCTCGACATGATTTAATTAAGCAACGAGTTTCAATCACTTATATCAATATCTTATCTTTAATTCTACCAAGTTGGACGCTGATACCGAAGTTGCTCTCGCGTTTGAACACGATCTATCTTGGCGCACTGGAGCATTGCATTGAGATTTACGGGCAAGAGCGTGATCGTTACGGGGGCCGCCAGCGGCATCGGCCGGGGGCTGGCGCTCGCGTTTGCACGCGAGGGCGCTGCGGTGGCCGTCGCGGATCTCAATGCTGCCGCGGCCGATGCGGTGGTCGCCCAGATCAGGGGCGCCGGTGGGCGCGCGCTTGCCGTGACGATGGATGTGACCGATGAGCGTGCAGTCGATGCGGGCGTCGCCGCGGTAGTCGAGACATTCGGTGGCGTTGACATTCTGGTCAGCAACGCCGGCATCCAGATTGTCCACCCCGTCGAATCCTTCCCGCTCGCCGATTGGAGAAAGATGCTCGCTGTCCACCTCGATGGCGCGTTCCTGACCACCAGGGCGTGTCTCAAGTACATGTACGCGGCCGCTTCGGGCTCGATCATCTACCTGGGCTCGGTGCACTCAAAGGAGGCCTCGGCACTGAAGGCTGCGTACGTGACCGCGAAGCACGGCCTGCTTGGTCTGGCGCGGGTGGTCGCGAAGGAGGGCGCCAAGCACAACGTGCGGGCGAATGTGGTGTGCCCGGGATTCGTGCGCACGCCGCTGGTGGAAAAGCAGATCCCCGAGCAGGCCAGGGAACTGGGCATCAGTGAAGCCGAGGTCATCAAAAACGTCATGCTCAAGGGAACTCTCGACGGGCAGTTCACGAGCGTCGAGGAAATCGCCGAGGCGGTGCTTTATTTCGCCGGCGCCACGACCAATGCGTTGACGGGCCAGTCGCTCGTAGTCAGTCACGGTTGGTTCCTGGACTAAGGCGCCGGCAGAGACTGAGATTGGCTAACTGCTGCAACGAAAAATGCCGCAGCAAGAATTGCGCGCAATGGGACAAACAGAGTGCGAATAGACATGTCATCTCCCTAGGCTTTCGGCGTTGTTCGTTGTTCTTAACCGGTTTTGAGCGCAGTTGACTTAACGTGGTACCGACACCCGGCGAGGGCTCCGACCGGAAGCGCCGGAGCGGCTGTGGAGGTAACGAAACGATTGAAGCCTTCGGCGAAGCGTGCCGCGAAATACGGTGGCAGCGCGACTGTGCAGGCCGTAACCATCGATGTGCTCCTATTTAATAATCCATTTCTGCTTTTAGTCCGCTGGTTGATTTGGGATCCGCGACCGTCGGTCGCGATAACGCAGCCAGTTTTAGCTCAGGGCTTCTGAAAATGCTTCAGTGACCGATTAATTGTCATGAAATCCCTTGAAAATCTGGCCAGGATCGCCGTGGCAGCCAGGAAGCCGGTCGCGGCAGCGTGGCGCTGGCCATGACGAAGCCGCTCCTCCGTACCGGCGGGCCCGGTACAGGGGTGCGGCTCGCGAAAGCGAAGTCAGTTGGCGGTAACCCGTATCCCGGTAATCGTGCCCGTGATGCTCACAAGTGCGGTACTTTGATCGAACTCGTGCCCCGGCGTGACCGTGGCCAGATACTGCACGAGCTTGAATGTTCCGCTGAAGTTGCGGCCCTTTCTGTCCACCGTCACCCGCTCCGTGATGTTGGCAGGTCCCGTGTAGGTGCCATTTGTCCATGCCAGGGCGTAGTGATTTAGGATGAAGGTTGAGCCACTCACCTGGGCCCAGACACCCTGACAGAAATCGCCGTCCACAGGATTGCGGGCACCCGAATTCATGAGCTCAGTGCCATCGGAGTGCCATGCCGCGGTGCCAAAATCGATCAGCGTGCCGTCCGGCATGGGGTTAGTGTTCGTCGAGGTACTTTTTGCAAGCATCTCGAATTTCCACAGCCCTACGATCGGGACGTTTACGGAGTCCCAATCCTCGACCTGCGTAAATGCGGTGCGGATGAAGTGGGGCTGTCCGAGTCCGGAGTACTGGGGCTTCTGAGCAGGGGCCGGCTGCTCGTCCTGAAAGGAACAGCTGGCGCTGGCCTGTGTTGAGAGAACGACTCCGAGGAGACTGGCCGCGAAGGTCGCGGTCAGCGCGGTGTATCTAATATACATTGCTAGGTTCCTTTAGTTGGTGCTACATGGGCGAGTTATGAGCGTCTCTTTCCCTGCGTCACTGGCTGTACTATTGCCGCCTCGATTGGATTGGGTCTACGACACTTCTCCGGGATGGCGAGGCATCGTCTGCCTGCATGCCGGGAGTTCGTGCCGACGATAGGATTTCTCCAAACCCGGGGGCATTGCGCCGACTTTCCGACGAAACCTGCTGAATCCGGAGCGAACGCCTCCGGAGGCGGAACGAGATCGCTGGAGTGGCTACCCCGGCGGCGCTATTGAGCTGTGAAACGCGCTCGGGGAGCGATGGCCGAGTGATTTCCGGCCGGCTCGTCCGCTAGTATCGGGCTCAGTCAATCGTCGCCCGCGCACGAAAGGCCTCACGCAGACCGCCGACGCGCCGGGAGAAGGTCCGCAAGCCATGAACACTTCGGCGATCCCGTTCCCCGATTGGATTTCACTGCTCTGGATTGATCGAGTGCGCGGTCTATTCGCCGGCACTGGGTTCTCGCTAGCGATCAGTTTGGGGATTATGTTCTTGTGGGTGTGCCAGGGTATCGCCGCGGATATACCCACCGTCGGCCTGCTGCGGGCGCTGCTGCACGCGCAAGTGGCGATCGTCGGGTACGCCCGGGTAGTACTGCCAGTATCCCCGCTCATCGCGATCATGGTCAACCTCGCACCATTCGGGCGCATCCGGCGCGCGGCCTGGTTGGGCTCGACGGTGCTGCTAATAATCTGCTGGTGCGTGTATATCGGCCACGGCGCTTCCTTCTCGCTCGATTGGATCCGCAGCATTTTTAAATCCGGCTTCTACGCCGAAATCCTCGAGAACGCCCTGGCCGCTGGCCTCCAAGTGTGGGCCGTTGCGTACTATCGGTCGGCTTCGCACGCTTCCGATGCGCTGTTGCGAACGCAGATCGAGGGCGCGATACTCGATACGGAGCTGCAGCGCGCGCGCCTGCAGCTGCTGCGCGCACAGATCGAGCCCCACTTCCTGTTCAATACCCTCGCCAATGTGCGTACGCTCGCCCGGATTGACCGTGCCTGCGCCGTCGAGATGATCGGCAACCTGATGCGCTATTTCGCGGCGGCGCTGCCCAAGATACGCCATGAGGACTCTGCGCTCGGGGAGGAGATGCAGCTCCTGGATGCCTATCTGTCCATTTACAAGGTGCGTATGGGCACACGGCTTTCCTACGAGCTCGATCTTCCGCAGAGTCTCGCCGGATTGCGCGTGCCGACGATGATGCTGCTCACGCTGGTCGAGAACGCACTCAAGCACGGTATCAATCCGGAGGTGCAGGGCGGCTTCATCCGCGTGCGCGCGACCCGTGAGCGGGGCTCGCTCGTGCTGGCGGTCGCGGATTCCGGACACGGCATGACGGTCACGGAGGGGCATGGCACCGGACTTGCGAACGTGCGCCTGCGGCTCATGATGCTCTACGGCGATGCGGCCATGCTCAGCCTCGCTCAGGCCGAGCCGCGCGGCGTCGTGGCGACCCTGCGTCTGCCAATCCCAGCACTAGCGTGAACGTCGCCGACAGCAAGCCTGCGTCTCGCGCACGGGCCTTCGGTGGCGGGATGCCGTTCCTTCGCGGCCTCGCCGCATCGTTGACATGGAAGAAGTTCCTGCTCGCCGAGGCGGTCGGTCTCGCCGTCAATGTGACGCGTTACCTGGCGCACCCCGCATTGGGCGCGGTGCCAGACGAGATCCGTAGAACGATCTGGACGACGTTCGGTGCAGCCGGCGCGCTGCTCGCCGTGCTGTGCGCGGACGAGGCCGTACGACACGGCGTGCGAACATCACTCGCGTATTGGATTGCGCTATTGACCGCGAGCGCCGCCACAGGGGCCGTTCAGTGGTACACGAGCGTGTGGTTGGGGCTCACCCCGTCAATGGATCGGGTAGCACACACGTTGTTGCAGTTGACGCAGATGGGCTTCATCGCGCTCCAAGTCATGCTATATGGCGGAATTGCGACGCTGGTGTATCTCAACCGACGCGCCGCGGCACAGGCACTCGAGGGAGTGCGGACCGCAGAGTTCAGGCGAGTGCAGATCGAGCGCCGGGTCATCGAATCGCGGCTGGCAACCGCGCGCGCGCACGTGGATCCGCGGACACTTCTCAAGGCGCTTGCCAGGATCCAAGAGGGATATCGGACGGCGAGCGCGGATGCGGACGGCAGGCTCGACCAGCTGATTCTCCAGTTGCAAGCCGGCTCTGCGGTGCGTGTCGACTCCGCCGGCACGGACGGTGACCGAGCGTGAAGCCCGCGACGGCCCTTATCGCTGAGGACGAGCCGCTGCTGCGGACCGAAATCCGTGAGACGCTGCGCACGCTGTGGCCGCAGCTCGTCGTCTGTGCCGAGGTCGGCGACGGCGCTCGGGCGATCGAGGCGCTGGACGGCCTCGCGCCCGATGTCGTGTTTCTCGACATCGAGATGCCCGGCGTCGACGGCCTGGAGGTTGCACGTCGCGCGAGTGGCCGAGCGCACGTGGTGTTCATCACGGCCTTCGACCAACATGCGATTTCGGCCTTCGAGCACGGGGCTCTCGACTATGTACTGAAGCCTATATCGACCGTCCGCATGCAGCTTACGGTCGCACGCCTGCAGGAGCGTATGCGACATCCTCCGGCCGATCTGCACGGGCTGGTGAAGCTCCTCCAGAGGGTCGCCCTGCGCGAGTCCGAGTACCTGAAGTGGTTGACCGTACCGCACGGCTCGGAGCTTCGGGTAGTGACCGTGGCAGAGATCTGCTATCTGCGCGCGGACCACAAGTACACGACCGTCGCCACGCGAACCTCCACTTTTCTGCTGACTTCGTCGCTCAAGGAGATGAAGGAGAAGCTGGATCCGGACATGTTCTGGCAGATCCATCGCAGCATCATCGTCAACGTCGGCGCCATCGATACCATTTACCGCTCCTTCAGAGGTACCTTGGAGGTAAAGCTGAAAGAGCGCAGCGAGCTGCTGCCCGTGAGCGCCGCCCATGCGCATCTATTCAAGCGTCCGTCAGGGACGCATGACTCGAAATGACCCCGTTGTCGTTCGCAGATGTCCGCTAACGGGAAGTCCAATCAGGATTTTTGCTTTGCTGCCGCCGCGCGCGCGTCCTTGAGCGCTGCCCAGTTCGGCGCGTACTTGAGCGCCTCATTGTATTTCGCCGGCGCCTCTTTCCGGCGATCCTGCTTAACTAGCTAGAATCATGGCCGCTGCAGGCCAAACTGGCCGGGAAGCAGAGATCGGCAGCCACTGCCAGCGATTTAATAAGGCGCACTCCGGAGGTCATGGTGAAAGTGACCGGCGGAGGAACGAGGAGGGGCGCGGTTGCGGCTCACTTCGCGTACATCAGCCGCCGAGGAGCCTTGGAGATCGAGACCGACGATGGTGAGCGCATCGGACGCCCGGAACAGCACAAGCAGCTGCTCGATGATTGGCACTTGGAACTCACCGCCGGCCAATACCGCCGGCAGACTGAAGACGGTCTGGCGCGACGACCGACGAAACTCGTTTACAACATCGTGCTTTCCATGCCGGCGCCGACGCCACCAGACAAGGTTTTGGCCGCCGCGCGGCACTTTGCCCGCGAGAAATTCGCGCATCACCGCTACGCCATGGTCTTGCACACCGACCAACAGCACCCACACGTGCATTTGGTCGTGAAGGCCGAGAACGAGCTCGGCCGGCGGCTGCACATCGACAAGCAACGACTGCGAGATTGGCGCGAGGACTTCGCGCGGTTGATGCGCGAACAGGGTATTGCGGCCAACGCCACGCCGCGGGCCGTTCGAGGCGAAAACAAGAAAAAACCTCGGGAGAAGATTTTCAAAGCGCAGCGATACCGGGGGTCCACCGCGATGCGTGATCGGGTGTTCGGAATCGCGAAAGAGCTGTCAGGTTCCGGAACGATCGTGGATCCGGCGCGCCAGAGGTTGCTCGACACTCGCAGGTCCCTCGTGTCGGCGTGGATGAAGGCCGCAGAGGTGTTGGATGCGCAGGGCGAGGTGATCCTCGCGGGCGACGTGCGTTACTTCGCCCGCCATCTGCCGCCTGTCCTCACGGACCGGCAAAGGTTGGCGGCGCAGTTCATTCGATTCGCGGAACAGGAGCGTCGGATCAAACCGGATGGACCGGAGCGCGGCAACCCCAAGGACTATGATCTGGCTCGGTAGGTCAGCGGGCATTCGGGCGGTCAGATGCGCAGTTGCGCGCCACCAGTTAGGGAGGTATTGTGGCTCACAATGATGAGCCATTTGGCCCAAGGTGATCCTATGGAATCCGCATTTGTACTGGCTGAAAAGCCCCCTCTGGAGATCCTCACCCAAGTTCGCGATGGATTGCCAGCCGCTATGTTTGAGCAGGTCGCCTCGACGTTGGGTCTTTCGACCAGCGCGTTGGCCGCGAAATTGGGCATTGCCCGACGCACCGTAACCCGCAAACGGGGCAACGGCGCACCGTTATCCAGTGAAACTTCTGAGAAGCTTTTGCGAGCGGCGCGCGTGCGCAATCTCGGCCGCACGCTCTTTACGACAGATGAAGCGGTATCGGAATGGTTGTCGAAGCCCGATGCGAGCTTGGGCAATATGGCACCCCTGGACCTGTTGGATACCGACCTTGGCGCCCGCGAAGTAGAAAATCTGCTGCGTGCGCTGGCTTATGGCCACTTCGTCTGAAGTGCATGGGGTATTTCGCATCGGGGCAGCACTCCTCACACGGACCCGGAAAGAAGCTTTCAGCGGCAACGGCGGCTTGTACGCATCGGCCCGCTGGCACACAGCAGGTCGCCCGGTCGTTTACACGGCGCAATCTCTCTCACTCGCGGCCCTTGAGATCCTGGTCTGCCTAAAACAAACGAATGACATCCACCCCTTTAATGCCTATTCGGCGGATGTTCCGGACTCTCTGATCCTGAGACCCGATTCTTTTCCGGCGCGATGGAAAAGCCGGCTCGCGGTCAGCCGCGCATTTGGCGATGGGTGGCTCGAAGCCAAGACGACCCCGGCAATGCTCGTGCCCACGATCATCACACCGGGCGAATGGAATGTTCTCATCAACCCTCTGCATCCGCAGTTCTCATTCAAATGGATCGTGACCGGCCCTGATGCCTACACCTTCGATGCGCGATTGGTCCGGGCCAAGAGAGCGGCTCGATGCCGGAGAGTTGGCGCGCATCCGTTTTGACATTGTAGCCTCATGAGGCTACATTGATCCTTATGAAGACAGTAGGCATCCGCGAGCTGAAAAACCGATTGAGCGAATACCTTCGCCAAGTGCGCTCCGGCGAGAGTGTGCTGGTGACGGATCGGGGAGAGGTGATTGCTGAGTTCTCACCGCCCGGGCGCGGGCTGGCTGATGCCTCGGTGCCGGCCGGCCTGCTGGGGCTCGCGAGGCGAGGGCTCCTGACTCTCGGTTCCCCGGGCGATGCCGGTGTGTACGTGGCGCTGCCGCGCGCACGCCGCGGCCAGCACAGCGCCGCTGAGCTTCTCGACGAAGAGCGCGGCTCGCGGTGAACCTGTATGCCGAGTCGAGCGCAGTGCTTGCTTGGCTCCTGGATGAAAACTCAGCGGCCGATGTGCGTCGATCGCTTGCCGCTGCGGAAATCATCGTTGCCTCGGATTTGACCCTCATCGAGTGTGATCGCGTCATACTTCGAGCCGCGGCACTTGGACAACTGACGGAGGCGGAGGCGGCGGATCGACGCGCACATCTGACGGCAGCGGCATCTCACTGGCAGATCCTGCGCGTCGCGCCGGAGATTGTGGAGCGTGCCCGGCAACCGTTTCCCGGCGAACCGATTCGAACGCTGGACGCGATCCATCTCGCGTCAGCGTTGGTGGCCCGCACAGCGATCGTGGGATTGAGGCTCCTCAGCCTCGATGATCGTGTCCGCAAGGCAGCGAAGAAACTCGGGCTGGACATTATTCCGGACTAGAGCGGGTCGGTGCGCCCCGAGGCGTCATGCAGCGGATGCCATCGGAGACGTCGCCGGCGACTCCATCGCGTCCGCATGACTCACAGATCCAAAATAGTGGATATAAAGTGGACACAGCCGCGTCGCGCTATTCTAAGTGCTTGATTATTGGCGCTCCCTACGAGATTCGAACTCGTGTTACAGCCTTGAGAGGGCCGTGTCCTAGGCCTCTAGACGAAGGGAGCGGTAAGCCGGGAGGAGTCAAAAAGGCGCGGTATTATAGGCGCGCATATTGATTGCTCAAGCTGGAATGACGATTTGAATGTAACCCTGCCCGCTGGCGCGACCGGCACTGTGCCACGCATCATTGCCCGCGCCGACCATAACGTCTCCCGCTCGAATATTTCCAGCAATGCGCTGCGAGTGCTCTACCGGCTCAAAGATGCTGGATATCAGGCATTCCTGGTCGGCGGCTGCGTGCGCGATGTCATGCTCGGCCGCCACCCGAAGGATTTCGATGTCGCCACCGATGCACTGCCCGATCAGGTGCGATCATTGTTTCGCAATTCCCGGCTGGTCGGCCGCCGCTTCCGGCTCGCGCACGTCGTGTTCGGACGCGACGTGATCGAGGTGGCGACTTTCAGGGCTGCGAGCGCGCCCTTGCCGAGCGAGGAGCCCGTGCCCCAAGCCGATCCGGAAGAGGGCGAGGCGCCCGAGCTGGATGAGGAGTCCGAGCTTGACGATGAGGCCGAGCTCAACGGCATTGACCATGAGCGCGTGCTCGACAGTCACGGGCGACTGCTGCGCGACAACGTCTACGGCACCATCGAGGAGGACGTCTGGCGCCGTGATTTCACGGTCAATGCGCTCTACTACAATATCGCCGATTTCTCGCTCTGGGATTTCATGGGTGGCAGCGAGGACATCACGGCGCATCGATTGCGCCTGATCGGTGACCCGGAGACCCGTTATCGCGAAGATCCGGTACGCATGCTGCGTGCAGCGCGCTTCGAGGCCAAGCTCGGTTTCGCGCTCGAGCCTGCGACCGCGGCGCCGATCCCGCGGCTGCGCACTTTGCTCGCCGGTGTGCCCGCGGCGCGCCTCTTCGATGAGACGCTCAAATTGTTTCTAACCGGGCACGGCGAGCGCAGCCTCGAGGTGCTGCGCCAGCGCCAACTGCTCGAGGTATTGTTTCCGGCGGTCGAGCATTATCTGGCGGCGCACCCGGGCGGCCTGGTCGAGCAGCTGTTGCAACAGGGCCTGCGCAATACGGACGCGCGCGTGGCTGCGGACAAGCCCGTGACGCCGACGTTCCTGTTCGCCTTGCTGCTCTATGGGCCGATTGCCCAGGCGATCGAATCGCTGCCATCGCAGCACTGGCACGAGATCGGAGCAATCGTCGAGGCCTGTGAGCGCACATTGCGCACGGCCGCGGCGCGGGTGACGATTCCGCGTCGGGTGAGCCTCGGCGTGCGCGAACTCTACGCGCTGCAGCCACGGCTCGAGCAGCCACGGGGCAAGCGCGCCTTGCGCCTGCTCGAGCAACCTCGTTTTCGCGCCGCCTTTGATCTGCTGGATCTGCGCGCGCAATTTGGCCTCGCGCCCGCGCAGATGGCTGCCTGGTGGACGCGCTTGCAGCAGGTGGCGCCCGCCGAGCGCCTCGCGCTGATCGACTCGATTGCCAAGCCGCGCCGCTCCCCGCCAACGGCCGCGGGCGCTGCGGGCAATGCCGAGCCGGCGCAATCGCTCAATGCGGATGGCGAGATCGAGGATACGGGCGCGACGGGGGCGAGCGATGGGCTCGCCGGCGAGACCGGCGCGCCTGGCGTGCGCCGCCGGCGCCGTCGGCGCCGCTATCGGGGCAGCGCTTGAATGCTGTGGCGCCCGGCCTATGTCGGTCTTGGCAGCAACCTTGATGAACCCACGATGCAGATTCAACGCGCGCTCGCGGCAATGGCAGAGCTTCCGCTCACACAATTGCGACTGCGCTCCTCGCTGTACGGCTCAAGGCCCATGGGTCCGGTGCCGCAGCCGGATTACGTCAACGCCGTGGCGGGACTGCTGACGCAGCTCGAGGCCACGCAATTGTTCGGCGAATTGCGCAGTCTCGAACGCGATCTGGGCCGCATCCGCACCGCGCAGCGCTGGGGACCGCGGCGCATTGATCTGGACCTGCTGCTTTATGCGCAATTGCGCCTCGAGGGCCCCGAACTGCAACTACCGCATCCTGGGCTGGCGCTGCGCAACTTTGTCTTGTACCCCTTAAGAGAGCTCGCCCCTGAGCTGCAGGTGCCTGGCTACGGCCCCATCGCCGAGCTCGCTGCGCGCGTGAGCCCCGAGGGGATATGGCCGCTGGCGCGCGATGGCAGAGCGTCATGAGTCCGGCACCGCTGTTGCGGCGCTTTATCGCGCTCGAGGGGCCGATCGGAGTCGGTAAGACGAGCCTTGCCGGCAAGCTTGCCGCGACGCTCGGCGCGGAGCTGGTGCTCGAGCGCGCCGAGGAGAATCCGTTCCTGGAGCGCTTCTACCGCAATCCGCGCGCCGGCGCGCTGCCGGCGCAGCTGTACTTCCTGTTCCAGCGCGCACAGCAGCTCGCCGCGCTCCGGCAGCATGATCTGTTTGCGCCGTTGCGCGTGGCCGATTATCTGATCGACAAGGACCGATTATTTGCCCGTACGACGCTCGATGATGAGGAATACCTTCTGTACGAGCAGGTCTACAGCAAGCTCGCCATCGAGGCGCCCAAGCCGGATCTGGTCATTTATCTGCAGGCGCCGGTCGACATACTGCTCGAGCGCATCGGGCGGCGTGGCATTGCGTATGAGCAATTCATCGATCGCGGCTACCTGGAGCGTCTGCACGCCGCCTATGCGCGCTTCTTTCACGAATATGAGGCCGCGCCCCTGCTCATCGTTAATGCCGCAGCGATCGATCCAATCAACAGCGAGGCCGATTTCGCCGAGCTGCTCGCGGCCATTGCGCGCATGCGCCGCGGCCGTCTTTACTACAATCCACTGCGTCATGGGGCGCTTTAGCTCCTCAACGCGCATGCCGGAGTGGTGCGGTTGCGCGCAAGTGCCAACTACTTCATTCTGATCGGCTATGTATACGCAGCTACAATCGCGTGACTCCGCGCGGCCACCCGTCACGCTGAGCACGCTCGCGCAAATGAAGGCGCGCGGCGAGAAGATCGCCTGTCTGACGGCTTATGACGCCAGCTTCGCCGCGCTGCTGGATGGCGCCGGCGTGGATGTCGTGCTGGTCGGGGACTCGCTCGGCATGGTCATTCAGGGCCGCGACACCACGGTGTCGGTGACGATGGATCAGATGGTGTATCACTGTGCCGCCGCCGCGCGCGGCATACAGCGAGCCTTTCTGATCGCGGATTTGCCGTTCATGAGCTATCACTCGCGCGATCTTGCGCTGTCGAACTCCGTGCGCCTCATGCAGGAAGGTGGGGCACGCATGGTCAAGCTCGAGAGCGGCAAGGGACAGCTCGAGATCGTGCAATACCTCGCCGACCATGACATCGCGGTTTGTGCGCATCTGGGCCTCAAGCCGCAGTCAGTGCACAAGACCGGCGGCTTTCGGGTTCAGGGGCGAGACACGGAGGGCGCGCAGCGCATGCTCGAGGATGCCATCGCGCTGGAGTCAGTCGGCGCCGATCTGGTATTGCTCGAGTGTATTCCCTCGGAGCTTGGGCGCACGATTACACAGGCTATCAAAGTGCCCGTGATCGGCATCGGCGCCGGACCGGCCACCGACGGGCAGATCCTGGTGCTCTACGACATTCTCGACATTACGGCCGGACGCAAGCCGCGATTTGTGCGCAATTTCATGGCCGGCAGCGCCTCGCCGCAGGAAGCAGTGCTGCGCTACGTAACGGACGTCAAATCCGGGGCGTACCCCGCCGCAGAGCACGGCTTCTGAGCTTTGTCATTGGCCATGGAAACGGTCACTACGATCGAGGCCGTGCGCGCGCACGTGCGCGCCTGGCGCTCGAAGGCACAGCGCATCGGCTTCGTGCCGACCATGGGCAATCTGCACGCAGGCCATTTGAGTCTGCTGGCCGCCGCGCGCTACCGGGCCGATCGCGTCATCGCCAGCATTTTTGTCAATCCACTGCAGTTTGGTCCCAAGGAAGACTTTGCGCGCTATCCGCGCACACCGCTCGAGGATGAGCGGCTGCTCGCCGAAGCACAGTGCGATCTGCTGTTTGCTCCGGGCGTGTTGGAGATCTATCCGGACGGTGGCACGCAGCCCACGCTGGTGAGCGTGCGCGGCTTGTCGGAAATCCTCTGCGGCCAGTTCCGGCCCGGACATTTCGATGGCGTGGTGACTGTCGTGGCCAAGTTGTTCGGTATCGTCGCGCCCGACGTGGCGATATTCGGCGAGAAGGATTATCAGCAGTTTTTGCTGATCCGGCGCATGACGCTCGATCTGGCGCTGCCGGTCGAGGTCATCGGGGCCCCGACGGTGCGTGCGAACGATGGGCTCGCGTTGAGCTCGCGCAACCGCTACCTGACCAGCACCGAGCGAGCCCGCGCTCCGGCGATCTACCAGGCGCTGCGTGCGGCGGTGGGCCGGATCGACGCGGGCGATCGCGATTACGAGGCGATTGAGTGCGCGGGGCGCGAGGCGCTGGAGGGCGCGCAGATGCCGCCCGACTATTTTTCAATTCGCAACGCCGCGGATCTGTCCGCGCCGGCCAACGCGTCCGACCTGATCGTGCTCACCGCCGTGCGCCTGGGCCGCTCCCGGCTCATCGACAATCTGCGGGCGCGCCGCCCCTAAAAGCGCGCTATCACAGCGGCGTCGCAGCGTGCTGCTCCTGAACTCGCAGCGCCCATTGCACATGCTCGCGCACGAGTGCGGAAGGGTCCTGCACGCGCGCGCCCAGCGCCTCCAGCACGGCGCTGCTGCGCGGTGCATTGCCCAGAGCCACCGCGATATTTCGCAACCAGCGCGCGTAGCCGATGCGGTAGATAGCCGAGCCGCGCATGCGCTGATCGAATTGCTCGGCACTCCAGGCGAACAGTGTCGTGAGTCGCGGGGCATCCAGACCGTGACGCACGCGAAAATCCGGATGCGCTGCCGCGCGCGCGAACTTGTTCCAGGGACACACCAGCTGGCAGTCATCGCAGCCATAGATGCGATTGCCCAGCGCCGGGCGCAGCGCCTCGGGAATCGGGCCGTCCAGCTCGATGGTCAGGTAGGAGATACAGCGGCGCGCGTCAAGCTGGTATGGCGCGACGATAGCGCCGGTGGGACAGGCCGGGATGCAGGCCGAGCAACTGCCGCAGTGAGCGCGGGCTGGCGCGTCGATCGGCAATGGCAGGTCGGTATAGATCTCACCTAAAAAGAACCATGATCCGGCCTCGCGCGCGATCAGGTTGGTGTGTTTGCCGATCCAGCCGAGCCCGGCATTGCGGGCCAGGGCCTTCTCGAGGACCGGCGCGCTGTCGCAGAAGACGCGATAGCCGTGCGGACCGGCAACGCGCGCAATCGATTCGGCCAGCGCGCGTAGCGCCTTGCGCATGAGCTTGTGATAGTCACGGCCGAGCGCATAGCGCGAGATATAGGCCGACTCAGGCTCGGCCAGCACGCGCTCGGCCGCGCTGGCGTTGGCGGGCCAGTAATTCATGCGCGCGGAAATGACGCGAATCGTGCCCGGCAGCAGCAGCGCCGGGCGGCTG
>Ga0302314_10004716_pt1 | contig 25038 bp, 24 predicted proteins | sample III_Palsa_N2_3_FD_200533 | JGI IMG/M metagenome (GOLD analysis project Ga0302314, IMG submission 200533) | Peat permafrost microbial communities from Stordalen Mire near Abisko, Sweden - III_Palsa_N2_3 | ecosystem: Environmental > Terrestrial > Soil > Palsa > Peat permafrost | place: Sweden... | reverse complement strand
GCCTTGCGGCCGGCGTGGGCGAGCTGGATGCCGGGGACGACCCCCTGCGAGGTGAGGAACCCGGTGCTCCGGCGGAAGGCCTCGGCCTGCCGGTCGTTCCAGATGCCGAGGTCGTAGGGGCTGATCCGTCCCTCGGGGGCGACGGCGGAGGCCTCGGTCAGGATCAGCCCGGAGCCGCCGACCGCGCGGGCGGCGAGGTGCTGGAAGTGCCAGTCGTTGGGAGCGCCCGTATCGGGTCCCTCGCCGGCCGCCGAGTACTGGCACATGGGGGCCATCCACACACGGTTGGGGATGGTCAGCCCGCGCAGGGTCAGCGGCTCGAACAGGTTGCTCATGGTGTCCTCGTTACGGTGAGGGGGAGAGGTGCTTCCCTGGCATACGCTAGGCAGCGCCAGAAATAATTGCAAGCGCAAGATAATGTCGCCTGCTACTGGCACTGGCGTTGACGTGGGCGTCAAGGTCTAGCGTCGGGACCACGCACACGGCGGGAGGAGCCCGGGATGCGGATCGGTGAACTCGCGGAGCGCGCGGGAACGACCACGCGCACGCTGCGGTACTACGAGTCGCGCGGGCTGTTGCCCGCGCGCCGTGCGGGCAACGGCTACCGCGCCTACGGCGAGGCGGACCTGCGCCTGCTGCGGCAGATCCGACTGCTCCAGGACTTCGGCTTCGAGCTGGAGGAGACCAGGCCCTTTGTCGAGTGCCTGAGGGCCGGCCACGCCTCGGGTGACAGCTGCCCGGCCTCGATCGAGGTCTACCGGCGCAAGCTCTCCGAGCTCGACGAGTGCATCGAGCGGCTGCAGACGGTGCGCGAGCAGGTCGGCGCGCAACTGGCGCGGGCGCGGCTGGAGTCGGAGGCCGAGGGGCCGGGCGCGCCGCTGTGCGAGCTGACACCGGTCAGCGAATCCGGGGACGACGACGAGGAGGCCAGGGCATGACGGTGCAGGACAGGACACTGATGGAGGGCGTACGGGAGGTGACCGACGCGACGTTCGCCGCCGAGGTGCTGGAGGCGGGGGACGGGCTGCCGGTGCTGGTGGACTTCACCGCCGACTGGTGCGCGCCGTGCCGCATGATCGCGCCGGTGCTGGCCGAACTCGCGCACGAGCAGAAGGGTCTGCTGAAGGTGGTGACCCTCGATGTGGACAGCAACCCGGAGACGCAGGCCGCCTACGGGGTGCTGTCGATGCCGACGCTGATGGTCTTCCGGGGCGGGGAGCCGGTGAAGTCCCTGGTGGGGGCGCGTCCCAAGCGGCGGCTGCTGCAGGAGCTCGCTGACGTGATGTGAGCGTGCGGGGGTGTCGGGGGTGTGTGCGGGTTGCGCACGGTAGCGCGTCCGTGGCCCGTACGCCCTGCTCTTCGTCTTATCTGTCCGATCAATGCGCTGACCCTGCCAGGCTGCTGGGCAGTAGGAGGACTGGGCCGAGACGAGGGGAGACGACGCCGAAACGTGTCCATCGGAAGCGCTCTCAATCGACATGGCCGATCGCGTGGTCGGCAGGAGACTCAAGAGAAGGCGGAGACAGCCGCACCACCTGAACCGCCGGAGCCACCTGCACCGCCTGAACCGTCGGAACCGCCTGAACCTGAACCCGTGACGCCGGTCGTGGCGTCGACAGAGGTCGCGCTGCCGCCGCGACCGCCCTACTTACCGATGATCACGGATGCCCCGGGGCTCAACTGGGTCGGTCCCGGCGACGCCTGGACCCGCGCCTGGGCCCAGCCGCAGTCACCGCCGCAGCTCCAGTTCCTGCCGCCGATGCCCACCCAGCCGCCTCCCCCGCTGCTCGACCCGGCCGTCGCCGTCGCCGTGATCCCGCTGGCCGCCCCGGCGAGCAGCGCCGAGCCGGACGTCGTCCTCGTCCGCCGCACCCTGGCGGCGGTCGAACCGGTGGCCGACCGTGCGGTGGCCCACTTCTACGCCGTCCTGTTCGTCCGCAACCCGGAGTTGCGGGCACTGTTCCCCGCCGCCATGGACGTCCAGCGGGACCGGCTGTTCCGCGCGCTGCTCGCCGCGGCCCGGGTCGCCGAGGACCCGGCCGCGCTGACCGCGCTGCTGGAGCCGCTGGCGCGGGGGCACCGGAAGTACGGGGTGCGCAACGAGCACTACCCGCCCGTCGGAGCCGCCCTGCTCGCTGCCCTGGAGCGCTACTGCGGCCGGGTCTGGGACCGGCACACCGAGGCGGCCTGGCGGAGGGTCTACGAGGCGGTCTCGCAGGTGATGATCGAGGCGGCGGAGCAGGACGCGACCGTCTCCCCGCCCTGGTGGCAGGCCGAAGTGCTGGCGGTGGAGCCGCTGACCGAGGACATCGCCCAGGTCGCCGTCCGCACCGACCACCCCTATCCCTACCGGGCCGGCCAGTACGCGATGCTCGAGGTGCCCCGGTGGCCGCGGGTCTGGCGGCCCTACTCGCTGGCCTGCGCGCCGCGTGGCGACGGAGTGCTGACCTTCCAGGTGAAGGCGGTGCCAGCGGGCTGGGTCAGCAACGCGCTGGTGCGCCGCACCGACCGGGGCGACGTGCTCCGGCTGGGGCCCCCCTCCGGCACGATGGTGCTGCAGCCCGACGGCCGGGCACCGCTGCTGATGCTCGGCGGAGGCACGGGAATCGCGCCGGTGCTGGCACTGGTCGAGGAGCTGGCCGCGCAGCCGCAGCCGCCCCGGCGCACCGTCGAGGTCGTCTACGGCGCGCGGAGAACCGCCGAACTCTATGCGCTGGCACGGCTCACGGAGCTGGCGAAACGTCACTCCTGGCTGTCCGTGGAGGCCACCGTCACCGAGGGGACCGCCCCCGGCGGGCTGCGCGGATCGCTGCCGGAGATCGTGGCGGACCGGGGTCCGTGGGAGGACTACGAGGCGTACCTCAGCGGACCGCCCGCGATGGTGCGGCGCGGGGTCAGGGCCCTGTATGCCGCCGGGGTCGCCGGGGAGCACATCCGGCACGACCTGGGGGACGAGGATCTGACCTGACCGAGGACCCTGAAGAAGCGGTTCAGCAGCCGAGGTCGTCCGCGAGCAGCGCGCAGACCCCCTCGATGTTCGCCGCGAGGTAGGCCCGCAGGGCGGGAGGCACCACGTTCACCGAGGTGACGCCCTCGCGGGTGAAGGGCAGCCGGACGATCTCGTACTCGCCGTTGGGCTCCTCCACCTCCGGGCCGTGTCGGCGCGAGGGGTCCATCGACTCCAACCGGCACACGAAGAAGTGCTGGACCTTGACGGCGCGCGGGTGCTCCGGGTCGCCGCCGTCGTGGTGCGTGTGCGGGACCGTGTCGACGAAGGCGGGCACCAGGGTCGCGGCCTTTCCGCCGAGCTCCTCGGAGAGCTCCCGGTGCAGCGCGTCCACCACGGTGGGGTCGGTCGCTTCGACCCCACCGCCGGGAGTGATCCAGTACGGGGGGCACCCCGGCTTGGTCCGCTTGATCAGAATGATCTCGAGGCCACCGGGCACCGCGTCGAGCATGATGGCGCGGGCGGTTCGCTTGACCACGGGGCGGTCACCAGGACCCATGGGCTTCCTCCGTGCGGTGATCCGGTTGCAGGGAGTGTGCCGCATGGGGCCGACGGTGAAACTCGTACGCCAGAACGAGAGCCGGTCGGTCTCCGGATCAGTCCTTGTCGGGGAAGACCATGTGCAGGGCCCAGGCGACCACGCTGATGATCAGCGAGCCCAGCAGCGCCGGCACGAAGCCGTTCACATGGAAGTCGAGGCTGAGCCTGCCCGACGCCCAGGACGTCAGCCAGAGCATCAGCGCGTTGATCACAAAGGTGATCAGTCCGAGGGTCAGGATGAACAGCGGCAGCGAGAACAGCTTGACGATCGGCTTGATGGCGAAGTTCACCACGCCGAAGATCAGCGCCACCAGCACCACGGTCAGCGTCTTGTGCTCCCAGTCACCCGACGTGAGGGTGATGCCGTGGACGATCCAGGCGGCGACCCAGATGGCCACGGCATTGATGAGGGTCTTGCCTACAAAACGAAACATGACGTGATCGTCGCAGGCGCGCGGGGTCCAGCGAAAGTATCCGTGGTCGCGAGTTCGCTGTTGTAGCAGGACTGGTTCAATGAATCCAGGTCCCATTCGGGAGAACCGAGCACAGGAAGGGTGGAGTCCGATGCAGGTATTCCGGCTGGACGACCTGGACGCCGAGCGCGCCGCCAATGAGGGCGCCTATCTGCGCTTCATCAATGAGCGCAACATGTCCGTCGGCCTGTACGCGCTCGACCAGGGCTCGCAGGACCCGCAGCATCCGCACCAGCAGGACGAGGTCTATGTCGTCGTCAGCGGACGGGCGTCGATCACGGTCGGCAACGACACCAGCACCGTCGGCCGGGGCAGCATCGTCTATGTGCCCGCCGGCGTGACCCACCGCTTCCACCACATCTCCGAGGACCTCCGGGTGCTCGTCGTCTTCTCGCCCCCGGAGCGCTGAACCGCATGGCAGACACCCGCACCCGCACCTTCACCGAACAGCTCTGGGACGCCGGCGACGACGTCTACCGGGCGATCCTGAAGCACCCCTTCCTGCAGGGCCTCACCGACGGCACCCTGCCGCACGCGGCCTTCCGCCACTTCGTCGTCCAGGACTCGCACTACCTGCGCGACTATGCCCGCGCGCTCGCGGTCTGCGCCGCCAAGGCCCCGACCGAGCAGGACGTCCGGGCGTTCGCGGACGACGCGGTGGGCGCGCTCTCCGCCGAGCAGGGGATGCACGCGGATTTCCTGGAGGCGCTCGGCGACGCCGCGGGCGAGGAGGTGCTGCCCACGACCCGGGCCTACACCAGCTACCTGCTCGCCACCGTCTACGGCGGCTCCTTCGCCGAGGGCCTGGGCGCGGTGCTCCCCTGCTACTGGATCTACGCCCGGGTCGGGGAGGCCCTGCTCGCCGCGTCCTCCCCCGACCCCCTGTACGCGCGGTGGATCGCCGCCTACGCCGACGAGGGCTTCCAGTCCGTCGTCCGCCGCGTGCTCGAGCTGGCCGACCGTGTGGGCAGCGAACTCTCGGAGACCGAACGGCAGCGCGCGGTCCGGCACTTCGCGGAGACCTCACGCTACGAGTGGATGTTCTGGGACGCCGCCTGGCGTGGGGAGACCTGGCCGGTGTGAGCAGGTTGTGAGCCGCTCCGCCGGGGAGATCCCTGTTCTGCTGATCAGGGTCTTATCCGGGTCATCTCAGGGGCGTTGCCCCTCCGCATGTGCTTCTCGCCGCCGTACGATCGAGACACAGGAACAAACGGTGGGCCCGGTGGCCCCGAGGCCCCGGGACATCCCGTGGGGGAGGACGGAACATCATGTCTGAGATCTGGAAGGCACTGCCCGGCTGGGTTCGCCACATCGTGGTCCCCATCATCGTGCTGATCGCCGCGTGGTGGATCATCACGGCTATCTTCAGCGTGGTGTTCGGGGTCATCGGATTCCTGTTCGGCTTCGTCTTCAAGATCGCGATCATCGTCGCCCTCGGCGCGGTCGTCGTGATCCTGGTGAAGAAGGCATCCCGCTAGCAGCCGGTCGGCAGTACGCACGAAGGGCGTCGGTGCCCCGGGGGACACCGGCGCCCTTCTGCATGACCGGCCGTCACCACGGCGGTGGGGAGCCGCCGGTCAGCGGCGGTGGCGGTGGCGCGCGGGGGTCGCCATCGCCATCGCCGCGATCACCTCCTGCGCGGGTTCGGCGGCGGTGTGCGGGTGGTCGCCGGTCCGGTCCCGGGAGGCGACGAGAGCGGCCAGGCCGGTGGTCAGCGGGACGGAGGCGATCAGGCCGATGCTGCCGACCAGGGTGCGGACGACCTCCTCGGCGACGATCTCGCTGGTGGCGACCGTCCAGGCGCTGCGGTCGGCGATGGCGAACAGCAGCATCAGCGGCAGGGCGGCCCCTGCGTACGCCATCACCAGGGTGTTGACGGTGGAGGCGATGTGGTCGCGGCCGATGCGGATACCCGCCCGGTAGAGGGCGGGCGCCGTCATGGTGGGATCGGCGGCGCGGAGTTCCCACACGGAGGAGGCCTGAGTGACCGTCACATCGTTGAGCACGCCCAGGGATCCGATGATGACCCCGGCGAGCAGCAGCCCCGGCATCCGGATCCCCGGGTAGAGGGAGTGGACGAGGGCCGTCTCGTCGGTGGTGTTGCCGGTGAGGTGCGCCAGCCCGATGAACGCCTCGCCGAGGATGCCGATCAGGGCCAGTGAGGCCAGCGTCCCGATCACCGCGACCGAGGTGCGGGCGGACAGGCCGTGGCAGAGGTACAGCGCCAGCAGCATGATGGCGCCCCCGCCGACGACGGCGACCCGCAGCGGGTCCTCGCCCTTGAGGATCGCCGGGAGCACGAAGAGCGAGAGGACGGCGAAGCTGACGCCGAGCGCGACGAGTGCGGCCAGACCGCGCAGACGTCCGACGACGATCACGGCGACGGCGAAGACAGCGGCGAGGAGCGCCAGCGGCAGCGAGCGGTCGGCATCGCCGATCGTGTACTGCAGGCCCGGCGGCGCCGTTGGCGAGTAGTCCAGGACCACCTTCTCTCCCGCGCCGTAGACGGCGGTGACGTCGGGGGTCAGCGTCTGCTGGACGGTTCTGCCGCTGTCCCTGCCATGGGTGATGCGGACCGAGACAAGGGTGCAACTCCCCTGACCGGAACCGGATCCGGAGCTGGGTCCTGAGCCGGCGCAGGGGACGGTCCGGGTGGCGGTGACCCGTCCGCTCACGGTCGGCTGGTCGAAGCCGATGCCGGTGGAGGCGTGGGCGGGTAGCCGGCCGGGCCAGAGCAGCACCAGCCCGGCCACGACCGCGAGCGCGAACGGCACCAGCACCGCGGCGATCAGTCGGCGCAGTCGGAGGGAGGCGGGCGTGGCCGGCCCGTGGTCGTGACTGTGCGGATGCTGGTCGGCCACGGAAGGGGCGTCCTTGCTCGATGGGAGGGAAGATCCCCATTCCTGGCCTGTATACCGCTTTGTCCGTCGTTCTGGCCAACCCGGGTCACCGCTCGCTAGGGTGTGCGTATCTCAATTGCAGACGCGGGAGCTCGGAGCACCGGGCTGAGAGGGCGCTGACCGCCGTACAGATCGTGTACGGCAGCTGCTTGCGCCGACCGCAGGAACCTGACCGGGTAATGCCGGCGTAGGGAGAAGTAGGTCGGATGACCACGCATGACGCACAGCACGAACCTGTCTCCAGCACCGGGACGGGCTACCCCACCCCCGCTTGGCGCAAGGCGTACCGCACCGGGTCGCGCCCCGACCTGCGGGTCCCCTACCGCGAGGTGCAGCTGACCAACGGCCGCACCCTGCCGCTGTACGACACCTCGGGCCCGTACACCGACCCGGCGTACGAGCCGGACGTCCGTCGCGGTCTGCCCGCGCTGCGCGACGCCTGGATCAGCCAGCGCGGAGACGTCGAGGACTACCACGGCCGGGAGGCACGCCCCGAGGACGACGGCCTGCGGCACACCGCCCCGCGCGGCGGCCTGGCCAACCTCGATGCCGTCTTCCCCGGCCGCCCGCGCCGCCCCCGCCGGGGGCGCGACGGCGCCGCCGTCACCCAACTCGCCTATGCACGGCGGGGGATCGTCACCGCCGAGATGGAGTTCGCGGCCCTGCGGGAGGGGATGGACCCGTCCGTCGTCCGCGAGGAGATCGCCGCGGGCCGGGCCGTGCTGCCGGTGAACGTGAACCACCCGGAGGCCGAGCCGATGCTGATCGGCACCAGGTTCCTGGTGAAGATCAACGCCAATATCGGCAACTCGGCGGTCACCTCCTCGATCGAGGAGGAGGTCGAGAAGATGTCCTGGGCGACCCGCTGGGGCGCGGACACCGTGATGGACCTCTCCACCGGCCGCAACATCCACACCACCCGCGAGTGGATCCTGCGCAACTCGCCCGTTCCGATCGGCACCGTGCCGCTGTACCAGGCGCTGGAGAAGGTCGACGGACGGGCGGAGGAGCTGTCCTGGGAGGTCTACCGGGACACCGTCATCGAGCAGTGCGAGCAGGGCGTCGACTACATGACGGTCCATGCGGGTGTGCTGCTGCGGTATGTGCCGCTGACGGCCCGGCGGAAGACCGGGATCGTGTCGCGCGGCGGCTCGATCATGGCGGCCTGGTGCCTGGCGCACCATCAGGAGAACTTCCTCTACACCAACTTCGAGGAACTCTGCGACATCCTGCGGGCGTACGACGTGACGTACTCGCTGGGTGACGGGCTGCGCCCCGGCTCCATCGCGGACGCCAACGACGACGCGCAGCTGGCCGAGCTGAGGACCTTGGGCGAGTTGGGCCGGATCGCGCGGGGGCGCGACGTCCAGGTGATGATCGAGGGCCCGGGACACGTCCCGATGCACAAGATCAAGGAGAACATGGACCTCCAGAAGGAGATCTGCGACGACGCCCCCTTCTACACGCTCGGCCCGCTGACCACGGACGTCGCCCCCGGCTACGACCACATCACCTCGGGCATCGGCGCGGCCATGATCGCCTGGTGGGGAACGGCGATGCTCTGCTACGTCACCCCCAAGGAGCACCTGGGCCTGCCCAACCGCGACGACGTGAAGACCGGTGTCATCACCTACAAGATCGCCGCCCATGCGGCCGACCTCGCCAAGGGCCACCCCAGCGCCCAGGACTGGGACGACGCCCTCTCGGACGCCCGCTTCGAGTTCCGCTGGGAGGACCAGTTCAACCTGGCCCTCGACCCGGAGACCGCCCGGGAGTTCCACGACGAGACGCTTCCGGCCGAGCCGGCGAAGACGGCGCATTTCTGTTCGATGTGCGGTCCGAAGTTCTGCTCGATGAAGATCAGCCAGGGCATCCGCGACGAGTTCGGCGCGGACCTCGGGCTGGACGCGGAGGCCGGGATGCGGGCCAAGTCCGAGGAGTTCGCGGCCTCCGGCAACCGGGTGTACCTGCCGTTGGCGACATCGGACTGACGCCGCGTCAAGGCCTGTGAGGGTGTCATACCGGGAGGCCGGGGGGCTTCCCGGCATGACACCCTCGTGGGCCTTGGCCTGGGGCTTTGTGCACTGAGTGTCCTGTGGACACTCAGTGCACAAAGTTATCCACAGGCTCTCAGTGCCTCACCGCCGTCGGCGACGAAGATTGGCCGGGGCTGCCCCGAGGCCGAAGCCCGGGACCAGCTGGGCCATGCCCTGACGGAGCTCGGACATGTCCTGCCGCATCGCGGACATGTCGCCGCGAAGCTCGTGGACGTCCTCGCTGACGCGGCAGAGCTGCTCGCTCATCGCGCCGATGACGCGCCCGTGGGCGTCCAGTCGCCGGTCGACGGACAGCGCCCAGGTCGTCCATCCGAGCTGGTCAGGCCCGGTGTACTGCTCGGGGACACGCGCCTCCGGGTGGGCCCGGAGGTACTCGTACTCGTCCCAGTGCGGGCCGGGGCCGAGTCGCCGCCCGGGCGGCACCCCCCAGGACGGGGGAGCCGGCGGGGTGTGCCGGTGCGCCTCCATGTCGAGCAGGTGGGCACGAACCCGGCGGGCGACGTCGCTCTCACGCAGCAGCATCGCCACGTTGAGGACAGCCCGCCGGTCGTAGATTGCGACTCCACGGCCGCTGACCTGCGTAGACTTCAGGTTGAAGTTTTGGAATCGGTGCGACTCCTCGCCCTTGAGGATCCGGAAGCCGTTGCCGTGGAGCTCCTCCCGGTGGCGCTGGATCAAGGAGTTGATGGCCTTCTCGCCGACCTCGAAGTAGTCGGCGACCATCGTGGTGGTGACGTACACACCGTCCGGCAGCAGGACGAGGGCCTTGACCTTGTCCAGGGCCTCCGTGCGGTGGGTGACGCTGTCGCGCAGGGCGCGCGATTCAAGCAGGGCAACTTCGGGTGGCATCATGCCAACCCCTTCCAGGGGTGCGAAGAGATGACTGGATACCCCCATCCCGGGGTGCGGGGCCGCCTCTCTCGGACGGTCAAAGGCATGAGTCGCTCACCGAGCTGCGGATCCCATGGGGTCGGATCTTGCCGACCAACTAGTCAGTCACTACTCGCCGTGTCATCTCACCCTGATTGCTCATGCGCACCATGCAGAACGATCGGATCGTCCTACGGTTACGCCTTTCGGGGAGGGATTTCTTCCTGATTCGAACTCCACAGCCGCAGACCGCCGGTCAGTTCGCGGATGCAGCGGGCGGCGAGGTCCGCGGGGCTGGCGTCCGGGGTGTCGGAACGGGCCCAGGTCTCCACGGCGATGCGCATGGCGGCGTTGACCGCCGCCGACGCGAGGAGGAGTTCCAGGGGATCCGCGTCCGGGCCGACGAGTTCGGCGAGCACCGGGACCAGGGCGTCCTCGCTCTCGCGGGAGACGCGGTCCCAGACCGGACGCAGGGCGGGGTCGGCCTCCATGGAGCGGATCAGGCCGCGGGTCCAGCGAAGGGCCTCCTCGTCCTCCGGGCCGACGGGCGTCAGGGCCCTGCGCGCGGACTGCTCCAGCAGCCGGGGGACCGATTCGCCCGGCTCGCGCGGGGTGGCCCGGAGGTCGGCGATCCAGGTGTGCACGCTGCCCGAGAGCAGCGGTGCGACCGCCTCCTCCTTGCTGCGGAAGTAGCGGTAGAAGGTGCGCAGCGCGATGCCCGCCGCGTGGGCGATGTCCTCGGCGGTGGTGGCCTCGGCGCCGCGCTCGGCGAAGAGCGTGGCGGCCGTGCGGGCGATCTCCAGCTGGGTGGCGGCCTTGCGGCGTGCGGTCAGCGAGGGGCGGGGGGCGGTCATGCCAGCAGACTACGGCAGTGCGCGCATGTCATGCATGACGAGCATTCTTGGCACGATGTGCCATCTGGGCGTACCGTGCAATGGTTCCCATGGAAACCAGGATCGGAGTCCCCCATGAACCGCTTCACCGACCGCCGCGCCCTGATCACCGGTGCCGGCTCGGGCATCGGGCAGGCCACCGCGCTGCGCCTGCTCGCCGAGGGCGCGACCGTCGTCGCCGCCGACGTCGCCCGGTCAGGGCTGGACGAGACGGTCGAGCGCGCCACCGAGGCCGGTCATGCCGACCGGCTCACCACCGCCCTGGTGAACATCGCCGACGAGGAGTCGGTACGTGCCGCCGTCGTCCCCGCGATCGAGGCCCTGGGCGGCCTGGACGTGCTGGTGAACGCGGCGGGCATCCTGCGCTCCTCGCACACCGGGCAGACCAGCCTGGAGCTGTGGAACACCGTCATCGGCGTCAATCTGACCGGCACCTTCCTGATGACCCGCCAGGCGCTGCCCGCCCTGCTGGCCTCCGGCCGGGGCGTGGTCGTCAACTTCAGCTCCACCTCGGCGAGCTTCGCCCACCCCTACATGGCGGCCTACGCGGCCAGCAAGGGCGGCGTCCAGTCGTTCACCCACGCCATTGCGCTGGAGTACGCCAAGCAGGGCCTGCGCGCGGTCTCCGTCGCGCCCGGTTCGATCAGCAGCGGGATGACCGACGGCTCCGGCGCCAGCGGCCAGAACCGGGGTCCCGGCATCCCCGAGGACGCGGACATGTCGCTGTTCGCCAAGCTCGCCCCCGCCCTCAACCCCGACCGGTCCCAGTACGGCTTCGCGGGCCCGGAGGCCATCGCCGGCGTCATCGCCATGCTCGCCTCCGAGGACGGCTCCTTCATCACCGGCACCGAGATCCGCGTCGACGGCGGCACTCACATGTGACCGTTTTTGCCGCCGCTTCCCCGGAGGATTTCCCGGTGCCCTCGGGGAAGGGCGGAGGTCTTTCCGCGGTCGGCCCCTGCCGGTCCTTCTCCAGGTGTCCGATCTGCGGATATTCGGTTGGGCAGGCCGTCGGGACGCCTACCCTGGGGGCATGAACATCGGGATTGTGGGTGCCACGGGCCAGGTCGGTGGCGTTGTACGTCGGATTCTCGCCGAGCGGGACTTTCCGGTGACGGAGCTGCGGCTGTTCGCCTCGGCCCGGTCGGCCGGGCGGGAGCTGCCGTGGAAGGACGGGACGGTCACCGTCGAGGACGCCGACACCGCCGACTACAGCGGCCTGGACATCGTCGTCTTCTCCGCGGGCAAGACCGCCTCCCTCGCGCTCGCGCCGAAGGTCGCCGCCGCCGGGGCCGTGGTGATCGACAACTCCTCCGGGTGGCGCTCCGACCCGCGGGTGCCGCTGGTGGTCTCCGAGGTCAACCCGCACGCCGTCGCGGACCGTCCGCTCGGCATCATCGCCAACCCCAACTGCACCACCATGGCGGCCATGCCGGTGCTGCGGCCGCTGCATGCCGAAGCCGGTCTCGTCGGGCTGGTCGTGGCCACCTACCAGGCGGTCTCCGGCAGCGGGCTGAACGGCGTCGCCGAGCTGCAGGGCCAGGTGGACGCGGTCGGCGCGGGCGCCAGCGCGCTCACCCACGACGGTGCGGCCGTGGAGTTCCCCGACCCCAAGCTCTATGTGCGTCCGATCGCGTTCAATGTGCTGCCGCTTGCCGGCTCCATCGTCGAGGACGGCCTCAACGAGACCGACGAGGAGCAGAAGCTCCGCAACGAGAGCCGCAAGATCCTGGAGATCCCGGACCTCAAGGTCTCCGGCACCTGCGTGCGCGTGCCGGTGTTCACCGGCCACTCGCTGCAGATCAACGCCCGCTTCGCGCGGCCGATCAGCCCCGAGCGGGCCCGCGAGCTGCTCGCCGACGCTCCCGGCGTCGAGCTGTCGGAGGTCCCGACCCCACTGCAGGCCGCCGGGCAGGACCCGTCGTACGTGGGCCGCATCCGTGCGGACGAGACCGCCGAGAACGGGCTCTCGCTGTTCGTCTCCAACGACAACCTGCGCAAGGGCGCCGCGCTGAACGCGGTGCAGATCGCGGAGCTGGTCGCGGCGGAGCTCGTCGCCGCGAGGTAGCCACCGAGTGGTGGCCGCCTCGCGGTGGCTACCGCCCTTCCTCCCTGGTGCCGCCCTCGTCGTCGGCATTGGGGAGGAAGCGGGAGCGGCTGCGCGAGGGGATCCGGGGGGAGGGGATCTCCGGCGGGTTCTCGACCGCCGCCGAACTGCTGAAGTCGGGGGAGGAGAACTCCGGGCTGGTGAAGCCGGGGCTGCTGAAGTGCGCGGTCGGGACCTGGGGCGGTTCGACCTCCTCGCCGCGCTCATCGGTCAGGCGCTCCGGGCCCGGCGGGGTGTAGCCCGGGCTGCTGAAGTGCGGTGCGGCGTCGGGGTCGGGTCCGACCTCCTCGCCGGCCCCGTCGGAGATGCGCTCGGAGCCGGGGCTGGTGTAGCCGGGGCTGCTGAAGTGCGGTGCGGCGTCCGGGTCCGGCTCCACCTCATGGCCGAGCCGGTCGGAGATGCGCTCCGCGCCCGGGCTGGTGAACCCCGGGCTGGTGTAGCCGAGTTTGGGCTTCGAGCGGACCAGGCTGACGCCGATCGGCCGCGCCGCCGCGCCGTAGGCCGCGCCGATGTGCTGCGGCGCGCCCAACTGCGCCAGCAGGTACGGCAGCAGGGCGTGGTCGCGGATCGCTCCGCGCCAGGTGTCCTTGGCCTTGGCGAGTTCCGCGTACAGCTCGGGGTTGCGGCCCTCGGGCGGCGTCGAGGCGTCGCGGGCGGCGGTGAGCAGCAGGCCGATGATGTCCACGGCGATCGAGGCCGCGCAGACCACCGCGAACACGAATCCCGCGGTGACCAGCGGTTGCCCGAGGGAGAAGTGGTTGGCCCGGAAGACGTAGCCCAGCAGCAGCATCACGATCGCGCCGAGCCCGGACAGGATCGGCAGCAGGACGGCGATCAGCGGCACCCAGCCGGCCCGTTCGGCGGCGTCCATGGCGCTGTCGGGGGCCTGCCACTGGGCGGGGTCGTTGCCGCCGAGGCGTTCCCAGTCGGGCGCGGGGGTGGTGCTGCGCACCTGTTCGCGAAGCTCGCGGTAGTAGGTGTACTCGGCCCCGGCGTTGGCGGCGATGGCGGCGAAGTCACGCATGGCGCGGGTGTGGAGCTGTTCTGCGTTGGGCCCTCCGGGAGCCCGGCGCAGGGCGAGGCGGACCTCGTCGTGGTGAAGCAGTTCTTCGAGGATGTGCTCGAAATCCGGCTTGTCCTCGGCCTGCAGGTATGGAGCGCTGTCCATCGTCTCTACCTACTCCCCCGAAGGCTCCGTCAGGGGCTTCTGCCTCGATGGTAGGGGGAGTGGTGTCACGGTGACAGCCAGATTTGTACAGGAACCGCTTAGTTTCCGCGGCTGGTGGGGCGGATGATGCCTTCGGAATATGCCGTTTGACGCTCCGTCGGGGGTCAGTAGCCGAGCGGGAGCCGGGCGACGAGCAGCTTGCCCTGGCCCTCCATGGTGACGCCGCCGTCCATGGCGACGGCCAGGCCGTCGGCGTAGATGTGCGGGCCGGTGACCTGCTGTCCGGCGTTGCCGCTCGGGCCGTCCTCGCTCTGGGCGTCCCCGATCAGGTAGGGGATCGGGCTGTGGCCGTGGACGATGCGGCGGCCGCCGTAGGCGTCCAGGAGTTCGTGGCAGGCGTCGGGGCCCCCGTCGCCGCGGAAGGCGAACCGTTTGGTCATCCGGCGGAAGCAGTCCCACCACTGGTCGGCCTCGTCGCCCTGGAGCACCTCGTGGATGGCGTCGTTGACGGCGTCCACGGAGTCGCCGTACTCCAGGTAGGCGGTGGTGTCGGAGTGGATCAGCAGGTGGTCGTCCTCGATGGCCATGGCGGGGAGCCGGGAGAGCCAGGTGACGTGGTGGTCCTCCAGGCGCTCCATGTCGGAGGGCTGGCCGCCGTTGAGGCGCCAGGCGGCGAGGAAGGAGGCGGTGCCGGCGGTGGACTGGACGGCCTGGTCGCCGTAGCGGTCGGCGCCGAGCAGCAGCAGTTCGTGGTTGCCCATCAGCGCGCGGCAGTAGCCGCCGGCCGCGGCGGCCTCGGCGGCGAGCTGCATGACCAGGTCGATGACCCCGATGCCGTCGGGCCCGCGGTCGGTGAAGTCGCCGAGGAACCAGATCCGGGCGGGCCCTGCGGCCCAGTGCCCCTCGGCGTCGACGATGCCGGCCTGGTGCAGGGCGTCGAGCAGCGCCTGGAGGTAGCCGTGGACGTCGCCGACGACATAGAGCGGGCCGAGCCCCTCCCCCTCCGAGGCCGGGGCCGGAGCCGGGGCGGGGACGTGGGGGTGCAGGGAGAGCGGCTCCACCAGGGTCGCGGGGTGCCCGAAGCCGACCGGTTCGGTGATCGGCGGCCCGAGCTCGAGGGTGGGCGGGTCCTGCGGCACAGGGGCGTAGGCAGGCGGGGCGTAGCCCGGCTCGCCGGGCGGTGCCGGGTCGAAGGCATAGGCGGGCGGCGGCGCCCCGTATGCAGGGGGGGCTGCGTACACCGGTTCGGGGGCGTACGACTCGGGCTCCGCGGCGGCTCGCGGGGGCGGCGCGAAGAAGTCGTACGTCGTGGACCCGTCGCCGTGAATCGCCGGCCCCTCGGGGCCTTCGGGCGTACGGGGGCCTGGGTCCGGCAGCTCAGGCCGGGCAAAGGGGTCCACCGGTGTCATTCGCCCATCATAGGAAGACCCAGTTCGTGGTGTACGCACCTGGGCGGGATCAATCGCCTGGGACACGAGGTCAGAAGCGTCGATGGCGGCCTTTTGGGTTGTTTTGTCGGCATTCTCGTGGGGCGCGGCTGTTCAGGACTCGCCCGGGAGCCGGGGCGGGCTGACCGTGATGCGGGTGGCCCGGCGCTGGGAGGAGTGCCGGACGATCAGCTCGGTGGGCATCATCTGCCCGGAGAGGCTGTCGTGCGGCGGGGCGATCCCCTCGATGGCGTCGATCAGCAGGTTCACGACCGTGGTGCCGATGCGCTGCGGCTTGAGCGACAGCGTGGTGATCGGGGGCTCGGTGGTCGCGTAGACGTCGCTCTCGCTGCAGCAGACCAGCAGCAGGTCCTCGGGGACGCGCAGGCCGTAGCGGCGGGCGGCGGCGAGCAGGTCGGTGCCGTTGGGGTCGAACAGCCCGTAGACCGCGTCGGGCCGGTCGGGGCGGGCGAGCAGCCGGTCGGCGGCGACGGCGCCCGCACAGGGGTCGTGCGCCGGGTAGGCCTCCAGCAGCGGCTCCTGGCGCACCCGTCGGCACCAGCCGAGGTAGGCCTCGGTGCTCAGCCGGGTGTAGGTGTCGGTGCTGGTCCCGGTGAGCAGGCCGATCCGGCGGGCCCCCGCCTCGGCGAGGTGGTCGAGGATCTCCAGGACGGCGCTGCCGTGGTCGTTGTCGACCCAGGCGGTGACCGGGCAGTTGCCGGGGCGGCCGTCGCTGACCACCGGCAGGCCCTGCCGGTAGAGCTCGGCGACCATCGGGTCGTGGTCGGCCGGGTCGATCACCACGGTGCCGTCCAGGGCGACATTGCTCCAGACGTCGTGCCGGGAGGCGGCGGGCAGCACGACCAGGGCGTAGCCGCGGTTGAGGGCGGCCGAGGTGGCGGCCCTGGCCATCTCGGCGAAGTAGGCGAACTCGGTGAAGGTGAAGGGCTCCTGGCCGTAGGTGGTGACCGTCAGGCCGATCAGGCCGGAGCGACCGGTGCGGAGGGTGCGCGCGGCTGCGGAGGGGCGGTACCCGAGGCGTTCGGCGACCTCGCGGACCTTGCTCCTGGTTTCGTCGGGGAGGCGGCCCTTGCCATTGAGGGCATCGGAGACGGTGGTGATCGACACCCCCGCTGCGGCGGCGACGTCCCTGATCCCCGCGCGCTCCAGCCGCCGGGCCTGGGAGGGTCGCCGGCCGCTCTGGTTGGCTGCTGCTGCTGTCATGTCGAACCGATCGTATGGCTCGGCGCCGACAGTAGGAGAGGGTCTGGGTGGGTTGGTCACAGATACGTTTCTCCATGAGCATATGTGGTCTTTATCCTTGCCACCGTGACCATTTGGGGCCGATCGCCTACGTTTCCTTTATGAGTCGCCGTGGTCGCCGACGAAGCGTCCGGGGAACGATGTCGGAACATGTCACTCTCACGGGTGAGATATCGCCGATCGGCTCGTATGGTGAGGTGATCTCGATCGGACAGGGATCACACAGGCACACGGCACGACGTGGAGGACGACCGCGGTGAGTGACAACGAGCAGGGCAGCCAGGGAACCGGACCGCGGCTGAGGGGGAGCCTGCGCGGCCTGCCCGCCTACAAGCCCGGCAAGCCGGCGCAGGGCGCGGACGGCGCACCCGCGTTCAAGCTCTCGTCGAACGAGAACCCCTACCCGCCGCTGCCGGGCGTCCTCGACGCCGCGGTCGCCGCCGCCGGGGGCTTCAACCGCTACCCCGACATGGGCTGCACCGGGCTGGTCGCCGAGCTCGCCGAGCGCTTCGGTGTCCCGGAGTCGCACATCGCCACCGGGACCGGATCGGTCGGCGTCGCCCAGTCGCTGGTCCAGATCGCGGCCGACGCCGGCGACGAGGTCATCTACGCCTGGCGCTCCTTCGAGGCGTACCCGATCATCGCCCAGATGAACGGCGCCACCTCCGTCCAGGTCCCGCTGCGCGAGGACGAGTCGCACGACCTGGACGCGATGCTCGCGGCGATCACCGACCGCACCCGCCTGATCTTCGTCTGCAACCCGAACAACCCCACCGGCCGGGCCATCCACCGCGACGAGCTGGTCCGCTTCCTGGACGCGGTTCCGGCCGACGTGCTGGTGGTCCTGGACGAGGCGTACAACGAGTTCGTCCGCGACGGCGAGGTCCCCAACGGCATCGAGCTCTACCGAGACCGTCCCAATGTCTGTGTGCTGCGCACCTTCTCCAAGGCCTACGGCCTGGCCGGGCTGCGGGTCGGGTTCGCGATCGCCCACGAGCCGGTCGCCACCGCGCTGCGGCAGACCGCCGTCCCCTTCGGCGTCAGCCAGCTCGCGCAGGACGCGGCCGTCGCCTCGCTGCGGGCCGAGGGCGAACTGCTGGAGCGGGTCGAGGCCCTGGTCCAGGAGCGCGAGCGGGTGACCGCGGCGCTCATCGCGCAGGGCTGGCCGCTGGAGGACTCCCAGGCCAACTTCGTGTGGCTGCGGCTGGGCGAGCGGACCATGGACTTCGCGGCGGCCTGCGCCGCGGCCGGTGTCGTGGTGCGGCCGTTCGCCGGCGAGGGCCTGCGGGTGACCATCGGCGAGACCGAGGGCAACGACCTGTTCCTCCAGGCCGCCGAGAGGTTCCGCAAGGAGCTCGCGGGCTGACACCGAGGGCTGACTCGCAAGTTCCTGTGAGTTCACTGGGATTGCCGGGGTGTTCGGGACAGTGGGCGGGCGGCTGCCGCCGGTGGCAGCCGCCCGGGCCATGGGAGATGGGGCACGCGGACGTGCTCACGCTGTCAGGGGCCTCCCAGACTCCTCCCAGGGCTTCGCCCGGCGGACGGATCACCATGTGTCGCTATGAAGGTGCTCCCCCAGCGGCGCAGGGCCGCCCTGCTGAACTCCGTCCTCGCTGTCCTCCTCGTGACCGGTACCGGGGCGGCCTACGCCGCCGTGAGCACCTCGTCGAGCAGCAGCACGAGTTCGACGAATACCACCACCTACACGGTCGCCCAGGGCATGGTGCTGGCGACCGCCAACGGCACCGGGTCCCTGTACTCGCCGAGCGACGCCGGCGTGAACTTCACCACCGGGGGCACGCTCACCGCGGTGGACGTCAGCCCCGGCCAGACGGTCACCAAGGGCGAGGTGCTCGCCAAGGTCGACCCGACCGCGGCCGACGAGACCCTCTCGGCCGACCAGGCGGCGCTGACCGCCGCCCAGGCCAACCTGAACCAGGTCGAGGACCCCACCTCCACCAGCGGTACGACCTCCACGCCCACCGTGAGCGCCTCCGCGCTCACCCAGGCCCAGGCCCAGGTCACCTCCGCGACCAACGCGGTCACCGCCGCGCAGGCGGCGGTGGCCGGGACGGTGCTGACGGCGCCGATCTCCGGAACCGTGGACTCGGTCGGCGGCCAGGTCGGCGACACCGTGTCCGCCGGCGGCGCCAGCACCGCGAGCAGCGCGGGGACCGCGCCCACCGGCTTCATCGTGCTCACCAACCCCACCGGCATGGAGGTCACCGCGGACTTCGCCGAGGCCGACGCGCTGAAGCTGCAGGCGGGCCAGGCCGCCACGGTGACCCTGAACGCGACCGGCGTCGAGCTCAACGCCAAGGTGCTGTCGATCAGTTCGCTGCCGGTGAGCTCCGGGTCCTCCAGCAGCTCCAGCGGCACCGTCGACTACGCGGCGCTGCTGGCCATCACCAGCCCCACCAGCAATCTGCGGACCGGTCTCAGCGCAACCGTTTCGGTTCTGACGGGTGAGGTGGACAATGCGCTGTATCTGCCCACGGCGGCGCTCACCGGTACCGGTACCACCCGGCTGGCGACCGTGGTCGAGTCGAACGGCAAGACCGAGTCCAAGAGCGTGACGGTGGGCCTGGCCGGGGACACCGATGTGCAGATCCTCAGTGGTCTCACCGATGGGGAGAAGGTCCAGGTGACGGTGACGACAACAGGCGGCTTCGGCGGCGGCGGGCGCGGCGGTGGCGCCGGTGGCGGCGGCGGGTTCGGTGGTGGCCGCGGTGGTGGTGGCGGCGGCTTCGGTGGCGGCGGGGGTGGCCGGGGATGACCCTGCGGTTGCCGTCGCTGCGCCGAAGAGGCCCGACGGCAGCACCACCCGAGACGGCAGCACCTGAAGACGCGGGGGGCCGGGCATCGGACCCGGCCCCCGGGCCCGCCCCCGTGCCGGTGGTCGAATTACGCCGTGTGGTGAAGACCTACGGCATGGGGGACGCCGTGGTCCATGCCCTGACCGGGCCGCTGGACCCGGGGACGGGCGAGGGACTGGGACTCGACCTCACCATCGAGGTCGGTGACTTCGTCGCCGTCATGGGCAGTTCGGGTTCGGGGAAGTCGACGGTGATGAACATCATCGGCTGCCTGGACACCCCCACCACCGGGCGCTACCTCCTCGACGGCCTCGACGTCGGGGACATGGACGAGCAGCAGCTCTCGCTGGTCCGCAACCGCAAGATCGGCTTCATCTTCCAGTCCTTCAACCTGGTGCCGCGGATGACCGCGCTCGACCAGGTCGAACTGCCCCTGGCGTACGCCGGGGTGAAGCCGGAGCAGCGCCGCCGCCGGGCACTGGCGGCGATGAGCCTGGTCGGGATGCTCGACCGGGCGGACCATCGCCCCAATGAGCTCTCGGGTGGTCAGCAGCAGCGGGTCGCGGTGGCCCGCGCCCTGGTGATGACTCCCGCGATGCTGCTGGCGGACGAGCCCACCGGAAACCTGGACAGCCGCAGCACGGACGAACTGCTGGCCATCGTCGACCGGTTGAACGCGGCGCGGCGCACCGTGGTGCTGATCACCCACGAGGACGAGGTCGCCCGGCACGCCAAGCGGGTGGTGCGGCTGGTCGACGGCCGGATCGTCTCCGATGTGCGGCAGGCGCCGCTGGACGGGCTGCCGCCGTCGATGGCGGACCCCGACTTCGCGGCCCACACCCTGCACGCGCCGTGGCACGAGGAGGAGCACGTGGAGGAGGCGGAGGGGTGAGTGTGCGCGCACGGCCCCGGCCCTGGCTGACCTGGGCGCTGTGCGGGGCGATCGTCTCGGCCCTGGGCTTCACCGGCGGGGCCCTGCTGGAGCGGCACGACAGGCCGGCGTCGAGCCGCGCCTCGCTGTTCTCGGCCGCGGCCTTCTCGGGGGCGGCCCGGAGCGGGGCTCCCGTCGCTCCGTCGGCCGGTGGCGGCGGCGCCGGATCGGGTGCGATCACGGGCTCGGTGTTCCTGGTGGACGGGGACACGGTCTATCTGACCGAGAGCTCCGGATCCATCGTCAAGGTGGTCACCGGCGGGTCCACCTCGGTACAGCTCTACGGGGCCGGCACGCTCTCCGGCCTCAAGGCCGGGCAGACGGTCACCGTCCGCGGGAGCACCGACTCCTCCGGCGATGTGACCGCGACCGGCGTCACCGTGACGGGTGGCTGAACCGCCCGCCCGCCACGGTGGCGCGGCGTCAGGAGCTGGGCGTCGGCGAGGGAGAGCCGGAGCCGCGGGTGGGCAGCAGGGCCGAGCAGATCTTGTAGGCCGCGAGGGTCTTGGGGTCGGTGGAGGTGGCCAGCGAGCGGATGCCGCCGGTGACCGTCACGCCGTTGGACTTCATGCAGCTGGTGAAGGCCTGCAGCGCGGTGCTTCCGGCTGCGCCGCCGCCGAAGCCGCCCTGGCCCTTGGGCCGCAGCGAGGCGCAGGCCTTCATCGCCGCCGACATGGTCGGGTTGGCGGAGGCGCCACCGCCGAACCCGCCACCGAACCCGCCACCGTAGCCACCGCTGTGGCTGGCGTGCGGGCGGGCGCTGCCGTTGAAGCCGCCGCTGGGGCGACCGCTGGGCAGCTTGACGCCGTGCTGCGCGAGGCACTGGCTGAAGGCCGCGTAGGAGGAGGAGCCGCCGCTGGCGGAGGCCGACGCGGTCGCGGCGGCGTTCGCGGTGGTGGAGCTGGACGAGCATCCGGAGAGCAGCAGTGCCCCGGAGGCGAGGAGGCCGGCTGCGGCGAGGGCCCTGGGGGCTGTCGCCCTGCTGTTTTTACTGGTCATGACCGGTTGGTTCCTCCGTACGGATGCGGGGCGGCTCGGATGCCGTGGTGGTGGGTACGGGGGGCACACCACCACTGTCGAGTAGACCCAACCTCACAGGAGTGGAGGTGTCCTGGACGAACTCTGCGGACTCCCTGTGAGTTGATAAGGGTCGGATGTGACCGGGGTGTCAAAGAAGTTGTCATATGTAACGAATGTCCAAGTTGGTGAACTGTTTCGAAGGCTGCCCGTCCCAGGGAACTCCCAGATTTGTGTCAGGCTCCGATAGGACGGCCGGGCCAGGCTGTGGCGCTATGAAGGTGCTTCCACGGCGGCGCAGGGCCGTCCTGTTGAATTCCGTACTCGGCCTTGTGCTGGTGGCGGGCGCAGGTGCCGCTTATGCGGCGGTGAACGACGGCAGTACCACCGCCAAGACGGCGATCAAGACCGCGGCCGTGTCCCAGGGCACGGTGCAGTCGACGGTCGACGGCTCCGGTTCACTGGTCTCCCCGTCCAACGCGGGCGTCAGCTTCGTCACCGGCGGCACGCTGACCGAGGTCGATGTGGCGCCCGGCGACAAGGTCACCCAGGGCGAGATCCTGGCGAAGGTCGATCCGACCGCCGCCGACGAGACGCTCAGCACGGCGCAGGCCACGCTGTCCTCGGCCCAGGCCAACCTGACCAGCGTGGAGGCCGGCAACGACTCGACCTCCTCCACCGGTTCAGGCTCCGGCTCGGGCAACGGCGGCAGCGGCGGCAACGGCGGTGGTTCCGGCAGCTCCGGCAACGGCAGCGGCAACGGTGGTGGCACCGCGACCAGCCCGTCCTCCTACAACTCCCCGTCGGGTCGGCCGAGCGGCAAGCCCAGCGGCAAGCCCTCCGGTTCGCGCTCGGCAACCCCGACCGCCACCCCGAGTCCGAGCCCCTCCAGCTCCCACAAGTCCTACACCGCCGTCGCCGCGAGCGACGTCGTCACGGCGCAGGCGATGGCCGACGCGGAGGATGCCGACTCCGTGAGCTCGACGCCCACCGTCAACCCGGTGCAGCTCGCCGACGCGGAGGAGCAGCTCACCACGGCGGAGAACGCCGTGGACGCCGCGCAGCGGGCGGTGGCCGGCACGGTCATCACCGCGCCGGTGAGCGGCACGGTCGCCTCGGTGGCCGGCAAGGTCGGCCAGACGGTCTCCGGTACGAGCGGGTCCGGTTCCAGCTCAGGCTCAGGCTCCGGTTCTGGTTCCGGCTCGGGTTCCGGTTCCACCGGAGGCAGCTCCGCCTCCAGTTCCTCCAGCTCCTCGGCCGGCACCCCCACCGGTTTCGTGGTGATCACCAACCCGACCGGGATGGAGGTCACCGCCGACTTCTCCGAGGCCGACGCGCTGAAGCTGGACGCCGGGCAGTCCGCCACGGTGACCCTCAACGCGACCGGCGCGACCCTCGACGCCAAGGTGCTGTCGATCAGCTCGCTCCCGGTGAGCAGCAGTTCCTCCGGCTCCTCCTCGACCGCGGTGCAGTACGCAGCGCTGCTGGCCATCACCAGCGACACCAGCAATCTGCGGACCGGCCTCACCGCCAGCGTCCAGGTGGTCACCGGTGACGCGGAGAACGCGCTGCTCGTCCCGACCACCGCGATCACCGGTAGCGGCTCCAGCGCCACGGTGACCCTGGTCGCGGCCGACGGCACCACCAGCCGGCAGCCGGTGACGGTGGGCGTCCAGGGCGACACCGAGGTGCAGATCACCAACGGCGTCAGCCTGGGCCAGAAGGTCGAGCTGACCGTGGTCTCGGCCGGCGGCAGCGGCGGCTTCCCGGGTGGCGGCTTCCCCGGCGGCGCAGGCCGTACCACCGGCGGTGCCGCGGGTGCGCTGGGCGGAGGTGGGCGCGGATGAGCCACTCCCTTCCGGCCCTGAGGCGGCGCTCCGGCGGCTCGCAGCCCGCGCCCGTCGTGCCCGGCGGCGGGACCGAGCCCCGCGGCCCGGTCCCGGTGATCACCGTGCAGCGGCTGGTCAAGAGCTACGGCACGGGCGAGGCCGCGGTGCACGCACTGGCCGGCCCGCTGAACGGCCAGGGCCAGCCGCAGGGCGTCAACCTGAGCATCAACCAGGGCGACTTCGTTGCCATCATGGGTAGTTCGGGTTCGGGCAAGTCGACCCTGATGAACATCCTGGGGTGCCTGGACGCACCGACGTCGGGCCGGTACCTGCTCGACGGCATCGATGTGGGCGGGCTGGACGAGCACCAGCTGTCGCTGGTGCGGAACCGCAAGATCGGGTTCATCTTCCAGTCGTTCAACCTGGTGCCGCGCACGACCGCGGTGGCGCAGGTGGAGCTTCCGCTGGCGTACGCCGGGGTGAAGTCGGCGGAGCGCCGCCGCCGGGCGATGGCGGCGCTGAGCATGGTCGGTCTGGCGGACCGGGCCGACCACCGTCCCAATGAGCTCTCCGGCGGCCAGCAGCAGCGTGTCGCCGTGGCGCGGGCACTGGTGACCTCCCCGGCGATGCTGCTGGCGGACGAGCCGACCGGCAACCTGGACACCCGCAGCACCGACGACGTGCTGGCCATCGTGGACCGGCTCAACGCCTCCGGCCGCACCGTCGTCCTGATCACCCACGAGGACGAGGTGGCCCGCCACGCCAAGCGCGTCGTGCGCCTGGTCGACGGCCGGGTCAGTTCGGATGTCCGGCAGGCGCCGGTCGTCGGCCCGCCGCCGGCGCTGCTCGACCCCGCCGGCTTCGCCGAGCACTCACTGCACGGCGCAGTGACCTTCCAGCCCGCACAGACAGGAGCCCAGGGGTGAACCCGCTCCAGACACTGCGCTTCGCGGTCGGCGGACTCGCGGCCAACAAGGTCCGTTCCGGGCTGACCATGCTCGGCATCCTGATCGGTGTGGCCTCGGTCATCCTGCTGCTGGCGGTCGGCAACGGCTCCTCGCAGGCCGTGGTGAACTCCATCGACGCGCTGGGCACCAACTCGCTCACGGTCACCTCGGGGACGTCCTCCGCGAGCTCGACCGCGACCACCATCCAGCCGCTGACCGTCGCCGATGCCAAGGCACTGGCCGACACCTCCGCGGCGCCGGACATCGCCGGGGTCGCCCCCGAGGTCACCACCTCGCAGACGGCCATCTACAACGGCGTGTCGCACACCGTCAGTTCGGTGATCGGCACCTACCCGGCGTACTTCGCGGCGTCCAACAGCAAGGTCTCCACCGGGGACTACTTCAGCGACGACGATGTGCTGAACGCCCGCAAGGTCTGCGTGATCGGCTCGGTCACCGCCTCCGACCTCTTCGGTACCTCCAGCCCGATCGGCAAGACCATCACCCTCGGCGGCACGCCGCTGACCGTGGTCGGCGAGCTGGCCACCAAGGGCACCAGCACCAGTAGCTTCAACAACCCCGACGACACGATCATCGCCCCGCTGCCGACGGTGCAGAACGCCTACACCGGCTTCGGCTCGCTCAGCCAGATCCTGGTCGAGGCCAAGTCCGCCGGCACCACCACCCAGGCCACGGACGAGATCACCACGATCCTGATGGGCACCCACGGCATCACCAGTGCCTCGGCGCTCGACTTCCAGGTCAGCAGCCAGACGACGCTGCTCGCCACCCG
>Ga0302314_10004715_pt1 | contig 25041 bp, 20 predicted proteins | sample III_Palsa_N2_3_FD_200533 | JGI IMG/M metagenome (GOLD analysis project Ga0302314, IMG submission 200533) | Peat permafrost microbial communities from Stordalen Mire near Abisko, Sweden - III_Palsa_N2_3 | ecosystem: Environmental > Terrestrial > Soil > Palsa > Peat permafrost | place: Sweden... | reverse complement strand
CGCCGCGCAGTGCGCGCAATTGACACACAGCTCAATTATTCAATCTCATCAAATCAGCAGCGGGCCAGGCGCGGGGGTACGCGTGCACGATGTGACATAGAGTACGATTTTCGACCCCGCTTCGCTAGGTATCTCGGCTCTTGCCCGATTGTCTTCGACGTGTAATGCAGATGCTGAATGCTTTGCGGATGTGCAGCAACGTGAACGCAGGCGCGTCTGATTCGCACTGACGCGCCGCCAATCGCAGCGTACTCAAATCGAGTACAGCAGCGGCTTTCGTGGCGCGATTCTGCTGCGGCCGGGATTTTTCCGTGAACCAGTCCACGCTCCGAAGGGAGGGCGCCGGCAACCCCGGTCAAGTCGCGGGTGACGCTGGCCAAAGACGCCGGAATTGCGTGCCTGATCTGTGGCGTTTTGGCCCCATCAGTGACTTCGGTCTCGGCGTCGAAATACGCCCGACTCTAGACTTTCCTGACTCTTTCTCGAGGTCTGGGACCTGGAAGCGACAGCGAGCATGTTACAGGGCAAACCGGTAACGCGATGGCGTAGCAACGGCCGATGGGCCGGTGCGTGGCTGCCTGCTGCCCGCTGGCTGCCGGCGGTGCTGCTGACGGCGCTCCTGTCGCTGCTCGCAGGCGTCATGCCCGCAGTCGCGCAGCAGTTCAGCTTCACCCCCTTCATGCAGCAGGCCGGACTCAGGAACCTGGGGCTCGAGGCACTGCTCGTGGATCGCAGCGGCGATCTGTGGGTGGCGACGGACGGCGGAATTTTCCGCTACGACGGCACCTCGTTCAACGCCTACGACAAATCGCAGGGCATTCCCGCGGATGCCACGATGGCGATCGCCGCGAGCCCCTCGGGCCGGATCTTCGCCCGCGTCGATGCCGGGCTGTTCTCCGGGGATGCGAATCATTTCGAGCCGATCCTCACCGCCGACGGCCCGGTGCTCGCGGACCAGTACACGATCCTGATCGCACCGGCCGATGATCGCGCCTGGTATCTCAAGGACAATCAGCTCACGCAGGTGCAGCGCACCGGCGGTCCCGGATCGCTGTGGAAATCGCGGCCGCTGTTCAGCGCGGCGCAGATCGCGGAGCACCCGGAGCTGGCGACGATCCACGGCGTCACCGAGCTTCCCGGCGGGGCGCTCTGGTTCGGCTGCGATCGGCACCTGTGCAGCTTCGAGGGCGACAAGCTGACGATCTACGGCACCGCCGAAGGGCTGCCGGAGGCCGAGTACCTGGCGGTGCTGCAGGACAAGAGCGGCAACATCTGGGCGCGCGCCCTGGATGCCGTGGTGCGGCTGGATCGCAAGACCGATCTGTTCCAGGTCATCAACCCGCCGCACGTCCGGATCGCGAACCGCGTGCGGCGCCTGATGCTGACGCTCGACCCGCTGGGCCACGTGTTCACGCGCACCGGCCTGGGTCTCGCCCGCTGGGACGGGAATTCCTGGGAGGAATTCACGACCCGGAACGGCCTGCCGAATGGACCGATCACCGAGGCCCTGACCGACGCCGACGGCAACTTCTGGCTGGCCGTGAGCGGCATCGGTCTGTACCAATGGCGCGGCTACGACAACCTCGAGTCGTGGACCAAGGATCAGGGGCTGGATCCGGAGTCGGTCTGGAACATCGTGCGCGACCGGCAGCACCGGCTGCTGCTGGGGACGGACATGGGCTGCCGGACGCTCAATGACAGGACCCACCTGGTGGTGCCGTGCCCGTACTCGGGCTTTCCGGACGAGGAGACCAACAGCAGCGCCGTGGATTCCGCCGGCGGCTTCTGGCTGTCGTATCAGACCGCACAGTTGTGGCACGTACCGCCGAACGGGACCAAGGCGCAGCGTGTCACGACGGTGCCGAACCACTTTGACGATGTCGCGATGGTGTTCGATCACTCGGGCACGGGCTGGTTCGCGGCCTGGGAATATGGACTTGCGAAGATCGACAGCAAGACGCTGGCGGTCACGCGGATGCAGCCGCCGGGTAACCCGCGCGTGGACGATGTCGCCCTGGCGGCGGATGGCAGCATCTGGATCGGTACCACCACCGGCCTGTACCGCGTCGAAGGCGATCACTTCGTCAAGTTCCCGACGACCGTCGACGGCCAGGAAATCGGCATGCAGACGCTCGCAGCCGGCACCGATGGGTCGCTGTGGGGCACGCGCATCGGCGAGAAGATGCTGCACGTGACGCCGCCCCCGCATCAGGTCGCGGACTGGACCGATCCGGAGGCGCTGAAGGGCTCCACGGTCTACTCGCTGCGCGCCGATTCGCGCGGCTGGATCTGGGCCAACACCGGCGAGGGACTGGGTGTCTATGACGGGCACGTCTGGCGACGCATCGAAATCGATGACGGTCTGATCTGGGCCGATACCGAACAGTTTGCGCTGTATCCGGATGACGATGGTTCGGTCTGGGTCGGCACCGGGCGCGGCGTCACGCACCTGAAGGACCCGGTGCGCTGGATCAACATGATCTCGCGGCCGCTGAAGCTGGCGGTCGTCAAGGCCCAGCTGGGTACCCAGGATCTGCTGGGAGATGCGCGGCCGGCGGTCAAATGGCGCGACAACGCGGCGCTCGACGTGGCCTTCGCCTCGCACAGTTTCGACCGCTCACCGAGCACCGAGCTGCGCTATCGCCTGCTGGGCCTGTCGACGGAGTGGTATGCCTCACGGACATTCGACATCCACATCCCGGCGCTGGCGCCCGGACATTATCAGCTCGAAGCGATGGCGGTCGATGGCCCGCATGCGCGTCATTCGGCCACGGTGAGCCTGGCGTTCGACGTGAAGCCGCCGTGGTGGAATACCGACGCGGCCAGGATCTTCGTCGCCTTCCTGTGCGTGGCACTGCTGGCGGCGGTGTGGCGCTGGCAGACCCAGCGCATGCAGCAGCGCCAGCGGATCCTCGAGCTCGAGCATCGTGAACGCGAGGCACTGCTGGAGCGTGCCACCCGCGATGCCCTCACGGGCCTGTGGAACCGGGCGACGATCCTCGAGTTTCTCACCGGAGAAATCGACCAGGCCCGCAAGAACAGCGGCGCGCTGGCGGTCGCGGTCATCGACGTGGATTTCTTCAAGCACATCAATGACACCTTCGGCCATGCCGGCGGCGATGAGGTGCTGAAGGAACTGGCGCGGCGCCTGCGGGCGATGCTGCGCCAGCGCGATTCCCTCGGCCGCTACGGCGGTGAGGAACTGCTGGTCGTCATGCCGGGCCTCGCCCGCGATGATCGCGGCAGCCTGATGGATGCGCTGCGCGCGAACATCTGCAGCATGCCGTTCCTGGTCGGCGAGGCGGAGCTGCGCGTCACGGTGAGCATCGGCGTCGCATGGATGGATGCCGCGCAGGAAGCGCCGGATGTCATGATCCGCCGCGCGGATGCGGCGCTGTACGAAGCGAAGGCAGCGGGCCGCAACCGTGTGATGTGCAACACCGGCGACATGGAAGGGTCACTGCTCGAGGCCACCGCCTCGCGCCGCTACCTGCAGGAGTTCATCGATCGGGTCAAACGCGAAGCGGGCAAGCGCGGCGTGGAGACCGAGTCCAAATGACGCCGCGCCCGGCGCCTCAGTTCGCGATGTAATAGTAGAAGACGACCTCGCGCTGATCGGCAGATTCCTTCGCGGTCACGACGAAGGTCGTGTTGTTCATCCACTCGTAGGCGCCTTTCAGATCCGTCTCGACGTAGGCGATGGCCCGGTAGTAACCGTCCGTGCGCCGGTAGCCCACGTGCTCCATGTAGATCCACTCGCCGTTGTCCGTCTTCAGCATGAAGTGCGCATCCACGTCCCGGATGCGATCGGCGCGCACGGTATCGTACTGACCGCCGCTGTCCGGATAGACCGCCGCGGTGACCCGCTCGCCGGACATCTCGCCGCTGACGATGTCCTGGTAGCGGAAGGTACCGCGCGGCGTGTGCGACTCCTGCGGCGGGTCATAGTGGGCCGTGAGCTTGAACGCGTATTCGAGCTCCACGCTGCCCACGATTCTGGTGTTGGTGTCGGGAACCACAAAGTCACGCATGGTTCGCTCCTTACAGCACTTCGTAGTAGGTGAAGACCGTGTGGTCGGGATTCGCCTGCCGCACCGAGTTCGCGACGAACACCGTGCGGTTCATCCAGTCGTGCGGCCCCAGCGGCGCGGTGAAGACCGGCGTGGCGCGAAAGCGCGTGTACACCGTGTCCTGCTTCGCGGGCGGCGCCGGCGGGGGCAGCAGCGGCTTGCCGCGTTCGTAGGGCCCGGCGAAGCGGCGCATGGTGCCGCGATTGTGGATGAAGATCAGGGCGCCGTCGGCCGCCTGCAGCATGTAGTAGGTGGTGAAGGTCGTCTTGTAGTAGTCCGCGCCGCTGTGCGGCAGCACCCGTCCCTGCAGCCGCGGTCCCCAGATGTCGCCGCCGCCGACCGAGGTGTAGCCGCGACCGGCGGGGGAGTCCATGGTGTTGATCATCACCCGGTCGGCGAAGAACACGCGGGCCGAGAATGCCCAGCGCAGCCCCAACTTGGGAATGCCCGCGTCCGGGCCTTCGAACCAGGTCGGCGGCAGCGGTTCGTTGCCGGGATGTGTTGCCGGTTCGGCGCCGGCCGCCTGCGATAGCTTGAGGCCGCTCAGGGCGACGGCGCCGGCCGTGGTGGCGCCCCCTAGGAAACTGCGGCGACTGATGGATTCATCGTGCGCACTCGGTGAAGACATGGAACCCCCCTCTCATGAAGCTCAGGAACGCTCAAAGTGGCAGATAGTCACTGTAGCCCTTGGCTCCGCCTGCATAGAAGCCAGGAATGTCGGGCTCATTGTAAGGCGCGCCGAGCTGCATGCGGCGCGGCAGATCCGGATTGGCGATGAACAGCTTGCCGAACGCCACGGCGTCGGCCTCGCCGGCAGCGAGCAGCTGCGAGGCCGTCTCGAAGGTGAAGCGCTCGTTCGCGATATAGGGGCCGCCGAACGCCGCTTTGAGCTGCGGTCCGAGGCGGTCCGGCCCCAGGTACTCGCGCGCACAAAGGAAGGCGAGCCGGCGTTTGCCCAATTCGGCCGCCACATGGCCGAACAGAGCGGCGGGGTCCGAATCCCCCATGGTGTGAGCGTCCCCGCGCGGCGCGAGGTGCATGCCGACCCGGCCCGCGCCCCACACCGAGGTCACGGCGTCGGTGACCTCGAGCATCAGGCGCGCGCGGTTGGCGATGCTGCCGCCATATTCGTCGTCACGCCGGTTCGGCCCATCCTGCAGGAACTGGTCGAGCAGGTAGCCATTCGCACCGTGGATCTCGACCCCATCGAAGCCCGCGGCCTGAGCGTTGCGCGCGCCCGTGCGGTAGGCCTCGATCACCGCCGGGAGCTCCTCGAGTTCAAGCGCACGGGGGGTCGTGAAGGGGGTCTGCGGTTGCAGCAGGCTCACGTTGCCCTGGGGCGCGATCGCGCTCGGCGCCACCGGCAGCCGACCCGCGAGGAAGTAGGGGTGGGAGATCCGTCCCACGTGCCACAGCTGCAGAAAGATCCGACCGCCGGCCTCGTGCACGGCGCGGGTGGTGAGTTTCCAGCCCGCGACCTGTTCCTCGGACCAGATGCCCGGCGTGTCGATATAGCCCACACCCATCGGCGTGACCGAAGTGGCCTCGCTGATGATCAGTCCGGCGCTCGCGCGCTGCCGATAGTACTGCGCCATCAGCTCGTTCGGCACACGGGTGGCTCCCGAGCGGCTGCGGGTCAGCGGCGCCATCAGGATACGGTTCGGCAGTGTCAGATCACCGACGGTGAGGGGGTCGAACAATGTAGGCATCCGCGAGGCTCCAGCCAATTGAAGACCTGCATGTTAGCTGGTGCCCCGGCTGCCGTCCGCCCCCAGGAGGGACGGCAGCCTGCTACCTCAATGGTGATAGGTGAAGGTGATGCCGAAGGTGCGCGGCCGGAAGGTGAAGCCTTGCAACAGACGGCTGTACGGAGTGACGCCATCGGCATGTTCCAGGATCACCGACCAGGCGTAGTTGGTCAGCGGGTGCGTATCGGTGAGATTGTCGATGAATGGCTGGACCGACAGGCCGCCGAAATTCATGCCCGCACGCAACGAGAGATAACTGGTCGAGGGCAGCGTGAAGTCAGCGGGGTCGTATTGATCGGCATCGTTGGGGTTTTGCGTGGGAGGTAACCACTTCGAGTGCGCCTCGTACTCCCAGTCCAGACGCGCGAAGGACTCGTGTTGCGAGATGTCGAAGTGATATTCCAGGCCGGTCGAGACCGTGAACGGCGCGTTCGGCACGCCGCTTTCGCCGACCACCGCATCTCCCGATGAGGCCAGCACGCCGCCGTCCTGGGGCGAAAACACCGTCTTGGTCAGCCGCGCATCGGTGTAGCCGGTGGCAAGCTCCGCCGAGAGCGCCGGCGTGACGGCCCACTCCACCTGCAGGTCGGCGCCCTTGGCGACGGCCTCGCCGAGATTGGTGACGTAGGTGAGTTCGCAGACCGGGACTTCGACGTTCTGCTGGATGTTGTTCCACTTGATGTAATAGACGCTCGCGCCGATTTTCACGACCTGGTCGAAGGTGTCCTTGGTGCCTACCTCGAAGCTGTTGAGTGAGTCCGAGTGGTACGTCGTCGGGGTCTGGGTGCCGGGGGGGAAATCGCAGGCGGCCGCCGGCAACGGGTTGTCACCGCCGCCGGGACGGAAACCCTTGGCATAGGTGGCATAGAACAGGTCCTGTTGGGTCAGCTGGTAGCTCAGATTCACCTTGGGGGTGAAGGCGTTTTCCGTGGTGCTGTGATAGTCGGAGGCCGTCGGCGCATACAACTGCGGGCCGCCGGTCACCGAGGAGATCGAGGCGAAGCTGTGTGACTCGCGCAGACCGACCGTCGCCTTGAAGTCGGTGATGATGGTGTAGGTGGCTTCACCGTAGAACGCGTACTGCTTGTCGACCGCGTGGGTGTTGAGGAAGTACGAATCGGTCGGATAGGCTGGGTCGTAGGTCACCGGATCGACGTTGCCATTGGGATCCGTGTAGGTGAAGACCTGGGTATAGGGGAGCCCGAACTGCGTCGTGGTGAACTGATTGAGCATCGGATCGTGGATCTGCTCGAGGTAGGTCTGCCGGTTGTAGGACGCAAAAATTCCGGTGGTCCATACCAGCGCCGCGTTGGGATCGCTCGACACCAGCCGCAATTCCTGGATCAGGTTCTGCTGGCCGTTGTTGACGGTTGCCGGAGAGAGGTAATTGAAGCCTGCCGGCAGGTGGATGCCGTTGCCGTCGATCATCGGGAAGGGCACGCCCGCATTGAGCGGCAGATAGCCGTTGGCGGTGAGTGGATTGCCCAGCGCGTCGGTCGACGCGAACGACTGATAGAAGCCCAGGTTGTATTCCGTGCCCTCGTAGCCGGTGAGGTCGGCACGGTGATAGAAGGACGTGTTGGAGATGAAGTGCGCGAAGCCCAGGTCGCCATCGACCTTCAGCGCCGGCAGGTAGAACGTATCCGGAAGCGCCCGCAGCGTGGGATCACCGTTGTTGTAATTGTTGACGGAGTTGCTGGTGCCGCCGCCGGGGCACAGGCTGCTGCTGAAGGAGCCGCGATACGAGTCGCAGACCCAGAAATCATTGGCATTGTTCTGGTCGCGCTTCTGCAGAAAGATGCTGGGCGTTACGGTCCAGTTGTCGTTCACCGCCCACAGCCCCGCGAGGCGCGCAATGTAGTTGGACTGGTAGTTGGCATTCTTTTCCGTGACCGTGGGATTTTGAATGGTGTCGTTGGCCGATTCGTTCGTGTTGTCGGCATCGATCCAGCCGCCGTCGCGGCGATACCAGAGCGTCAGGCGCGCGCCGAACTTGTCATCGATGATCGGGCCGCCGACCGCGGCGCCGATTTCATAGCTCGGTGCGCCGCCTTGGGTGTAGTCGACTTCCGCGCGCGCATCCTCGGTGGTCTTGGTGAGGCTGGGCTGCACGGTGATGTAGCGCACCGTGCCGCCTTCGGAACCGGCACCGAACAGGGTGCCCTGCGGACCGCGCAGCACTTCGACGCGGTCGATATCGAACATCTTGGGTACCGCCTCATCGGGATTGAACGCGAGGCCGCGCATCTGAATCGGCGTGTCGTCGATGTAGATGCCGGTGGTACCCGCGCCGCCGGAGGAGGAAATGCCGCGGATCGAAATCGCATTGGTGCCGGAGGTGTCGATCGACATGCCGGGCGTGAAGCGCGCGATGTCCTCGATATCCTTGATGCCCTTTTCCTCCATGTCGGCGGAGGTCAGGGCCGTGATGCTGATCGGAACCTTGCTCAGGGACTCCTCACGCCGGGTGGCGGTCACCGTGATCTCCTGCAGGCCGCCGGTTTCAGCGGCGGCCGGCGCGGCCTGGTCGTCGGCGGCGTTGTCCGCCAGTACCGCGGCCGGTGCGCAGCAGACGATCAGCGCCAGCGGAAGCAGGGCGCGCGCAGGTGCGATTGCGGACCGGATGGCAAGACCTAGGTTCCGTGGACGGCCGGCTGATGCCTGCATTGCGGATCTCCCTGATTATTACTTGTGTCGACTCGAACCATTCAGAGCAAGACCGGTGCCACACCTGTTATGCGCGAGTTACGCTGAAAACAGGCACTGACAAGAGGCAACCGCGCTTACAGTTGCCCGCGAATGGTGCGATAACTCGCGCGTTCCCCCTGATGTCATGCAGTATGGCGGACCCATCTGGACATGTTTTGGACGAACAACCGTAAGTCCACCGCACTGCGCGCGTCAAATTCAGTTAGGTAGAGGAAAAAAATGACCGATAGGCGATCGGCACCGGACCGCGACCTCGGCGAGGCGCGATCGATACCACGGCGCGATGTTCTCCAAGGCGTTCTGATCGGTGCCGCCTCGGCATTGACCGGCTCGCTGCTGCGCGCACCGGGGGCGAGCGCCGCGACCTCGGCCGGAATCACTCCTGCCGCCGTCCCGGCCTCGGATCTTCCGGGCTACTACCCGCCCATCCGCACCGGCATGCGTGGCAGCCACCCGGGTTCCTTCGAGCAGGCCCATGCGTTGCGCGACGGCGAGGGGCTCGGCGCGGTGACGGATACCGGCGAGAGCTACGATCTGGTGGTGGTCGGCGGCGGCATCAGCGGCCTCGCGGCGGCTCACTTCTACCGCGCCCGCCTGGGCAAGGACCGGCGGGTGCTGGTTCTGGACAACCACGACGACTTCGGCGGCCATGCCAAGCGCAACGAGTTTCACCTCAAGGGTGGGCTGCAGCTGATGAACGGCGGCACCCTCGAAATCGACAGCCCGCGGCCTTACAGCGCTGTGGCGCAGGGGTTGCTCAAGGACCTGGGTATCGACCCGAATGCACTGGCGCGTAAGGCCGAGCACCGCAAGTTCTACGAGGGCATCGGGCTGCGCAAGGCTGCCTTCTTCGATCGGGAGACCTTCGGTGCGGACCACCTGGCAGTCGGGATCGGGTCGCTGCCGATCGCGCGGCTGCTGGCGCACTCGCCGCTGAGTCCCCAGGCGCGCCTGGACATGGCGCGCGTTGCCGAGGGCAAGGACGACTATCTGCCGGGGCTCTCGGCCGAACAGAAGAAGGATCGCCTGTCGCGCATCAGCTATCACGATTACCTGCGCGATGTGGTCAAGGTGGATCCGGCGGTGTTGTCGTACTACCAGGCGCTCACCCACGGCTGGTGGGGCATCGGGGTGGATGCGGTATCGGCTCTGGATGTCTGGGGCATGGATTGGCCCGGCTTCAAGGGCCTGAAACTGCCGAAGGGTGCGATCCAGCGCATGGGCCCGACGCCGTCGGGTTACGAGACCACCGGCGGCTCCGCAACGTTCCACTTCCCGGACGGCAATGCCAGCATTGCCCGCCTGCTGGTGCGCTCGCTGATACCGGCGGCGTTGCCGGGTGCTTCGGCCGAGGATGTGGTGACGGCGCACGCCGACTACGGCCAGCTGGACCGCGAGGGCGCCAGTGCGCGCATCCGGCTGAACAGCACGGTGCTGAACGTGAAGCGCGCGCCAGACGGCAACAGCGTCGACATCGTCTATGTGCGCGGTGGCGAGCACCGCCGGGTACAGGCCCGGCACTGTGTCATGGCCTGCTGGAACATGTTCATTCCCTACCTGTGCCCGGAGCTGCCGGAGCCGCAGAAGGCGGCGATGCATCAGCTGGTGAAGACGCCCCTGGTGTACACGACGGTGGCGCTGCGTGACTGGCAGCCGTTCGCGAAGCTCGGCGTGCACAGCGTCTACGCGCCGGGGTGCTATCACACGTCGTTCGACCTGAATCCGATCGTCGACATCGGCGGTTACCGCACCCCGCGCAATCCGCGGCAGCCGACCCTGATCCGCATGGAACGTTCGCCCTGCGCGCCCGGCCTGCCGGAATTCGATCAGAACCGGGCCGGCCGCGCCGAGCTGCTGGCGACGCCCTTCGCGGTATTCGAACGCAACATCCGCGAACAGCTGGCGCGTACGCTGGGAGCCGGCGGCTTCGATCCCGCGCGCGACATCGAAGCCATCACCGTGAACCGCTGGCCGCACGGTTACGCGCCCGAATACAACCCGCTGTTCGATCCGGATGTGCCGCCCGAGCAGCGCGCCTTCGTCACGGCCCGCGCGCCGTTCGGCAACATCACCATCGCGAACTCCGACACGGGCGGCGCGGCCTATACGGATGTGGCCATCGATCAGGCCTACCGCGCGGTGAGCGAGCTGCCGGGCGTATGAATCAGTAGCCGCGCGCCTGGTCGACGACGTTGAGCATGTGTGCGCCCTGCGCATAGCGGCGCATGTTCTCGCGCGCCACGATCCAGCGACCCTCGCCCGGCAGATCCGAGCGCGAGGAGATATGCGGCGTGATGAGCACCCGCGGCGCATGCCACAGCGGATTGTCGGACGGCAGCGGCTCCGGATCGGTGACATCCAGGCCGGCGCCCGCCAGGCGTTTGTCGCTGAGCGCCTGCGTCAGATCGCTCATCACCATCGTGCCGCCGCGGGAGATATTCACGAAAATGGCGGTGGGCTTGAGCTGCGCGAAAAAGGCCGCGTTGAACATGCCCTGGGTGGTGGGTGTCAGCGGTACGCAGCTGACGATGACATCCGCCTTCCTGGCGAGAGCCGGCAAGTCGGCGGCAGTTCCGACATGGCTCACGAAGGCCGGTCCCTTGGTGTCGCCATCACGGGTGGCGACCACGGTCATCCCCAAGCCATGAGCGCGCCGCGCGACTTCGGTGCCGATGCCCCCCAGTCCGACGACCAGCAAGGTCTTGCCATCCAGCGACTGCATCGGGGTGGTCGCACCGTGCGCGCCGCTCCACTGGGCGTTCGCGGAGTCGACGGCGAAGACATCCAGACCGTGTGCCAGCGCCAGGGTCAGCGCGATGGCGTGTTCGGCGATCACCGCGGCATCGACCGCGCGCATGTTCGTCAGCAGCAGTCCGCGCTCGCGCAGTCCGGGCACTTCCAGGCAATTCTCGACGCCGGCTGCAAGGGATTCGATCCAGCGCAGGTCCTTCGCAGCGCTCAGCAGCTGCGGGGCGCAGATTTCGGGATTGAAGCCGACCAGCACATCGGTGCCCGGCGCCTCGGCCAACGCTTCAGCCATGTTGTGGACGATGACGATCCGCGTGTGCGGCGCGGCAGCGGTGAATTCGGCCGCGCGCGGTGCCCAGTCCTGCTTGCCGAACTCCAGCAGCAGCACCTTCTGTGGCACGCGCCAGTCGGCGCGCTGCTTCACCGGCGCGGGGTCTGCGACCAGCTGCAGGGATTTGACCAGGTCAGCGGTCGCATCCGCGAACGCCGGCGGGGTGAGGCAGAGGAGCGCTCCCAGAGCGCACCGCGCGAGCGATCGGCGGAGCGATGCGAGACTGATCATGGTTCGTATCCCGCCTCGGGTTGCAGCACGGTCTGGGTGTCCCTGCGCGTGGCCTTCAGATGCAGTCCCTGTTCCAGGGCTCCCAGGAAAGCCGTCTCATCGCCGATGTGGAAGACGCCGTTGATGTGCCGCGAACCGAGTGCCGGATCGCTGAGCACGATCGGCGCCTGGCGATAACGGTTGTATTCGGCGAGCGCCGTTGCCAGCGGCATGTCGTTGAACACGATGCGTTGGGTACGCCAGCCGCGGATCCGGTTGAGTTCCGCGGGCCGCACTTCCGAGACCGTCCCTTCCTGGGTGTAGCCGACACCGCTGCCGGCGGACACGGCGACGGGCGCGGCAGCGGTCACCGCGCCATTCGCGCCGACGGTCACTGTGCCCTCGAGCACCGATACGGCAGCGCCGGTCGGCATGACCTCGATGTCGAACTGCGTACCGACCGCGGTGGTCACTCCCTGCAGCGCATGCACCGCAAAGGGCCGGTCGGGATCATGGGCGACGTTGAACAGCGCTTCGCCACGAACCAGTTCGATGCGCCGCAGGTGGGCCGCGAGCAGCACCCGCACTTCGCTGTTGGTGTTCAGGAACACGGTCGATCCGTCCGGTAATGCCACGGTACGCTGCTCACCAACGGCGGTGCTGTAGTTGAGCGGCGTGGCCCGGCTGGCGAAGAACCAGGAGAAGGCACCTACCGCGATCACCGCCGCCGCAAGACCGACCTGCCACACCGGTACGCGCCATCGTGAGCGCGCGGCAGGAACAGGCGCGGCGCGCTGTCCGGCAATCAGTGCGTCCGCTCGCGCCAGCGCCGCGCCGAGTGCCGGGCTGTCGCGCAGGTCCGCGCTCAGCTCCCAGGCCAGCTCGCAGTTCTCATAGGCCTGCTGATGAGCGCCATCCTCGATCCATTTCAACCAGAACTGTTCGCTGGCCGAGTCCATGTCCGCCTCGCGGACCTTCGCGAACCACTCCGCGGCCTGCAGGTCACCGGCATTCGTGCTCATGTCGCCTCCGACATGGCGGCGCTGAGCCTTGCGATCGCTTCGGCCATTTTGCGCGCCACCGTGCGGCCGCTGAGACTCATGATCTCGGCAATCTGCGGGTAGGTGAGATCGCGGAACCGATGCAGGATGAAGACGGTACGTGTGTCCGGGGGCAGGTCCGCGATGGCCCGTTCGAGGAGGGCACGGGTCTGTTCGCCGGCGAGCTGTTCGTCCGGCCCCCGGTGATCTTCGATGATCTCTTCGTCCTCGATCGGAACGTGCAGCGCAGTACGGTGGGACGCGCGGCGCCGATAGTGATCGCGCGCAAGGTTCGTCGCAGTCTGAAACAGGAACGATCGCGCCATGGCATCGATGCGCACCATCCCGCCGTGACGCAGCAGCCGGTAGTAGCTCTCCTGGACGAGTTCGGCGGCATCATCAGGCGGTACCAGCCGCATCAGATAGCGTTGCAGCGACGTGCGATGCCGGTTGAACAGCGCTGTCACATACGCCTTGTGCGAGGGGTCATCGGGGATCGGATTCCCATCGATCATCGCCAGCGGATACGAGGCGTCAGCCTGACTGGCGCTAGCTTGCGTCGGGTCTTGCTTCATGGCGCCGTGATTTTAGTCTAAAAGCCGAACCGATAAGCGACGCCGAGGCCGAATTGCACCCGCTCGATGTGCGTCCAGCTCACATCAGCATTGACCATCCAGTGCGGGCTCAGGCGCAGATCGACACCCGTCTGGATGAGGGGCCCGACCGTGCCATGGTCCCACGCGACCGCCATGCCGGCCCCGAGGTACGGGCGCAGCCGCTGCTCGGGCGCGAAGTAATACCGGATGCTCAGCGCCGCGGATGACAGCTGCGCACGCGCTGCGGTGATCGACGCTGCGGCCGCGACCTGATCGGTGAGGAGGTAGTCAGCACCGAACATAGCCGCTGCGCTTCCCGGGTGCCCGGCAGTTCCGTCCGCGTATTCGGCATCCGCCCGCAGTAGCCACGGGCCTTCTGCGTCCCGCGCCGAGCGGGGCGGGGGAGCGGCCGGCGCCGCCGCGACCGGTGGGGCGATGGTGGCTGTCGGTGCCGATGGTTGCGACGGTGGCGCGGCGGCGACCGCCGGCCGTGGTTTGACGACGAACACACCGTCGGCGCCCTGCAGCACCTGCAGGTTGCTGTGGACCAGCAACGCCCGCAACGCCTGGCGGGGCGTAAACGAACCCTTGATCGCCGGTGCCTTGAGGTTGGCGACGGGACCGGGGTCCACGAAAACCTGTGCCTCGGCCTGCAGTGCCCAGCTGTTGAGCGCGGCTGCCATCGACTGCGCCGGGATGTCGAACTCGACCGGCGCATCGTTCACGGCTTGCGGCGGTGCACCCGCAGCCGCGGGCGCCGCGGCCGCCGCAAACCAGACGAACGCCGCCGCGAGCGCAGGGCGCCCGTAGCCAACGCCGATCATTCCGCCTCAGACCTTCCTGCGGATCGCGTGATAGACCACCAGCACTACCACGGCTCCGACGACCGCCACAATCAGGCTGTGCACGTTCAGGCCCGACACACCTTCGCCGCCGAACATACTGAACAGCCAGCCGCCGACCACCGCGCCGATGATCCCCAGGACGATGTCCAGAAAGAAACCATCGCCGCGCTTGTTGACGAGTTTGCTGCCGATGAAACCGGCGATGAGTCCCAGGACGATCCAGGCTATGAATGACATTTTGTTGTTCCCCTTCTTATGAGTTATGTATGAGTCACGGGCCGCTCGATTCTACGGCTTCGTCGGGCTCGTGCCGGCCACATTACCGGTGCCGAACGTATCGCACTGATTTATGTCGCCTGAGTCGACCCCGCGCTTGAACCAGGAAACGCGCTCGGCGCTGGTGCCGTGGGTGAAGGTTTCGGGTACGACCGTGCCGCGGGCTTTCTTCTGCAGAGTGTCGTCGCCAATCTGGCTGGCCGCATTCAGCGCGGTCTCGATGTCTCCCTGTTCGAGACGCCAGCCGCGCTCCTGCTGCGCGCGCCGCGCCCAGACTCCCGCGAAACAGTCGGCCTGCAATTCGATCTTGACGCTCAGCGCATTGGAATCCGCTTCATTGCTGCGTGCCCGCACCGCATCAACCTTGCCGAGAATCCCTAGCAGGTTCTGCACGTGGTGGCCGACTTCGTGGCCGATCACATAGGCGTGCGCGAACTGGCCCGGGGCATTCAGCTGCCGGGTCATCAGGGCAAAGAAGCTCATGTCCAGGTACACGATCCGGTCATTGGGGCAGTAGAAGGGCCCCGCGGCGGCCTGTCCTTGTCCGCAGGCGGTCGGGTAGCTGTCGCTATAGAGAATCAGCTTCGGGTTCTCGTAGGTGCGGCCCAGCTGCCTGAAATAGTCCGTCCAGACGACCTCGGTGCTGCGCAGGATCTGGGAGACGAATTTCCGGTCGGGGTCTTCGACTGCAGCGGAACTGGTCTGCTCCGCAGTTTGGTCCGCGGCCGTTTGGGGTGCGGTCTGTGGCAGCGTCTGGGTGGTCTGGTTGCCACTCATTCCGCCGCCGCTCAGCAGCCCGAGTATCTGCAGCGGATTGATTCCCAGCAGCCAACCGCCGATCAGTGCGACGGCGATCGTTCCCAGGCCAATGCCATGCACCGGCCGGAACTGGAACCCGCCGCCGCCACCACCGCTGGAGCCGCGCATGTCTTCGACGTTGCTGCTCTCATCCTGGTCCCGCATGTCCACTGGCGCGTCTCCTTCAGACTTTCATAGGGTGATCTTGGTACCCAGAACGGCGAGGAACTGGCGCATCCAGGCCGGATGCGCCGGCCACGCGGGGGCGGTCACGAGATTGCCATCGGTGACCGCCTGGTCGATGCCGATTTCGGCATATTCGCCGCCAGCCAGCCGCACCTCGGGCGCGCAGGCCGGATACGCCGAGACCTTGCGGCCGCGGATCACATCCGCGGCAGCCAATATCTGCGCTGCATGACACACCGCCGCAATGGGCTTGCGCGCCTGCGCGAAATGCTGCACGGCCTTGATGACGCGCGGATCGGTGCGCAGGTATTCGGGTGCGCGCCCGCCCGGTATCACGAGGGCGTCATAATCCTCGGGTTTCACGGCATCGAAAGTCGCATTGAGCGTAAAACGATGGCCGGGCTTTTCGGAATAGGTCTGGGCACCCTCGAAGTCGTGAATGGCGGTATGCACATAATCACCCTTGGCCTTCCCCGGACACACGGCATCCACCTTGTGGCCGACCATCAGCAGGATCTGGAAGGGCACCATGGTTTCGTAGTCTTCGGCGTAATCGCCGACGAGCAGAAGAATCTTCTTGGCCATGACACGGGCCTCCTGACAAAGCGGTGGAAGTCCAGTATATGCCAGCGGCGTATACTGCCGCGCCGCTGACAAATCACCCCGACCATGGATGCCTGGATGAATCGCAAATCACGTTTGAGTGTCGCCGGACTGCTGTTGCTGCCCCTTGCAGCCCTCAGTGTGGCACAGGCCCAGAGCCCGGAAGTGAAAGAGCAGGGGCAGGCGGTGTTTCAGCGGCTGTGCGGCCTGTGTCATTTGAGCCTGGTGCCGAGCGCGGGCAAGGCGCCGGCGACGCCCGATGCGCGCGCAGTGCCCGTCGAAATGATGCGGCGCTTTCCGCCCGAGGCCATTCTCAACGCCCTGACGACCGGCAAGATGCAGGCGCAGGGATCAACCCTGACGGACGCCGAGCGCAAGGCCGTGGCGCAATACATCGCGGGCCGACCCTTCGGACCGGTCCAGACCGTGGCGATCACGGCGGGCAGGCTGTGCGAGAAGCCAGTGCCGATGGCCGATCCGGCCACGATGCCCGGCTGGAGCGGATGGGGCAACAGCCTGGAGAACAGTCGTTTTCAGGATAAGGCCAAAGGGGGCCTGACGGCCGCCGAGCTGCCGCGCTTGAAGCTCAAATGGGCCTTCGGCTATGCAAACGTCTCGGCGGCGCGCACCCAGCCGGCGGTAGCGGGTGGTCGCCTGTTCGTCGCGAGTGACAACGGCGCCGTCTACGCACTGGATCCGGCGACCGGGTGCACGTACTGGATGTTCCAGGCCGCGGCCGGGGTGCCGACCGCCCTGTCCGTGGCGCCCTATCACACTGCTGCGGGCGGCGCCGGTTTTGCGGTGCTGTTCGGCGATCGCAGGGCCAATGCCTACGCCGTCGATGCGCAGACCGGCAAACAGCTGTGGGTGACAAAGCTAGACGACCATCCGTCGGCGGCGGTTACCGGTGCGCCAGCGCCGTATGCCGGGCGCGTGTACGTTCCGATCCAGGGGGTCGGCGAGGAAGGCCAGGGAATTCATGCCGCCAAGGGTTGCTGCACCTTCCGCGGCAGTGTCTCGGCGCTCGACATCGATACCGGCAAGGTACTGTGGAAGACCTACACCGTGCCCGATGAGCCCAAGCCGCGCGGCAAATCGGTGAGCGGCCTGCCGATCTTTGGTCCCTCGGGCGTCGGTGTCTGGTCATCGCCGACGATCGACGTGAAGCGCAAGCTCCTGTATGTCGGCACGGGCAATGCCTACACCGATCCGCCGCAGCACAACAGTGATGCGGTGCTGGCGCTCGACCTGGATAGCGGTGCGATCAGGTGGGTGAGCCAGGTGCTGCCGAACGATGTGTGGGCGATGGGCTGCGCGGCCACGAATGCTCCGAACACCGGTTGTCCTGCCACCCTCGGACAGGATTACGATTTTTCGGCCTCGCCGGCGCTGGTTCATCTCAAAGGGCGTGACCTCCTGGTGCTGCCGCAGAAATCCAGCATGGCGTACGCCATGGACCCGGATCAGGACGGCAAGGTGGTTTGGGAGTACCGTCTCGGCAAGGGCAGCGGCCTCGGCGGCATGTGGGGCGGCGCCATCGAGGGCGATCGGGTTTACATCGGTACCGCCGATCTGCTGACCGAAACGCCGGGCGGCGTGCATGCCTTGAACGTGGCGGACGGCAGCGTCGCCTGGGCTGCATCGCGGCCCAAGGGCCTGTGCGCTGGCCAGCTCGGCTGCAGCACCGGTCAGGGTGCGGCACTTACCGCAATTCCAGGCGCGGTGCTGAGCGGTGCGATGGACGGTGGCGTGCGCGCGTACTCGACGAAGACCGGTAAGGTCATCTGGCTGTTTGACACCGCCCGCGACTTCGATACCGTCAATGGTGTGAAGGCCAACGGCGGCAGCATCGATGACGCAGGGCCGGTGGTGGCGGGCGGCATGATGTTCGTGAATTCCGGCAATGGCAGCTTCGTGGGTCACACCGGCAACGTGCTGCTCGCCTTCGGGCTCGAGTAGCGACTTCGTCCGCAAAAGAAGAGGGGCGACCACCGAGGCCGCCCCTGACTGCCTCAAGAGATCTTGAGGCGCTGCGATCGAGGAACTTCAGCCGAGCTCGACCGGCACGAAGATCCGTGCTTCGCCGCGCTGGATCAGCAATGCGACCGTGCTTTGCTGATGATCGATTGCGTTGCGCAGCTGATCGACGTTGCTGACGGCGGTGCCATCGACCGCGAGCACCACGTCACCGGGCTGAATGCCGGCACGCGCCGCGGCGCCCTGCACGCGCTCCACCAAAAGGCCGGCGGCAATCCCGCTCTGGCTGCTCTCATCGGAAGTCAGCGGCCGCACGCCCAGGCCGATCTTGCCGCTGGCAGTCGCCGCCGTCTTCACCAGCTCGGCCTTTGCGGGTATGCCACCCAGCTTCGCGGTGAGATCGAGGGTCTTGCCTTCGCGCCAGATCTTCAGGTTGGCGGCATCACCGGGGGCGGCCATCGCGACCGCCGCCGACAGCTGGCCTGCATCGAACAGGTTCGCGTCGTTGTACGACAGGATCACATCGCCCGCCTTGATTCCGGCATGTGCCGCGGCGCTGTCCGGATCGACCTTCGAGACCAGCGCGCCCTGCGGGGTGCTCATGTGGAACGAACTCGCCAGTGACTGATCCACCGGCTGGATCGTGACGCCGAGGCGTGCGTGCTCCACCTTGCCGGTCTTCAGGATCTGATCCTGGACATGCGTCGCGACTTCGATCGGAATGGCGAACGCCACGCCCTGGAAGCCACCGGTATTGCTGTAGATCTGCGAATTGATGCCGACCACATTGCCGTAGCCGTCGAACAGCGGGCCACCCGAGTTGCCGGGGTTCACCGCCACATCGGTCTGGATGAACGGCACTGACTGATCATTGGGCAGCGAGCGGCCCTTGGCACTGACGATCCCGGCAGTTGCCGTTTCCTCGAGGCCGTACGGGTTGCCGATGGCGAGTACGTAGTCACCGACCTGCAGCTTCGTCGAGGAGGTCATGTGGACGGTCGGCAGATCCTTGGCGTCGATCTTGAGGACGGCCACGTCGGTCGCCTTGTCCTCGCCGACCACCTTGGCCTTGAACTCGCGGTGGTCCGACAGCGTCACGGTGACGTGGGTTGCGCCGTGTACGACATGCGCGTTGGTGAGGACCACGCCATTGGAGCTGACGATGAAGCCGGAGCCGAGTGCATGCACCGGCTGCTCATCCTGCTTCGGCATGTTGGGCATCTGGCCGAAGAAGCGGAAGAACGGATTATCGCCATCGGGACTGCCGCGGTGACTGCCACCGCCGTTGCCGAAGCCCGGATTCGCGTTGCCATTGCCTTCGTCATTGCCCTGATCATCACCATCACTGTTATCGGTGATGCTGGAGGCTTTCGACTCCGTGGTGATGCCGACCACCGCGGCGCGGTTGGCGGCGACGATGGCGCGGTAGTTGGGCGCGCCGGTGAAGGGAATCGGCCCCGAGGCGGTACCCTGGGCGGCGATGGCGGGCGGCACGTCGGTGGCCGTGTTGGCGGCGCCGGCGGCGGTCAGACCTGCAATAGCGGCAAATGCGACAACTGCACCCGCCGACACAATCAAAGTGGGGTTCTTGAAGTTCACGGTGCTGCTCTCCTCGCGCCACATCAGCGCTGATGGGGAGGGAGCTTGCGCGGCCTGCCTTAAGCGAACCTTAAGAGGCCGCCCTTCGGTTAGACCGGAAAACTCAGCTGCACCTGCAGGCCATGCGGTACGGCCGCGCTCAACGTCACGTCCGCCTTATGTCGTTCGGCAATGGCCTTCACTATAGCCAGGCCCAAGCCACTGCCACCGGCGCCCGCATCCGGCGCCCGGTAGAAGCGCGCGAAGGCGCGCGAACGGTCGGCCGGCGCGATGCCCGGGCCCTGGTCGATGACGTCCAGCAGCGCCTGCCCGGCCGCATTGCGGTGGACCAGGACCCGCACCGTCGATCCTTCAGGCGAATAGCGCACGGCATTATCGATGAGATTGCGCACCAGGATGCGCAGCGCCTCGGCATCCCCGTTCACCGCCACGGTTGCCGGCGCATCCACCTCGATCCGGATGCGACGCTCCTGGGCGAGTGGCTGAACATCGGCCGCGGCGGTGCGCGCCATGGCATCCAGGTCCAGCAGTGAATGTTCCGGGGGCGTCGCTTCGGGCTCATTGCGCGCGAGCGTCAGCAGCTGGCCGACCAGGTGAATGGAGCGCTCGATCGCGGCGCGCAGCCGCGTGGTCGCGAGTTCCCGGTCCGGTTCATCCCGCGCGCGTTCCAAGAGCTGCAGATGCAGCGACAGCGCGGTCAAGGGCGAGCGCAGCTCGTGGGCGGCATCGGCCACGAACGCCCGCTGGCTCTCGAATGCGGCGGAGAGTCTGCCGAGCAGCCGGTTGAGCTCCTCGACCAGCGGCGAGACTTCGGCCGGCAGATCGTTCGCGGCGAGCGGCGAGAGACTGTGCGCGTCGCGATGTTCGATCTCGGCCGTGATCGTCTTCAGCGGCCGCATCGCGCGCGTCACGATCCAGGCCGCGGCCGCCGCCATCAGCGGCAGCAGCAGCAGTAGCGGCACGAGCACGCGCAGTGCGGCGGCGCCGGCGAATTTCTCGCGCACGTTCCAGGGCTGGGCCACCTGGATGACGCCGGTGTTGGTCTGCAGTGCGAACACCCGCCAGCGTTGATCCTGCAGCGTCATGTCCGAATAGCCGAGAATCGCCTTGTCGAGGAACGGCAGCCCGGGTCGGGAGAAGTAGGTGCGCGTGCCGAACATGTCCCAGATCTGGATGACGAAATCCGAATCCCCCGAATGCGCGGGCAGCGAGAAGCCGGACATGAAGGAGATCGAGAGTGCCATCTGCCGCAGCTGGTAGTCGAACAGGTTCGACGTCTCCCCGAGCACGCGGCGATAGGTGATGGAGCCGGCGAGCAGCGACATCACCGCGACCAGTACCAGCAGACCCACCAGCAGCCTGGCACGCAGCGAGCGCATCATCGCGGCACGAAGTAGCCGGCGCCGCGCTGGGTGCGGATGGCATCGCTGCCGAGCTTGCGGCGCAGGGCGTGCACGTACACTTCGACGGCATTGCTTTCCGCCGCATCGCCGAAGCCGTACAGCCGATCCTCGAGCTGCGTGCGCGAGAGCACCGCGCCGGGACGCAGCAGCAGCGCCTCCAGCACCGCGAATTCCTTGGCCGAGAGGGTCACCGGCTCGCCGGCCTTGCGAACTTCGCGCGTCACCGGATTCATGCGGATGTCGCCGTGTTCGATCAGCGGATCGCCGCGCCCGGCGCTGCGCCGCAGGGCTACCCGCATGCGCGCGGCCAGCTCATCCAGGTCGAAGGGTTTGACGAGATAGTCGTCGGCGCCGCCGTCCAGGCCCGCGACCCGGCTGCGGACATCATCGCGTGCGGTGATGATGATGACGGGAGTCGCATCGCCACGTTCGCGCAGCTGCCGCAGTACGGTCAGGCCATCCTTGCGCGGCAGGCCCAGATCCAGCAGCACGATATCGAAGCGCGAGTGCGCGAGGGCGTTGAGTGCCGCGGCACCGTCCGCGATCCAGTCGGCGACATGACCGTCCTGGCTGAGCGCCGTGCGCACGGCCTCGGCGATCATCCGGTCATCTTCAACCAGCAGTACGCGCATGCGCGTACTGTAGCAAGGTCACGCCTGGGTGTTGACCAGGTTGCCGACGGCGTTCATGCCGGACAGATCGTTCGCGAAGTTGCTCAGGAAGCTGGTCAGCGATGCGTTGCCGCTGTTGCCGCCCATCGCGTTCACGAGATTCGAGAAGCTGCTCTGCAGCGAGGCTACGGCGGATCCCGAGCTGCTCGCGGTGCCGGTCGTGCTGCCGATCAGATCCTGCAGTGCCGAACTCAGCGGGCCTCCACCCGAACCGCCCGTCGTCGAACCGGTGCTGGCGGTCGAGCTGCTGTCGGTGGTCGAGCTGGCTGCGGTCGGGGAAGTAGCTGCCGTGGTGGAAGCGGCGGCGGTGGTCGCGGACGCGGTGGTGCCGGTCGCCGTGCCCGTGGCCTGCGACTGCAATGCGGCCACCAGGTTCTGAATGAACTGCTGCATGGCCTCCTGCGGTGTCAGCGTGCCCGAGTTGGACGAGGTGGAGGAAGTGCTCGAGGCGGAGGCGGCATCGGTCGCGGCGGCGGAGGAGGAGGTCGTGGTGCCGCCGGTCGCGGCGGTAGCCGCGGAGCTCGCCGTGGTCACGGCGCCCGAAGCGGTGAGCGCCTGCATCAACGCGGCGAGCAGACCTCCGGCCGGAGGGGCAGACGCGGCACTCTGGCTCGCGCCGGAGGAGCCGACACTCGCAGCACTGCCGGAGGCCTGGGTCGAATTGCCGAGCAGGCCGACCGCGTACTGCTGGTAGTTGCTGCTGATTGCGCCAATGCTCATGTTCAAGACTCCGGACGTGCGAATGTACAAACGAGGGCGTAAAGCTAGTCCCATCCGTCGAGCGGAATTGAGCATTGCTTTGCATTTCTGGAACGCCGGACTCAAGTTTTCCCAATCAATAGTCAGCAATTATTTCCGTATGGCAGGTCTGCGAAAAATGCGGCAAGGGGTCGCCGCACGACGGCAAAACATTGCCGCTTGAGCTACATTTGCTGCATGGTCCTGAAGACAGTCCTGGCCGCGATGTTGCTGCTGTCAGGCACGGCAAGCGCGCAATCCCACGCCGGCTGGCCAGCTCTGGCGGAACTGTCCCGCTCGGGTGCCCTGGTCAGCGCCGCGGCGGTCGATCTGGATCACAACCAGGTCCTCGAGCAGCTGCATGGCGATACCCGGCTCACCCCCGCCTCCCTGACGAAGCTCGTGACCGCCGCCGTGGCCCTCGGGCTGTGGGCGCCCGACAAGGTATTCCACACCCGGCTGCTGACGACCGGCACGATCGCGGGTGGCGAACTGCGCGGTGACCTCACGCTGCTCGGCGCCGGTGATCCTTCCCTCGATGATCAATCGTTCTGGAATCTCGCCGCGCAGCTGCGCGGCGCAGGCGTGACCCGGGTCAGCGGGCGCTTGCTGGTGGTGCCGGCGCCCTTCGGCCTGGTGGGCTGCGAGACCCAGGATCGCTGCGATACCGTGCGCCGCGGCGACCGCTCTTACAGCGCGCCACTCGCGGCACTCGGTGTCGATTTCGGCAACTGGTGTGTGATGATCCGCCCGCTCGCGCCGGGCGAGGCCGCCGCCGTGCAGGGCTGCGGGGCCGCACAACTGCCGATCGCAGTGGAGGGCACGATCCGGACGGTGGCTGCGAACGGGCACCAGACCTACTGGCTGGAACGGGTGACCGATGGCGCGGGCGATCGGCTGCGCGTCGGTGGGGACATTCCGGCAGGACCGCCGCAGCAGGGCTACCGCGCGATGTCGGAACCGGTGCGCGATTCGGGCCTGCTGTTGAAAGAGATGTTGCGCGAAACCGGTGTGCGCATCGATGGCGAAGTGGCCGTGACGAACACGCCGCCGCCGGCGACCGCCCGGATACTTGCCGATACCCAGGGGCTGGCGCTGAGCGAGCAGCTCGGCCGCATGCTGCGCTACTCGAACAATTACATCGCCGATGTGCTCACCCTCGATGTGGCCGCGGACATGGGGCGCGCACCGACACAGCTGTCCGGCGCGGCCCAGGTGCTCTCGGATTTCGTCACGCAAGTCGGCCTCACCGGCACCGACCCGGCGCTCCTGCACAGTGGCAGCGGCCTCACGCCGGAGAACGCGCTCTCGGCCGACGACCTGGTCCACGTGCTGGCGCACGTCTATCGGGACACGCGGCGCTTTCCGACCTACTACGGCGGCCTCATCGTGCCCCGCGATGCGCCGTTCGCCTTCCTGCGCGAAGGCAGCGAGGAGTGGCTGGATCGCGTGGCCCTGAAGACCGGCAGCATGGATGTGCCGCACTCGGTGCTCGGCATCGCGGGGTATCTGCGCAAGCGCGACGGCGGCTGGATCGCCTTCGCCGCCATCGTCAACGGCGGCGAAGCGCGATCCCATGTGCCGCTGCGCGAGGCATTGCAGGCGGCCCGCTCCGATGTCGAAGAACTGCTGAAGAAATACTGAAGCCTCAGATCTGGCCTTCGAGCAGCGTGTGCAGCTGGCTGCGGCTCAGGCTGCCCACGTGGGTCGCCACCGGCTGGCCATCCTTGAACAGCATCAGGGTCGGAATCCCGCGGATCCCATAGCGCTTCGCGATCGCTGCATTTTCATCGATGTTCAGCTTCGCGACGGTCAGGCGATCCGCGAACTGCGTTGCCGTTTCCTCAACGATCGGCGCGATCATGCGGCACGGACCACACCACTCGGCCCAGTAATCCACCAGCACCGGCTTGCTCGACTCGAGCACGTCGGCCTTGAAGCTGTCATCGGTGACGGTCTTGGTTGCCTGGCTCATCTGCTTACTCCTGGACGGAAATCAGGCGATGATCCTATTATTCCAAGATAACTGGATAAAGGCGCCTGGATGAAATCATTATTCCGCTTTGTGAATAATGGCTATGGATAAGCTGCAGGCCATGAACCTGTTCGTGCGCGTCGTGGAAACCGGAGGCATCGCGCGCGCGGCGGAGAGCCTGCAGATCCCGAATGCGACGGCGACGACGCTGCTGCAGCGGCTCGAGGCCACCCTCGGCGTCAGGTTGCTGAATCGGACCACCCGCCGCGTCAGCGTGACGCCCGACGGCGCGGCCTACTACCCGCGGGCCGCCGCGATTCTTGCGGAACTGCGCGACGCGGAGGAGTCCCTGTCACGTCACGCGACCCGCCCGCAGGGCCGGGTGCGCGTCGATGTACCGACTCTCATCGCCCGCTCGGTCATCGTCCCCGCGTTGCCGGACTTCTTCGCGCAATACCCGGACATCGAACTGGCGCTCGCCTGCAATGAGCGTCACTTCGACCTGGTCGCGGAGGGCA
>Ga0302314_10004714_pt1 | contig 25041 bp, 20 predicted proteins | sample III_Palsa_N2_3_FD_200533 | JGI IMG/M metagenome (GOLD analysis project Ga0302314, IMG submission 200533) | Peat permafrost microbial communities from Stordalen Mire near Abisko, Sweden - III_Palsa_N2_3 | ecosystem: Environmental > Terrestrial > Soil > Palsa > Peat permafrost | place: Sweden... | reverse complement strand
CGCTCAACATCCAGACGTCGGAGGGCTACACGGTGACGGTGGACGTCTCGGTCGCCTTCCGCATCGAGGACCCCTACCGCGTCATCACCGTCGCCGGCCCGGGGCGCCTCTACGAGGAGTCGCTGGTGTTCCCCCGCGCGGAGCAGATTCTCAGAAAGCGGCTGGGCGAGCTGGACGCCGAGCAATTCTACGACGTCAAGCTTCGGACGACGCGGGTGCAGGCGGCGCTCGAGGACTTGAATGCCGAGCTCAACCCGAGCGGTGTCAGGGTGGTGCAGATTTTCATCCGCCAGTATGTCTATGACCCGCGCTACCAGCAGGCCATCGAGCAGCGCAAAATCCAGGACCAGACGGTTTTCAAGAACCAGGCCGAGGCCGAGCTGGCCACGGCCACTGCCGAGCGCGACCGGATTGCTGCGGTGGGTGGGGCTGCAGTGCGGGTGGAGCTGGCCCGCGGCTCGGGCGAGAAGAAGAAGCTGGAGGCCGAGGCCGACCTCTACACAAGGACGCGGCATGCAGCGGGTGAGCTGGCCGTGCAGCTGGCCGAGGCCGAGGGGACGAGGCTGGAAAATGAAGCCCTGCGCGGCATCGGCGCGGAAAACCTCGTCGGCCTGAAGATGGCGGACGTGTTGAAGGGGACGCGCATCATCATCCTGCCCAGCGACGGCGAGTCGGGGACCAACCCCCTGGACCTCAAGACGGCGCTCAAGCGCTTCGATGTGAAGGAGTGAGCCGCATGTCCCGGCACCCGCTCCTCGTCCTGTGGCTCCTCGGGCTTCCGCTCTCGGGGTGTACCTGCCACTCCACCGGCAGCACCGAGGTGGGCGTCCTCACCCGGAAGCTGGCCTTCGCCGGTCTCCTCGGCCACAAGGCCGGTGTGCAGCAGGAGATTTACGCGCCCGGGGCGACGTACCTCTTCCCGGCCTTCCTCACCGACTGGAACACCTTCGACGTCTCGATGCAGAACCTCTCGATGGTGAAGGACCCGGGCCGGGGAGACCGCAACGCCGAGGACGACTTGAAGTTCAAGACGGTGGATGGAAACGACATCCGCGTCGACGTCACCGTGGCCTGGCAGGTGGACCCCAAGCAGGCCCCCTACCTCCTCACCAAGGTTGGCCAGGACGTGGACGAGGTGAAGGAGAAGCTTATCCGCCCGGCCTGCCGCAGCGTGGTGCGGGACGTGCTCAACGAGCTCAGGAGCGAGGAATTCTACGTCTCCGAGAAGCGCTTCGCGAAGGCCAACGAGGCGCGCGAGCGCCTGCAGAAAGTCCTCGGTCCGGAGGGCGTCTTCATCCGGCAGGTCATCCTCGGTGAGCACCGCTTCAACCCGGAGTACGAGAAAGTCATCCGCGACAAGAAGCTGGCGGAGCAAAACAGCGAGCGGATGCGCAGCGAGGGCCGGGCCACCACGGAGCAGTGGAAGAGCGAGCTGGAGAAGGCCAAGGGCACGGTGTCACAGCAGCTGGCGGCCGCCGCCGGCGCCCTGGACACCGCGCGCCTGAACGCCGACGCCAACTACGTGCAGAGCCAGAAGCAGGCCGAAGCCATCGTCGCCGAGCGCAAGGCCCACGCCACGGCGGTGCGGAAGCAAAACGAAGCCCTCTCGGGCGGCGGCGGTAAGGCGCTGGTGAAGCTGCGCATCGCCGAGGCCCTGGCCGGCAAGGAGCTCATCTTTCTCCCCACGGGAAAAAACGGGGTGGGCGTCCAGACGCTCAACCTCAACCAGCTTCTTGGCGCGCTGTCGACGGGCGCCGCCGACGTGCCAGCAACGCCTGCGCCGGCCGCGAGCCCCTAGGTCCGAGGAGGCCTACCTCCACAGCGCGCGGCCGGCTCTCCGCCGTTTCCCTCGAAGCTTGAGAAAAAGACGGCCCGCGGCTCCCATCGGGAGAGCCGCGGGCCATCCATCCTGAGCCTCGGACTGGGGGGGTGAAGGGTCCGAGGGCCCAGTCGCCAACTGGTCGAGCTACTGCTTGGGCTGCGCCGGCGGGGGGCCGCGGTGCTTTGCCTCGGCCGCCTTGCAGGCGTCGCTCAGCTCACTCTCGTGCTGCTTCAGGCATTCCATGATGCGGCCGCCGCCCGGAGCGACGCCGGAACAAAACTTCTCCACGTCCGGCTTGCACGCCTCCTTGTTGGCTTCCTCGCGCGCCTTGATGTCGGCGAGCTCCGACTTGCAGGCCGCCGACACCTTGTCCTGGTGGCTTTCCAGGCACTGGAACATCGCGTGATGGTCTCCGTGCGCGACGTTGGGACAGAGCGCGGCCGCGTCGGCGCGGCAAGCTCCCCTGCCTGGGGGAGGTCCACCCTGCGGTGGAGTCTGGGCAAGAGCGGCCGAGGCGACGAGAAGCGTGGCCGCGGAAATCAGGGCCGGAAACGGGGACGGCAAGCGATGCATGTGGGTGACTCCTCGGATGACGGCCCCGGAGAAACCCGAGCGCCGTGAGCAAGGTTAAGCTTCCGCCTGCGCTTCGGCCCGCATGTCCGCACCGTCCCCAGACTCTCTCGTCCTTGCAGACTCACCGTTGCGCACACGGCGCGCGCAGCTGTCGGCCGAGGCCGAGTCCCTGAGGGACGCCGTGGCCACGCTGGACCTGGACATCGAGACGCTGCGCACGACGCTCTCCGTCTTTGACGCACGCGTGCAAGGCGCGCTGCGCGGGCTCCACGCACGCCACCAGCGGGTGGCAGGGCTCGTCCGTCACCTCGGCCGGTGGGCAGAGCTGCTCGAAGGTGGGTCGCGGGACGATGTCGCCCGCCGGGCCCGGAGGCTCGAGGCCCGCCGCGTGCGGCAGCTCGAGACGGAGGGCACAGAGGACGTCGTGGAGGACGTCGAGGACGCACCTCCACCCTCCGACGTCGCCCAGGAGCTCAAGTCCCTCTACCGACGCCTGGCCCGGCGCTACCACCCGGACCTCGCCCGCGACGAGGAGGCGCAGTGTCGGGCGGCGGACGTCATGGTGCGCATCAATGCCCTCTACCGCGCAGGAGACCTGGCCGGCCTGGCCGCGCTGGCCGACCAGTCGCTCGGCGCCGAGCCAGACGAGGAGGGCCTCTCGCTGGAACGCGAGGTGGCTCTCCTGGAGGCGCGCTGTGGACGCTTCCGGCAGGTGCTGTTGGGCCTGCAGGAGGAGCTCCGTGCGCTGACGGCCTGCCCCACCGCGCGCCTTCTGGCCGAGGTCAAGGAGCGCGAGGCCTCGGGCGTGGATGCTTTCCAGGAGCTGCGACGGGAGCTGGGCGGGCAGCTGCGCCAGGCGTATGACGACATCCGCGTGGCCGCCCGCGCGCTGGAGGACGCCGTTCGCCGCTACAACAAGAGTGCCCCCCTCGCGTCGGCCGACCGCCGGGCCAGTGGCCTCACCTTCGAGGTGCACACCCGTCGGCCCCTCGTCCGCTGGACGCTGGAAGGGCTGGCCGCCCTCAGGGCCTCCCCCGAGGTGCGCCGGCGCGTCGACTGGCTCTTGGCCGAGGTGGCGGAAAGGCCAGCCGTGGCGCGCCTGGTCCTCTTCACCTACGCCTCCGAGCTCGTCCCGGCGGGCCTCGAGACGCTGGCCACCCTCGAGGGCCTGCGGCCGCGCTACGAGGCCGCGTCGGGTGGACGGGGACAAAGACTCGAGGAGGCCCTGGTGGACGCGGTGGACGTGCTGGAGCTCGGCGTCCGGCGGGCCGGGCCGCGCCAGGTGCAAACCGGGTTGCGCTTTCGCGACACGACGCTGGGCGAGGCCGTGCCACTCGCGCTGCGAAGCCCCGCCCTCCGCGCCGAGTTCCGGCGGGTGCTGGCCACGCTGGGCGAGCAGACGCGCTGTCCTTCGTGCGAGCGGGACGTCTTCGCCGTGCCCCTCTACCGTCTGCGCGGGCTGGATGACCTCCATGCCTGGGTGTGCCCGGCCTGCGGCCACAGCCTGAAGAGTTACTGGATGCCCCGTGGCCAGGACGTGCAGTCCGTCCTCAACGACGCCTTCTTGGACTTGGAGCTGCTCACCGAGTGGACATTCCGTCTCGGGCGGGCCTCGGTGAGTACCCAGCTTCTCCCCGAGCAGCTCGAGACGCTCAGCGTCGGCCACCTCAAGCGCCGCTTCGTGGAGGATGTCCTTCTGCGCCACGGGGTGGATGTCAGCGAGAAGCAGGTGCGGCTGCGCCAGGGCAAGCGTCCGGTGCCGGAGCGCCGGTGGCTCGCGGACTGCGCCACCCGCACCTTCTCCGTCGCCTTCGCCGAGGGCGCGACGGTGTCCATGGCCGACGCCCTGGAGCAGGTGCGCTACCGCATCCGGACGCGCTTCCGGCCCGAGTCCTCCCGGCCGACAGTGAGGCCTTAGGCGTCAACCCGCGCGCCTTGGGGGGGGCGGGCGGCCCGGGCAGGCTTCAACCGTCTCGCTGGTAGGCCACCGCGAGCCACCGTCTCAGCGTGGCGTCGACGTCCGAGGGCTCTCGGAGCTCGAGGCGGTGCGTAATTCTGTCCCGCTTGGCGAAGCCGCCGGTGTCGACAAGCCGCGCGTCCGCGCCCTTCAGCGCGCTCGGGTCTCCGAGGGCCAGCCCGACGTCGACGCGGGTTTGCGAGCTCGCTTTGAGTTGCGCAAAGACGTGGGTGCGAAAGAGGGGCACCACCGTCTGGCAGGGGCAGGCCTTGGCCTCGGGCCCGCTGGCCAGGCCGGCGGCCAGGGCCAACTCGTAGAGCGGACGGAGGGCTGCCTTCTTTCCGGTGTACTGACGCTCGACGTACCCCTCGGCCGAGGCGAGGTAGCCCTCGGCCGTGTCGGCGAAGGCGTTGGGCTTTCGGCCCTCCGCGCGCTCGGCCACCAGCGAGGCCTGGGTATTGCCCAGCCCCTTCGTTTTGAGCCAGTCCATGCGCTTCTTCCTCTCCTTCGGGCCCTTGGCCTTGAGAAGGCGCACCCAGCCCTCCAGCGTCTTGCCGGTGAGCGTCTCGAGGTTGTCGATGATGGCCTGGACGTAGGCCACCGAGGGGTGGAGCGCGTAGGGGTGCTTGGCCTTGGACGTCCTGGCAGTCGAGGACTTCATGGCGGACTCCTTTTCGAGATGCGGAGGGAGGCGGCCCTCAGGGCTCGCCCCGTCGGTTGGCTTTCCTGAGCGCGTGGTGGCGCTTGGCCTTGAGTCTTCGCTCCTTCGCGCCTCGCGAGGGCCGAGTCGGCCGCCTTTGGCGTGGGACGTGAGACAGCGCCCGTAGGGCGGCCTGAAGCCGCAGGAGGGCGACGGAGCGGTTTTGCGATTGGCTTCGCCGCTCGGTGGCCGTGACGGACAGGCCGGTGGCGGGGTGCGAAAGCCTGACGGCGGACGCCGTCTTGTTGCGGTGCTGGCCTCCGGGGCCACTTCCGACGAAGAAAGTCTCCTCGCAGCTGCGTAAGAGGGCCTCGTCCGAGAGGCGCAGTGCCTCGGCGGCCGCCTGACGGCGCTCCACACTGCTTGTCGCCGCCTCGTCCATGGTGCCCCCTGGGCTGGCCCAAGAGGGGCCTCCACTCTTGGCAGCAGCTGGCCCCGAGGACCGCTATTTAGGCCGCGGCCGTCCCATGCAGAAGACCCATCTCCTCCGCGCCCGCACCCACAACCTGAAGGACGTCTCGCTCGAGCTGGCGGAGGGCGAGCTGGTGGCCGTCACCGGCGTCTCCGGCGCCGGCAAGAGCAGCCTGGCCGTGGACACCCTCTACGCCGAGGGCCAGCGCCGCTTCGTCGAAAGTTTCAGCCCCTACGCCCGGCAGTTTCTCGAGCGCCTGGAAAGGCCGCCCATGGACGCCCTGGAGCCAGTGGCGGCGGGCATTTCCGTCGACAGGCGCTCCCCGGTGAAGAGCTCGCGCTCGACGGTGGCCACCCTGGCGGACCTCGAGGCCTACCTCTCGGCCCTCTTCGCCAGGGAGGCCCTCCCGGTGTGCCCCGAGGACGGCCAGGAGGCGCGCCTCACCGACGCCACGGCCGCCGCCGAGGCCACGTTGGCCGCCCACCAGGGACGTGCGTGCGTCCTCACCTACGCCGTCCGCATGGCGGACACGGCCGACTTCCTCGAGGTGCGCGAGCGCCTCCTCCGTGACGGCTACCGGCGACTTCTCATCGAGGGGGAGGTGCGCGAGCTCGAAGGGCTGGCGCCAAGGCAAGCCATGGGCCCGCAGGGCACGGCCGAGGTGGTGGTGGACCGCCTCGTCCTGGAGGCCAAGGCCAAAGTCCGCCTCACCGCCAGCATCGAGGAGGCCTGGGCGCGCGGCGAGGGCGCGGCCGGGCTGTGGGTGGACGGGGTGCGGACGGCCGTCCGCCAGGGCCTTGCCTGCCCGGCGTGCGGACGCAGCTTCGAGCCGGCCTTGCCCGGCCTCTTCAGCTACCAGTCCGCGGTGGGGGCCTGCCCCGGCTGTCGGGGCTTCGGCCGGACGCTGGGCATTGACTGGGAGAAAGTCATCCCCGACGCGGGCCTCAGCATCGAGGACGGCGCGCTGCGTCCCTGGAATGGGCGCTCAAGCGAGTGGGAGCGCTCGATGCTTGCGCGCTTTGCCCACAAGCGCGGCATCCCCCTCGACGTCCCCTGGCGCCGCCTCAGCCTGGCCCAGCGGGAGGCCGTCCTGGAAGGGGAGGGCCGCTACCGGGCCGGGCACTACCCGGGGCTGCGGGCCTGGTTTCGGTGGCTGGAGGGCCGGACGTACAAAATGCACGTCCGCGTGCTGCTCAGCCGCTACCGCGCCTATGCGCTGTGCACGGCCTGCGGCGGGGCGCGCCTCAACCCGGCGGCCTTGGGGTACCGCGTCGGCGGCCTGGACTTGGCCGGCTGGCATGCGTTGGAAGTCACCGAGGCGCACCAGCGCCTCCAGAGCCTGAAGACGCGGACGGGGCAGGGGGAGCTCGTGCGCCGGGAGCTCGCCTCGCGCCTCGGCTACCTGGAGAAGGTGGGCCTCGGCTACCTCAGCCTCGAGCGTCAGAGTCGCACCCTCTCCGGTGGGGAGGCCCAGCGCGTCTCCCTCACCGCGGCGCTGGGCACCGCCCTCACCGGGGCGCTCTTCGTCCTCGACGAGCCCACCGTCGGGCTCCACCCGACGGACGTCGAGGCCTTGAGTGGCGCCCTGGTGGAGCTCGCTTCGCGCGGAAACGTGGCGCTCGTCCTCGAGCACGACCCGGCCGTCATCCGCCGCTGTGGCCGCGTCCTGGAGCTCGGGCCCGGGGCAGGCCCTCTGGGCGGTACCTTGTGCTTCGACGGGACGCCGTCCGAGCTCGCCCAGCGGATGGACCTCCCCACCGGCCGGGTGCTGGCCCAGGCGGGCCGGGCCCCCAAGAGGACGCCACGGGTGGGGCAGGGCCACCTCCTCGTCCGCGGGGCGCGGGCCAACAACCTTCAAGGCCTCGACGTCCGGCTTCCACTCGGCACGCTGTGCGTCATCACCGGCCCGTCGGGAAGCGGCAAGAGTACCCTCCTCGAGGACGTCCTTCACCGGACGCTGGCGCGAGGGTTGGGCGAGCGCGACGTCGAGGCGCCGGGCCCCGTCGACGCCGTGGAGGGGGCCGAGGCCATTTCTCGCGTGGTGCTCGTCGACCAGGCCCCTCTCGGGAGGACGTCCCGCGGCAACGCCGCCACCTACACCAAGGCCTGGGACGCGCTGCGCCGGGCATTTGCGGAGACGCCGGACGCGGTGGTGCGCGGACTCTCGGCCAGCCATTTCTCCTTCAACGTCGAGGGAGGCCGGTGCGAGGCCTGCGCCGGCGAGGGTGCCGAGACGGTGGAGATGCAATTTCTGGCCGACGTGCGGCTCACCTGTCCCAGCTGCCGGGGGCAGCGCTTCAAGGAGGAGGTGCTGGCCGTCCGCCTGCGCGAGAGGAGTGTGGCCGAGGTGCTGGAGCTGTCCGTGGCCGACGCGCTGGCACTCTTCAAGGACGTGAAGTCGGTGACGCGGGCGCTCAAGCCGCTCGTCCGTCTGGGCCTTGGCTACCTCCCGCTGGGACAGCCCCTCTCCACCCTCTCCGGCGGCGAGGCCCAACGGGTGAAGCTGGCCCGGGCCCTCTCGGGCCCTCAGGAAGGGGCGCTCTACCTCCTGGACGAGCCGAGCGCCGGGCTGCACGGCGAGGACGTGGCGCAGGTGCTGTCTGCCCTGCACGCCCTGGTGGACACGGGGGCCAGCGTCATCGCCGTGGAGCATGACTTGGGCTTCATCAAGGGGTGCGACTACGTCGTGGACTTGGGGCCCGCCGGCGGCCGCCACGGTGGCCGTCTCGTCGCAGAGGGGACTCCCGAGGCGCTGGCGGAGGCCGAGGGGCGCACCGCCGAGGCGCTGCGGGCCGCGCGGCGCCCGGCGCTTGCTGCACCACGGCCCGAGGCCCCTCCTCCCTTGCCGGCGGCCATCGAGGTGGAGCACGCGCGGGAGCACAACCTCAAGGACGTGAGCTGCCGCATCCCCTTGGGGAAGCTGGTGGTGATGACGGGGCCCTCGGGAAGCGGCAAGAGCACGCTGGCCTTCGACGTCGTCTTCGCCGAGGCCCAGCGCCGCTTCGTGGAGACGCTGTCCCCCTACGCCCGGCAGTTTCTCCCCATGCTTCCCCGGCCGGACGTGGAGCGCATCCGCGGCCTGCCCCCGGCCGTGGCCCTCGAGCAGCGCACCTCCCGCGCGGGCGCCACCAGCACCGTGGCCACCGTCACCGAGGTGGCGCACTACCTGCGCCTCCTCTACGCCAAGGTGGGGACGCCGCATTGCCCGGTGGACGGGACGCCCATCGCGCCCGAGTCCAGCGAGGCGCTGTTTGCCCGTGCAGCGCGGGGGACGAAGCACTTGAGTCTCCAGGCGCCGGTGGTGCGGGCGCGCAAGGGCAGCTACCTCGACGTCTTCGCGGCCGCGGCGCGGGCCGGCATCACCGAGGCCGTGGTGGACGGCGTGCGCGTCCTCACCGACGCGCCCCCGCGGCTGAAGAAAACACAGGAGCACGACGTGGACCTCGTCCTCTGGACGGGCCGCGCCGAGTCGCTGCCGCGCGGGGCCTTCGAGCAAGCGCTGCGCTTCGGAAAGGGGCTGGTGCGCCTCGTCGGCAGCGGGCAGGAGACACTGTTGTCCTGCGCCCGAAGCTGCCCCGAGTGCGGCCTGGCCCTGCCGGAGCTCGACCCCCGCTTCTTCTCCTTCAACACCAAACAGGGGGCCTGCGAGGGGTGCGCCGGGACGGGTCTTGAAGGGGGGCCGGAGGCGGAGGAAACGGGCGACACTGGGCCCTGTCCGGAGTGCGAGGGGACGCGGCTCAAGCCCCTTCCCCGTGCCGTGCGCCTCTTTGGCGTGCGCTACCACGAGGTGCTGGCGGCCTCTGTCAACCAAGCCCTCCTCCGCGTCCGGAAGTGGCGCTTCTCGGGCCCGGCGGCCCAGCTCGGGGACACCGCCCTCGGCGAGCTATTGCGCCGGCTCGAATTCCTGGAGCGCGTCGGGCTTGGCTACCTGCCGCTTCACCGCAACGCCTCCACCCTGAGTGGCGGGGAGATGCAGCGTCTGCGCCTTGCGGCGCAGGCCGGCGCGGGCCTCACCGGCGCCCTCTACGTCCTCGACGAGCCCACCATCGGGCTTCACCCGCGCGATACCGGCCGTCTTCTCGACAACCTCCGCACCCTGGTGCGCACGGGTTCCACGGTGCTGGTGGTGGAGCACGACGCGGACACGCTGCGTGCGGCGGACCACCTCATCGACTTGGGGCCCACCGGGGGCCGGGGAGGCGGGCGGATTGTCGCCGAGGGGCCGCCGGCCCACGTGCTGTCGCTCGCGAGCTCGCCCACCGGACGTGCGCTGGCGCGGCCCTTGCCGCCGCCCGCGGCGCGTCCGGCGGCCACGGCCTGGCTCGAGCTCCGAGGCGCCCGGGCCCACAACCTGAAGGGCGTCGACTTTCGGCTGCCGCTTGGGCGGCTCACCGTCGTCGCCGGAGTCTCCGGAAGCGGCAAGAGCACCCTCGTCCGGCACGTCCTCTTGCCCGCGGTGCGCGCGGCGCTGGGCCGGGTGACGACGCCGGCCGGGCCCTTCACCGCCCTCTCCGGGGTCTCCGGGCTGCGCCGGGTGCTGGCGGTGGACCAGTCCCCCATCGGCCGGACGCCGCGCAGCGTGCCGGCCACCTTCCTCGGCGTGTGGGACGAGTTGCGCCGCCTTTTCGCCTCCACCTCCGAGGCCCGGGCCCGCGGCTTCTCCGCCACGCGCTTCTCCTTCAATGCCACCGCGGGTGGGCGCTGCCAGGCCTGCGCCGGGCAGGGCAGCATCAGCCACGAGATGTCGTTTCTGCCCGACGTGACGACGCCCTGCGAGGCCTGCGGCGGGATGCGCTTTGACGCTGCCACGCGCGAGGTGCGCTACCGCGGGCTTCACGTGGGGGAGGTGCTGCACCTCACCGTGGAGGAGGCGCAGGAGGTGTTTTCCGCGCTGCCCAGGGTGTCCGCCCCGCTGCAGTGCCTGGTGGAGCTGGGCGTCGGCTACCTGCAGCTCGGCCAGGGCAGCCACACGCTGTCCGGCGGGGAGGCCCAAAGGTTGAAGCTGGCGGCCGAGCTCACCGCCTCGGCGCGCCACGAGGCGACGCTGTACGTCCTCGACGAGCCAACCACCGGGCTTCACCTCTCGGACGTGGACAGGCTGGTGCGCTTTCTGGGCCGCCTCGTGGACAGGGGTGACACCCTGGCCGTCATCGAGCACCACCCGGCCGTCATCGCCGCGGCGGACTACGTCGTGGAGCTTGGCCCGGAGGGCGGCGAGGCGGGGGGGCGGATTGTGGCCGAGGGGACGCCAGCGCAGGTGGCGCGCAAGGACACGGCCACGGGCCACGTCCTCAGGGCGCTGTTGGGGACGGCCCGGGCAGCAAGGAGCGCCTGAGGGCGGGAAGGCCCTAGGAGGCCTTCTTCTTCTTCTTGGCCGGCTTGGCCGGGGGCTTCTTGGCGTCGGTGGCCGGGGGCTTCACCGGCTCCACCTTCCGCTCGGCCAGAAGCTTGTTTTCCCGCTCCAAGTCCGACACCCGCTTCTCCAGCGTCGACTCCTTCTGGAGGAGGTCCAAATTCTTCTTCTGCAGCAAGTCATTCTGGTCGCGCGCCGTCCTCAGCTGCTTCTCGGCGTCGTCCTTCTGTCCGCTGAGGGTGAACGCGGTGAAGGCCAGCACCAGCAGGGACACCACCAACAGAATCCACGGAAGCTTTGAGGGGCGCGCGCTCTTCCACTCGGCTTCAAACTCGTCGGTCTCGGCCACGGGACGGAAACATTAGCAGGTCCCCATCCCAGCCCAAGTTCCTGAATGCCAGCCCGCCATGGTAGCAGGGGCACCCCCGACGGATGCCGACGCTTTCCTACACCCAGGTGACGGCACACGGGCGCTCCCCGGCCCGCTGGATGCTTGTCCTGCACGGGCTTCTGGGACGGGGCAGCAACTGGCGCACGCTGACGCGTGCGCTTCTGGAGGCGCGTCCCGACTGGGGCGCAGCGCTGGTGGACTTGAGGATGCACGGTGCCTCCAGCGGCTTTCCGCCGCCGCACACCGTGGAGGCGGCGGCCTTGGACCTCGACGCCGTGGCCGGCGCGCTGCCCGGCCCGGTGGAGGCGGTGCTGGGCCACTCCTTGGGAGGGAAGGTGGCCCTGGCCTGGGCCGCGCGGCGCCAGGGCCTCTCGCACGCCGTCTTGCTGGACACGAACCCCGGCCCACGTCCCGCAGGCCGCGGCAGCGAGACGACGCAGGCCGTGCTTTCGCTTCTGCGGACGCTTCCTGGTGTGTGGCCCTCCCGGGAGGACTTCGTGGCCGAGGTGGAGGCCAAAGGGGAGTCGGCCTCGATGGCCCGCTGGCTGGCGATGAATCTCATCCGGGAAGGCAATGGCTTCGCCCTGTCCGTGGACCTCGAGGCGATGGAGTCGCTCCTGGCCGACGTCTTCCGGCGGGACGACTGGGGGCTGCTCGAGTCTCCGCCCGAGGGCCTGCACCTGCACTTCATCCTCGGCGGGCGCTCGACGACGGTGCAGGGGGAGGCCCTGACGAGGCTCGAGCGGCTCGCGGCAGCGGGCCACCTGTCGCTCTCGGTGCTTCCCGAGGCCGGGCACTGGGTGCAGGTGGATGACCCGGAGGGGACGCTTCGGGCCGTGGTGGAGGCGCTCGCATGAGTGACGCCAAGCGCTACCGCTGCCTCTGCTGTGGCTGCTGGACGCTGGGGGAGGAGCCGCCGGGCACGTACACCCTCTGCCCGGTGTGCGGCTGGGCCGACGACGCCTTTCAAGCCAAGCACCCGGACTTCGCCGACGGGACGAATGCCGTCAGCCTCAACACCGCGCGGCGGAATTTCCGACTTCTCGGGGCCTCGGACCCGCGGTGCCTCAAGAAGACGCGCCGGCCGACGGCCGAAGAGCGCGGCGCCTGAGTGGCGCCTCCGGTGCAAGTCTGCCTCGGCAGTCTGCGGAGGCTTGCGAAGTTGGCCTTGTGTCCCCGCAGGACGTTTTCGTTTGCTAGCGCTCCGCACAGCTCGCTGCGCGAGAGAGCAGGAGGTCGCGTTCGCGGACATTCTTGGTGAGGGCGGCGGCGCGCTCGAACTGGTGACGGGCTTCGGCGAGGCGGCCGAGCTTAAAGAGGAGGTCGGCGCGGACGCTGGGGAGCAGGTGGTACTGCGCGAGCGATGGGTCGGTGGCGATGGCTTCCACCAGGTCGAGGGCGGGCTGGGGGCCGTGTGCCATGGAAACGGCGACGGCGCGGTTGAGCTCGACGACCGGGGATGGAGCGACTCTTGCGAGCTCCGTGTAGAGGGCGACGATGCGGGGCCAGTCGGTGGCGTCGGGGGTGAGTGCCCGGGCGTGACAGGCGGCGATTTCGGCTTGCAGAAGGTAAGGGCCGCGGGGGTTGCCGATGTTCTGGGCGCGACTGATGGCGGCGAGACCTCGTCGGATGAGGAGAGGGTCCCACTGGGCTCGATTCTGCGCGAAGAGGAGGATGGGTTCTCCGGTGGCGCTGACGCGGGCTCGGGTGCGGGAGGCCTGAATTTCCATCAGGGCGACCAAGCCGTGGACTTCGGGTTCCAGCGGAGTGAGCTCAGCCAGGATGCGGCCGAGGCGGAGGGCGTCCTCGCAGAGAGCGGGGCGGATGAGGTCGTCGCCGCTGGTGGCGGAGTAGCCCTCGTTGAAGATGAGGTAGATGACCTCGAGGACGGAGGCGAGGCGGGCGGTGAGCTCGGGGCCGCGGGGGACTTCGAAGGGGATGTGCTTGTCGGCGAGGGTGCGTTTGGCGCGGACGATGCGCTGGGCGATGGTCGGCTCGGGGGTGAGGAAGGCCCGGGCGATTTCGGGGGTGGTGAGTCCGCCGAGGAGACGCAAGGTGAGCGCGACGCGGGACTCGGTCGAGAGGACGGGGTGACAGGAGATAAAGACGAGTCGGAGAAGGTCGTCGCCGATGGGGTCGTCGAGGGTGGCGTTGAGGTCGGGCGCGGTTTGCTCGAGGGCTTCGAGGTCGCGGGCCAGGTCAGCGTACTTGTGGTCAGCCAAGGCGTTGCGGCGGAAGACATCGATGGCGCGCCGTTTGGCGGTGGTCGTGAGCCAGCCGGCGGGGTTGTCTGGAACTCCCGATTGCGGCCACTGCTCGAGGGCGGCGAGGAGAGCTTCCTGGGCGAGGTCCTCAGCGAGGCCGACGTCGCGGGTGAGGCGGGTCAGGCCGGCGATGACGCGCGCGGACTCGATGCGCCAGATGGCTTCGATGGAGCGGTGTGTGGCGCGATGTGAATCGGTAGCGGACACCCGCTACCGATCACACTCGCTTCGCGACATCACATCAAGTGGGTTACTTCTTTGCCTGGCCGACGAGTTGGGCGCGGAGGCGGTTCTTGTGCTCGATGGCGTCGTTGGAGAGGACGGGTGCGAACTCCTCCATCTCGAAGACCTGACGAATTTCGAGCTCGTAGTCGCCGGTGGGGAAGCACCTCGGACAGCGCTTGACCCATTCGATTGCCTCTTCGAGTGACTTGACCTGCCAGAGCCAGAAACCGGCGACGAGCTCTTTGGTTTCGGCGAAGGGGCCGTCGGTGACGGTGCGGGACTTGCCCGAGACCTTGACGCGAGCGCCTTTGGAGCTGGGGTGCAGGCCCTCGGCGGCGAGCAGGATGCCGGCCCTGCCGAGCTCCTCGTTGTACTTGCCCATCTCGGCGAGGAGCTGAGGGTCGGGGAGCGCGCCTTCCTGTTCGGATTCTTTCGTTGCTTTGACGATGACCATGAATCGCATGGGTTTGTCCTTTGGGTCCGGGCGTGGGTGGATGAGTTTCAGAGCAGCCTAATTGCCGCTCTGTTGGCACGTCGAAGGAGCATCGGCGGAGTCGACATGCCGTCTTTTTTTCTTTGAGAGTGTCTTCAGCACTGGCTCGCCCGAGCCGAAGGGCTCATTCGCGAGGCCGGGCGGAGCCGAAGCGCCTGCTGGGCTGGGCGAGGGCTCCGGGTCTTGGCGACGTCGAACAGCTCGCCTCGGAACTCAGGCTCGGCCTCCTCGGCGATGAGGCTGTGCTTGAGACGAGGGCTGGAGGCAGAAAACCTCCGTGGGGCTTGGTCAAAGAAGGTGAGAAGGGTTTAAGCCGCGAGCCCGCTGCGCGCGGGTCAGCTGTTCGACCGTCCCAACCGTGGGACGGGGTGCGCACGCATGTGCGAGTGTGGGAGAAGGCCTCGCTCGCTCGCCGAGCCGTCGAGAAGGGGCCCTCCCTTCCGTCCTCCCCAAAGGCACTCAATGTCCGTACTGCGTCTTCTGAGGTTGTTCTGCGTCTCGGTGTTGCTTGCAGGCGTGGCCCGGGCCGCGGATGCCAAGCCCAGCATCGTGCTCGTGCACGGAGCCTGGGCGGATGGCTCGTCCTGGAGCAAGGTCATCATCCTTCTGCAGAAGGCCGGCTATACCGTCACCTCCGTCCAGAATCCGGAGACCACCTTCGCCGAGGACGTGGCCGCCACCCGCCGCGCGCTCGCCGCGCAGACGGGCCCCACCGTGCTGGTGGGCCACTCCTATGCTGGGGCAGTCATCACCGAGGCCGCCTCGGACGCCCCCAACGTCATCAGCCTCGTCTACCTGGCCGCCTTCGGCCTGGACGTGGGCGAGAGTCTCGACTCCATTGCCAAGTCCGGACCGCCGCCGGAATCGGCCAAGTACATCAAGGAGTCGGGAGGCTACCTCCTCATCGACCAGGCGGCGTTTCCCATGTACTTCTGCCCGGACGTGGACGCGGTGACGGCCAAGTGGGTGGCCGCAGCCCAGGTGCCCATCAGCCTCGACTGCTGGAATGCGAAAGTCACCAAGGCGGCCTGGAAGACGAAGCCCTCCTATTACGTGGTGGCGAAGAATGACCAGATGATTCCTCCCGACGCCGAGCGCATGTTCGCCAAGCGCATGGGGGCGGTCACCATCGAGCTGCCGTCGAGCCACGCGGTGATGCTCAGCCACCCCAAGGAAGTCACCGCCTTCATCCTCAAGGCCACCAAGCCAGCGCCCAAGCCGTAAGGCTGCCGCTGCGGTGAAGGGACGGGGCGCCCCGGCTTTGCAGGGGCGCCTCGTTGCCCTCGTGGGAGCGCTGCCTACCGGAAGAAGAGGTGGCAGAGCACCGTGGACATGACGATGCCCGAGAAGTCGGTGATGAGGCAGGCGGCCACCGTGTGCCGGAGTGCCCGCACCTGGACGCTGCCGAAATAGACGGCCAGCACGTAAAACGTCGTCTCCATGCTGCCGTTGATGGTGGAGGTGAGGTACCCGATGAAGGAGTCGGGGCCATACGTCTTCATCGTCTCGGCCAGGACGCCGATGGCGCCCGTGCCGGAGAGCGGGCGGATGAGGGCCATGGGCAGGGCCTCCGGCGGAAAGCCAAGCGGGCCCGTCACCTTGCCCAGGACGCCGACGATGGCGTCCATGGAGCCCGAGGCGCGGAAGATGGCGACGGCCACCATGATGGCCACCAGGTACGGGATGATGAGGACCGCCACCTGGAAGCCCTCCTTGCCCGCCGTCACCAGCACCTCGTACACCTTCACCCGCCTCGAGAAGCCGAAGAGGACGATGCTGAACATGATGACGGGAAGCACCCACCCGCTCATCGCCGTCCGGAAGACCTCGAAGCCGGTGTGGCCCACCTTCAGGAGGAAGAAGGAACGGACCAGGCCGGCCACCAGCGCCAACCCGACGGCCAGGCTGAGGAGGCGCCGGGCCGGGCTGGCCGGGGCGTGGGGCTCGGCGGCCTTCTCCGCCGCCGCCGTCACCGCGACGTCCGGTGCCGTGACGGCGGGAGCCGGTGGAGGTGCGTCCTGGAGCACGACGCGCTCGGGGGCAAAAATCTTGAGCCGCTGGAGCAGCTTGCTGGCCACCACCGCCACCACTGCCGAGGACATGGTGGCCAGGACCGAGGGCAGAAAAATGGCCGCCGGGTCCTTCGAGCCAACCGCCGAGCGGATGGTGATGACGCCGAGAGGAAGCACCGCCAGCCCCGAGGTGTTGATGGCCACGAAGAGGGCCATGGAGTTGCTGGCCACGCCCGGGTAGGGGTTGAGCTTGTTGAGCTCGCTGATGGCTTTGAGCCCGAAGGGCGTGGCCGCGTTTCCGACGCCGAGGATGTTGGCGGAGATGTTGAGAATCATCGCCCCGATGGCCGGCGAGTCCGCCGGGACGTCGGGGAAGAGGCGTCGCATGACGGGCCGGAGAAGCCTGGCGATGGAGGCCAGAAGCCCTGCCTCGCGCAAAACCCCCATGAAGCCCAGCCAGAGGGCCATGGGCCCGATGAGCTTGATGGCCAGGCTGACGGCGTCGATGGAGGCGTCGGGCCAGGCCTTGTTGACGGCGTCCAGCCGCCCGGTGAAGGCGGCGACGAGGATGGAGCCGACGACCAGGACGACGAAGATGCCGTTGAGCAAGGGGGCCGTCCAAACCTAGCAGGCACCTAGAGGCCCGTCGCCATCCTCACCGTTTCGACGGGGTCAGTAGCTGTCGCCGCCGCCGCCGCCGCCGCTCTCGCCACCACCGCCGCCGGAGAAGCCTCCTCCGCCATCTCCGCCCCCACCACCGCCTCCCCATCCGCCCCCTCCGCCTCCCCAGCCTCCGCCTCCCCAGAAGATGGGGAAGGGGAGGAGCCCGCGGCCCCGACGGCGGTGGGAGAGGAAGACGACGAAGAGAAAAATCAAGAGCGGGCAGAGCAACCCGAAGAGGTCGCCCGCGCCGACGGGCTGCACCCGCGGGGCGTTGGCGCCGAGCGGCCGGCGCGGCAGCGCGTCCGGAGGTGGCTTCCCGGAGATGGCCTGCATGATGGCGTCCGTCCCCACCTGCAGCGCCTCGCGGGCCTGGTCCGCCTGCAGGTAAGGCTTCATCTTCTGGATGATGCGGTAGGCCTGCACATCCGGAATCTCTGCGCCGACGCCCTTGCCGGTCTGGATGTAGACCCGTCGCTCGACGGGCGCCCACACCAGAAGCACCCCGTTGTCCTTGCCCTTCTGGCCCACCTTCCACGTCTGGAAGGTGGCGTAGGCCACGTCCTCGATGGAGTCGCTGCCTAGGGACGACGGGATGAAGACGAAGACTTGCGCAGTCGTCTCGTCCTGGAAGGCCTTGAGGCGCGCGTTGAGGAAGGCGACGTCGTCTGCGCTCAGCTTCTTGGCCTGGTCCGTCACCCAGCCCTGCGGAAGCGGCGGCTGGTAGGCGCCCGCCGCGGTCGAGACCAGCACCGTGCACAGAAGCGGGCCGAGTGCCCGCGGTCCCATCAGAATTTCACGGTCGGCGCGGTCTGCGCGTCGGCCGCGGCCGAGAAGTAGACGCGCTCCTTGAAGGTGGTCCCGGTCGACTTGCGCACCACCGAGCCGCGAATCTGCTTCAGCTCCGTGTTGTAGGCGGCCACCGCGGCGTTGTACTGCTCGCGCGCCCGAAGGATGCGGTTCTCCGTGCCCTCCAGCTGGACCTGGAGCTCGCGAAAGCCCTGGTTGCTCTTCAAGTCCGGGTACTGCTCCTGCACCACCAGGAGGCGCGAGAGCGCCCCCTTCAAGTCGCCCTGGGCCTTCTCGAAGGCCGCCACCTTGGCCGGGTCTTCCAGGTCCGCGCCGGAGAGCTGGATGGAGGAGGCCTTGGCGCGGGCCTCGATGACGGCGGTGAGGGTCGTCTGTTCCTGCTTGGCCGCGGCGCGCACCGTCTCCACCAGGTTGGGGACGAGGTCCGCCCGGCGCTGCAGCGCCGCCTGGTAGTCGGCCCAGCGTTGTTCACACACTTGGTCCTTGGCGATGAGGACGTCGTACTGCTGGCAGCCAGTCGCGGCCACCAGGGAAAGGGCCACGCCAGCGAGGAGGGCGGGTCGGAAGGGGGAAGTCGTCATGCCTCCCACCCTGCGCCCCGGGCGACCTGCCGCGCAACAAAATTTTGCTGCGCCTGTGCGTCGCCCGGAGGACACACCACCCCCTCGGTTCACCCTTCTGCACGCATTAAGATGGGGGGTTGCCGTAGGAAGCCCAAGCCAGATGCAGCACGCACGGAAATTCCCCACCGGCACGCCCCCGCCGAAGCCTCCGCCCGCGCCCCGGCGGTCGGCCTCGAGCGTCAGGCGGCAAGCCCGGCGCAAACGCCGGCGGCAGCGCCGCATCCGCCGAGCGGCCCTCGCCCTCGGCACGCTGGTGGCCGTGGTGGGCGGCCTGCACATCGCCCTCAACTCGAGCTTCGTCCGCGAGCGGCTGCAGGCCAAGGTGGAGCGGGCGCTCTCGGAGCGGCTGGGCGAGGTGGAGGTGGGCAGCGGCACCGGCGTGGACTGGTCGCTCCACGTCAACTTCGGCCCGGTCCGCATCGCGCCCGTCCCCGGCCAGGGCGTGGTGCTGGAGGTGGAGCGCGTCCGGGTGCGTCCGGCCTGGACGGCGCTTCTGGCCGGCCGGCTCGAGCCCGGCGTGGTGGAGCTGAGGACGGTGACGCTGCGGCCCGGTGAGCGAATGGAGGGGCTCAAGTCCCTCGCGGAACGGGTGGAGGCCAGGGCCCACCCGGCCAAGCCCGGCGAAGTGGCCGTGTCCCCCCCGGGCTCGACGTCGCGGCTCCCGCGCATCGAGCTCTACGACGTCCAGGTGGACATGGTGTCCTCCGCCGACGGCAAGCCGCTCGAGCTCGGGACGTGGGACGCCCAGCTGGAGGTGACGGGCAGCGCCGGAGCCCGTGTGGTGGAGCTGGCCGTCCAGCGCCATGGCGGCGGAGAGCTGCACACCGTGGCCCGGATGGGCCGGGACGGCCCGGTGCAGCTCGAGGCCTGGCTCAACGTCATGCCGCTCGAGCCGGTGGTGGAGCTCCTCGGGCACCGGGTGGGGCTTCGTGCCACCGCCGGGACGCTCTCCGGACACCTGAGCGGGACGCTGCCCACCGACCTGAAGCGGGGCGAGGCCAAGCTGGAGGGCCGCCTGGATGGGCTGGTGCTGGAAGGCAAGCGGCTGTCCACGGAGCCAGTCGGGCCCTGGCGCCTCTCCATGACGGGCACCGTGGACTTCGAGCGACAGACGCGCGAGGTGCACCTGCGCGAGGGCCGTATCGCCTTTGGCGAGAACGACTCGCTGCGGGTGGGTGTGGAAGGCGTCTACGAGGGCCGCAAGGGCGGCCCGACTTTTCGCGTGGAGGTGCGCGGAGACCAGCTCCGCTACCAGGACGCCCTGGATGCGCTCCCGCCCCAGCTGTCGCTCGGTGACGAGGCGCCGCGCATCCCAGGGCTCCTCGATGCGAGGGTGCGCATCAGTGGGCCGCTGCATGACCCGGAGGGCTGGACGGTGGAGGCGAAGCTGGACCTGGCCGGACTGCGCGCGGCATCGAAGAATGTCCCCTTCTTCCTCCGCGGCCCCTTCATCTACCACCCGGTGGACGCCCTCGGCCGCACGCGGGAGCTCTGGGTGGGCCCGAAGAACCCGTCCTTCGTCTCCATCGAGGAGCTGCCGCGCTACGTCGGCCGCGCGGTGACCACCAGCGAGGACGCGGGCTTCTGGTACCACCCCGGCTTCGACTTCGACGAGCTCAAGGACAGCATCATCGACGCCGCGGAGGGCAGCCGCGTGCGCGGGGCCTCGACGCTGACGCAGCAACTGGCGAAAAACCTCTTCCTCTCCCGCGAGCGCACCTACGCCCGCAAGGTGCGCGAGGCGCTCTTCACCGTGGCGCTGGAGGCGAGCCTCCCCAAGTCGCGGCTCCTGGAGATTTATCTCAACATCATCGAGTGGGGCCCCAACCTCTACGGCATCGGCGAGGCCTCCCGGCACTACTTCGGGGTGCCGGCCCACAGCCTCAGCATCCAGCAGGCCGTCTTTCTGGCCACCATCATCCCCAACCCGGTGAAGTACCACTCGCTCTTCGAGCGCGGCGCTCTCACCGGCAACTGGGAGCGCAGGACGCGGGACCTCATCTCGAAGATGCGGGGCGCGGGCTTCATCAGCGTCTCCGAGGCGGCGGAGGCGGAGTACGCCCCCTTGCACTTCCGGCGTCCTTGACCCCCTTCCGCCTTCCTTGGCCTACCTTGCGACCGGAGAAAGCTGCGTTAGGTAGCTTCATGATTCAGGGAACTCTCGATCACGCGCACCGGACGGCGGACATCTCCGTCCCCCAGGGCTGTCCTTTGTGCGGCGGCGCGCTCGACCTCCGGGTGACACCGAACAGTGCCTTCACCTACTGCGGCCAGTGCCACTGGATTTCGCGCTCGGTGGTCCAGGTGGGCCCGCATTCGCTGGAGCTCGGCCACCCGCCTGGGGGCATCGCCTAGCTGCCGAGCAGGACGGGCAAGAGCTCCCCGCTCTTGCCCTTCACCACATAGTCAAAGCGCTGTGCATTGTCCGCCGCGTCGGCATTGACGAGCCAGCTCTTCGCCCCGGCGCGTCGCGCCACGTCCACGAGGCCCGCCGCCGGGTACACCGCGCCGGAGGTCCCGGCGGCGAGGAAGAGCAACGTCCCCTGGCGCGCTCGCTCCAGGAAGGCCTCGATGGCGGCCAGGTTTCGCTCGGCCAGCGTCTCCCCAAACCAGACGATGTCCGGACGCAGCCGCGCCCCGCAGGTGTCGCACGTCGGGACGGTGCCGGCCGGGTACACCGTCGCGTCGGCGAAGGGCGTCCTCGTGCACTTGCTGCAGCGGCTGGTGAAGAGGTTTCCATGCAACTCGACGAGCCGGCGTGTCCCGGCGCGCCGGTGCAGCCCGTCGACATTCTGGGTGACGAGGAGGAAGCGCTCGCCGAGGCGCGCCTCGGCGCGGGCCAGCGCGTCGTGGCCCGCATTCGGAGCCACCTCCTGCGCCCGGGCACGGCGCTCGGAATAGAATTCCCACACCAGCGCAGGGTCCTTGTCGAAGCCGTCGGGCGAGGCCACCGTCTCCACCGGGTGGGTGCGCCACAGCCCGTCAATCCCCCGGAAGGTGGGGACGCCGCTCTCGGCCGAGACTCCGGCGCCGGTGAGCACCAAGAGCCAGCTCATGTCATCCAGAGGCAGGGGGTCTGGCGGCACGGGAGGCCCTAGCCTACTCACAAGCTCTCCGTCGTCGAGCCTTGCGTTACTGGCCTCCAAGGTGGTTCCGCTGTCGCTGTGGCGAAGCTGCCTTTTCGGGCGTCCGCCCTCGCCTGCCGCCCCGTGCGTCAGGAGCCGGTGTGGGCCGGCGTCGAGGGCTCGATGTCGTTGGCGGCCGGGACGTCCGACGCTGCTTCGGCCCAGCGTGTCTGCTCCCAGGCCCTGAAGCGGCGGAAAAACCAACCATAGGCGCGAAGCACGGCCAGCTGCCGTAGCCAGTTGAAGCCGACGCTCTCCGTGCACCCGCAGAAGAGTTGCCAGCGGAAGGGCAGAAGCCCGGAGAGTGCCGGAAAACGACGCCGGTGCCACAGCAGCATCGCCGTGAAGAGGCCCGCGTCGAGCACCCACTTCGCCAAAAGCAGGGCCAGGGTGAAGCCCCCCAGCGCCGTCCCGCCCCGGGCCAGCGCCACGACGAGGATGGCCAGCGAGGTAAGCCCCCAGAAGGGGAAGAGGGCGTCGACGCACTTCACCGGCAGCATGAAGAGGCCCAGGCGGCCGTAGCGCCTCGCGCCCACCATGCCCCGGTAGTCCCACAGCGTCTGCAGAAAGCCCGTGAACCAGCGCGTGCGCTGGTGGACGAAGGCGAAAAACCCCCCCGGGCTGTCGGTGAAGGCCGTCGCCAGAGGCACCGTCACCACGCGGTAGCCCTGTCCTTCATCGAGTAGCCTCTGGTGGAGACGGAAGACAATCTCGTAGTCCTCCACCAGGCTGTCCACCGAGAAGCCCCCCAGCCGCCGGACGGTGCTGGCCCGCAGGCCTCCGAAGGCACCCGACACCTGGAGGTTGACGCCGAGGTGGGCGAGGCCGATGCGCCACAGGAAATTCTTCACGTACTCGGTGAATTGGTAGCGCGTCAGCCAGCCGGCGCTGGCCGCGTTGCGGACGTGGAGAAACCCGCTGGCCGCCTCCACCTGCGCGTCGGCGAAGGCCTCCGCCAGCGCCCGGAGCGCCCCGGGCCCCAGCGTGGTGTCCGCATCCAGCGTCACCAGCACCTCGGCGGTGGTGCGGGCCAGCCCCGCATTGAGGGCCGCGCCCTTGCCCTGCTTGGGAAGCGACAGAAGCCTGAGCGGGAAGCCGGGCTGGCCGGCATGGGCCACCAAGTCCCCGGGCACGCGGCGCAGGCCGTAGCGCTCGACGAGGAGGGCATTCATCCCGTCGGTGGAGCCGTCGCTGGCCACCAGGACTTCGAAGTCGACGCCGGACTGCGTCCTCAGGCTCTCCAGCGTCTCGACGATGCAGAGCCGCTCGTTGTGGGCGGCGATGAGGACGGCCACCGTCGGCACCTGCGGCGGCGGCAGGGTGCGCGCAGCGGCTTCTTCCTCGCGCCAGCGGCGGATGCCAAGGAGGGCCGCCAGCCCGAGGCCCACCGTCAAGAGCACCTCGTAGCCGAAGTACCCGAAGGTGACGGCCAGGAGCCCGAGGTGGCTTCCATGGAGGAGCCCGTAGAGGGAGCCGGCGAAGAGGGCCGCGGCCGAGGCGGCGACGAGGGCGAGACGCAGGGGCGAGGCGGAAGGCATGGGGGGAGGGGCGTCCGACGGCCCTTTAGCGTGTGGAGGGCGGCAACACCCAGGTGGACACCGGCCAACTGCGCAGGTTGCAGAGGAGGGCTGGGCACAGGCGAGGAGGCGCCTGCCTGCCATGAGCGCCGCCTCTGGGCTTCAACGCGAAACCACCGGGCCCTTGCGCACCCCTCCCTTGGTGAGGTGGCACACCGCCTCGCCCAGCCCCTCCACGGTGAGGGGAAACATGGAGAAGACGCCTCGCACTGTCCGGATGGTGGGGGACCACCAGCTTCCGGGCGGCTCGGGGTTGAGCCAGGCGCTCCTCTCGAAGTGCTGCGCGAGCTGCATCATCCAGACGATGCCCTCCACGCCCTCCGGGCTGTAGCCGCCGTGGCCTCCGGCCCGCATCAGCAGCTCGTAGGGCGCCATCAGCGCGTCCCCCACCAGCACCAGCTTCCAGTGGGGCCCGCACTCGGCCAGCAGCTCCGTCACGCCGAGGGGTTCTCCGAAGCCCTCGGTGCGGTACACCGCGCCATAGACGCAGTTGTGAAAGTAGTAGGTGCGCAGCTCCCGGAAGTGCGTCGCCTTGCGAGCGGCGCTGAAGAGCCGGTTCACCAGATGGGCGTGCGGCGACATGGAGCCCCCGACGTCCATGAGGAGAAGCACGCGGGTGCTGGGCTTGCGCTCGGGCCTTAAGATGACCTCCAGCTCGCCGGCATTGCGGGCGGTGGCGTCGATGGTGCCCTCGAGGTCGAGCTCGTCGAAGGCCCCCAGCCGCTGGAAGGCGCGAAGCTTGCGCAGGGCGACGCCGAGGGAGCGCGTGTCGAGGACTCGGTCGTCGCGGTACCCCCGGTACAGCCGGGCGTCGGCCGTCCTCATCGCGCCCCGCTGCCCACCGTCCCCCTCGGCGGCCCCGCCCGACTCGCCCTGGGGGCCCGTCCCCTGGCGTACCGGCTCCTTGGCCTCCGCCCGGCCATCCCCGTCTCGGCCTCGCCGGGCCCGGTCTCGCATCCGCTGCTCGTAGAGCGCGCGGAGCGCCTCGGGCTCGAGTGCCTCGAGGACGGCCTCCTCCTCGTCTGTCCTGTCGGCAGGGTCTCGGGCCGCGGCGGCCTCCAGCCAGCCAAGCAATTCGGCGAGCATCGCGGAGCCTTCCGTCTCGATGCCCTTGAAGTGCGAGAGGAATGCCTGGTCGAAGGCGTCGAGGTGCGCCTCGGAGTGGACGAGGAGGGCGCGGGCCACGTCGTAGAAGCCATCGAGCGAGCTGTCGTGCAGCCCCAGCTCCAGAGCGCGGGCCAGCGCCACCGCCTCCTGGGTGCCCACCGGCACCTTCCTGTTGCGCAGCTCGTAGAGGAAGCCGAAAAACACGGGGACTCGCCCTTCAGGCGTGGGGCCGGCGCCCACGGGACAGGGACTCGTGAAAGACGAGCAGGTCCTGCTCCCGTTTCAGCAAGGCGCCGATGAAGGGCAGCGCCTCGTCGAGCTTGAGCTCCTTCACCCCGGCGGACTTGAGCACCGCCAGCCAGTCCACGAGCTCGCTGGTGCTGGGGCGCTTGCGGAGCCGGGTGAGGTCGCGCAGCTGGTAGAAGATGTCGAGCGCCTGCTGGGCGAGGGAGTCATCGAGCCGCGGGTGGTGCACCCGGACAATGCGCTCCATGAGCGCCCGGTCGGGGAAGTCGATGAAGTGAAAGACGCAGCGCCGTAGAAAGGCGTCCGGGAGCTCCTTCTCGTTGTTGCTCGTCACCACCACCACTGGCCGGGCCTTGGCCTCCACCTCCTCGTTGGTCTCGAGGATGCGGAAGCGCATCCGGTCCAGCTCGTGCAGCAAGTCGTTGGGGAACTCGAGGTCGGCCTTGTCCACCTCGTCGATGAGAAGCACCACCCGCTCCTCGCTGCGGAAGGCCTCGCCCAGCGGCCCGAAGCGGATGTAGCGGCGGATGTCCCGTACGTCCCCATCGCCGAAGCGGCTGTCGTAGAGGCGTTGCACGGTGTCGTAGACGTACAGGCCGTCCTGGGCGCGGGTGGTGCTCTTCACCGTCCAGGAGAGAAGCCTCGCCCCCAGCGCCTGGGCGATGGCCTCGGCGAGGAGCGTCTTTCCGGT
>Ga0302314_10004713_pt1 | contig 25042 bp, 19 predicted proteins | sample III_Palsa_N2_3_FD_200533 | JGI IMG/M metagenome (GOLD analysis project Ga0302314, IMG submission 200533) | Peat permafrost microbial communities from Stordalen Mire near Abisko, Sweden - III_Palsa_N2_3 | ecosystem: Environmental > Terrestrial > Soil > Palsa > Peat permafrost | place: Sweden... | reverse complement strand
GCAGGCTTCGTCGTAGTTAGCGCCGTGGAGGACGACTTGCGCGCCGAAGCCGCGCGTGGCGGTGACTTTGACGAGAGGCGTGGTGAGCGGCATGACGATGACGGAACGGATGCCTCGCTGGGTGGCGTGGTAGGCGACGCCCTGGGCGTGGTTGCCGGCGGAGGCTGCGACGACGCCGCGAGCGGCTTCTTCCGGCGTGAGCGTGGCGATCTTGTTGAGGGCTCCGCGCTCTTTGAAGCTGCCCGTCATCTGCAGGTTTTCAAGCTTGAGGAAGATGTCCTGACCGGTGAGGCCGGAGAGCATCTGCGAGTGCGTGCAGGGCGAGTAGTAGATGGAACTGGCGATGCGTTCGCGAGCGGCGAGGATGTCGGCGAGCTGGATGGTGGGTGCGGCGGTCATTGGGATTATGGTAGTCCTTCGCGGTGGCCGGGTGGAGTTTGGAGTTCCCCACTCATGCGCGATGAAGCCACGCATGAATGGGCCACCCGGAGGTTTGTGATGGTGTGGAGGAGAGCTGGTTAGGCTTTCAGTTTTCAGTTTCGAGTTTTCAGTTTCGAGTTGCCAGTTTCGAGTTAAAGCGAAGTGCAGAAGCAGATTCCCTTCGGGAATGACAGAAAGAACAGCAAAGGCAAGAACAAAAGCTCGCTGGTCGAGGGTTTACTTTCCCACCCATGACGATGGAACTGTCATGGATGGGGCACCCGAATGTTTGTGGTCGGTTGGCGAAGAACGGGAGACAGCGGTTATGCGCCGTTCGTTAACGGGTGAAGTGGGTTTGTTGTTTTTCCTTGTGGCGTTCGAGGGCTAGTTGGATGAGCTTGTCGATGAGTTTGGGGTAGGAGATGCCGGTGGCGGCCCAGAGCTTGGGGTACATGCTGATGGAGGTGAAGCCGGGCATGGTGTTGATCTCGTTGAGGAGGATCTCGGCGGGTTTGGTTTTGCCGCCTTTGGTTTTGGTGGCGGGGGCCATGAGGAAGTCGACGCGGGCGAGGCCGGAGCAGTCGCAGGCGCGGAAGGCTTCGATGGCCATGGCACGGATCTTTTTGGACTCGGCAGCGGTGAGCCTGGCGGGGATGATGCTGACGCTTTCGTCGGCGCCGTTGAGCTCGTACTTGGCTTCGTAGTCGTAGAACTCTTTGGCGGGGACGATCTCGCCGACGATGGAGGCTTCGGGGTTGTCGTTGCCGAGGACGGCTACTTCGAGCTCGCGGGGCTTTACGCCGGGACCGCCTACGCCCTGTTCGATGACGATCTTGCGATCGAAGCTCGCGGCAAGATCCATAGCTGCTGCGAGGTCTTTGCGGGATTTGACCTTGCTGATGCCTACGGAGCTGCCGAGGTTTGCGGGCTTAACGAAGACGGGGTAGGTGAGCTTCTTTTCGATGGCTCGCGTGGACTTCCTGGGGTCGGCTTTCCACTCGGAGCGGAGGAGCGTGACGTGTGGCGTCATGGGCAGGCCAGTGGCGAAGAACATGCGCTTCATGGCGTCTTTATCCATGCCGGCGGCGGAGCCGAGGACGCCGGAGCCGACGTAGGCGATGTCGGCGAGCTCGAAGAGGCCCTGGATGGTGCCGTCTTCGCCGAAGGTGCCGTGGAGGACAGGGAAGACGACGTCGAGACCAGAGGAGTTTGTGCCGGCGGCGGCAGCGTGGATGCTCTTCTCTTGTGTGGAGCTGGTGAGGAGCCTGGAGTCGCTGCCGCAGAGGAGGTTTTCCGCCTCGGCGTTGTGCAGCCAGCGGCCGGTCTTGGTGATGCCGAGAGGGACGACGTCGTACTTTTTGCGGTCGATGGCCTGGAGGATGGATGCGGCGGAACGGAGAGAGATTTCATGCTCGCCGCTTTTGCCGCCAAAGAGAATGCCGATACGTAGTTTTTTCTGTTGCTTCTTCATCGCAACTACCAGTCTGGCAGAGGAGTGGGGGTGTGATGGTGGAGGGAATCAGGGTTGGTACGGTGGTGGTGTTTGCCTCCGTGAAAGAAGAGCAACGGCCCAGGGCTGAAGCCCCTTTTGTTTGGACCTGATTCAGGGGCCTGAAGGCCCCTGCTCCCTCCGTCAAGAACAAAAGCAAAAGCGATGGATTGCTTGGTTTAGGTCATACTTTCCCACTCATGACGATGGAACTGTCATGAATGGGGCACCCAGATAGTTGTGGTGGTGTTGGCGAAGAACGGGAGACAGCAGGTTCGCTCGCTGCGCTCGGAATGACAACCAGAAAGGCAAAGGTGTTCGTTCCATGTGAGAACGTTGGGAGTTAGTGGACGGCTTCTCCGGCGGGGGCGCCTTCGCCGGGGCGGTTTTTGTTGAGGAGGAAGGCGCAGGCTACCATGCCGCAGGACATCCAGCAGAGCATGCGGTAGATGTCCTGATAGCCCATGGCGGAGGCTTGCTGGGTGAGCTGTTGGTAGATGCTGGCGTGGGCCATGAGGCTGGCCTGGGGGGCTCCTACGGCGTTGGTGAAGGCTCCGGTGAGGCCGTTGACGTTCTGGGTGTAGGCGATGCTGCCGGGCTGCATCGCGTTTTGCAGTCGGGCCTCGTGGAAGAGGGTGCGGTTGGTGACGATGGCTCCTGTGACCGAGATGAGAATGCTACCGCCGATGTTGCGCATGAGGTTGATGAGGCCGGAGACCTGGTTGCTGGCTTCCTTGGGCAGACCGACGTAGGCGGCGTTGGTGATGGCGATGAAGCAGAAGGGAATGGGGATCATCTGGATGATGCGCAGCCAGGAAGCGAAGCCAAAGCTCATGTCGAGTGTGAGGTGCGTGGAAGCGTAGTAGAACGCGATGGCGAAGAAGCCGAAGCCGATGGCGGCCAGATTGCGCGCGGGGTATTTGCCGGTGGCGAAGCCGGCAAGTGGCATGACGATGAGGAGAGCGATGCCGCCTCCGGTGAGGGCTTCTCCGGCGATAGTGGCGGTGTAGCCGAGAAGAGCCTGCATGAACTGTGGCTGGAGAACCGTTCCCGCATTGAGAACGCCGCCGACGAGAGCCATGAGTAGGCAGCAGATGGCGAAGTTCTTGTACTTGAAGAGATTCAAGTTCATGAGCGGGTTTTTGACGCGGATCTCCCACCAGATGAGGCCGGTCATGCCGAGGACGAACATGGCGGAGAAGAAACGGATGAAGCTGGAGGCGAACCAGGCGTTTTCTTCGCCTTTGTCGAGCGCGATCTGGAGGCCTCCCATGGCGACGGCGAGGAGGCCGAGACCGATGTAGTCGAGCTTGCGGAGGTTGCTGCGATCGCCGTTGATCCAGGGTGGGTCGTCGACGAAGCGGGTGACGAGGATGAAGGCGAGGATGCCGACGGGGATGTTGATGTAGAAGATCCAGCGCCAGGAGTAGCTGTCGGTGATCCAACCGCCGAGCGTGGGGCCGATGGAGGGAGCGAGGACGGCGACGAGACCGTAGAGAGCGAAGGCCTGGCCACGCTTCTTCTCCTCAAAGGAGTCGGCCATGATGGCTTGCGCCATGGGCTGAAGGCCGCCTCCACCGGCGCCCTGAATGACGCGGGCGACGAGGAGGATGGGCAGCGAAGGTGAGATGCCGCAGAGGAAGCTGGCTACGGTGAAGATGGTGATGCAGAGCAGAAAGAAGTTTTTGCGGCCAATGACGCTGGAGGCCCAGGCACCGATGGGCAGGACGATGGCGTTGGAGACGAGATAGCTGGTGAGGACCCAGGTGCCCTGGTCGGTACTGGCACCGAGCGAGCCGGCGATGTGCGGGAGCGCGACGTTGGCGATGGAGGTGTCGAGGACCTCCATGAACGCGGCGAGGGCGACGGTGGCGGCGATGAGCCACGGATTGACGCGAGGCTTCTAGTGTGGCTGTAGCCATCCATCTTCTCCGTGCAGGCAGTTCTAGCCCGAAGGCTTTCAGATACAAGATGTATCTGAGTTAGAGTAAGATGCAAATTGTGGGTGTCGCGTGCGTGAAAATGCAAAGCTCTCACGGTGTGATGCTGATTGAATGGGAACTGTGATGCCGGATAGTACGGACATATCGGGAAAAGGTGAGGCCGCCAAGACGCGACGCAGCCGGAAGGACAGCCAGGCGCTGACGCGTGCGCGCCTGATCGAGGTGGCGCGGAAGCATTTTCTGCGCGATGGGCTGGCTGGGGCGGTGGCTGAAAAAATCGCCGAAGAGGCTGGGTTCACGCGCGGCGCGCTGTATGCGAACTTCAATGGGCGCGAGGATTTGTTTCTGGCGGTGGTGCGGTCGAGTGTGGACTCCGAGTTAGAGGTCTTTCGCGGGATTCTGAAGAGCGAAGGTACACCGGAAGAACGGTTTGGCAGGATGCGCGAGGCGTTCGCGGATATGGTGGCGAATCCGGGGTGGGTGTTGCTGGAGGCTGAGTTTCAAGCCAATGCGCTGCGCAATGAAGATGTGAGGAAAGTGCTGCGCGAACACCTGGAAGGCCGGATGAAGGAAGGCGCAGCGATGCTGCGGCAGTTCGATCAGCAGCTTGGGGTGTCGCTGCCAGCAGAGCCGGAAGAGATTGCGATCGTGTTGGGGAGCCTGGCGCAGGGGCTGGCGATACGGCTCGCGATTATGCAGCGCGCCGAGCTGGAGCAAGGGAACTCGGAGAAGATGCGGGCGTTGGCGATGCTTTGCTTTGATCGGATTGTGGGAGCGCCATAGGGTTAAGGGCGGCTCGGGAAGAGAAGGATACCCCGCGGGCTAAAGCCCTTTTCGTAACGGGCTTATGAGACCCAAGGAGACCTAAGGCTAAAGCCTCAGGCTACCAGCCTTTGGGTACCTGGGTTGTGTCAACTCATAGAGCGTGGTTCGTTCAGCGAGAGTGTCGTGGCCGAAAGCCCGGAGCTGTATTGCTGGGGCGAGAGGTATGGCAGGTCCTTCGGCTGCGCGTCTTGCATAAAGCCGCAAGACGCTTCGCTCAGGATGACGGTTTTGTGGGTGGTTTAGGAGAACGGTCGGGCTTTGCCCGATGCCCGGGTCCGATCCTTCGGCAGGCTTAGGACCCGGACCCGGGGCACCCGGATGGTGCAGGTTCGGAGGAGAGCTGGTCTTGTCCAGTTGTGAGTTGTGAGCTTAGAGCAAAGGCTGACGCAGCTTCTCAGACGTTGAACTTGAAGAACAAAATATCACCGTCTTTGACGATGTACTCTTTGCCTTCGGACTTGAGGAGGCCGGCTTCTTTGACAGCTTGTTCGCTGCCTAAGCGGAAGAGGTCGGAGGAGGCGTAGGTGTCGGCCTTGATGAAGCCGCGTTCGAAGTCGGAGTGGATGACGCCGGCGGCGCCGGGGGCCTTGGTGCCGCGTTTGATCGTCCAGGCGCGGACTTCCTGCACGCCCGAGGTGAAGTAGGTGATGAGGCCGAGCAAGCGGTAGGCCGCGTGGATGAGGCGGTTGAGGCCGGGTTCCGAGAGGCCGGCGGCTTCGAGGAACTCGGTGCGCTCGGCAGGTTCGAGCTGCGAAATTTCTGCTTCCATCGCGCCGCAGATGCGGACGACTTCGGAGCCTTCTTCGGCGGCGCGGGCTTCGACGAGCTTGGTGTACTCGTTGCCTTCGGCGATGCCGGCTTCGTCGACGTTGGCGACGTATAGCTGAGGCTTCATGGTGATGAGGAAGAGGTCGCGGGCGATGAGCTTTTCGTCGTCTTCGAGCTCGGCGGTGCGGGCTGGCTTGCCGGCGTTGAGGACGGTGAGGAGTTTCTGCAGGGTGGCGTGCTCGGACTTGGCGGCGGCTGTGGCGGCGTTGGACTTGGCTGCCTTCTCGGCTTTCACGCTGCGCTTTTCTACGGTGTCGAGATCGGCGAGCAGGAGCTCGGTGTTGATGATGTCGATGTCGTGGATGGGGTTGACGCCGCCGGCGACGTGGATGACTTCGGGGTCGGAGAAGCAACGGACGACGTGGAGGATGGCGTCGGTCTGGCGGATGTGGGAGAGGAACTGGTTGCCGAGACCTTCACCCTTGCTGGCGCCTTCGACGATGCCGGCGATGTCGACGAACTCCATGACGGTGGGGACGATGGAGTGGGGCTTGACCATGGTGACGATGCGATCCATGCGCTCGTCGGGGACGGGAACGATGCCGACGTTGGGATCGATGGTGCAGAAAGGGTAGTTCGCGGCCTGGGCCTCAGAGGCAGTCAGGGCGTTGAAGATGGTGGATTTTCCCACGTTGGGGAGGCCGACAATTCCGCAGTTCAAAGGCATTTTTTGCAGTCCTTAAAGAGTCTCTTCTATTTGAACATGGGTGGTGGGTTGTCGAAGAATGGGCGGTAGCGGTAAAAGCAACAGCAGATTCCCTTCGGGAATGACAGAAAGAAAAGCGAGAGCAACAGCAAAGGCAACTGCCTTGACGCAGAGTTCGCAAAGTTTAAACGCAAAGTTCGCGAAGGAAGGCAAAGGCTTGACTGGTTGAAGTTTGGAGTTCTCCTCTCATGCGCGATGAAACTACGCATGTATGGGGTACCCGGCACCTGGATTGTGCCCCTTGGGTGGTTTGGGTCGAAGATGGTGGTGGAGCATCTGACTGAAGTGGTTTGGCGGAGGTGATGGCGTGGAGATTGGGATCGATAGTTTTGTGGAGATGAAGGTTGGTGTGGGCGTTGTGCCGAATGGCGAAGAACGCGTGCAGCAACTGCTGGAAGAGATTGAACTGGCCGATCGCGTTGGGTTGGATGTTTATGGGATTGGGGAGCATCATCGCGAGGAGTATGTGGCTTCGTCGCCAGCGATATTGCTGGCTGCTGCGGCTTCGATTACGAAAAAAATTCGCTTGAGCAGCGCCGTTACGGTGTTGAGCTCGGATGATCCGGTGCGGGTGTTTCAGGACTTTGCGACGCTGGATTTGATCTCGCAGGGACGTGCGGAAATTATTGTGGGGCGGGGATCATTTATTGAGTCGTATCCGCTGTTTGGGTATGACATGGAGCACTATGACGAGCTGTTTGCGGAGAAGCTTGACCTGCTGTTGAAGCTGCGGGAAGAGACAAAGGTGACGTGGACGGGGAAGCATCGCTCGTCGTTGAGTGGGCAGGGTGTATGGCCGCGGCCCGTGCAGGATGTGTTGCCTGATACGGTTGGGTGTGGGTGGAACGCCGCAGTCGTTTGTACGCGCGGGGACGTTAGGGCTGCCGTTGACGGTGGCGATTATTGGAGGCGAGCCGCACAGGTTTCGTCCTTATGTTGACCTTTATCGTGAGGCGGGAAAGCGCGCGGGGCATGCTCCGGAGACGCTTACGGTTGGGGTTCATGCGATTGGGTTTGTGGCGGAGACGACCGAAGGCGCGGCGGATGATTTGTGGCCGGCGTACTCGACGACGTTTGCGAGGATTGGGCGCGAGCGTGGGTGGGGGCCGACGACGAGGGCGGCGTTCGATGCGCAGCGGGGTGAGCTGGGGGCTTTCTTTGTGGGCGATCCGGAGACCGTGGCGCGGAAGCTTTGGCATGTGAACGATGCGCTGGGCGGCGTGGAGCGCGTGAGCTTCATGATGAGTGGCGGGCCGCTGGCTCATGCGAAGATGCTGCGGTCGATTGAGCTGCTGGGGACGCAGGTTCGGCCGATGGTGAATGCGGCTGCGTAGGTGGTTGAAGGCAAAGAGCAAGGGCCTTGACGCAAAGTTCGCAAAGTTTAAGAGCGAGTTTCGCGGAGTAAGACAAGAGCTTGCTTGGTTTAGGTCATACTTCCCACTCATGACGATGGAACTGTCATGAATGGGGCACCCGTGCGGTTGTGGTGGCGTTGGCGAAGAAAGGGAGACAGCAGGTTCGCTCGCTGCGCTCGGAATGACAACTAGAAAAGCAAAGGCAAGAACTGCGAAGGCTAGATGCTTTCGTCTGTCTTCCAAACGAAGAGGAAGTGCTCGTTGCTGGAGGTTGCGATGGCGATGCCCTGCTGGGATGCGGCGCGGCTTAGGGCGGAGCGGATGTTTTCTTTGGTGTCGGGCAGTTCCGACAGAGGGATCTTGAGGGCTGAGCCCTTGTCGAGTTGCTCGATGTCGCTGAGGAGCTGGGTGATGATGAGCTTGTGCTTGCCGTCGCGCCCTTTGGGGACGTCGGCCTGTAGGACTGATTTGAACCTCATGACGCTCGGGATGTGTTGGCTGTCGCCCATGAAACTCCTTCACCTCTAATCGACGCACTAACGTGATGGAAACGTTGTCTTATACTGAAAATAAAAATATTGAGTCGGGTTGGATGTCTCGCCGAGGCGTGACGTTGTTGTGTAAACGAGAGAAGCAAAAGAGTTGGGTTCGAGCCGGAACGAGTTAACCCGTATTAGCTTCAGGGGGCTAGGGTCGATTTAGAGGTATTCGGTATGTCTCCATCTTTGCACTCTGAAATCGTTTCGCTCGACGACGTTCCTTTTGAAAACACGGCTGGCGATACGGAGTTGCGGCGCCCTATTTTGTTGGTTGTGGACGATGAGCCCCTGGTTGCGGATACGTTGAGCGTGATTTTTACCAGGGCTGGATTTTCGGTACTGACGGCTTATGACGGGCTGGCAGCGTTGGAACTGGTGAGATGTGTAAAGCCGGAGCTGCTAATCAGCGATGTTGCCATGCCGGATATGAATGGCGTGGAGCTGGCGCTAGCAGTGGTGAAGGTAGCGCCAGCTTGCAAGGTGCTGTTGTTTTCGGGCCATGCGACGAGTGCGGACCTGATACGTGCTCTAGATGCGGGACATGACTTCCCCTTGCTGACAAAGCCGGTGCATCCGACTGAGTTGCTGCGGCAGGTGAGCAAGAGCTTGAACCTGACGCAGAAGGCAACGCGGGCGGCGCGGTGTGCGGTAATTCCGATTCGCCGGAGCGCTTAGCGGCGGCTGGGTCTGCGCTGGAGCTGCGAGGGTCGGCGGAACCGAAAGTCATTCCCGAGCCCCGAGGGTAATTCCACTAACGTAACGTTACTCCTCATAAGTGGCATATTCATGCTCTGTGCATGAGGCATAGGTTCGTTGTAGGAGTGAGAACTGCCGAATCCAGAACGAGTGACCTTCCTGGCTAGCGGCGTTCTCGAAGAGCCATGCTCAATGAGGCTGTTACTGTCGATGTTCGAATGTTCGCAGGGGAGTCGCTGAAGGCGCTTCGCCGGCAGGGCTTTCGGCGTCTTCGTTTTCTAGTGTTGTTAGAGCAACGCTTCGAGGATGATTCGCGCAAGGTGCGGTCGTATCGAATGTGGCTTGATGGCCTGATTGCGATCCTTGTACTTAATGGTTGTTTGTTGATCGACTATTTGATTGTGAAAGACCCTGCGTGGCTTGCGGTGGTGCGGCAGACGGCGTTGATTACGCCGCTGGCTCTGGCGGTGAATTTGTTGATGCGAGCGAATCCGGTGCGGTGGATCCGCGAAGGCAGCGTAGCTGCGGCGGTGGTGGTGATCTGCTACATCAATCTGTTTGTGGAAGGCAACAAGACCACGACGGCTGCGATGTTTGGCGTGATCTGTTTGCTGATTACGGCGTTGTTTGCGGGAGTGGTAATGCGGCTGCGCTTTCGCTATGCGGCTGCGACGCTTCTGCTGATGCTGCCTGGAGGGTTGTGGTCGCTGGGACATGCGCCGAGCTTGAGCCTTGCAGAAGCGGTGGTGGGCGGAAGCATGATGGTGGTTGGGTTGGGGATCATTCTGGTGGCGGCGTATAGCCTGGAGCGTGAAGAGCGAGTGAGCTTTCTGCTAAGCCTGGAGAGAGACTTGCAGGCCGAGCAGTTGGAGATCAGCAATACGAAGCTGCAACATCTTTCGTCGATGGATGTGCTGACGGGCTTGCCGAACAGGCGAGCGTTGGAGGACCGGTTTGAGGAGTTGTGGGTGGAGTGTGGGGCGGCCAAGAAGCCGCTGTCTGTGGTTGTGATCGATCTGGATAATTTCAAGTTCGTCAACGATGTGTATGGGCATCTGCATGGCGATGAAGCGCTGCGGAGGATTGGGTCTCTGCTGTCGCAGTCGTTGCGCGGGACGAGCGATATGGCCGCGCGGTTTGGTGGCGAGGAGTTTGTACTGTTGCTGCCGTATGCGGATGAAGAGAAAGCGATGATCGTTGCCGAGCGTGTGCGGAAGCTGGTGGAGATGGCAGGGACGCCGCTGATTGCGCATCCCTCGGGCGTGGGAATGCTTTGGACGACGGTGAGCTGTGGTGTGTCTTCGTGTATGCCGGAGGGTGCGGAGGCTTCGACCAATGTGATTGCGTCGGCGGACTATGCGCTGTATGCGGCGAAGCGTGCAGGGCGGAATCGTGTAGTGTATCGCGCGAGTGAAGAGGCGGCGTCTACGGGGACGGATGATGATATGAAGATCGACCGGCAGGTTGCGGGGAGACGTCGGGCGATTTTGGCGGGGACGCCGGAGTTGTTTTAGGGGTGTTGTTCGTTGTTCGTTCTTAGTTGCTAGGGGATGGGGTCTCGTAGCATCTGAGGAATTGTTTTGCCGGAGTGCAGCGGGATAGGAAGGCATACCCCGCGGGCTAAAGCCCTATTCTGTGGCGGGCTATGAGACCCAAGGCTGAAGCCTTGGGGTACCCGGGTCGAGGGAGCCTATGCGATGTTGATAGCCTATGCGTTGTTTGGCCTGTGGTATCGACCTATAGATGGGGGTTTGTTTAGCGAGAGCGCCGTGGCTGAAAGCCCGGGGCTGTGTTGCTGGGGCGGGAGGTATGGCAGGTCCTTCGACTGCGCATCTTGCATAAAGCCGCAAGATGCTTCGCTCAGGATGACAGTTTTGGGGTGGTTCCATTCGAGTACCAAAGCTGTGAGATGCTTCGTTCGGGATGACGGTTTTGTGGTGGTGTCGTCGAGTACAAGATGCTGGTAGGTCGATGTTTTCTAGCTTTCGGGGGTGGGGTTTTTGGTGGGGTTGGGGGCCAGGCCAACGCGGAAGGAGGGTGTGACGTAGCCCTTGGGGAGATATTGATCCGGGATGGCGATGCGGTTGCCGTCGCGCATGGTGGCGTAGTGCGGCGACATGATTTCGACTCCGGCTTCGTTGAACTTGTCCTGAATGTTCTGGTGCAGGTCGGAGTAGATGCGGGCTGTGTGGTTGGGAATGTTGGTGAAGGCGTTGAGCTCGTAGTGGACGTAGAAGTCGTCGAGCGCCGTTTGGAGGATGAAGGGCTTGGGGTCGGTGAGGACGTTTTCTGTTGCGGCTGCGGCGGCGAGCAGAAGCTGGTGGACGATGCGCCAGGGAGCGTCGTAGCCGATGGTGACGGTGGTGTGGAGGATGAGGCCTCGCTGCTGGGCTGAGGCACTGAAGTTGACGATGTGACTGCTGAGGACCATCGAGTTCGCGATGGTGACTTCGACGTTCTTGATGGTGCGAAGACGAGTGACGAGGAGCGAGCACTCTATGACGTCGCCGATGGTGTCGGACATTTGTACGCGGTCGCCTACTTTGAAGGCGCGCATGTAGGTGAGGATGACTCCGGCGACGATGTTTGCGACTGCAGAGGATGAGCCGAGAGAGAACAACACGCCGAGGAAGATGGAGATGCCCTGGAAGGCAGGCGACTTTGCGCCGGGCAGGTAGGGGAAGATCGCGATGGCGGTGAGTGCGAGGACGAGGAAGCGGACGATTTTGTAGGTGGGTTCGGCCCACTCGGGATGGAAGCTGGAGAAGGCGATAGTCTGCTTGCCCATCTCTGTGAAGATGACGCGGAGAAGCTTGATGAGGTAGACCGCGACGATGACGATGACGGCGATGAAGAAGAGGTTAGGAAGGTACGCGACGATGGCTGCGCCGAGAAGCTTGACCGGAGCGAGCATGTAGCCGATGAGGACGTGGGCGTAGTCGCGGGTCCAAGGAAAGAAACCGAGACAGAGCGATATGTAGAAGTAGAGCAATGTGACAGTGAGGGCGAGGCGAAGGAGACGCACGAGGCCGATGAGGATGTCGGTGATGCGGGAGGAGGGGAGCAGCTCAAACTTCTGGATGTGGAGCGACGGGATGATGGTGTCGCGGGAGGTATCGAGCTTGTTGTAGAAGCGCGGGAAGAGGTTTGAGAAGAGGCGCAGCAGAATGAGCAGGACGATGGTGGCGGCGAGAGCGTAGAGGCCGCCGAGGAGCAGGCTTTTGGTGGAGTACTCCTTGCGGAGGAGGATGAGGGCGATGGTGATGCGGTGGGCGTAGTCGAGTGCGAGGTTGTGGCGTGACTCGCCGGGGATGGCGACGTCCTGGTCGGTGACGCTCATGAGGATGCGGTCGCCGGCGACGATGTCTGAGGTGGTGGTGGCTTCGGAGACGGTGATGGCGTTGGGGTCGAAGGCGACGTCTTTGGAGAGGTCGTGGATGCGCTCGGAGATGACGTTGGCACGGGTCTGCGCGGTGAACGAGAGGAGACCGCGGACGGTGAAGAGGGCTCGACCGTTGATGGTGACGGGGACTTGAGGGACGGGCTGGACTGTGGCCGGTGGTTGCTGCTCGGGCTGCAGGGTTTGCGCGTGGAGAGGCGCGAGGCAGAGCGTGAGCAGGCAGAGCGCGAGGGGAATGAGGGAGCGGAGGCGGGTGCGTTTGCTGAACGTGGGCGAGAGCGTCATGCAGGGTTCCTGCCTTAGCGGTAGATGCGGTTTAGTGTACGCGTTTGGAGGCAAGTGTTGGACTGGCAGTCGGTACAGATGGATGGGATGTTGGCATTGACATGGCTTTTAGCCAACTGTACTGTTCAGATTATTGGAAGGTAGAGTTTATGACTGCTACAGCGACCGACAAGAAGAACACGATACTGGTTTCCGTCCTAAGCGCTCGCGCAAATTTTGGAAAGCTGCTGGACCGCGTAGATGTGGAGCGGCGGTCTCTTGTTATCGAGAAGCGTGGGACGCCGAAGGCTGTGATTCTGAGCCTTCGTGACTATGTGAAGCTTGCCGCGCCGGAGCCGGAGGTGCTGCGGGTTATCGGGGAAGCGTCTGAGAGGAATGGGACGGACAAGCTGACGTCGCGGCAGATCGATCAGATCATCAAGGCGACGCGTGCGGAGAAGAAGAAGCGCTGATGCTGCCTCTGCGGCTGGTGTTGGATACGAATGGGTTGGTTTCAGCGGCGTTGAAACCTACGAGCTTGCAGCGGACTGCTTTGCTGCTGACACTTACGAAGCCTGCTCGGCTGTATGTGTCGGCCCCTATTTTGGAAGAGTATGGCGATGTGTTGGCGCGGCCTGCGCTTGGGATTAGCAAGGGTGTGCGGCTGCAGTTGATGCAGCTTATTAAGAACCGCAGCTATGTTGTGACGCCTACACGACGGCTCGATGTTTGCAGCGACCCGGATGACAATATGTTTCTGGAGTGTGCCGACGCGGCTCGCGCGGACTATTTGATTACAGGGAATCAGAAGCATTTTCCGGCGTTCTGGAAGAGTACGAAGGTGATTTCGGCGAGAGAGTTTGTGGGGTTGGCTGCGCCGCATTTGATTCGGTAGGGTGGGCTTCCCGATGCTGCATGGGTGGGGTGGAAGAAGGCAGGTTTGTCGTTGCGGCTTCGCCTGCACTCCGGCCTTCGGCAGAGAGGTGGGGCCTGCGGCCCGGGTTTTTATGGCCCGGTTGAAACCGGGTCCTTCCGGTCGAACTATGCCTTGAACATCTGAGTATTCATTCGGTGTTTGGATCATGACCCCTTCGGGCTCTTCTCGTATTAACAACTAACCTCTTTCAAGGAGGTGTTGTGCTTCTTCTTCAGCCAATTCGAGTGGTACCCAAATTGTTCCATGAACCCAAGCGCCTTTATCTCCGATAACAACTTGGGAGGGATCTTCAATTCCGGCCGCTTGCTTAAACTTTCTTGCTGCCGCTATAGCAAAGTCTTCAGCCATTACTTCGCGACTAAGATCAACAGACTCTGTTGGGCTATTTGTCATGTTGCATTCAGGGCATCGATCATCGCATGTACAAGACCACTCATCTTCCCAGTAATAAGAGCAGCGGTCGCACGTATATTGGTTCAGATACCATTCAACGGCCATCATCTCAACCTTTCGAGATATCGTTGTGCTCTAGCTTATAAATTCCCCTATCGAGAAACTTCAAAAATCCTAAATCACGTAATACCTGAAGTTGTTGTCTTATCTTAGGGCGAATATTCCGATTGTATGGATAAATCTTAGATAGGCGATCCTCAAAGGAATAAGCGTCTGCCAAGGTAAATGTCGATATCGCGAGACCATGTAGTAAATTCAACACGATTGTGGTCCAAGTTCTCTCCGAAACCGATAAACATGCAAGCTTCTCGCTCTGTCTGAATTGTTTTCTACTTGCAGATTTAGGCATGACGATGCTTTCTCGAACGAGATCAATCCTGCCCTCCTTTGGTATTCGATCTAAGAGAATATTGCATCCCGTCCAGCCGGATCGAACTGCTGAGTCTGAAAGCGGCTTTCGCGCCTGAATTGTTAGGGGTGTAATAAAGAGATGATGCACGGCTTGGAAACTAGAAACCATCCACGCTGGGTCATAACTTAATAAAAGAAAGCTCGAAGTGCTTGAGCTTTCGATCCTGCCCATCATTGCGGAATAAGCTCCATCGTTGATCTGCCGACCAAATGATCCACGAGTGCTTTTTAGTTCGTAGGGGTGGTTACACTGCGGGCATTCGAAGTCTCGCGCCTTGGTATTTCGAGGCGTAGCTATCAGTTGGTCACTATCACAAGCAAGACAGTATCCGTTTGAGGCCACCCATGCTTCCGTGACGATGCGTGCTCGCTGCGATCCGCTCGTATAAGCCTCTGCAAGCGATATTTCACAGGTCAAATTCATAGCACCCACTCAGACAATTAGGATTTCGACATATTGGCTTGAAGCAAACCCTATGGGTAAATGCGATTGAGTGTTCTGGCGAAGGGGATAGTTTCGCGGACGTGTTCGAGGCCGCAGATCCAGGCTACGCAGCGTTCGATGCCCATGCCGAAGCCGGAGTGGGGGACGCTGCCGTACTTGCGTAGGTCGAGGTACCACTGGAAGGCGGCCAGGGGAAGGTTGTGTTGCTCGATGCGGGACTTGAGTAAGTCGTAGTCGTCTACGCGTTGCGAGCCGCCGATGATTTCGCCGTAGCCTTCGGGAGCGAGTACGTCTACGCAGAGAGCCTTGGTGGGGTCTTGCGGGTCGGGCTGCATGTAGAAGGCTTTGACGTTGGCAGGGTAACGGTGGACCATGACGGGTTTCGAGAACTGGTTGGAGATGTAGGTCTCGTCGGGGGAGCCGAAGTCGTCGCCGTAGGTGTGGGCGTTTTCGATGAGGCCGCGTGCGTGGGCGTCGAGGAGCATGGCGTGGGCTTCGTCGTAGGAGAGGCGGGGGAAGCGGTTGGTGGTGGTTCCCGTGGAAGGCCCGGGGCTAAAGCCCTTTTCGGGGGAGGGTTTATTCAGGGGGCTGAAGCCCCCTGCTCCCTCCGCTTCGCTCGCTTGTTGGGAGGCGGAGGTTGGCGTTGAGGGGTGTGTTGCTTCGGGCGAAATACAGGGGTCCTTCGCTCCGCTCAGGAAGACGGAATTTGTGGGGGTGGAAGCGGGTGAAGCAGATCCCTCCGCTCTGCTGCGGGATGATGATTCTGAAGGGACGGTTGGGGCGATGATGGCTTCTAGTTTGGAGATGTCTTTGCCGATGACCTTGAGGTCGGTGCGGTGGGTTTCGAGCACGCGTGTGACGATGTGGGTGAGGAAGCCTTCGGCGAGGGACATGAGGCCGTCGAGGTCGAGGTAGGTGACTTCGGGTTCGATCATCCAGAACTCGGTGAGGTGACGGCGGGTCTTGGACTTTTCAGCGCGGAAGGTGGGGCCGAAGCTGTAGACCTTGCCGAGGGCCATGGCGGTGGCTTCGATGTAGAGCTGGCCGGATTGCGTGAGGAAGGCTTTGTCGTCGCCGAAGTAGTCCATCTCGAAGAGTTCTGAAGTCCCCTCACATGCATTCGGCGTTAAGATCGGTGGGTCGGTGCGGAAGAAGCCGTTGGTGTCGAAGTACTCGGCTGCGGCACGCATGATGGTGGCGCGGACGCGGAGGATGGCGGACTGGCGTGGGGTGCGGAGCCAGAGGTGGCGGTGCTCCATGAGGAAGTCGACGCCGGCTTCTTTGAGCTGGATGGGGTAGGGGGTTTCGTCGGGGATGCGCTGGGTGATGGCGACGTCTTCCACGTCGAGCTCGAAGCCGGAGGGAGCGCGGGAGTCGGCACGGACTTTGCCGGTGACGACTACGGAGGATTCGAGGGTGAGGTTCTTGAGGGTGTCGAAGAGGGCTTCGGGGACGGCGGCTTTGGGGACGATGCCCTGGATGGTTCCGGTGCCGTCGCGGAAGGTGGGGAAGAGAAGCTTGCCCGAGCTGCGGAGGTTGTAGAGCCAGCCGCGGAGGGTGATGCTCTGGCCTTCGTACTGGCCGATGGTGGCGATGGTGGTGAGCGGAGCTGCTGCGTTTTCAGTCGACATTAGGATTTAAGTTTACGCGTGGGGTGGGGTTTGGAGCTCCCACTCATTTGGTTGGGGGGAGTGTCGAGGAGAGCGGTCGAGCTTCGCTCGATGCCCACCCTAACGACGATGAAGCCGTCGTGAGGATGAGGCCCCCGGAGTGTGCAAGGTTCCGAGGAGAGCGGGTCTTGTCGAGTTTTGAGTTATGAGCGTGCGAGTTGTGAGCAAAGGCAGAAGCGGTCTGATTAGGAAGCTAGAAGCTTCCACGCGGCGGCGGCTTTGGTGGGGACTTGCTTTTCGTCTTCGCCTAGCTCGTGGGCGATTTCGAGCGTGCCGATGGGTTGGGTTTTTAAGGCGGCGATTTGGGTCGTGACTTCAGGCCAGTGGATGGTGCCGGGTTCAGGTTTTTCGAGCGGCCAGAGGTGTTCGTCGCGGAGACCGTGGTTGTCGTGGAGGTGGAGCTGGGAGAGGTTGGCGCCGAAGGCTGCGAAGGCCTCGGCCATCGCGGATTTGGGATGCGCGGAGGTGGGGTCCTGGTCTTCGTTGCGGGTGTCGGGGTCGTCGAGTTGTGGGGTTGGCTCGGTGAGGTTGGCGTGGCCGGTGTCGAGGCAGAAGCCGATGTTGCTGAAGTGGCCGACGCGGACGATTTCGACGAGGTGTGCGGGAGTGGCTACTTCGTTGCTCAGGTTTTCGAGGAGCAGCTTGATGCCGAGTGGGCCGGCGAAGGCTTTGAGGTGTTCGATGGCGGTGAGGGAGGCGTCGAGGGAGCGGGTGTCCCAGCGATCTTCTTTCATGCCGAGGTGGAGGATGCAGGTGCGGAAGGGGATCTGCTCGGCGGACTCGAGGGCGCGCTTGACTTCGTCCTGCGCGTCGATGCGTGCGGCCTTTGAGGTGTCGATGAGGTTGAGCGTGGGCGCGACGTGGCGGCTCCACTCGGTGTCGGGGTAGAGCGGCATGTGGAGCGTGGGGATGACGTTGTTGGAGCGGAACCAGTTGGCGACTTCGCGGACCGCGGAGGTATTGGTGTAGTCGAAGTGATGACGCGCGGCGAAGATTTCGATGGCGGAGGTGCCGGGCTGCGCGAGGATGTCGAGAAGAGCTGGGGACAAGCGGCGCGGGAGAAAGACGTGGGACGAGATTCCTTGTTGCATCCTATTCAGGCTATCGCATGTGGTGGTGGAGAGCGATGTTGCTAGTGCGAGTTGTTGAGGCGTATCGCTAAAATGCTTAGCGAGGTGAGGATGCTATGCGGAAGTCTTTGAAGGGTCTGGTGATGGTGGGTAGTGTTGCGGTGTGTTTGGCTGCTGGGGCGCAGCAGGCTGTTGTGCCGTCGGCTACGAGTGTGGCAGCTCCTAATGTTGATGCGAAGGTGGTGGCGCGGTTGGAAGACAAGTTGAACGACTTTGGTGGGTTGAAGAGATATGCTGCGGCGGATGCAGCGTTGGCTCCGAAGGTGGATGGCCGCATTGTGTTTTATGGAGATTCGATTACGGATGCGTGGGAGTCGAATGGTGGGAGTTTCTTTCCCGGTAAGCCGTATGTGAATCGCGGCATCAGCGGGCAGACTACGCCGCAGATGCTGATTCGCTTTCGGCAGGATGTGATCGACCTGCATCCGGTGGCAGTGGTGATCCTTGCGGGGACCAATGACATTGCCGGGAACACGGGGCCGTCTACGCTGGAGATGATTGAGGACAACTTCGTTTCGATGACTGAGATTGCGAAGGCGAATGGGATTCGCGTGGTGTTGGCGTCGGTGTTGCCGGCGGCGGATTATCCGTGGAAGAGGGGGCTTGAGCCTGCGCCGAAGATTGTGGCGTTGAACAAGTGGATCGCGGAGTATGCGGCGAAGGAGAAGGTGACGTATCTGGATTACTACTCGGCGATGGTGGGTGATGATGGCGGGATGAAGCCGGGGATCAGCAAGGATGGTGTGCATCCGAATGCTCCGGGGTATGCGATTATGCAGCCGCTTGCGGAAGCGGCGATTAAGAAGGCGTTGCGGAAGTAGAGGCGAGCTTATTGTGCCGATGGTGTAGGAGTGCGGCGGGATAAGAAGGCCTACCCCAGGGGCTGAAGCCCCATTTCTAGCAGGCATATGAGACCCAAGGCTGAAGCCTTGGGGTACCTGGGTCGAGGGAGCCTATGCGGTATCGATAACCCAAGCGGTGTCTTGCAGTATCGACCTAATAGATCGAGGTTCGTTCCGGGAGAGTGTCGTGGCCGAAAGCCCGAAGCTGTATCGCTTGTACGAGCGGTGTGGCAGGTCCTTCGACTGCGCGTCTTGCATAAAGCTGCAAGACGCTTCGCTCAGGATGACAGTTGTTAGGTGGTTCGGTAGACAACAGTTTAGGGGTGATTCTTCGAGTACAAGAGCTGCAAGTTGCTTCGCTCAGGATGACATTTTTATTGTTGTCCCAAAGGCCTATATCGCTTAGTAGCCAGAGGCTTTGCCGAAGTGGTGGCGGTTGTCGTGACCGCCCATGAGGAGGCCGGTTTTTGGGTCGATGGCGATGAGTTCGCTGTCTCCCCAGACGCCGGCGGAGTGCTCGTCGGCTTCGTTGTCGCGCTTGACGTTGTAGCCGGTGGCGCGGAGTGCGGCGACGATGTCGAGAGGGAAACGCTTTTCTACCTGGAGCTCGTCGGGCAGGTATTGGTGGTGGAAGCGTGGGGCGTCGGCTGCCTGCTGAATGTTGAGGTTGTTGTCGAGCACGCTGATGAGGTCGTTGGCTACGGTGGTGATGATGGTAGAGCCGCCGGGCGAGCCGAGGACGAGACGGAGCTTGCCGGGGGCGATGGGCTTGCCGTGTTTGTTGAGCACCGGTGGAGCGCTGACGATGGTGGGTGTCATGCAACTGAGCGGGCGCTTGCCGGGAGCGATGGCGTTGGCTGGGCCCTGGATGAGGCCGAAGCCGTTGGGGACGCCCATCTTGCTGGCGAAGTCATCCATCTCGTCGTTGAGGAGGAAGCCGAGGCCGTCTACGGTGACGCCGGAGCCGAAGAGGAAGTTGAGGGTGTAGGTGGAGGAGACGGCGTTGCCGTCGGAGTCGACTACGGAGAAGTGGGTGGTCTGGGGAGACTCGTGAGGCTGGGCTTCTGGCGTGGGCGGCGCGGGCATGAAGCCTGCGGGCCGGACGAGCGTTGCCGAAGGGGAGGGCTTGATGGGGTCGATGGTTTTGCGCCACGCGGCGGCGTAGTTGGGTGAGGCCATGATGTCGAGTGGCATGGTGTTGAAGTCGGGGTCGCCGAGGTAGTCGCCGCGATCCATGTAGGCGCGGCGGAAGGCTTCGGTGATGTAGTGGACTTGTGCGGGCGAACGGTCGGCACCGATTTTAGGGAGGTCATAGCCGCTGAGGATGTTGAGGGTTTCGAGCAGGACGATGCCGCCGGAGCTGGGTGGGGGCGAGGTGAGGACGTCGTAGCCGTGGTAGTGGCCGAGGAGGGGTGTGCGCTCTTTGACTTGATACGCGGCGAGGTCGTCGGTGGTGATGAGGCCGTCGTGGGCTTTTTCGAAGGCCGCGATTTCAGCGGCGATTTTGCCGTGGTAGAAGTCGTCGGGGTTTGCGGCGATGCGTTCGAGCGTGGCGGCTAGCTCGGGCTGCTTGAAGGTTTCGCCGGTGGCGTAGAAGTTGCCGTTGCGCTGGAAGATGCGGTAGCTGGTGGGGAACTTCGTAAGGAGAGGGTTGTGGAGGCTGTGGGATTCGTCTTCGGTGAGGACGTAGCCATCGCGCGCGAGCTTGATGGCGGGCTGCATGACCTTGGCGAGGCCGAGGCGGCCGTAGTGCTTTTCGGCGTAGGCGAGACCGGCGACGGTGCCGGGGACTCCGCTGGCCTTGGCGCCGACGGTGGACATTTTGGGGATGACGTTGCCGTTGGCGTCGAGGTACATGTTGGCGTTGGCGGCGGCGGGGGCTTTCTCGCGGTAGTCGAGGAAGTGGGGCTGGCCGTTGGCCAATTTGTTGGTGCCGGGTCGGATGAGCATGAAGCCTCCGCCGCCGATGTTGCCGGCCTGCGGGAGAACGACGGCGAGAGCGAAGCCGACGGCTACGGCTGCGTCTACTGCGTTGCCGCCTTCGTGGAGGATCTCAACGCCGGCGTCGGTGGCGTTGTGGTGGATGGTGACGACCATGGCGTGCTGGGCGGTGACGGGGGTTTCCGGTAGGGATTGGGCGACGGAAGAGAGAGTTAGTGCAGTGGCTAAGAGGGCTGAGAAAACTCCACGGCGGACAACTGGTTGCATCGATTGCTCCGTACTACAGGACTGAGAACATCATAGTGGGGTGGAGGTTTGGAGGGTTTATCGTTGCGTTCCACACCTCTCGGATATATTCACAGAAATGGATTATTCGTGGGTACCTAGAGCCTGTGTTCCGGTGGGGATTGCGGTCGTGTTTGCTGTTTTTCGTAAGTACTTCCCAGCTCGAACAGATGGAAGTCTTACGCGTTACGACAGAACTGACGGAAAGCGCCTTCCTACCGGTGTCTTCAATGCAGTAACGATTGCTATGGCTCTTCTCATTGCTGGTGGCGGATATTTCGTCCTACACGGATTGAACCGTTTGTTTGCAAAAGCCGACGGCCCCGCTTTGCTTCAGGTTTTTCCTGGAGCTGCGATCTGGTTCTTCCTTCCTGGTTTTGCAGCACTCGCTATACCCTGGCCGCTCACTATTAGGTATTTGCGCGGCAGCGTTTATCACGATGAAGCTGCGTACATAGAGGCTGAAGGAAGCGCGAAGGCGGGCTTCGATTGCTATCGCGTTATGGTTGGCATGGTGTTGTTTCTTGTGGTGCCTATTGCTCTCTTTACCTTGCCGGCATTGCCGGAGCGATTGACGTTGACGAATCAAGACATTCGATGGACTCACTATGCATCTTTGCGACCTGAAGTCTTTGCTTACAGTGATGCGCAACGTGCTTTGTTTGTTGATGGGTACCGTTTGAGAGATGGAAGTTTTACGCATCATCCTGATTTGGTTCTGGATTTCAAGGATGGTCGAAGACTTAGCGCTAACGCTGTTGGCGATGGTGGCACGCAACCGAGCGTCGCAGAGATGAAGATGCTGCTGCAGAAAACAGGACTCACTCCTCAAGAAGTTCAGACACTTGAGGATGTGCGTTGATCGTTTGTTATTGATTGCATGGGCCGAATTACATCGGATTAGCTTAGTGGGGGCAAGAGGAGCTGACCTCAGGGGCTAGGTAGTGGCACGAATCTCATTTCGCTCGATTTGGGATAAGCGGTGAGATGAAAGAGAGCGTATCCCGGGGGCTGAAGCCCAGTTTGGGCGGAGTTTAATGTCCGGGCTAAAGCCCGGACCTATCTCAGAAACAAAAAAGGTAAACCGATTCGTCAGATGTTTCTATACCCAGAGCAATGGCTGGCGGATGGGGTAGTTGCGGATGATTTCGGGGTCGGTGGGGTCGGGGTTTAGGGTGCGCCAGAGGGCTATGTAGTCGGGCTTGTTGCAGGCGAGGCCGGTGAAGAGGAGGCCGGGGGAGCGGACGGGCCAACTGTCCCAGTGCTGGATGTCGTGGGGGTAGGGCCACTTGGATTTGTCGGCGAGGTAGGGGACCAGGAACTTCGCGGCGAGGCACATGCCGCGGCCGTCGGGGAGTTGGAAGTGGATGAGGTCGTCCGGTGAGTTTTGTGGAACCCGGGTCCCCAAGTGCGAGGGACCCGGGGCACCCGGTTTGGTGCTTAGCGACCAGCAGAGAGTGGTGAGGGCGTCGAAGTTGAAGATGGAGTAGCCGTAGGGTTTGGTGCGGGCCAGCTCGCGGGGGAAGCCTCCGTTGGGGGCCATTTGCATGGGGAGTTGAATGTTGATGAAGCGGTTGCGGACTTCGGTGCGGATGGCTTCGTCGCCGGAGAGACGAGCGAACTCGGAGGCCTGGAGCGCCCAGCAGATGCCGTGGTTGTTGGTGGCGTCGCGCTCCTTGATGCCGGGTTCGCTGGTGTTCATCCACGTGAGGTAGTTGCGGAACCAGGACTGGACGGCGGCGTAGTCGGTGGGCGAAAGGAAGAGCTTGAGGAAGGTGGCGGCGCGAGCTACTTCTACGAGGTGGAGCGTGTCGATGATGCCATAGGAGCGGCCGGTGGGGCCTCCGTTGCGGACGCCCTGGGAGAACTGGAGGCTGGGGTTCATGCGCGTGGCGGGCGTGACGAACCAGGCGAGGAGATGCGCGGCGGCGGCGCGGGCGTAGTCCTTTTTGTGGGTGAGGACGTAGGCGGCGGTGAGGGCAGGCATCGCCAGGCTGAGGCGGATCATGGCGCGGCGGTGATCCTGGAAGTTGTCGGGGTTGGATTTGCCGTCGATCTCTTTGTAGGGGCCTGAGGGGTTGGCGGGGTTGGGCCAGTAGTAGTCGGCTTCGGAGAAGAAGTCATGCGGGCCGCCGGGGGTGCGGGGGCTGGTGAAGCTGGTGATGGTCTGCGGCGGCTCGTGCAGCCACTGCGCGGCGAGTCGGAGGATGCGGTCGTGATCCTGTGCGGCTACGAGTTTGTAGGCCGAGGTTTCTGGCGTGCTGGCGAAGAGGGCGTGTTGGCTGGCGATGGCCGTCGCGGCGGTGAGAGCTAGGAATTTGCGGCGGTCGAGTGCGGGGAAAGCCAGAGGTTTCATCACGGACAGGATAGGGAAGCGGATGGGGCTTTGACAAACCGGTTGAATGCAGCGGCTCGGCTATTTGGGGCCGAGGAGGACTTGCAGGCCTACGTAGGCGATCCAGCTTGGCTGGTTGTTGGAGGCGGAGACGGTTTGGAAGCTGCGGCCACCCATCAGGAGCAGGTTGAGGGTTTTGGCCTTGTTGAGGGCCTGGCGGCCACCGAGGCCAAGCGTGGTTTCGCGCTGCTTGGATTCGCCGGTGGCGAACTGCCCCGTGCCCTGGCCGGGTGGGATGCGGTTGGCGTCCTGGGAGTCGTAGAGCTCGAGGTAGGCTTCGGTGGAGTCGGTGAACTCGTGGCCGACGAGGAGGCCTCGGCTCCAGCTTTGCGGGACGGCGTGGTTGCCGAAGTTGTAGCCGACTTCGCCGTCGAGGCGGATGGGGCCGATGCGGGCGTTGACCTCAAGCGGGAGAAAGAAACTGGGGCCGGGAGCGACGAGGCCGCGGGGGACGGAGCGTGTGGGATTGTCGAGGAAAAGCTGTGGATAGGTGGAGATGCTGAGGTTGACGAGCTGTTCGGGGCTGTCGGCTGCGCCGGGGGAGTCGCCTGAAGCTGCGGCTGGCTCTGTGGACTTGTGGCCGAAGGCTCCGAGGAGGCCGGTGCCGAAGCGGTTGTGGATGGTGGGGTCGCCGGGATGATGCTCGTAGAAGCGCCACTTGATGCCGAGGAGGCTTTCGCCGAGTCCGCCGATGACCTGGCCTGGTTCGGCTGGCTCCGCTGGGGTTCCGGGTTCCGCTGGGGTTGCAGGTTGCGGGCGGGTTTCTTCGATGGCGATGGGGATTTCGTATTTGAGCTGGATGCGGTCGCCGAGGCCGTAGTTGATGTCGAAGTCGGGGATTTGGTAGGCGCCGGCGGCGGGGTTGCGGTCGCCGATGAAGCCGAAGTTGATCTCCCAGTGCTTATTGCCGGGGGTTTCGGGGTCGTCGGTGCGGAAGGGTGGGCCGCCCTGGGCGTGGGAGAGGCGGGAGAGTAACACGAGGCTGGTGAGGAGCCACTTTTTGGGGGGAAGACGCATTCTGGCTATTCTAGCGGGGGGTTGATCTGGGGTTAAAAGGGTCGGACGGGCTGGCTGGAGTTGGCGGTGTGGCAGGTCCTTCGACTGCGGTGCTCGCAAAGTACGCGAGCACCTTCGCTCAGGATGACAGGTTTGGGGTGGGTTTGAGGAGAGCGGTCGGGCTTTCGCCCGATAGCCCACCCTGGCGCGATCGACAGATCGAGGTTTGTGGGAGACGGTTGGGGCGCGCCGAGGATGGGGCACTCGGAGGGTGCGGGTTTGGAGCAGGGCTGGTTTTGTTCAGTTTTGAGTTATGAGCGGGCTAGTTGTGAGATGCGAGTGTGATCTTAGTCAACTACACTCACATTTTGTATCCAGAGCGGAGTACTATGCGTCTAACGTTTTGATAGAGGTTTCTGGTGAGAGGACTGGATTATGGCGATCAAGTGGGACAAATTTACGGTGAAGTCGCAGGAAGCGATTCAGGCGGCGCAGGGGATGGCGGCGGAGAATGGCAATCCTGAAGTGTTGCCGCTGCACCTGATGGCGGTGTTGCTGGAAGACAAGGAAGGCGTTGTGCTGCCGGTGCTGGAGAAGCTCGGCGTGGCGGTGCAGCAGTTGCTGGCGAGCACGAATGCGGCGGTGGAGAAGCTGCCGAAGGTGCAGGGCGGGAGCGCGCAACCGGGGCTGGGCAATGCGCTGACGAAGGTGTTGGACCAGGCGTTCAAGGAAGCGGACAACTTCAAGGATGACTATGTTTCGACCGAGCATCTGCTGCTGGCGTTGAGTGCGAGCAAGGGGGAGCCGGTGCAGCTTGCGCTGGCGGCGCAGGGTGTGGACCATGCGGCGATCTTGAAGGCGTTGCAGGCGGTGCGTGGGTCGCAGCGGGTGACGGACCAGAACCCTGAGGGCAAGTTTCAGGCGTTGGCCAAGTATGCCAAGGATCTGACGGAGATGGCGCGGCGGGGCAAGCTTGATCCGGTGATTGGGCGCGATGAGGAGATTCGTCGCGTGATCCAGGTGTTGAGCCGCAGGACGAAGAACAATCCGGTGTTGATTGGCGAGCCGGGCG
>Ga0302314_10004712_pt1 | contig 25043 bp, 27 predicted proteins | sample III_Palsa_N2_3_FD_200533 | JGI IMG/M metagenome (GOLD analysis project Ga0302314, IMG submission 200533) | Peat permafrost microbial communities from Stordalen Mire near Abisko, Sweden - III_Palsa_N2_3 | ecosystem: Environmental > Terrestrial > Soil > Palsa > Peat permafrost | place: Sweden... | reverse complement strand
GGCCCGGCAACTGGTCCGGCCACCGGGCCGGCGACTGGCCCGGCCACCGGCCCGGCAACCGGTCCGAGCACTGGCCCGGCGACTGGTCCGAGCACTGGCCCGGCGACTGGTCCGAGCACTGGCCCGACAACTGGCCCGGCAACTGGTCCGAGCACTGGCCCGGCTACCGGCCCGGCGACGGGTCCGGCGACCGGCCCGGCAACTGGTCCGGCCACCGGGCCAGCGACTGGCCCGGCCACCGGCCCGGCAACCGGTCCGAGCACTGGGCCGGCCACTGGCCCGGCAACTGGCCCAAGCACTGGCCCTGCCACCGGCCCGGCAACTGGTCCGGCAACTGGCCCGGCAACTGGTCCGGCGACCGGCCCCAGCACTGGTCCGGCGACGGGTCCGGCAACTGGCCCAAGCACTGGCCCTGCCACCGGCCCGGCAACTGGTCCGGCAACTGGCCCAAGCACCGGTCCGAGCACTGGCCCGGCAACTGGTCCGGCGACTGGCCCAAGCACTGGCCCGGCAACCGGCCCCAGCACCGGTCCGGCGACGGGTCCGGCGACCGGCCAGAGCACCGGCCCTGCAACCGGCCCGGCAACTGGTCCGAGCACTGGCCCGGCCACCGGCCCGGCGACTGGCCCAAGCACCAGCACGGCCACCGGCCCGAGCACCAGCTCGGCAACCGGTCCGGCCACCGGCCCGAGCACCAGCCCGGAGGCGAGCACCGGCACGAACGTTGTCGAGACGAACCCGCAGTTGCTCTGCCACAGCGGGCTGAACCAAGCAGGGACGCAAGCCTCTGCATGTGGGCCAGGCCGGTCGGCCGGCGGCTGAACCTGCGGCAGCACTGCTCAGGAACGTCTGAGCAGTGCTGCGAGCCTCGGCCAGGACGGATGTCCCTGATTATCGCCACACCCGCCGCCGCGATCGTCGGAGTGCGCACCGCCCCTCCCGCACGGGGAGGGGAAGACGCAGGCGGCGTCTTACAGTTTCGAGCCACCGTCGACGTGGATGGTGTCGCCGGTGATCCAGCGGGCGGCGTCGGAGGCGAGGAAGGTGGCGACGCCGCCGATGTCGTCGGGCTGGCCGACGCGCTTCAGCGCCTGGATGCCGAGCGCGAAGCTGCGGCCCTCGTCGGTGCGGGCGAAGTTCGACATGTCGGTCTCGATGATGCCCGGCGCGATCGCGTTCACGCGGATGCCGCGTGGGCCGAGGGCCGCGGCGAAGTGCTTGACCAGCGTGTCGATCGCGCCCTTCGTCGCAGCGTACAGCGAGAGATTTCCCACGCTGGCGTGCGCTGCGAGCGAGGAGACGAAGATCACGCTGGCGCCCTCGGGCAGCAGCGGCAGCAGTTGCTGCACCAGGAAGAACGGCGCGCGCACGTTCACGCCGAACAGAGTGTCGAAGTCCTCGACTGTGTATTCCTCGATCGTCACGGCCTTGGCAACGCCCGCGTTGGCGAGCACGATGTCCAGCCGGCCGCCGACGAGGTCGCGCACTTTCGCGGCCAGCCGATGCGCACCGTCCGGTGCGGCGAGGTCGGCGCCCACTGCGTCGGCGCGGCCGCCGGCGGCGCGGATCTTGGCGACGACATCATCGGCTTCCGCGCTGGCACGGCCGTAATGGACGATGACACGCGCGCCGGCGGCGGCGAGTGCCAGGGCGCTGGCGCGGCCGATGCCGCGCGAGCCGCCGGTGACGAGCGCCGTCTTGTCGGAAAGGGTCGTCATGGTCGTGGTATCCTCGGGTCGGAGAGAACGGGTGTGGGCGTTCGGAGCACCTGGTTCAGCCTGACGACTTGCCGCCATCGACGGTGAGGATGTGCCCGGTCATGAACGCGGCCTTGTCGGATGCGGCGAAAATGATCGCGTTGGCGATTTCGTCGGGCTCGCCGATGCGCTGCAACGGCACGGTCGCGATCAGCCCCGCCTTGTTGTCTTCGGTGCCGGTGAAGCGATTCAGCATGCCGGTCTCGACCGGGCCGGGTGCCACGGCGTTGACGCGCACGCCGGTGGTGGCGACCTCCAGCGCCGCCGACCGGGTGATGCCTTCGACAGCGTGCTTGCTGCCGGCATAGACCGACGCGCCGGCGGCGCCAGCATGGCCGTAGGTGGAGGACAGGTTGACGATGCTGCCGCGACCCTGCGGCAGCATCACGCGCAGTTCGTGCTTCATGCTGAGCAGCGTGCCGAGCACGTTGGTGTCGAAGGTTGCAGCGTAGCTCTCGGCAGTTTGTTCGGTGACCGGGCCGGGGCGGCCCTCGGTCGCGGCGTTGTTGACGGCGGCGTCCAGCCGGCCGAAGCGCGCGACGGTGGCATCGACGAGGCTGCGCACCTCGTCCTCGTGGCGCACGTCGGCGCGGATGAACGCGGCTTCGGCGCCGAGCGCGCGCAGGTCGGCGGCGAGCGCGTGGCCCGCGTCCTCGTGGCGGCCGGAGACGACGACGCGGTAGCCTTCGCGGGCGAACGCCAGGGCGGTGGCGCGGCCGATGCCGGTGAGCGCGCCGGTGATCAGGGCAACAGGGGCGGACATGTTCGTCTTCCTTCGAAGGCGGCCGACGGGTGCGTCGGGCATCGCCGTTGCGGGGTAGTTGGGCCGCCGCGGCGCTTCGGAGAAAGACTTTGTATGTTGGGGGGCATACTTCGCAGGCATAGTCCCGGCGACCGATGCCAGCCGCCCCAGCCCTCAGGCCGGCACCGGCGCCTGGGCCGGCCAGGGATCGGCCCAGGCGGGAATACGGGCCAGCCCGTCGAGCCAGCGGACGATGCTGGGGAATGCGTCCAGCGGCATCTCCGCTTCCCGCCAGTACGCCGCCATCGATGCCAACTGGAAGTCGGCGATGGTCAGCCGGCCGCAGGCCACGTAGGTCTTGCCGGCCAGATGGCCCTCCAGCACGGCCGCGAATTTCTGCAGGCTGGCGACGTGGGACTGCAACAGGTCGGTGTCCGGATTGCCCATGCCGAATGTCGACTTGACGACATGCTCGAAATAGAACGCCGCGACCTCGCCGGACCAGTGGCAGTCGTTCCAGGACAGCCAGCGCAACACCTCGACCTGCTCGGCCGGATTGTGCGCCGGCCACATGTCCGAGCCCGCTTTGATGCAAAGGTAGGCCATGATCGCCGAGGATTCCCACAGCACGAAGTCGCCGTCCACCAGGGTCGGCGCCTTCATGTTCGGGTTGAGTGCCGCGTAGTCCGGCTGGCGCAGGCCGCCGGCCATGAGATCGACCTCGATGAACTCGGCGGGCAGGCCGAGATGCCTGACCAGCGCCAGGACGCGCCGCGGCGCCTGCGCCTTGAACCAGTAGATTTTCATGTCCGCCCTCCGGGTGCGATGGAAATGGAGATACCGGCGGACGAAATATGTTCAAGAACATATACTCGGGCCTGCTACGCCGAGGCGGAGGAGGACTGGAGCCCATGCCCTACAGCGCCGACCACAAGGCCCGCACCCGCGACCGCATCGTCGAATCCGCGCGCCGCCTGTTCAACCGGTTCGGGTTCGAGCAGGTCTCGATCGACCAGGTGATGGCGCATGCCGGCCTGACGCGCGGCGGCTTCTACAACCATTTCGGCAGCAAGGACCAGCTCTACGCCGCCGCCATCACCAGCTACATGGCCTGCAACCCGTTCGTGGCGAAGGCGGCGGAGGCAACCATGCGGATCGACGACCCGCAGCGTCTGGCGCGCATGCTGGTGGACCTCTACCTCAGCGACGAGGTGTTCGACGATGTGGAGGTGCATTGCCCGCTGTATGCGCTGCCGTCCGATGTCGCCCGCGCCGGGCTGTCGCCGCAGGCGGCCTACACCGACCTGATCCGCGGCATGGCGCATGTCTACCGCTCGGCGCTGCCGGACGCGGGCGATGCCGACCGCCGGGCACAGACCATCGTCTCGCTGTGCGTCGGCGGCATGGTGCTGGCGCGCACGACCAACGACCCGGAGTTGCGCAAATCCCTGCGCGACGCGGCCCGGCATCAGGCGCTGGCGTTGCTGGAGGGATGAGGATGCTCGACGCGTTTTTCCGTGGGGTGAGGTTTCGGCGCGCGGCGCGGGAGTACGCGCGGAGGTTGCCTGCCCAGCTGCGAAAAGACTATGGCGCCGGCGAACTCTATACGCCGCAGCAGATCAGGATGTCGGCTGCGCGGGCAAAATTGCCGGAAGCGTATGTCGCGTTCGGATTTGCCGCGTTCATGAGCGAGGATGAGTTTGCGAAGATCAACATTGTGGAGCCGATATATGATTTCCACGATCTTCGGCGTGTCTCGCGGCGTTATGCGCCTGAACGCCCCGTTTCCGCGGGGCTCGAGCCGGCCGCCGGCCCAGCGATTCAGGGTGAAAGCTCCGGGTGGGGCTCGTGAAGCGTACCGGGCAGATATTGCCGAACCTGCCACGGCGCGGCGGTGAAGCTGTGGACCGAACGGATGGCGACCGCGCGTCGCGACGCATGCTGGTTGCGGGCAACCGGCCGGCGTAGGCTGCGCGAAAAGCCTCGCCGGTTCGTGCCCGTTCCGGAGTTTTCGCGATGCGCTTTGCCGTCCTTGCCGCCCTGGTGGCGGTGCCCCTGTTGGCCGTGCCGGCGGCATATGCGGCGGACGACGACCCAACCGTTGCCACCTACCACGCCGACGCGGCCCGCAGCGGGCACTATGTCGTGCCCGGCCTGACCTGGGCGAATGCCGCCGGCCTGCGGCGCGACGCGGCGTTCGACGGGCACGTGCCGGGCCATATCTACGCGCAGCCGCTCTACTGGCATCCGCCGGGGGCGGCGCGCGGGCTGGTGATCGTGGCGACGGAGGACAACGTGGTGGCGGCGCTCGACGCCACCACCGGCAGCACGGTCTGGCAGCGCAGCCTCGGCCCGGCGACCCCGTATGCCGCGATCGATTGCGGCAACATCGACCCGCTCGGCATCACCGGCACGCCGGTGATCGACGCGCCCCGCGGCGCGCTCTACCTCGACGCCATGGTCGATGGCGACACAGGGCCGCGCCACCTGATCTACGGCCTTTCGCTCGCCGACGGCGCGGTGCTGCCGGGTTGGCCCGTGGACGTGGCCGTGACGCTCCGCGCCATCGGCATGGCGTTCGATCCGCGGACGCAGAACCAGCGCGGCGCGCTCGCCCTGGCCGGCGGGCGGCTGTTCGTCCCGTTTGGCGGCTACTACGGCCTGTGCGGCGGATTTCGCGGCTGGGTGGTCGGGCTGAGTCTGGACAAGCCGGCGGCATTCGGGGCCTGGCATCCTTCGGCCCCCGGCGGCGGCATCTGGGCGCCGGGCGGGATCGCCTCTGACGGTCGCGACCTGTTTGTTGTCACCAACGCGACCACCGGCAAGGGCGACTGGAGCGGCGGCAACGCGGTGATCCGCCTGCCGCCGGATCTGCACTGGCAGGCCGCGCCGCAGGATTTCTTCGCGCCGGCGGAGTGGCACGCGTGGGGCCTGCTCGGCCGCGTCAATCCGCTGCCGCTGGACCTGCCGGACGGCGGCCCCGGTGCGGCGCTGCTGGTCGAACTGACCGATGACGGCCGGGCCTACCTGATCGACCGCCGCGACCTTGGCGGCATCGGCCATCCGCTCGCCGTGCAGCAGGTGGCCGCCGACCGGATCGCCACGTCCCCCGCCGCCTATCGCGACGGGCACGACATGCTGGTGGCCTTCCAGGCGGCAGCCCTGTCGCCCGCGATCTGCCCCGCCGAGGCGACGGCGACCGGGCTGCGCGGCGCCTCATCCGCCCCCGGAGTGGTGGCGCTGCGCATCTCGGGGACGCCGCAACCAGCGATGCGGATCGCGTGGTGCGCCGAACTGTCCGGCGAGGGCGGCGCGATCGTCACCACCAGCGACGCTGCGGCCGACCCGATCGTCTGGAGCGTCGGCGCCGAGGGCGACAACCGGCTGCACGGCTTGCGCGGCGACACCGGGCAGGCGGTGTTCGTCAGCGACACGCTGCCCGGCCTGCGGCATTTCACGACCATCCTGGCCGCCGCCGGCCGCCTGTATGTCGCGGGCGACGGGCAGGTTTTTGCCTTCGGCTTCGCGCGCTGAGCGGGTGCTTGAGCGGCAGCGCTATCGGCTATTGGATTTTCCTGCCCCCGCGGCGCCGCAGGGCCAGCATGCCAGCGAGCCCCGAGCCGAGCAGGGCCAGCGATGACCCTTCCGGCACGGCGGTGAAGCCGTTGTAGCCGATCGACTCCATCATCGCGAACTCGGGTGTGTCGGTCGTGTAGCTGGGCACGATGCCCAAGCTGGCGTCCGCCGATTGGACATAGCCGTTGGGCGCGAAATCCCCGAGGTCGCCATCGGGATCGCCGTTGAAGGCGACAATGGAGGTGATTCCCCCGTCCACCGACAAATAGGCGCTGGTACCGTTGCAACTGGAGAAGCTGGGCACGCCCGGCGACGAGTAGCGATAGAGATCGAGCACGCCCACATCGGGATAGGCGGTTTTGCTGCCGCCACACGGGATTCCGTTCAGGGCCGACCCCTGGCCGCCGCCACCGAGTATTTCGTTGATTTCATGCTCCATGCTGCCGATCGTACTGTATTCACCGGGTTTCGCGGTGGTGGTGTCATTCAGCGACAGGCTTGTGTTGAGCGTAACGACACCGTCGTAGGTTTGGCCGCAGGCCGCCACGAAGGCGCCGGTCGCGGCGAAGCAGCCGGACACGGCGGACCCCAGCACCACCTGCGCGTCGGCGGTCGTGACCGTCACCGACCCGCCGGGGCCGGGTTCGTTGCCCGAGGCCAAGTTGGCGATCGCGGTGGCCAGCACCGCATTCGTGGGTTCCGCCGCCGAAACCCCTGCCAGCAGGCCCGTGTATGTGCCGTAGGAATAGTTGTAGTCGGCGGTCTCGCTCTCCGCCAGGAAACTGCCGGCTCCGGCGGTGAAGACGAGGTTGACGGTGCCCGCGTTGGCGTAGAGCGAGTCGATGGTCCCGATGGCGGAATCGATGGCGGATTCGATCGAAGCTGCATTGGGGTCTGTGGTGATCGCGCTGGTGAACGTCGGCACGATGAGCAGCGCCGCCGCAGGCTGCGTCGCCGCCACCACGGCCATCAGGGCGCCGGACAAGGTGACCAAACCGCGTAACTTCCCGGACAGACGCAAGACGTTACTTCCTCGTGTTGATCGTCATGGAGCAGCCGAAACCATCGGACCCGGGTGATGCGGGCCCCGAGCAGCTTTGGTCAGTCCCAAAGCTCGGCACGGCCAGATTTGCGCGACGCGAACCTCCTGACAAACTTGTGATGGCGGAAGTACAGAACTGTCAACCGGCATTCCCGGAAAGCGTGGGGAGAGCACCTGTGTGCCCAGCGACGAGACCGCCTACCCCCGCGCCAGCCGCCGCGGGTGCAGCCGGCGCAGCAGCAGGGCGGCGAGCACCGTGGCCAGCAGCAGGGCACCGCCGATCAGCGGGCGGTGGACGATCCAGGCGAGCGCGATCGTCAGCAGCGTCAGCGGGATCGCGAGCGTCAGCGCCACCAGAAAAGCGCCGGCGCCGACAAGCGATTCGAGGAACGGTACGACCGCGAACAGCATCGTCAGCGGGCGCGTGAGGCATACCAGCCCGATCAGCATCAGCACGAAGCCGACGCTGCGCAGGATCCATGTCAGCTGGCTCTCGGCCTGCTTTTCTTCGTTGAACAGCGCGGCGGCGGTGGCGACGCCGGATTTGGCGACGGCGATCGGGTAGCCGTTGGCGTCGCGATACGCGGCCAGCCGGTCGCCGGATTGCGCGGCGGCGATGGAGACGGTCTGCGCGGCGACGGCCCGGAACGTCACGCGCAGGTCGCCGACGCTCGGCGCGTCGGGGTTGGGGCCGCGATAGAACCCGTCCGCCGCCGCCGCGTAGCCCTGCGGCGGCGGCGACTGCGCGGCGAGCGGGGCGAACGCCGCCAGCTTGTTGAGCAGCGAGGGATCGACCTGATAGGCGCCGAGTTTGACCCCGCCGCCATCGAAGGTGGCCGAGTGCAGCGGCATCGGCGGATTGCGGTGATTGTCCGGCAACTTGAAGTTCGCCGAGGCGATCGGCTGCGCCGACCAGACATGCTTGTAGGTGTACGTCGTCTCCGTGGTCTTGCTGCCGCCGAGCGACTGCTGGGACTGTGAGCTGCTGTCCTCCTGCCACTGATACATCTCGACATTGCGCATCAGCCGCAGCAAGCCGTCGGCGGTGACGCCGAATTCCGGGTCGCGCGCCGGGGTCGCCGGCTGCATCAGGCCGGTGGTGTGCACGAGCTTGCCTTCGGCCTGCGGGTCGATGGCGGCGGCGTTGACCTCGACGATCATCGCGGCGCCACGGTCCAGCGCGCGGATCGCCTGCACCGCGCGACCCTCGTTCCAGTACAGCAGGCCGACGCTGACCGGCACGAGAAGCAGGCCGATCAGCACCGCGACGAAGCTGCCGGCGAGGCGCGAGCCCCAGCCTTCGGTGGTGACCTGGGTGAACTGGTCTGACATGGCGTTTCCCGTGGCGTTGTTCGTTGCGCTGCTCGCAGCATGGCATGCCGCGGGCGCGGTTTCGATGCGGTGAACGGACAAACGGTTTCACCACGCGAGGTGGCGGGCGCGGTGCCTCACGTCTCGGTGCTGGCAGGTCCGGTGGACGGGGCGAGGAATTTTTCCATCACCACCGAGGTCGGCGCCGCGTAGCCGGCGTGCGTGCGCAACGCGGTTTCGCGAAAGCCGCATGCTGCGAACAGGCGGCGGTTGTCGCGCAGCGTGAGGCGCGCGCTGAGGTGCAGGCGCACGAGGTTGCGGCGCCGTGCCTCCGCTTCGACGGCGGCGACCAGGGCGCGGGCGATGCCGTTGCCGCGCCACCCGGGGTGCACGGCGAGACGCCCGAAATACAGGCCGCCCTCCTTCTCCGCCCACAGCACCACGCCGACGAGTTTGCCTGCCGCGACGACGCAGGCGCCGCCGCCGGTGGCGATGGCGTGGGCGACCGAGGCCGCGTCCTCCCGCAAGGCCGAGGAGGGCGGGTCGGTCTGGAGGGATTGGGCGGAGAAGGCGGCGCGGATGAGATCCGCCGCGGCGGCGGCGTCTTCCGCGACAAGGGGGCGAGGCGCTTGCATGCTCGGTCGGTCCGATATCCACGGCACGCGGTGAGCCCGCAAATCGGGCGGCGGTCAAGGGGTGGCGAGGCGGATTGCCGCTTTCCGTGGGCTCCGCGCCGCCGGCCATGGGATGGCCGGCGGCGCGGCCGGGTCAGATCAGGAAGCGGATCGACGACGGACGATGCGTGTGCCCCGCGTCGACTTTCACCGAGATGCGGGCGCGGTCCTTCCATGCGCGCCCGGCCAGTTCCGCAATATTCGGTTCGCGGCTGTCGAAGCGGCGCAGCGTGCCGTCCATGGTTTCCAGCGTGAAGCTCTCGAAGTCGCCGAAGCGGTCGTAGCTGAGGCTTTCCACCTTGCCGACGAAATGATGCGCCTCGCAATGCAGGGCGATCTTGACCTCGATCGGCTCGGAGGCGATGCCGTTGGCGATCACGACGAGATGCCAGTCCCCGAGCGGCAGGGTGGCGGGGATGTCGATGCGGCAGGATTGCAGATCGTCCGGCACCTCGCGGCCGGTCGCGACGCCCATCGTGGAGAAGTCGTGGCTGCGCACATAGACGACCTCGCCCGAGGCCGGCCGGGTGAGCCGCACGATCGGATAGTTCGTGGCCATGCCGCCATCGTCGCCGTAGGACACCGCCTGGGATAGGCCGTTGATCTGGGTGCCGAACAGCCGGTAGCTGTGGCCCGGAACCATGCAGTCCGGCACCGCGATGTGCGCCGGGCGCCAGGAATGGTGCGGCGTGCCGCCGGCGGGGTCGGGCGTGTACAGGAACAGGCTGTTGCTGTGCGCCCCACACAGCAACTGCCCGGTGGGCAGCAGCAGGAAGAAGGATTGCCAGGTCCAGTTGCCGGCCGGCAGCGTCGGCTGCACTCCAAGCGGCGGCAGAGTGGTCGCCGAACTGTGCGGGTCGTATTCGAGGACGATCGGGTTGAACGAGAAGTAGTCGCCGGCATCCGGCTCCGTCGTGCCGGCGAGGCATACGACCTTGCCGCTGGGCAACAGGCAGGCCGGGGCGTCGAGTGCCGTGAGCGTGGGCCAGTTGGGGCTGCTGCTGGTGTCCGGGGGAAACACCGGGCCCACGGTCCACGATCCGGGATCGGTGGCATGCGGGCCGGGGGTGAAGATCGCCGTCTTGCCGGTGCCACCGAAGACGATGGCCTTGCCGTCCGGCAGCAGGATGACCGGGCCGGTTTCGTACACCCCGACGCCGGACAGCGTGTCGATCGCCAGTTTCACCGGCGACGGCGCGCAATCCACCCACTCGTCGAGTGCCGGGACATAGCGCTGCGCCTTCGGCGTGTCGCGCACGTCCGGCACCAGCACGCTGCCGTCGCGCAGCAGCGTGAAGGTTTCTTCCTCGTAGGGGTCCTTCTTGTCGGTCTTGGGCAGTGCGCCGAACTTCAGTCCCGCCTCGACCCAGCTATCGGTGCGCGGGTCCCAGATCGCCGTGCGCTTGGACCAGGAGGCGGGCGGCCCGCCCGGGCTGGCGCCGCCGAGCAGGACCCGCCCATCCGGCAGCACGGAGCCATTGCAGTCGCCGCGAACGAAGTCGAAAGCCGAGGGCTTGGTGATCGGGCTCCATTGGTTGGTCAGCGGATCGAAGATCTCACCGAGCGGCGTGTCGGAGCCGGCGCTGGAATCCTCGCCGCCGATCGCGAATGCGCGGCCGTCGGCGAGCACCCCGGAGGCGAAGTATTCGCGCGTGTTGAGCATGTCCAGTTCGGCGGACCATGTGCCGGTCTCGTAGCGCCCGCTGCTGTCGGGGGTGAGCCGGAGCCACTCCTTGCCGTAGGCGTTGTGGATCAGCACCGAGGCGTCGGTCAGTAGCAGCATCAGGTCGGAGCTGAAGGGCCCCGAGGCGACCGCGGGGAGCGGGGAGATCGTCTTCCAGGTGCCGGGCATCGTTGTCTCCTTGCGTGTGATCGGTGAACCGTCATTCACGTGGGAACGGGTCTGCGGCGGCGGATTTGCGAAAGCGCGGGCGTCCGTCCTGCCGTCGCGGGGCCGGCGTGGTGGCGGATCGGCGGCACGACATTCGTGCGCCGGGCCGGCTAGACCGCGGCGCTTATGGGCGCGGGACGACCGGGCCCGGTGTGAGCTGGATCACACCCGGCCGCCGGTTTGCTCGGTCTGACAAAATATGTTTGGCGATGGCGCGCGAAGACTGTGGTCGTTGCTACGACTATACAGCGCGGGGGCCGCTCAGTCGCCGCCCCAGTCGCCACCCCAGCCGCCCCAGCCCTGGCCCCAGCCGGGGCCGGGCTCGGCGCCCCAGCCGATGCCGTAGTGGCGCGGCTGCCAGTGGCCGCCGAGGCCATTGTTGTTGTTGCCCTGGTTGCCGCCGTTGCTGGCGCCGGCGGTGATGTAGCTTTGCGCCTGGGCCCAGTCGAGCTGGCCCATCACCCGGCCGGCGAAGCGGCCATCCAGGTCGCCCTCCCAGTTGTGGATGCCGCCGTAGCGGCGTGAGAGCCCGGCCTGCGCCGCCGCCGAACTGAAGGTGGGGAAGTACAGCGTCACCGGCTGGCTCGGCGCGATGCCGGGCTCGATCGTGGTGCCGCCGGCGGGCGTGGTGTGGGACAGGTTCAGCCGGTCGCTGTTCGTGAAATTCTCCAGCACCGTCGCCGCCGCGGCGCTGAAGGTGCTGTGGCCGGATGTGTATTCGGAAAACGGCGGGGTGATCACGGTGGCTTCCTGGTACGGCAGCCAGGCGCTGCCGTCGATCCACTGGCTGCCGCGGCCGATGCCGGCCCAGGCGAAGATCTGCTTGCCGGTATAGAGGTAATGCACGGCGGTGATCGGCCGCTCGGAGTTGTAGACGCGCTTGACCGCCCAGCAATAGATGCCGGCATCCATCAGCGCGTTGTTCAGCGCGAAGAACATCTTTGTGTCGGTGTCGATGCCATGCTGGTCGCGGCGGGAGACGAACTCGCCAATACGGGTCCAGTGGCCGGGCGGAAGCTGCGTGCCGGGACTGTCGGCCCAGTAGTCGGCGATGGTCTTCGTCGTGTTGTTCAGCGTCGCCGAGTAGAACAGGATCAGGTCGGCGTCGGCGGCGTATTGCCAGCCCGGCGTGCGCGACGGCCCGCCGCCCTGGAAGGTCGGTAGCGCGGTGAACGGCGTCACCGTGCCCCAGAACGGCGTGGAGTATTTCTGCGTCGCATAGACGCCGGCGGCGTTCGGCACCGACAGGGGCTGCCACTCGTTCGGATTGACGATGCTAGTCGGCGTGTTGGGCGTGCTGTAGCCCGAGTAGTCGCTGTACGGCGCGCCGCCGCTGAGCGCGCCGGATTGGTTGGAGCCGTCGGTGGCGCGATAGGCGATCACTGCCGCGGCGGCGAGGTTGCCGATACCGGCGGGCGTGGTCGGGTCGGTGGAGCTGTCGGTCGGGTCGAGCCCCAGCGCCGCCATCTGCGCCAGCGCCAGCGCTGTCTGCGTCGGAAACAGGTTCACCTCGGTCCGGTAGGCGGCGTAGCTCAGCGCGATCGCCTTGTCGGTCGGGTTCAGCAGCGAAGCGGGCGCGCGGCCGACGCCGTTGTTTGGCTGGGTCGGCAGCGCCACCGGGTCGAACGCCGTCCAGGCGTCGTACATCGCGGTCGCGACGATCGCCAGCGCGCGGGCGGCGGCGGTGGGCGGCGGCTTGGTGGCCATGATGGCCTGCACCGTCACCTCGTTCCATTGCACCGGAATGCTGTCGCCGGGCAGCGACTGCGCGGCGGCGCCGGCGAGCGGCACCGCGGCCGCGGCGAATGCCAGCAGGGCGGCGGTCGGGGCGATGGTCTTCATGCCGGGATTCCCAGAAACATGCATATGCGCAGCGGATGACGGCAGCGTAATCCGCGCTGGTGCGCCGGGTAAACATGTGCGAAACGGTCTCGAAATCCGGACATGCACGCCAACCCGAGGCAAAGCCACGGCGGCCGCGACGGCGTACTGGGGAACGATGCGGAGTCGTCTTATTGGGTACGCCGCGTCCAGAATTACGGGATCGGCGCGGCCGCCGTGACACGGCGACGGCACAAGAATTCGCCGACGGACGCCGCAAGGATAAGGTCACACGAAAACGTGATCTCCAGCCTGGCCGGGGCGGGCCGCGTGGCGGTCGTGGCAGCGCGACGCAAATGAGTGCCAAGGTATGTAAGGAGCGCGTGACGGGCGCCGGCAAATCGGTTACGTAGCCGAGATGGCATTGCCGCACCCCATTACCCTGACGTTCGACAACGGCCCCGAGCCCGGCGTGACCGAGCATGTGCTGGACGTGCTCGCGGCGCGCGGGATTTCGGCGACGTTTTTCGTCATCGGCCGCAAGCTCACCTCCCGCAGCGGGCAGGCGCTGGTGACGCGTGCGCGCGCGGAAGGGCACGTGATCGGCAACCACTCGTTCTTCCATCTGACCCCGCTCGGCGAGGCGTCGCCGGAAGCCGCGGCGCACGAGATCGGTGCGACCCAGGAGTTGCTGGGCGACCTGTCGCCGGAACGGTTGTTCCGCCCGGTCGGCGACCGCGGGCGGCTCGGGCCGCACCTGTTGAGCCCGGCGGCGCGCGACCTGCTGATGGCCGGCCGCTACACCTGTGCGCTCTGGAACGCGTTGCCGCGCGACTGGGACGACCCGGAGGCGTGGCCCGGGATCGCCCTCGGGCAGATCGCCGCGCACCGGCGCAGCTTCACGCCGACGGTGATGGCGCTGCACGACCTGCCGGCCGCGACGCTGCCGCACCTGCCGGCGTTCCTCGACCGGCTGGCCGAGACGGACGTGGTGTTCACCCAGCATTTTCCCGACGAGGTGGTGATCATCCGCGAGGGCCGGCCCTCGCCGCAGTGCGAGCGCTACGTCTCCGCCAGCGTGGAGAGCCTCGCCGTCGGCTGAGCCGGACCGGGCGGCCGCGCCCCCGCTGAGACGGCACATTCCCACGATCGCCGCGCTGCCCGTAGAGTGCGGGCGTGGCGCGGTGCCGGGGGGCCTGATGGCGTTGCGAAGGGCGGCGATTGTCCTGGGGGTGCTGCTGCCGGTGCTGGCCGCGGCACCGGCCGAGGCGCACGACCTCGCGGCGGCGGAGCTTGCGAGGTTGAACGCGCTGGTGGCGCAGGCGCTGGACAGCGGCTGGACCGGGATGCTGCTGCTGATGGCGAGCGGGGTCGTGCTCGGGGCGCTGCATGGGCTGGAGCCGGGGCACGCGAAGACGATGATGTCGGCCTTCATCATCGCCATCCGCGGCACGGTGGGGCAGGCGGCGCTGCTGGGCGCGGCCGCGACCGTCTCGCACACCGCGGTGGTGTGGCTGCTGGTGATCCCGGTGCTTGCCTGGGGCGGCGCGGCCGATGTGTCCCGCAATGAACCGTATTTCCAGATCGCCTCGGCCGCCGCCGTGCTGGTGGTGGCGGGCTGGACGTTCTTGCGGGTGTTGCGCACGCGGGTGCCCCGGCCGGCGGATGCGGCGGCGGCGGCGCCCGGCGACGGGGAGGTGATCGACACCGGGCACGGGCTGGCGCGGCTGGAGATCGCGGAGATCGACGGCGCGCCGCATTTTTGCGTGCGCGGCGTCGCGCGCTCCGGCCGGGCGATCCCGTTCCACGAGGATGTCACGGTGGCGACGCGGCGGCGCGACGGGGCGTACGACACATTCGCGTTTGCCGGGCGTGACGGGGCGCAGGTCTCGGTGCGCGCGGTGCCGGCGCCGCATAGTTTCGTCGCCACGTTGCGCATCGTGCATGGCGGCCATGCGCACGAGTTTCCCGCCGTGTTCACTGCCGCCGGCGAAGCGCCGATGCCGGTCGAGGAGGCGACGTATGCGGACGCGCACGAGCGGGCGCATGCGGAGGCGTTGCAGCGGCGGCTCGCCGCGGCGCGGCCGATGACAAGGTGGCAGATCGTGGCGTTCGGGCTCAGCGGCGGGCTGCTGCCATGCCCGGCGGCGGTGACGGTGCTGCTGTTGTGCCTGCAACTGAAGCGGGTGGCGCTGGGCGTGCTGCTGGTGGGCAGCTTCAGCCTCGGGCTGGCGCTGACGATGATCGCGGCGGGGGCACTGGCGGCGGCGCTTGGGGCGCAGCATCTCGGCCGGCGCTGGGGCGGCTTCGCGGCGCTGTCGCGCCCGGCGACCTATGCGTCCTGCGCGCTGATCCTGGCGATCGGGCTGTATATGCTTGTCGAGGGGATCGACGCGCTGGCGTGAAGCGCTGGCGGCGCCGGCCGTCACAATCCGTGTGTCGTTGGTTGCGCTGCGTCATCGTTGGCGGTTAGCATCGACGGGCGAGCGACAGATGCGGGCGCCATGCCGGACGAGTCCCCGCCGTCATTCCGGTCGAAGCCGATGGAGTCCTCCTGGGCGTTCTGGACGACCGCGCTTGGGGCGCTCGCGTCCGCGATCGCGGCCGCGGCGACGATCTGGGTCGCCCTCGTTGCCGACCGGATTTCTCAGAAGCAGAAAACCTACGATCTGGTCGGCAGCCTGGCGCCGTTGCTGGTGGAAACGGACGCGACCAAGCAGGCGTTCGCGCTGGAGGTTTTTACCGCATTCTGGAGACAGAACCGGGACGCGGTTCCGGACGCCGTGATCGGTGCGGTGCTGGTCAATCGCGACTATGGCGCCCAGCCGGTGCAGGCGGAACTGCTGCGGATGAGCTGCATCATGCCGGAGGTGTTCCAGCAACTGCAGAGCGATCCCGACGACCCCAGCGTGCAGGCGAGCGCGCAACGGATCTGCGAGGATGCCGTGTCCAGCCGATCATGCGAGCCGCCCGCCGGGGCGGCGGCGAAGATTGTGGCGCGGTACTGCGCGGCGGCGTCCGCGCCGGTGGCCGCCCCGGTCGCCCCGGCCAGCGTGCCGGCGGCCGCGCCGGCCGCCGTGGCCAATGCGGGATTCACCGTGGTGGTCGCCTCGCAGCGGGCGCAGCAGGACGCCAAGGCGCAATGCGCGCAGATCGCCCAGCAACTCGCCAGCCACGAGCCGCCGCTGCGGCTTTCCGTACGGCCGCCGATCGGCGCGCATTTCTGGTGGGGCATCTCCATCGCCGACCATCTGGCGTTGCCGGACGCGCGGGCCGATCTGGCGGAGGCGCGCGGCCTCGGCTATCCCGACGCGTTCCTGACGCGCACGGTGGAGCAGGGACAGCCCTGCACGACCCCTTGACCGGCTGCGCCGCCGACCGGCTCCCACTGGCACGTGCGGCGTGGCAGACTGAAGGGCGACGACGGAGCGGACCGGGCGATGTGGCGGCTGGCAGGATTGACACTGGCTCTCGGGCTTGCGGCGTGCGGCAGGGGTGCGTCGCAGGAGGCCCGTTTTGCCGGGGCGCTGCCCACCTGCGGGCTGCCGGCATCGACGCTGGTGCGGCAGGGCGACCACTTCAGCTTTTCACCCGGCGACGGCGCCTTGACCATCGAGGGCACGGTCGCGGCGGATGGCGGCTTTGCCGGCATCCTGAACACCCAGGCGCCGGGCAAGCCGCCGTTCCTGATGACGGTGCGCGGCAAGATCGGGGACGACGAGGCGACCCTGGACTACGCCACGCCCCGGTGTGCGGCGCAGGCGAAATTCGCGCGCATGTAGCCGCCGCCCCGGCAGGCCCCCGCGCAGCAGTTCCCTATGGCCCACTTGCCCCGGCGGCCGATTCGGCGGGCCAGAGGGCGGCCAGGGCATCGGCGAGCTGCTCGGCGTTGAACGGAGCGGCCAGCACACGCTCCCGCCCCACCAGGACGTCGGGAATCGGGCGGGGAATGAAGCTGATGTGCAGCGCCCGCAGCGCCGGCCAGCGTGCCAGGCTGTCGCGGGCGAAGGCGAGGCCGCGGCGGGCGCTGGTCGAGGTGCGCGAGGTCAGCAGCACATCCGGCATCGGGCCGCGGGCGATGGCGTTGATCGCCTCCTCGGCAGTGCCGACGACGGTGGCGCCGTAGCCGAGTTCGTTCAATACCAGTTCGAGCGCCGCCAGCCGCGGGTCGCCATGGTGGACAATCAGCAGACGCGGCCGCTCACGCCGCGCCACCGCCGGCACGGCTGCGCCCAGCGAGGCTGCGCCCTGCGGGGACGTGCCCTGCGTCCGACTCTCCGCAGCGAGAAGATCATGCAACATTGACGTTTGCTGGTACACATCGCGGCGCAGCCGATGGTGAACGCATCGTTAATAACGCGACCTCCGCGAAATTTCGATCGAGGCGTTTCACCAGACGAAATATCGCACCGATAACGGCAACAAAACGCGTGCGCGCGCAGGCGCCCGGCGCGGCCGGGGGCGGTTGCGGCCGATGTGCCCGGGAAGGCGGCTAGCTGGGGGAGAGGGTCACGACCGCGACACCCTGCGACAGGATGCCAAGCGCGCGGGCGGCGCCGCGGCTGAGGTCGATGATGCGGGTTCGGGTGCCGGGACGGTCGGTGATGGTGACGACCACCGACCGCTCCGAGTTGGCGAGGGTGACGCGCACCTGGCTGCCGAGCGGCAAGGTGGCGTGCGCAGCGGTCAACGCATTCTCGTCATAGTGATCGCCGCTGGAGGTGCGGTGGCCCTGCCATCGGGCGCCACCATACCAGGAGGCGACGCCGGTCTGCTTCCAGCCGACCTTGCCATCCGCCCCCTAGGTGTAGCTGAACCCGTCGTCGATGAAGGCGGTGGTGGAGGCGGCTGGGACTGCCCGGCGGCGCGATGCGGTTTTGCCGATGGACTTGGTCGTGGCCGATTTGGCGGATTTCTGCGCTCGCACGCCGGTGGAAGGGCGGCGGTGTTCCTGGGTCAGGGTCTTGCGTGGCGGGGTATCGGCGGAAGCGGACGCCGGAGCGGCCAGGACTGACCCTGCAAGCAGCACAGAAAAAAGCACGCCAGGAAGCACCCGGCTGGTGCGTGTGTACATCGAAGAGTCCCCCTCGTTCTTGCGACCCGACGCAGACGCCCCATGGAACCTGCATTGGGCCGAGGCACGTGCGAGACCGTGCCTTACGTCAAGACAACCATCACCCTGGCTAGGAACACAGCCCAGCACCGGCAACGGCAGGTGGCCAATCGGCCAGGATCAAACGTGGCAGCATCCGACCAACTCTTGACCGCAAGGTCAACCCAGAATCGGCATCTGGTGAACAGTGTCGGCGCTTTCGCGCCTTCGTGACTATCCGGAGCCGAAAGCCATTACGGGGAATTGGTCAAAATTATGGCCAGAAATCGGGCTACTTCCGTGCGGGCGGATGTTTCGTGCGCCGCACCTCCAATGATTGTGCAGCGCGGCGCCACGCGCAATCTAGGAATCGATGCCGCAGGTCCGGTGATTTGTGACGGAAAGTGTCGGACTGATGTCCTAGCTGGCCGCGCCGACAAGGCGTTGCGTGATGCGATCGGACGCATCGTGGCAAAGCCGGCCGCCAAGCTGTTGTGATGACGATGGAATGCCGGCGCCGATATACCGGCGTATGTGGCGACCGTGACGCCACGCCCGCGCCGAGTGGCCGTCCGGCGCGGGTTGCAGAGCGATCGGACAGCCGCAGCCTGGAGTTGCGGGCGGGGGTAACCCTACGCCGCCGACACCTTCGCGCCCTGGCAGCGAGGGCAGGTCCAACCGGTGCCGACCGGCGGCTCCGGATGGGCCGGGTTATGGCCCGGATGATAGTCGTGGTAGAGGGCGCATTCGTCCCCGAACGCCGCCTGCGCATCGGCGGTGTAGTCAAACCGGAAATGCCGGTATTTGCCGACATGCCGGTGTAGTCGGGCGTTCACGTCGGTATCCGACCGGCCGACATAGTCGACATGGAAGCCATCATCGGTGTGCTCGCCGAGGACAAATGTACCCGGGCAATTGCGGGTGACAATGTTGTCCAGCGCCTGCGCACTGAGGTGGTAGGGTCCTTCGCCGAAGCGGGCTTCCGCCATCGACTCCTCCATGGTCGGTACTGATACGCACACTCTCATCGCGCGAACCCGGCAGGGGGTGCAACCCGAAAAATTGTGATAAGCGCAACCGTAAATCCGGTTGCCCAGATGCCCCAGGAATCGGTATATATTCCTGTATCATCGGTGGCAAGCGCAACGAAGCGGCGGGAAATCGACCCGCGGCTTGGCGCATGGGACGAGTCCCGTCCTATGCGACTCGTGCATGACGCTTCCGGTCTCGTCCCGACCCCCTGCCAGAACGGATGCCGCCCCCGGCCGACACGAACGCCGCCCCCAAACTGCTGAAATGGGCGGAGGGGGCGGCGGTGGCGCCGCGGCCGGCCCACCACCACAAGGAGATGCTGAAGCGGCTGCAGCGTCTGGCGGACGGCAAATCCGACCGGCTGATGCTGCTGATGCCGCCGGGCAGCGCCAAGAGCACCTATGCGAGCGTGGTGTTCCCGGCCTGGTATCTGCTGACCCATCCGAAATCCCGGGTGATCGCCGCCTGCCACACCGAAAGCCTGGCGGCGCATTTCGGGCGCCGGGTCCGCGCCCTGGTGCTGGAACACGGCGCGGCGACCGCGGACGGGCTGGCCCGCGATGACCGCGCGGCCGGGCGGTTCGCCACCCGGGGCGGCGCGAGCTACTTCGCCGCCGGGGTGCGCGGGCCGCTGATGGGGCGGCGGGCCGAGCTGATCGTGATCGACGACCCGATCAAGAGTATCGCCGAGGCGGAAAGTGCCGTGATGCGGGACTCGCTGTGGGACTGGTTCCGCGCCGAGCTGACCACGCGGCTGACGCCGGGCGGCAAGATCGTGCTGGTGATGACGCGCTGGCATGAGGACGACCTGGCGGGCCGGCTGCTGGCCAGCGACGACACCTGGCAGACGCTGCGGCTGCCGGCGCTGGCCGAGGCGGGCGATCCGATCGGGCGCGCGCCGGGCGAGCCGCTCTGGCCAAAATGGGAGGACACGGCCGCACTGGCGCGGCGGCGGCTGGCGGTGGGGCCGCGGGCCTGGGCGGCGCTGTATCAGCAGTCGCCGCGCACCGATGCCGAGGCATTGTTCCAGACCGGCCGCATCGGCGTGCTGGAGGCCGAGCCAGCGTGCCGCCGGGTGGTGCGCGCCTGGGATCTGGCGGCGACGACCGCCGCCGAAGGGCGCGACCCGGACTGGACGGCCGGGATCAAGCTGGGCCGCACCGAGGCTGGCGGCTTCGTCGTGCTGGACGTCCGCCGGCTGCGTGGCGGCCCGCACGAGGTGGCCGAGACGATCGTGCAGACGGCGAAGCTGGACGGGCGCGAGGTGGCTGTCGGGCTGCCGCAGGACCCCGGGCAGGCCGGCAAGCAGCAGGTGGCGTGGCTGACCGGGCTGCTGGCCGGGTTCCGCGTCGCCGCGGGGCCGGAGACCGGATCGAAGATCACCCGGGCGCAGCCGGCGGCGGCGCAGACGGAGGCGGGCAACCTCTCCGTCGTGCGCGGCGCGTGGAACCGGGCGTTCCTGGATGAGCTGGGGGATTTTCCCGGCGGCCGCAAGGACGACCAGGTGGACGCGCTGGCGCGCGCGCTGGCGATGCTGGCCGACGCACCGGCGCGGCGGATGCAACTGGGGATTTTCGGGCGGTGACACTGGTACGTGCCAGCAGCGAGGAAAAATGTTCGACACGATCTGCGCGCTGATCCCGAACGATCCGGCGTATCCGGAGCGGACGCGGCGGCTGGATACGCTGACGCGGGTGCTGGAGGGGCGGCTGTACGACGTGCTGCCCTATGAGTTCCACGAGGAACGCGGCGCCGGCGGCGAGTACATCCCGCTGCGGCGGCGCCGGCCCGCGATCCGCTACCCGCTGGCCAAGATCGTGGTGGACGACAGTCTTTCGCTGGTGTTCGGCGAAGGGCATTTTCCGACGCTGGAATGCAGCGACGCGCGCAACCGCGCCGTGCTGGCCGACATCGTGCGGGAAAGCGCGCTCAACCAGGCGATGCTGGAGGCGGCGCTGCGCGGCTCGGTCGGCAGCGTCGCGGTGCTGCTGCGCGTGCTGGGCGGGCGGGTGTTCTTCCGCGTGCTGCCAAGCCTGTACCTGACGCCGGTGTGGCAGCCGGAGGCGCCGGACCAGCTGGCGCGCGTGACCGAGTGCTACAAGGTGCCGGGCCGGATGCTCGTTGACCAGGGCTACGAGATCGAGGAACCAGCGGACGAGTTCTGGTTCCAGCGGGTCTGGGACGACGCGGCGGAGACCTGGTTCGTGCCGACGCCGGTGAGCGACGGGCTGCCCTCCGAGATCGACGCAGCGCGCAGCGTGCAGCACGGGCTGGGCTTCGTTCCCATCGTCTGGATCAAGAACCTGCCGGGCGGCGACGACATCGACGGCGCCTGCACCTTTCGCGCAGCGGTCGAGACGGGGATCGAGATCGACTACCAGTTGTCGCAGGCCGGGCGCGGGCTGAAATATTCGTCCGATCCGACGCTGCTGATCCGCGAGCCGGCGGGCGTGGACAACGAGATGGTGCGCGGCGCCGGCAACGCCCTGGTGGTCAGCGAGAAGGGCGACGCCAAGCTGCTGGAGATCGGCGGCACCGCGGCGAGTGCGGTGATCGACTATGTGCGCTTCCTGCGTGAACTGGCGCTGGAGGGCGTGCACGGCAACCGCGCGAGTGCCGACCGGCTGAACGCGCCGCAGAGCGGGCGGGCGCTGGAACTGATGAACCAGGGGTTGATCTGGCTCGCCGACAATCTGCGCGTGAGCTACGGCGGCGCGCTGCTGCAACTGGCGCAGATGGTGGTGCGCGTCTCGGCGCTGTATCCGCTGGTCGTGCGCGGCGAGGTGGTGGCGCCGCTCGAGGCGGCGGCGGCGATCTCGCTGCGCTGGCCGGATTGGTATCCGCCCGATGCACCCGACCGGCAGAGCGATGCGACGACGCTGACGGCGCTGACGCAGGGCGGGCTGATCAGCCGCGAGACCGCGGTGAAATCCATCGCCGATGTCTACGGCATCGACGACGTGAAGGCGGAACTGGCGCGCATCGCCGCCGAACAGCCGACAGACGGGAAAGCACAGGCATGACCGACGAGGTTTCCGACCCCGCCCCACCCACGGATCTTGCAGCGCGCGCTGCGGAGCTGGAACGGCGGCTGGCCGAATTGGAGGCGACGACGCATGAGCGCATCGTGCGCGCCGAGCTGAAGGCGGAAGCGGTGCGCGCCGGCATGGTCGATCTGGACGGCCTGAAACTGCTCGACGCGAGCCGCGTGAAGGTGGGCGAGACCGGCGAGGTTGAAGGTGCCGCCGCGCTGATGCGGGAGTTGCGACGGGCCAAGCCGTGGCTGTTCGGGGGCGCATCGTCCTCCTCCACCGCGGGCGCGCCGCCGGTGCAACCGCCGAAGCCGCGGTCGGCCACCGAGATGAATTTCGACGAGTGGCAGAAGGCGCGCGCGGATCTGTTGAAGCGACGCTGAGCCGCACGGCCAACGGCACCGACACGAATTCCAAAACCTGGACGAGCACTGCCCGCCTCGCGCTGCGAGCGGGGCGGGCTCGCGCGGGTGCGTTCCAACGTTCTGCAACACGAGGACCACGATGGGCATTCAGAACTTCCCGCCGTCCTTGCAGCCGATCATCCAGCAGGGTTTCCTGGAACGCGAGTTCCAGCAGGCGCTGCAGAGCCGGCTCGGCTACCGCGCCGTCGCGGACCGCGAGGAATTTGCGGTCGGCATCGGTGAAACCCTCACCAAGACCCGGGCCGGCCTGAAGCCCTCGGTGACGACGCCGCTGGTGCCGTCCACCAACACCAACCTCGACAACGGCCTGACGCCGGCAAGCTTCAGTGTGGAGCAATACACGATCTCGCTGAACTTCTATGCGGCCACCGCCGACCTGAACATGGTGACGAGCCGTGTCGGCATCGCCAGCCAGTTCCTGCTGAACGCGGCGATCAACGGCGAGCAGGCGGCGCGGAGCCTTGACGAACTTGCGCGCAACGCTCTGTTTCCCGCCTATTTCGGCGGCAACACGCGGGTTCGCGTGACCCTGGGCAGCCCCGGGACCTCGGTGAGTGTGGACGACATCCGCGGTTTCACCCAGGTTTGGGTGAACGGCGTGCCGACCGCGGTGAGCAGCACCAACACGCTGACCGTGACGGTGGGCAGCAATCCCTACGCGCTGATCGGCGTGGCCGCCGACAGCACCAACGCCTCGTTCGCGCCGAACGGGATTTCCGGCGTGCTGACCTTCGCCACGAGCGTTACCGTGGCTGATGGCACTCAGAACAACACTGTGACCGCCGCGACCGCGAGTGCGATCGTGCGGCCGAATTCGCGTGCCAACACCGCGCAGATCATCGCCACCGACACGCTTGACATGGCGACGCTGCTCAACGCGGTGGCAACGCTGCGGCTGAACGCGGTGCCGGAGATCGACGGCGCGTACAACTGCTACCTCGATCCCGTCAGCGCCAAGCAGTTGTTCGGCGACGAGGCGTTTCGGCAGTTGTTCACCGGTGCGACCAGCGCCAACCAGGTGTTCAAGCGCGGCCTGATCAACGACTTCCTCGGCCTGCGCTTCGTGCCGACGACGGAGGCGTATGTGACCACCAACCCGGCGATCTCCAACGGGCTGATCCGCCGGCCGATCGTGTGCGGCAAGGGCGCGCTGATCGAGGGTGATTTCGCCGCGATGGCCGAGGCCGACGTGGCGCCGAAGGACTCGATCGTCTCGGTCGTCGATGGCATCGCCATGGTGACGCGCGAGCCGATCGACCGCCTGCAGCAGATCATCGCGCAAAGCTGGTACTGGATCGGCGGGTTCTGCACCCCATCCGACACCACCACAAACCCGACGACGGTCCCGACGGCGACCAACTCCGTCTTCAAGCGCGCGGTGCTGGTGGAACACGCGGGCTGACGCTCGCGCCTGAGCCTGCGTCTCCCCCTCTCGTCCGCCTGGACGAGAGGGGACATCCCGCCCGCGTCCTGCGGAGTTTGCAATGAGCTATACCTCCGCCCAAACGGCGTTCACCGACGCGCAGAAGACCGATGTCCGCCGCTACTGCGGCTACCCGGCGTATGGCGCGGGCGCTTCGGGGTTTCAGGGGTGGCGGTTCTTCCAGGCCTACGGGCTGCTGGAATACCGCCTGAACAACCTCTCCGACGCGGAGATCGCGGTGGTGCTGAACTACCTGACCACGCTTGCGACGTTGGAGTGCGCCATCACCGAGGCGAGCAGCCGGCTCGATACGTCGGAGGCGGCGGTGTGGACGCGCAACCCGTACGAGGTGCGCGAGCGCGCCGGGTTGTTCGACGACTGGCGGCGCCGGCTGTGCGCCTTTCTCGGCCTGCCGCCGGGGCCTGGGCTGGGTGACGGAACACTGGCGTTGGTGGTATGACGATGACGCCCCTGGCCAGCAACAACGACGACATCCCGAATGCCATCCGGCGCGGGCTTGGCGCGGCGGCGCGCGCGGTTGGCGCGTGGTGCGAACTGTATCGCCCGCAGGGGCCGGCCGCGCCGATGGGCGGCGGCAACCGCCTGCTGCAGCTGCCGGCCACCTTCGCGAACCCGAGGGGGTTTGCCGCGCCGGTGGCGTACGGCGACGTGCTGTGGGAAGGCTATTTCGACGCCGGATATTCGCGCGCCGGCGACTACATGGCAGGCCCGGACGGCGTGTTCTTCATTGCCGCGCAGCGGCGCCTCGGGCCGGTGCTGTGCGTGAAGACGAACCGGGTTCTTTCCTTCTCCCGCCCGACGGCGCCGATCGGCGCGGGGGTGAACCGCTATGTCGGGGTGCAGCCCTCCACTGCCGAGCCGCTGCTGCTGGACTGGCCGGCGAGCGTGCTGGCGTCGGGTTCGGCGGGGCGCGGTGCGCTGCCAGCCGATGCGCCGGGCGTGCATGGCGGGTCGGGCGGCTGGGCGGTGCTGCTGCCGGCGTTGCGCATCGCCGGTGCGGCGGTGCTGCTGCGCCCGGGCGACCTGGCGCACGACGACATCGGCCGGGCGGCTGTCGTGGCCAGCGCCGAACTGACGGATCTCGGGTGGCGGTTGCATCTTCGTCAGGCGGCAAGCTGATGGCGGATCAATCGGACGTGGAAGCGGCGCTGGCCGGCGTGATCGGCGGCGCGCTGTATCCGAACGGGCTGACCGCCGCCTGCGT
>Ga0302314_10004709_pt1 | contig 25048 bp, 20 predicted proteins | sample III_Palsa_N2_3_FD_200533 | JGI IMG/M metagenome (GOLD analysis project Ga0302314, IMG submission 200533) | Peat permafrost microbial communities from Stordalen Mire near Abisko, Sweden - III_Palsa_N2_3 | ecosystem: Environmental > Terrestrial > Soil > Palsa > Peat permafrost | place: Sweden... | reverse complement strand
CGGGTGACCGCGCCGGGCGGGATTCCGCGGCAGGGGGGCAAGCGCGCCCGGCCGGCCGGGAGGCGGGACGGGGCACCCGTCCCGCCTCGCGAGACCGGGGCAGGGGGCGGCGCCGGGGCCGCCGCCACGCTCCTGGGCCTGTCGGAGCTGCTTCGCGAGCGCGAGCGTTCGTCGTTCGCTGACGCGCTGCACGACGGGCCCGTGCAGGATCTCGGGGCCGCCGTCCTCGGCCTGCACCTAGTCCGCGACCAGTTGCCAGCCGGCGAGACAGACCTCCTCGACGCGGTGATAGAGCAGGTCAACGCCGCTGCCCAGGCCTTGCGGGCGCTGATGGGCCGGTGCTCACCGGCCTGGCAGGCAGCACCGCCGCCCGCGCAGGCTATCGCGGACAGAACCAGCTGGCTTCTCGCCGCTCCGGCGGCGGTGGACGTCCAGTCCCCCGCGACCCAGCTGAGCCCCCAGCTGGCGCGGTTCGCCGCCAGCGTCGCCGAACTCGTCGTGTTCCTGGCCTCCGACACCGGAACGACCACGCTCTTCCGGTCAAACGGGGGTCCCCCGCGGGCTCGCATCCGCGTCGTGGACGCGGACCAGACCACGGACATTGAGGCCACCGTGCGCTGGCCAGCGGGCGACCCGCTCCCGGCCGACGCGGAGGTGGCCAGGCGAGAAAGCCTCCTGCGCGAGCTGGGAACCGCGCTCGGGACGCCCGTGGACCTCCTCTCCCTCCTCGGCGAGCTCGGAGTACGCGTGTCGCTGCCCAGACGGCCCTGACGGTTTGCGGCCGGACATGGGATGACGATATGAGTTACTGATGCCGTCTGAGACCAGCCGGCGCGCCGGCCGTTGCCCGGCCGGTCCGGCGGCGCAACTAACTCACGGTCACGGTAGTTTCACTGTTGTAGTTCAGGAAGATTCCGAGAACCATCTGGCCCGTTCAGACGTTTTATTCAGTAACAGGGCCGTGCCGCCACAAGGTTCACGGCCTTGACTGGCCCTACGGCACACCGCCCGGTTTTGTGGCGGGATGCAGTGAAAAGAGACGAGGTTGGTGCAGAGCGACGTCTTCGTTCACTACTATCTGGGAGGGGATATTTTGACGGATCGCGTGAGCTGCGCCATAGCGGATCAAGCCGGATCTGAGGAGAGCAACGGGGACATGATGGCAACGATCGACCTTGCGCAGACGCTGCAGCTTGAGCTCGCGTATCAGGTGGCAGCCGACGGCAAGGCGACGGTGCGGGTCTGCGGCGAGCTCGACATCGCGACCGCGGACCAGGCATACGCGTACCTGCGCGACGTGGTTGACAGTCAGCCGGGACCGGTCACGATGAACCTGGCCGAGCTGACCTTCTGCGATGCGGCGGGCTTGGGCGTGCTTGCCCGGGTCGCGGGACACGCCCGCCGGTCGGGCCGCTCGATCGAGCTGGTGGCGGCCCGTCCCTCGATGGTGCGCATCATGCGGATCACCGGCATGGACGAGGCGTTCCCCGAGGTTCGCGGCCAGGCGCTCGCCCTGATCTCCTGGCCGCGCCAGGCCCCGGCGACTTCGCATAACTAAGCTTCCCCCTCCTCCTCATTCTGCTTCTTGGCGCCCCGCCCCATGGTGAGAGCCTGCCCTGGGGGCTAAATTTGGGTTACGCCTAGACGCAGGGACGCGGAAGGAATATATCCATGGCTGACGATCTCAACGACGCGACCGATGACGAAGTATCCGAATCTTCCGAGGCACTCATCGCGGTGCACTGGCGCGAAGAGGGCTACTACCAGCCTCCCGCATCGTTTGTCGAGCAGGCCAACGCGTCGGACCCGGCGATCTTTGACCAGTTCAGCGAGGACAAGTTCCCGGAGTGCTTCCACGCCTACGCGGACCTGCTCACCTGGAACAAGACGTGGCACACGACGCTGGACACCTCCAATGCGCCATTCTGGAAGTGGTTCGTCGGCGGCGAGCTGAACGCCTGCTACAACTGCGTTGACCGGCACCTGCCGACCCAGGCGAACAAGGCCGCCCTGATCTTCGTCCCCGAACCCGAGGGTGAGGCGCACGCCGCCATCACCTACCGCGAGCTGTACGTGCGGGTCAACGAGTTCGCGGCGCTGCTGCGCGACTTCGCCGGCCTCAAGGCGGGCGACCGGGTGACCCTGCACATGCCGATGGTGCCCGAACTGCCGGTCGCGATGCTCGCCTGCGCCCGGCTCGGCGTGGTCCACTCCCAGGTCTTCGCCGGCTTCTCCGGGACCGCCGCCGGCCACCGGATCGCCGACTCCGGATCGAACGTGCTGATCACGATGGACGGCTACTACCGCAGCGGTGACCTGCTCGACCACAAGGTCAAGGCGGACGAGGCGGTCGAGGCCGCGGCCAAGGAGGGCCAGCAGGTCGACAAGGTGCTGGTCTTCCGCCGCTACCCCGGCCAGTACTCGGCCGAGACCCCGATGGTGGAGGGCCGCGACTTCTTCGTCGACGAGCTGCTCAAGGACTACCGGGGCACCGAGGTCGAGCCGGTTTCCATGCCGGCCGAGGCGCCGCTGTTCCTGATGTACACCAGCGGCACCACCGGCCGCCCGAAGGGCTGCCAGCACTCCACCGGCGGCTACCTGTCCTACGTGGCGGGGACCTCGAAGTACTACCAGGACATCCACCCGAACGACACGTACTGGTGCATGGCCGACATCGGCTGGATCACCGGCCACTCCTACATCGTCTACGGCCCGCTCGCGCTCGGCACCACCAGCGTCCTGTACGAGGGCACCCCGAACTACCCGGACGCCGGGCGCCCGTGGCGGATCGCCCAGCAGCTCAACGTGAACATCTTCCACACCTCCCCCACGGCGATCCGGATGCTCCGCAAGGTCGGCCCGGACGAGCCCGCGAAGTACAACTACCACTTCAAGCACATGACCACGGTCGGCGAGCCGATCGAGCCCGAGGTCTGGCGCTGGTACCGCGAGTTCGTCGGCAAGGAAGAGGCCGTCATCGTGGACACCTGGTGGCAGACCGAGACCGGCGGCTTCCTCGGCTCCACGCTGCCCGCCATCAACCCGATGAAGCCGGGCTCCTGCGGGCCGGCGGCGCTCGGCATCTACCCGGTCATCCTCGACGAGGACGGCAACGAGGTCCCGGAGGGCAGCGGCAAGGCGGGCAACATCTGCATCCGCAACCCGTGGCCGGGCGTGTTCCAGACGATCTGGGGCCAGCCCGAGCGGTTCGTCTCCACGTACTTCGCCAAGTACAACAAGAACCCGGAGTCCAAGGACTGGCACGACTGGCCCTATTTCGCCGGAGATGGCGCCACCCAGGCGGCCGACGGCTACTTCCGGATCCTCGGCCGGGTCGACGACGTGATCAACGTGGCCGGCCACCGGCTCGGGACCAAGGAGCTCGAGTCGGCCGCGCTCATGGTCAACGAGGTCGCCGAGGCGGCGGCGGTCCCGGTCATCGATGACGTCCGCGGCCGGGTGGTGGAGATGTACATCTCGCTCAAGCCCGGCTACGCCGCGAGCCCCGAGATCGAGGCGAAGGTCAAGACCGCGATCGAGACCGACATCGGCAAGATCGCCCGGCCGAAGAACATCTGGATCGTCCCCGACATGCCGAAGACCAGGTCCGGCAAGATCATGCGCCGCGTGATCGCCGCGACCTCGAACTTCACCGACACCGGGGACATCACCACGCTCGCCAACCCCGAGATCGTGGAGAAGATCCGCCAGCAGGTCCAGTCGGCCAAGCACGCCAAGGGCGAGGTCCCCCGCGAGCTCAGCGAGGCCGAGCTCACCGAGATCAAGTCCTTCGGCAGCGAGTAAGCACCAAAAAGCAAGGCAGTCAGTGGCGGGCCACCGCGCCAAGGTGGCCCGCCAGAAAAATCGACGTTGTAGCTGGCTGGAGTGGGTAGCGGATCGTTCCCCGCGGGCCGATGGGATGGGCTTTTGGCGTGCCGCGGCACGCTCGCGGCGATGAGGAAATTAGGGGCCTGGCACCATGTTTAAGCACATCAAAGGGACGGGGATAGCGGGGTAAGGGCTTTCAATGCATGGCTCCTTGCGCCATTCCTTATCGGGAAGCGGGAAGGACTTGAGCAGGGGCATATGGCCGGGGTGGTCGGCACCGCCCCCCGGCGGGGCCTGGCCCGGATTCCGCGGCGCGCGGCCGCCGCGAGCAGCGTGCCGGTGCCGGTGCATACCGGCGGGGTGCTGTCGGGGCTGACCCTCACCCAGATCACCGTCGGCAGTCTCGGGTGTGTCGCCGCCGCCATGGTCACCCGATTTATGCACCTATGTCCGCTTCAAGGACCAGGCCCAGGAAGACCGGGTGTTGGCAGTACCGTTATTTGCGGCTAATGACACCCAATCATGCAGTTCAGCGCCCCGGGTGGCGCGGCGGGCGGTTTACCGGACACCGTGTCCGCGAAGCGGCCAATGTCGGCGTATCTGGCGATACGGCCATAAGTACATAAACCATTCTCGATCACGTACGCGACCAGGGATCTGTCCGGAATGTGGCGATATGTTCCGCCAGGGTCACGACAAGCTGAGCGGCATTGAGTTATATCGTGGCGGTGGGAGGAGGCGATCATGGGGCCGACCGCGGTATACGCCCTGCTGTCGGACGGGCGGACCATCCAGATCAGACCGGCCGCCCCCGATGACTTCGCCGCCGTCAAGGCCATGCACGAGGCGATGTCGCCCGACAACGCCTACCTGCGCTTCTTCAGCCTGAGCAGGGTCGCGGCCGAGCAGGAGGCGCGGCGGGTCACCAGGGAACCGGGTCCCGACCACGCCGCCCTGCTCGCGGTCTACAGCGGTCAGATCGTCGGTCTCGCCAGCTTCGAGGCGGTACGGGACACGGGCGGCAAGACGGCGGAGATCGCGTTCGCGGTCGCGGACGCCATGCATCATCTCGGCATCGCGACCCTGCTGCTTGAGCATCTCGTCTCGCTGGCCCGCGCCCGGCGGGTCGAGGCGTTCTTCGCGGAGACGCTCAGCGAGAACATCCGCATGCTGCGCGTGTTCTCCGACGCCGGCCTGCCGGTCACGACCAGGCGCGCCGAGGGCGTCGTCGACATCACCATCTCCCTGCCGCCCGACGACGTCGGCATCGCGCTCGACGCGTACCTGGACACGGTGGCGGTCCGCGAGCGGTCCGCCAACGTGGCCAGCCTCCAGCCGGTCTTCCAGCCCGCGTCGGTGGCGGTGATCGGTGCGAGCAGGCGACCAGGCACGGTCGGCCGGTCGGTACTCGAGAACATCAAGTCGGGCGGGTACGCGGGCGCACTCTACGCCGTCAACCCGAACGCGAGCCGGGTCGGCGGCGTCCGCAGCTTCGCCGACGTGGCCAGCCTGCCGGAGACACCTGATCTCGCGCTGCTCGCCGTCCCGCCGCAGGAGGTCATCGACACGGCGGACGCGTGCGGCCGTCGCGGGGTCCGCGGGCTCGTGGTCTTTACCGCGGCCGTCAACGCGGCGGCGGGCGCCGAGCTGCTCGCCGTCTGCCGCCGGTACGGCATGCGGCTGATCGGGCCGAACTGCTTCGGCGTCGCCGTGCCGTCGATCGGGCTAGACGCGACCTTCGCGGCGGCCAACCCGCGGCCCGGCACCGTCGGCCTCGTCATGCAGTCCGGCGGCCTCGGCTTGGCGATGGTGGACCACCTCATCAGGCTCGGGATCGGGATCTCCTCGTTCGCCTCGGTTGGCGACAAGCTCGACGTGTCGAGCAACGACCTGCTGATGTGGTGGGAGCAGGACGGCCAGACCAGGCTCGCCGTGCTCTACATCGAGTCGTTCGGCAACCCGCGCAAGTTCGCGCGGACCGCGCGCCGGGTCGGTGCCCGGATGCCCGTGCTGACCGTGCACGCGGGCCGCAGCGCGGACGGGCAGAGCGCCGCCGCGTCGCATACGGCGGCGATCGCCACCCCGCTGGTCAGCCGGGAGGCACTGTTCGAGCAGGCCGGAATCATCGCCACGCCCAGCTTCGGCGAGCTCATGGAGGCGACCGCGCTGCTCGCCACCCAGCCGCCCCCCGCCGGGCGGACCATCGCGATCGTGTCCAATGTCGGCGGAGCAGGCGTGCTCACCGCGGACGCATGCACCGACCTCGGCCTGGGCGTGCACCATCCACGGGGGGAGACCAGGCGACTACTGCGGGCGCTCATCCCCGAGGGCGGCTCCGTCGGCGGCCCGGTGACCACCGCCGCCACCGTCTCGGCCGACGGCTTCCGGCAGGTGCTCGAGGTGCTCGCGGGCGACGAGGGCGTGCACGCGATCATCGCGCTCGTCCTGCGGACCGGCGCCACCGGCGACCTGGTCGCCGCCATCAGGGATGCCGAGATCGGCGTTCCGCTGGCCGCGGTCGTCCTTGACCAGCCGGAGGCCGTGCGGCTCATCGACGCCGAGCGCGGGCCGATCCCCTCCTACGTATACCCGGAGGCCGCGGTCAAGGCGCTCGCCCGCGCCGCGCGCTACGCCGAGTGGCGGGCGACGCCGCCCGCCGTCGTGCCGGACCTGGCCGATGTGGATGCCGAGGCCGTCCGGGCGCTCGTGCGCTCCTTCCTCGCGGAGCGGCCAGGCGGCGGCTGGCTGCCGGAAGCCGATGTCGCCGCCCTGCTGCGGCGCTACGGAATACCGCTGGTCTCCACCACCGCGGCGCGAACCGCGGAGGAGGCCGTGGCCGCCGCCGCCCGCGCCGGGTATCCGGTCGTGCTCAAGGCCGATGTGCCCGGGCTGCTGCACAGGTCCGATGCCGGCGCGGTCCTGCTCGACCTGCGCACCGAGGGCGATGTGCGGGGCGCCTACCAGCGGCTCGGCGATCGCTTCGGCGCCCGGCTGAGCGGGGTCCTCGTCCAGCCGATGATCGGCGACGGCACCGAGGTGCTGATCGGCGTCAAGGATGACCAGATGTTCGGCCCGCTGGTGATCTTCGGTCTCGGCGGGGTCGCGACCGAGGTGCATGCCGATCACGCCGCCCGGCTGGCCCCGTTGACCAGCGCCGACGCCGACCTGCTGATCAACTCGATCCGTTCCGCGCCACTACTGCGCGGCCACGCGGGCACGCCCGCCGCTGATGTGGCCGCGCTGCGGGACGCGCTGCTGCGCGTGTCACGGCTGACCGATGACCTGCCGGAGATCACTGAGCTCGACCTCAACCCGGTCATCGCCCGCCCGGACGGCGTGGTCGCCGTCGACGCCCGGATCCGGGTCGCACCGCAAGTTCCCCTTGACCCGTTCCTGCGCAGGCTGCGCTGAACCAGCCGGCTACCGGCCGCGGAGGTCGGCGGGCACCACGAAGGCCAGCAGGCGGGCCTCCCCCGGCGCGGCGTCGGACCAGTCTCCGGGCAGGCCGAGGACCGCGACCGCGGCGGTGGGGAAGGCCGCCGGCGGGCCGGGGGACGGGGCGGGCAGCGCTGCCGTGAGCTCGAGCATGCCGGGGTTGTGGCCGACGATGAGCGCGGTCCGCCAGTCCGGCGGGAACTCACGGACCAGCATCAGCAGGCCGAGCACGGTCGCCTCGTAGACCCGGGGCTCGTAGCGAACGGCCGGCGCGGCCCCGGGCACGTCCGCCGCGAGGCCCTCCGAGGCCAGTTCCCAGGTCTCGCGTGCCCGCCGCGCCGTGGAGCAGACCACCGCGTCCGGCCAGTAACCCGACTCGGCCAGCCAGCGGCCAGCCAGCGGTGCCTCACGCCGGCCGCGCTTGGCCAGCGGGCGGTCGTGGTCGGCGACGTCGGGCCAGTCCGACTTGGCGTGCCTGAGCAGGACGAGCCGCCGGCCGCCGGTTACCGGGCTGCCGGCCACCGAACCAGTGTCGGCCACGGGATCACTGCCGGTCACGGGACTACCGTCACCGGCCACTTGCCCGCCTTGACCAGGCGCACCGCGATCGACCCGAGCAGCCGGTGGCCGGCCTTGAGCGAGGAGCCGACGACGATCGCGTCGGCCCGGGTCTCCTGGGCGATGCGGGTGATCTCGTGCACCGCGTCCCCCTGGGTAATGATGAACTCCAGCGGGATGCCGAGTTCCCTGGCTACCTCGGCCGCGGTGTCGGACAGCCCCTTGGCGATCTCGCTGTGCGCCTCGTTCTCGGCCGCGAGTACGCCCGCCCCGGCCGCGCTGGTCAGGAGCATCGTCGCGTTGGGCTCGACGTACACGGCCACGACCCGCGCGCCCTGCCTGCGGGCCAGCCCGGCCGCGTACCAGGCGGCGCGCGAGGCGGTGACCGACTCGTCGACGCCCACCAGGATCACCGATGGGCCGTCATTGCCTAGCTCGAACTCGCCGTCCGCCACGGTAGGAAGTCTATGCCCGTCCCACGCGCGGCCAGTTATAGACACGGTGGTGCCGGGGACCGGCTAGCCTAGAAAGAATGCAGCGTGTCGTGCTGCGAGAGGTTGATCTCGCATCTTTCCAGGTGTCGGTCGGTCCGGTCGGCGTCGCCGACGGGACCGCAGCCGTCCAGCGCGGTGCTGTCGTCCAGATGGCGTGGGAGGCCTCCCGCCAGATGCTCACCGGCACCGTCCGGGACGGCGGCGGGGAGATCAGGACGGTATCGGCCTCGTTCCGCGCGTCCCACGGCTTTCCGCTGCGATTCAAGGAAGGCTACTGCAGCTGCGCCCAGGGGACCGACTGCGTGCATGTCGCCGCCCTGGTACTCGCCGCGACCGACGAGACGCTGATGCCCGCGACCATGCCGGACGGCGCCACGGCCCGCCGGTCGGCGCTGCCCTGGGAGCAGTCGCTCGACTCGCTGCTCGGCACCCCGCAGGCCGCCGCCGATCCTCCGCCCGACGAGGCCGTCGCGATCGCGCCGCTCGCGGTCGAGCTGTCGCTCGTGCAGAACACCCCCGAGCCGATCCGCTCCCCGGTGTACAGCTCCTACAACGGCCGCAACGAGCTGCCCGGCGAGGATCCGACCAAGAAGTACAAGCTGCAGGCCCGGCTCGTACAGCCCGGGCGCCTCGGCGGCTGGGTAGCGGGCAACCTGTCCTGGTCCCGGCTCGACTACATGCTGCTGCGCGACGAGTTCCCCCCGGTGCACGTCCGGCTGCTGCACGAGCTCTTCGCGCTCTACCGGGCGAGCACCACCCATCACTCGCCCTACTACAGCGGCGGTTACTCCTACGGCGGGTACGGCGGCGACCAGAAGTACCTTGACCTGTCGGCCTGCGAGTCCCGCCAGCTCTGGCCGGTACTCGAGCAGGCCCACGCGGCCGGGCTCCCGCTGGTCTACCGGGGCAAGCAGGGCGTGCTGCCCCGGCCGAGCACGGCCGAGCTCAGCATCGACGTGACCAGCGACGGCACCACGCTGCTGCTCGCGCCGCTGATCAAGACGGCCGACGGGTCGGACGCGGTACCGCTCCGCTTCATCGGCAGCGAGGGCCACGGCGTGGTCTACGCCGACCGCGCGCAGATCGGGAGCCTGGACGGGGGGCACCCCGAGTTCTCCCGCTTCCGGCTCGCCCGGCTCACCCACCCGGTCCCGGCGCAGCTCCAGCAGCTCGCCATGGCCGACGAGCGGCTCGTGGTGCCGGAATCCGGGCAGGCGGCCTTCCTGTCCAAGTACTACCCGCGGCTGCGGCGGACGGCCGCCGTGACCTCATCGGACGGCTCGTTCACCGCCCCGGAGATCTCCGAGCCCGAGCTGGTGATGCACGCCGGGTACACCCGCGGCCACCGCGTCGACATCCGCTGGGAGTGGCGCTACCAGGTCGGCGGCACCGAGCTGCGGGCGGCGCTGGGCGCGGCCCCGGACCCGTTCCGCGACCAGGAGGCGGAGGCGCGGGTGCTCGGCGGCCTCGCGCTGCCCGCCGGCCTGCCCGGGCTGCCGCGCGAGGCGCCGCCCCGCGGCCAGAGCGAGCAGACCCTGCACGGCCTCGACACCATGACGTTCAGCACCCAGGTGCTGCCCCTGCTGTCCGGCCGAGACGACGTGCGGGTCGAGCTCACCGGCCAGGTGCCTGACTACCGGGAGGCCGGCGACTCGCTGGAGATCGGGCTGTCGACGGGCGAGCGAGCCGGCGACCGGGACTGGTTCGACCTCGGCATCACGATCACCGTCGAGGGCCACGAGGTGCCGTTCACCGAGCTCTTCGTGGCCCTGGCCAGCGGGCAGTCCCACCTGCTGCTGCCGGACGGCGCGTACTTCGCCCTCGACAAGCCGGAGCTCAGCGCGCTCGCCCGGCTCATCGACGAGGCCCGGTCGCTCCAGGACCAGCCGGACGGCGCGCTGCGGATCAGCCCGTTCCAGGCCGGGCTGTGGGAGGAGCTGTCCGCCCTCGGCGTGATCAGCCACCAGGCCGCCGGCTGGCAGCGCCAGGTGCGCGGGCTGCTGTCGATCGCGGAGATCCCGGGGGCGGCGCCCCCGGCGTCACTGCGCGCGCAGCTGCGCCCGTACCAGCTCGCCGGTTTCCAGTGGCTCGCGTTCCTCTGGGCGCACGGGCTCGGCGGAATCCTGGCCGACGACATGGGCCTGGGCAAGACAGTGCAGACCCTGGCGTTCCTCCAGCATGCGAAAGACGTGCGGGGAGGAGAGGAGGCCGGGCCCGTTCATTCCGATCGGCCTTTTCTTATCGTGGCGCCGACGTCGGTGCTGTCCAACTGGGCGGCCGAGGCCGAGCGGTTTACCCCCGGCCTGAAGGTCGTCACGGTCTCCGACACGTTCGCCCGGCGCGGGGCGCGGCTCGCGGACGTGATCGACGGGGCCGACGCCGTGGTGACCTCGTACACGCTGCTCCGTCTGGACTTCGAGGCCTACGGGGCGACCGAGTGGGCCGGGCTGTTCCTCGACGAGGCCCAGTACGTCAAGAACTACCAGTCCAAGGCGTATCAGTGCGCCCGGCGGGTGGCGGCCCCGTTCAAGGTCGCGATCACCGGCACCCCGATGGAGAACAACCTGATGGAGCTGTGGTCGCTGCTGTCGATCACCGCGCCCGGGCTGTTCCCGCACCCGGAGCGGTTCAAGGACTACTACTCGCGCCCGATCGAGAAGGGCGGGAACTCCGAGCTCTCGGCCAGCTGCGCCGCCGGATCCGGCCGCTGATCATGCGCCGGACCAAGGAGCAGGTCGCCGCCGACCTGCCGGAGAAGCAAGAGCAGCTGCTCGAGGTCGAGCTGCACCCGCGGCACCGCAAGCTCTACCAGACCCACCTGCAGCGGGAACGGCAGAAGGTGCTCGGCCTGCTCGACGACGTCAACCACAACCGGTTCACGATCTTGCGCTCGCTCACCCTGCTCCGGCAGCTGTCGCTGCACGCCGGGCTGGTGGACGAGGAGAACGCCGACGTCCCGTCGGCGAAGATCGACGCGCTGGCCGAGCAGATCGCGGACGTGGTCGGCGGCGGGCACAGGGCGCTGGTGTTCAGCCAGTTCACCCGGTTCCTGCGGATCGCCCGGGCCCGGCTCGAGTCGGCCGGGGTGGAGTGCTGCTACCTGGACGGGACGACGACCAACCGGGCCGCGGTGATCTCGTCGTTCAAGGACGGCACCGCGCCGGTCTTCCTGATCAGCCTGAAGGCCGGCGGGTTCGGGCTCAACCTCACCGAGGCGGACTACTGCTTCCTGCTCGACCCGTGGTGGAACCCGGCGACCGAGGCCCAGGCGGTTGACCGGACGCACCGGATCGGCCAGACGCGGAACGTCATGGTGTACCGGCTCATCGCGTCGGGGACCATCGAGGAGAAGGTCATGGCGCTGAAGGCGCGCAAGGCCGAGCTGTTCTCCAGCGTGATCGACAGCGACGGTGCCTTCTCCTCGGCCCTGTCCGCCGACGACATCCGTGCCCTCTTCGCCTGACCGGAGGGGGGCGCGGGAGCGGGAGCGGCTAGACCCCGCAATGCTCCGGCTGCTCATGAGGCCGGAGCGCCGCCTCGTCAACCTTCAGTTGACCGAATCGGATGGTCAACCTAAAGTTGACGCATGACCGAATTTCCTGTCCCGCTTGACAACCTCATCGCCTACGTGAAGACCATGCGCCCGGACACCGGACCGCTAGAGAACGTGTCGGACGCCTTCGCCCTCTCAACGCAGCTCGACGAGCAGGCCGACGCGCTGATCGGCTACTTCGTCGACCAAGCGCGCCGGTCCGGCGCCTCGTGGAACCAGATCGGCGGCGCCATGGGCGTCACCAAGCAGGCCGCGCAGAAGCGGTTCGTGCCGGTTAAGGTGGCCGACCTGGTATCCGGGGTGGCCAAGCCGTTCTCCCGGTTCACCGACCGCGCGCTCCGCGTGGTCGACGCCGCCGGCCGGCTCGCGGCCCCCGCGCCGGTCGGCGGCGCGCACCTCGCGGCGGGGCTGTTCTGCGAGCCGATGGGCGTCGCCGCGAAGGTCATCGCGGCCGCGGGCCTGACCCCCGAGCAGGTGTACGCCGCCCTGGGCACCGGCCCGGCCGCCGGGGGCCCCGACGCCAGCGCGGAAGCGCTGCTCGGGCTGAGCTTCGACGGCGACGCCAAGGAGACGCTGAAGGGCGCGCTGAGGTGGGCGCTGCGGCTCGGCCACAACTACATCGGCACCGAGCACCTGCTGCTCGGCCTGGTCTTCGCGGGCGGTCAGGTGACGGACGCCTTCGGCGGTCTCGGCCTGTCCCCGCAGCGCACCGAGGAACTGGTCACCGCCGAGATCGCCGCCGCCCAGGCCCGTCGGTAGTCGCACTGTGACTACATTAGGTTGTGAATGAGTACAACTTAAGGGAGTTAAGACCGCGTGAGCATACTCGGCACCCGGGTCCTGCGGACCGAAGATCCCGGCTTCCTGTCGACCGGGGCCATCTACACGGAAGACGTGCAGGACGAGCGGCTGGCCGGCGCCTGTTACGTGCACTTCGTGCGCTCGGTCGCGGCGCACGCGACGATCGCCGGCATCGACACCAGCGCGGCGCTTGACGCGGACGGAGTCGTCGCCGTTTACACGGCCGCCGACCTGGCCGCGGATGGGGTCAAGCCGCTCAAGCCGATCATGCCGTCGATGAACCAGGCCATGCTGCAGACGCTGCTCGCCCGCGACACGGTGCGGTTCGTCGGCGAGCCGGTGGCCGCCGTGGTGACCGAGCAGATGTACCAGGGCGAGGACGCGATCGAGCTCGTCGACGTCGACTACGACTTCCTGCCCGCGGTGGTCGACATGAACGACGCGCTTTCCGGGGAGAAGGGCCTGCTGTTCCCCGCCGCCGGGACCAACGTGGTCTGCACGTTCGGTGACGCGTCGGCGGCGAACCCGGATCTGTTCGACGGCTGCGACGTGGTGGCGAGCGAGGTGATCCAGAACCGGCGGGTCGCGCCGGCCCCGATGGAGTCCCGGGCGGCCGCCGCCGTCTGGGGCGAGGACGGCCGGCTGACCGCCTGGATCCCTAACCAGGGCGCCCAGGGCACCAAGGCCGCGCTGGCGGGCGCGCTCGGGGTCGCACCCGACACGGTGCGGATCATCACGCCCGATGTGGGCGGCGCGTTCGGCGCGAAGTTCGGCGTCGACGCCGAGCAGGTCGTCACCTGCTGGATCGCGAAGCAGCTGGGCCGCCCCGCGCGCTGGTCGGAAACGCGCATGGAGAACCTGGTCGGCATGACCCACGGCCGGGCGCAGCAGCAGAAGATCACCATCGGCGGCCTGCGGGACGGCACCGTGCTCGCCTACCGCCTCGAGATCCTGCAGGACAGCGGCGCCTACCCGAAATTCGGCCCGTTCCTGCCGTCGCTGACCATCTTGATGACACCGGGTCCGTACCGCATCCCGCGGGCCGAGTCGTGGGCTACCTCGGTGGTCACCACCACCACGCCGGTCGGCGCGTACCGGGGTGCGGGGCGCCCCGAGGCCGCCGCCGCGGTCGACCGGGCCATGGACCTGTTCGCCAGCGCGGCCGGGGTCGATCCGGCCGAGGTGCGGCGCAAGAACCTGCTGCCCACGTTCACCGAGCCGCACAAGACGGCCTTCGGGGCGGTGTACGACTCCGGCGACTACGTGACCGCCTTGGAGAAGGCCCTCGCCGCCGCCGACTATCAGGGCCTGCGGGCCGAGCAGGCCCGGCGCCGGGCCAGCGGCGATACGCTCCAGCTCGGCATCGGCCTGTCGTCCTACGTGGAGATCACCGGCCCCGGCGGCGAGGCCGGCGGACCGAACGAGAATGGCACCGTCGAGGTCCACCCGGACGGCACCGCGACCGTGCTGACGGGCACCTCGCCGCACGGGCAGGGGCACCAGACCGTGTGGGCGATGCTCGTCAGCGAGGAGCTGGGCATCCCGATCGACAAGATCACCGTCAAGTGGGGCGATACCGACCTAGTGCCGCATGGCGGCGGCACCGGCGGTTCCCGCTCCCTGCAGCTTGGCGGCGCCGCGGTTCAGCAGGCGTCTCGCGAGCTGCTCGACGTGGCCCGCGAGCGGGCGGCCGAGACGCTGGAGGCGGCACCGGCCGACCTGGTCTACGACGTGGCCGCCAGCGCGTTCAGCGTCAAGGGCGACCCCGACGTCTCCGTTCCGCTGTCGTCGCTCGCCCAGGCCGAGCGGCTGTTCGTGCGCAGCGTGTTCACCTCGCCCGGTCCGACGTTCCCGTTCGGCACCCACGTGGCCGTCGTCGAGGTCGACACCGAGACCGGCAAGGTGTTCTTCCGCCGGATCGTCACCGTCGATGACGCCGGAACCGTCATTAACCCGCTGCTGGCCGAGGGCCAGCGGCACGGCGGCATCGCTCAGGGCGCCGCCCAGGCGTTCCTGGAGGAGGTCGTCTACGACGACGACGGCAACCCGCTGACCGCGACGCTGGCCGACTACCCGTTCCTGTCGGCGACCGAGGTGCCCAGCTATGAGCTGGTCGACATGGAGACGCCGACGTCGTACAACCCGCTCGGCGCCAAGGGCATCGGCGAGGCCGGCTCGATCGGCTCGACGCCCGCCGTGCAGAACGCGGTCATCGACGCCGTGTCCCACCTCGGCGTCACCCATATCGACATGCCGACGTCGTCCCAGCGCGTCTGGCGGGCGATCAACGCCGCTATCGCTACGAAGGAGACCTGATCCCGTGACGGAGATCAAGATCACGGTCAACGGGACCGTGCGCAGCGACGAGGTGGAGCCGCGGCTGCTGCTCATCCACTACCTGCGGGAGACCCTCGGGCTGCGGGCCGCCAACGTCGGCTGCGACACCACGTCCTGCGGCGCCTGCACGGTGCTGCTCGACGGCGAGTCGGTCAAGTCCTGCACGGTGCTCGCCGTCCAGGCCAGCGGCCGCGCGGTGACCACCGCTGAGGGCGTGACCGAGGCCGACGGATCGCTTGGCGTGGTGCAGACGGCCTTCCGCGAAGAGCACGGCCTGCAGTGCGGCTTCTGCACCCCGGGCATGGTGATGGCCACCACCAGCCTCCTAGCGGAGAACCCGCACCCGACCGAGCAGGAGGTACGGGAGGGCCTGGAGGGGAACTTCTGCCGCTGCACCGGTTACCACAATATCGTCCGCGCGGTGCTCGCCGCCGCGGACAAGCTGTCCGGGGCGGACGCGTGATACCCGCGGCGTTCGACTACGAGGTGGCCGACTCCGCCGCGCACGCGCTCTCGCTGCTCGCCGAGTACGGCGAGGACGCCAAGGTGCTGGCCGGCGGGCACTCGCTGCTGCCGATGATGAAGGTCAGGCTGGCCCAGCCGGCGGTGCTCATCGACATCGCCCGGGTGGCCGAGCTCTCCGGCATCGAGATCGCCGGGACCGAGGTGGTGATCGGGGCGACGACCAGGCACGCCGAGGTGGCCGCCTCTCCACTGCTCCAGGCCGAGGTGCCGCTCCTCGCGTACGCGGCCGCGCAGGTCGGCGACCCGCAGATCAGGCACCGCGGCACGCTCGGCGGCTCACTGGCCCACGCCGACCCATCCGCCGACCTGCCGATGGCGCTGCTCGCACTGGGCGGCTCGGTCGAGATCACCGGGCCGTCCGGGGTACGAGTGGTGGGCGCCGATGACTTCTTCGTCGGTCCCTTCGAGTCCGCCCTCCAGCCCGATGAGCTGCTCACGGCGGTGCGGGTCCCGCGCGGCGGCTCGGTGTCCTGGGGGTACCAGAAGTTCGTCAGGCGGGCCAACGACTGGGCGATCGTCGGCGTCGCCGCCTGGGGCGGGCGGGTGGCGCTCGCCTCCATGGGCGGCACCCCGCTGCGGGCGCTGGCCACCGAGGAAGCGCTCCGCTCGGGGGCGTCGATCGAGGAGGCGGCCGCGCTGGCGGCCGAGGGCACCTCCCCCGGGTACGACTTCCACGCGGATTCGGACTACCGCGCCCACCTGGCCCGCGTCCTGACCAGGCGCGCGCTTGAAGGCAAGACCGGGTAAGTCAAATTCTCATTTGGAACGCATCGCGGCGGATTTACGCGCGCCACGACGTCCTCCCGGCCACGCGAGACTGGTGGTTAATTGCCCAGTCTTGATCTGTAGAGCTGCACCAGCCGGCGCCTGGCCTCGCGGGCCCAGGCTCGGCTGCGGTTCTTATTTCGTCACGGTGATGTACTGCCGGAATCCGGCGCCGACCGCCATCCGGACCTGGCCGCCGCCGACCGGGCCCGCGTACGCCCAAATGGTGTTGACGGCCAGGCTCGGCGACGCGCCGGGGGCGTTCCCGGGGACCAGGCCGAGCGGCGCGGCGACCGGGATGGTCACCGTGTCGGTCACGGTTGCGCTCGCGCCGGGCGCCAGGCTGAACGAGGTGACTCTGAGGACGTTGTCCAGTTTGCTGGCCGGCTGCTTGGCCGGGCCGCCGGCGTACAGGCCCATCGCGCCGCTGGGGACCAGCAGGATGGTCTCGCGGACATTCCCGGCGTTGGTGACCTGGAGGGTCCAGGCCTGGCCGGCGCCGCGGGCGATCGAGGCGGTCATCCAGGTACCGGGGAACCCGGGACCCGAAACGCCCTTGATGCCGACACCGATGACAGGCGCGGGAGCGGTCGCGGCGAAGGCCGACAGGGGACTGTCACACAGTACGGCGACGGCAGCGAGCGTGATGGCTGCGGCGGGGAGGATCTTCTTCATGATGGCGCCCTTCAGTTGCCTTGCGGTGCCGCTCCACAATCTGCCCGTGAATCTGCCTGGCCGGGGTGGCAGCGCGGGTGCCGCGCCAGGTGCAGAATGGTTGCAGCGCCGGGCCGGGCGGCCTCACGGCCAGAAGGCGCTTCCGCGAAACGCCGACCAGGTCACCCGGTCGTCCGATCAGCCCAGGGCGGGCGTGGGTGTCGGCGACGGTGACGGGGCAGGCGACGGCAGCTGCACCGGGGACGGCGTCAGCAAAGGGAAGGCCTGCTCGTCGGCGAGCGCGATCGCCAGCTCGCCGGACGCGTTCGGGTGCAGCGGCGCCGGGTCGCTCGGTCCCTGCACCCACGGGTCGGCGGTGCAGAGCTCGTGCCCGGTGAACTGGGGCACGGCCACCCCGAACCCGAAAAGGCCGGCACCCTGCGCGAGCACCGTGTTCAGCCGCCCGAGCCTGGACAGCAGCACCCTCGCCTTGGCCGGGGTGATGCCGTACTTGCTCAGGCAGCTCACATCGGCGCCGAACGGCGTGTAGTACTCGTTCACCAGGACCGCCGGATGGTTATGAAGCCGGTCAAGGTCGCTGAGCAGCTCGTAGTAGCTTCGGGTGAACGAGTCGAGCAACTGACCGAAGTACGCGGCCGAGACCTTGTCGTCGCACACGGTCGAGGCCGCGCAGAGCTGCGTCAGCACCGACCAGGACAGGTCATCGGCCCCCACGCTGACGATGATCACCTTGGCGTGGGAGGCCGCCTCGGCCCGCGGCAGCTGCGGCGGGGCGATCTCGCCGTTATACAGCACCTCCGGCCCGATGAGGCCGTTCTCGATCGTCGCGCTGCCGCAGGCCAGGTTCAGCACGTTCCACTGGTTGGCCGCCGCCAGGTCGGCCGCGTAGGACTCGGGGGAACGGCCGCATGCCTTGTCCTCCGCGCTCGGGTTCGGCTCCCAGGGCAGGCCCCAGCCCGCCGCGGTCGAGTCGCCGATCACCACGGCCTGGACGCCGGGCTGCGCGGCCCCGATCTGGGCGGGCACCCCGGTCGGTTGCACGCCCACCAGGTCGTCGAGCGTCTTGACGCTGCGCAGCACCCGGGGGGTGCCGGACGCGGTTGCCGCGATCCCGCCCACGTTGACCAGGCACACGACGCCGATCCCGGCCGCGAGCATCTTCCAGATCACGGGCCGCCTCCGTACCGCGGCGACCGCGACCAGCGGAATCGCCGCGAACCCGACCGCGATCAGCGTCTCCCAGACGAAATAACGCTCCCAGCCGGCGGCTAGCTGCTGGCTGAGCGTCAGCTCGACCTTGGCCGGCCCCTGGGCGCGGAGCATCTGAACCACCTGCGGGTCGATGGTGATGTGCTCGAGCGCCAGCTGAGGCCTGATCGGCCCGGTGAACTGCGGTTTCGTCGCCATCAGCTGACCGAACAGGTCGAGTTCGCCTGGGCCCCGCAGGCTAGCGTTGGGCAGCGTGGCACCGACCTGCGCCGTCTGGCCGGCGGCCGAGACGGTCTGCAGCGGAGTGACCCGGAGCGCGAGCCAGATCGCCCCGGCCGTCACAATCGCGAATGTGACCACGTAGAACGCGGCCGTCCGAGTACGTGACAGTGGTGTCGAAATCGCCTGGTCCCCTCGCGCGAGCGGTCAAAGCACCTTCGATACCCATCGAAAGGCCCATTTACCCGCGTTCCGGGAAAAACAAGCGGGGAGCGGCCAGTCGTCTGGCCGCTCCCCGCGCTGTCGCCGGTGTCTGGCGGATTAGTAGCTTGTGGTCCCCTTACGGCTGTCCCGGAACGCGCGGGCCGCGGGCACGAGAACCGGGCCCGCCGCCACCAGGGCGGCGAGCAGGCCGAGGAAGGCGCCGAAGCCCCAGCCGACCGAGACGCCCGCGACGCCGCTAGACGGCAGGGCGGCGAACGCGATCAGGATGAGCAGGAGCTGCACGGCGGTCCCGCCAATCAGGATCCGGTCGTGCGCGACGGGCATGCTGAACGGCATCGTCTCCCAGGCGACCCGCGCCACCAGGTACGCGACCAGCGCGAGCCCGAGCAGGAACTCAAGCCACAGCCACCCGTGCGCGGTCGTCCCGCTGCCGCTCGCGCTCGCGCCCAGGTAGGAAACGGTGAACCACGGCAGCCAGATGGAGATCATCGTGATGAAGGTCGCGACCGCTACCACCTTGTCCACGGTGGTGGCGCGGTTCAGGTCGAAGTTGACGGGAGGCACGCCACCCGAGCGCGGCGCCTGCCACCCGCCGGGCGCCGACTGCGGCGGCGGCGGCGGGAACTGCCCCTGCGGGTACTGGCCCTGCTGAAACTGCCCCTGCTGGTAGCCGGCGTCCTGCTGGGGCGCGCCGAGCGGCGTCGACCCGGCTTGGCTGTAACCGCTGGGCGGACCGTAGCCCGCAGGAGCCTGGTCGAAGCCGGCGGGGGGCTGGCCGTAGCCGCTGGGCGGACCGTAGCCACCGGAAGGAGCGGAGTAACCGCCCCCGGTGGACGGGGGGCCGTAGCCGATCGGAGCGGCCGGCTCGGCCACCGCGAGCCGCGCCCCGCAGCTGCCGCAGAATCCCGCGTCCGGCCCGTTCGCAGCCTGGCACTGAGGACAGTTCATCGCATTACCCTCCGTAAATAACCCGTGGAAGCGCCAGGCCCAGCGGTGAGATTCGGCATGTAACGCTTCCCCGAAACCCCGCCACAGCACATGCCGTTGTGTGACAGCCGAATCAGCACATGCCGCTCGTGTGGCAGATCGTAGAGCAAACAGACCGCCCGCAATACGGCGTGGGCGCAACACGCCTAAAGCGTTATCGTTATTTCCCGACCGAAGCGCCACATAGCGCACAGAATATGGCATTTAGTCACAGAAACCACTCCTGCCCCAGTCGTCTGGCGGGTCCGGCCGAGAGAATAGTCACCTCACCAGGCATGCAACCCAGGCATAACATCCTTAGCAATGGAAACTTTGGCGGTGCCGACGGTCAGACCCCGGCATCGTCTGGGGATGCTGGCCCTGCTCGGCGCGCTCTCGGCGTTCGGGCCGCTCTCGATGGACATGTACCTGCCGTCGACCCCGACCATCGCCGCGAACCTGCACGCCTCGCAGACGCTCGTCCAGCTCACGCTGTCCGGCTGCCTGGCCGGGCTCGCCGTCGGGCAGCTCGTGGCCGGGCCGGTCAGCGACGGGCTCGGGCGCAAGAAGCCGCTGCTCGCCGGGGTCGCCGCCTTCGCCGTGCTGTCAGTCGCCTGCGCCGCCGCGCCCGACATCGGCGCGCTGATCGCGTTCCGCTTCCTGCAGGGCATGGCCGGGGCGGTCGGCGTCGTGCTCAGCCTGGCGATGGTCCGTGACCTGTTCGAGGGCACCGAGCTCGCCCGCGTGCTCGGGTCGCTGATGCTGGTCTTCGGGCTCGCGCCGGTGCTCGCCCCGGTGATCGGCGGGCAGGTGCTGCGCTTCACCAGCTGGCGAGGAGTCTTCGGCGTGCTCGCCGCGATCGGCCTTGTGCTGCTCGTGGCGGCCTGGTTCCTGCCGGAGACGCTGCCGCCCGAGCGGCGCAAGCGGTCACGGCTGCGCCAGCTGATCACCGATTCACGGACGTTGACCCGGGACCGCCAGTACGCCGGCAACGCCGTGGCCGTCGCCCTCGGCAACGCCGCGCTGATTACCTACATCTCCTCGCTGCCGTTCATCGTCGAAGATTCCTACCATCAGTCGCCCCAGCTCTTCAGCCTGTTCTTCACGATCAACGCCATCGGCCTGACGTCCATGTCGCAGCTCGGCGCCCGGCTGATCAGGCGGCTCCCCGTGTCGCGGGTCGTGCTGATCTCGCTGCTGGTGATGGCGGCGGGCGGGATCGGGTTCCTGGCGGCGGCGCTGACCGGGCACCCGCCGCTCGCGGCCCTGCTCATCCCGCTCTTCTTCTTCGTGGCCGCCTTCGGCATGATGCGCCCGAACGCGACCGCCCTGGCCCTGGCCCGGCAGGGTGCCATCGCCGGGACGGCGTCGGCGTGGCTCGGCGCGCTGCCGTTCCTGCTCGGCGCGCTGCTGTCCCCGCTGGCCGGCCTGGGCGGCCAGGGCGCCGCGACGGTCGCCGGCATCATGATCGGCTCGCTCTGCCTGGGCGGGCTGGTCGGCCAGGTCCTCATATCTTCCAAGGGATAACCCCTCGTTTACCTCCGGCTGGCAGGATGGATGACCATGAGTGCTGACCAAGTTGACGCGCTAGTGATCTTCGGTGCTACCGGGGACCTGGCCAAGCTGGAGACGTTCCCCGCGCTGGTTGGCCTGGTCGAGCGCGGAGTGCTCGACGTGCCGGTCATGGGGGTCGCTAAGAGCGGCTGGGGAGTCGAGCAGTTCCGCGATTACGCCACCGCCTCGCTGAAGCTGAACAACATGGACCCGGGCACCCCCGCCGCGGTCAAGATGCTCAGCCTGCTGAAATACGTCGACGGGGACCTCGACGACCCGAACACGTACCAGTGGATGAAGAACGAACTCGGCGACGCGAAGAAGATCCTTTTCTACCTTGAGGTGCCGCCGTTCCTGTTCGGCCGGATCACCGAGGGGATCTCCGGGGTCGGGCTCGCCACGCAGTCGCGGGTCATGGTGGAGAAGCCGTTCGGCAACGACCTGGCGAGCGCCCAGGCGCTGAACGAGACGATCCACAAGTACTTCCCGGAGGAATCGGTCTACCGGGTGGACCACTGGCTCGGCCTCGACCCGGTGGAATCGCTGATGTTCGCCCGGTTCGCCAACTCGATCATCGAGCCGCTGCTCAACCGCAACTACGTGCAGTCGATCCAGATCACCATGGCCGAGGCGTTCGACGTCGCCGATCGCGGCAGCTTCTACGACAAGACCGGCGCGATCAAGGACGTGGTGCAGAACCACATGCTCCAGGTGCTCGCGACCGTGCTCGCCGACCCGCCGGACGGGACGGGGCTCAGCTCCTGGATCGGGTCGAAGGCCAACCTCATCGGCGCGCTGCGCCCGGTTACGCCTGCCGACGTGGTCAAGGGCCAGTACGACGGCTACCTGTCGGTCGCCGGGGTGGCACCCGGGTCGAAGACCGAGACCTACGTCGCGCTGCGGCTCGCGGCCGACTCCTGGCGCTGGGCGGACGTGCCGCTGTTCATCAGGGCGGCCAAGTGCATGCCGGTCACCGCGACGGAGGTGTCGATCAAGTTCAAGCGGCCGCCGCACGACGCGTTCGGCCTCGGCGACGCGACGACGGCGAACGGGCTGCGGTTCCGCATCAACCCGGAGACCAGGACCGTGCTGACCCTGGCCGGCAAGAAGCCGGGCGGCGGCTGGGAGCCCGAGGTGCAGGACCTCACGTTCAACGAGCACCCCGGCGCGGACATGCGCCCCTACGACCGGCTGATCGGCGCGGCCCTCAACGGCGAGCGCTGGCTGTTCGCCCAGCAGGACACGGTCGAGGCGGCCTGGCGGGTGGTCGACCCGGTCCTCGGCGACGTGGGGCCGCTGACCACGTACGCCCGCGGCTCGTGGGGTCCTGACGCCTCGTCACTGCTGCCGCCCGGCGAGACCTGGTACGACCCAGCCGCCTGACGACCCAGCCGCCTGACGACCCCGGGGCTCGCTGCTGTGGGCTGATCTGCCGACGGCAGCGATCAACCCGCATCGGGCCGGTCATCGCGCACCCTGGAGTCATGGCTCAGGAAACAAAGATTCCCGTCTTCACCGAACAGTTCCGGCTCACCCTCCGCCAGCGGCGCGTGCTCGTGCTCGACGGCGTCCTCGACGACGACAACGGCACGCTGCTCGCGGCCCAGCTCCTCACGCTGGCCGACGAGGACCCCGACACCGACGTGGCGCTCTGGATCAACTCCCCCGGCGGGTCGATTCCATCCATGCTCGCCATCCGCGACGTCATGCGGCTCCTTCCATGCGACGTCGCGACCCTCGCGCTCGGCATCGCCTGCAGCGCCGGCCAGTTCCTGCTCTCGGCGGGCGCTAAGGGCAAGCGGTTCGCGCTGCCGCATGCCCGCATCCTCATGCACCAGGGCTCCGCGGGGATCGGCGGCTCGGCCGTCGAGGTCGAGTTGCAGGCCGCCGACCTGCGGCAGACCGTGGACACCGTGCTCGGCCTGATCGCCGAGGACACCGGCAGGCCGGTGGACCAGATCTTCGAGGACTCCAGGCACGATCACTGGTACAGCGCGACCGAGGCCAGGGATTACGGCTTCGTCGACGCCATCGCCGAGACGTTCGGCCAGCTCATGCCGCCTAAGAAGCAGTCGTTCGGGCTGCGTCCCGCAGAAAAGAGCGCGTCATGAGCAGCTACACGATCCCCAACGTCATCGCCGAGCACCCGCGCGGCGACCGGATCATGGACGTCTACTCCCACCTGCTCACCGAGCGCATCGTCGTCCTCGGCACCGCGATCGACCCCGGCGTGGCCAACACGCTGACCGCGCAACTGCTCTACCTGGAGGGCCACAGCCCCGACCAGGAGATCAACATGTACATCAACTGCGAGGGCGGTGACATGCCCTCGATGCTCGCCATCTACGACACGATGCAGTACATCAAGTCCCCCGTGGTGACCACCTGCGTCGGCCAGGCGGTCGCCGCCGGCGCGGTCCTGCTCGCCGCCGGCGCACCCGGCCGGCGCGCCATGCTGCCGCACGCCCGGGTGATCCTGCACCAGCCGGCGACCAGCGGCCAGGGCCCGATCCCCGACCTGATCCTCGCCGCCGACGAGGTAGTCCGGCTGCGCGGCGAGCTCGAGTCGGTGCTCTCGCGGCACACCGGACAGTCCGTGGAGACCCTGCGGGCCGACACCGACCGGGACCGCATCTTCACGGCGGAGGCCGCGCTCGGCTACGGCCTGGTCGACCAGATCCTCACCGACCGCTCCTGACAGCCGCCGTCGGCGAACTGCGGCAAACCTGGCTCCGGGAGGAGATCAAACGCATCATCCCGAACGAGGAGTGGTTGCACGCCCCTGGTCCGGGATTGATCGTGGTGCGGCATGAGGCCGATGACACCAAGGCTGCGCGCCTCATCCGGGACCGCCGCAGCGAACGGATCGATCACCCAGCCCGGCGGAGACAGAATGACTAACGGCGCTAAGGCAGCAGTTCAAACGCGTCAGCGTGACGTGGCCGGACGACGGCGAAATGACGGCGGTTAAGCGTGGCAATCCTGGTCGTGCGACGCCGCTCGGCTAGGGTAACCACGGACGCGTCCGTCCCGCCGAGCCGAAGGTCAGCGTAGGTGCTGACCAGATCTTGGATGCGCTGCCAGTCGGTGACGTCGAGATCCGCCACTTCCACTTGGCCTTCGACGATGGACGCGTACAGACTGGCTTCCGCCTTCGCGCCAAGTTGCCGGTCAATTAGATACGCGGCCTCCGCGATGACCATCGCCGTGGTGACCAGGGGACCCTCGTCGCTCTCAAGCAGCTCCCGGCACGCGACGTGATCCCTGTCGGCACGATCGGCCGTCGCGACAAGCGGGCCGGTATCGACGATCAGCATCTAGTCGCGTCCGAACCCCTCGGCCAGCATCTCGTCGGCCTCGGCCGCGCCTCGCCCAGAGGTCGATTCGCCCACAGCGGCGAAGGTCAGCCGACGACGCAGTGTCAGGGTCCTGGGTAGTTGTGCCGCGAGGAGATCCGCTGCCAACTGGTCTGCGGTCTGACCGCGACGGGCTGCCTCAGCGGCCAACGCCTTGGCAACGGCGTCATCCAAATGCAGCGTCAGTGTCATGACTTCAGCGTAACAGCCAATCCGCGACCGAGATAACCCGTGGCGCCCATGCTGCCGGCCAGCTCATGCCGACCAAGAAGCGGCCGTTCGGGCTGCGTCCCGCCGAGAGGAGCGCATCATGAGCAGCTACACCATCCCCAACGTCATCGCCGAGCACCCCCGCGGCGACCGGATCATGGACGTCTACTCCCACCTGCTGACCGAGCGCATCATCGTCCTCGGCACCGCGATCGACCCCGGCGTGGCCAACACGCTGACCGCGCAGCTGCTCTACCTGGAGGGCCACAGCCCCGACCAGGAGATCAATATGTACATCCACTGCGAGGGCGGTGACATGCCCTCGATGCTCGCCATCT
>Ga0302314_10004708_pt1 | contig 25050 bp, 28 predicted proteins | sample III_Palsa_N2_3_FD_200533 | JGI IMG/M metagenome (GOLD analysis project Ga0302314, IMG submission 200533) | Peat permafrost microbial communities from Stordalen Mire near Abisko, Sweden - III_Palsa_N2_3 | ecosystem: Environmental > Terrestrial > Soil > Palsa > Peat permafrost | place: Sweden... | reverse complement strand
GTACCAGCTCTCCCCGTCGACCGAGTCCACGCAGAACAACTGCACCTGTCCCGCGTCGATCTTGCCTTCGATCGATCCCACCATCCCGCGATCTTCAAACTCGAAGAATCGCCCGCAAGATGTTGGAAACACAACTGCCGGCAGCCCACCATGGCCAAAGATCAGCAGTTCCATATCCCTCTCAAGTCGAGGGGAATACCACTTATGGTATTGGCGTCTCATCCTGGTTCCTCTGCTACTCTAACGCCATCCTAGCGTAACGAGGTCGTATTCCAGCCATTGGCTTTCGAATCAAAATCATCCGTCGCGGTCGCCCCGTTCGCCGCACCAGCCGCTCCGGCTGAGTACACCCCCCGCCCCGCGTCGTTCGTCGCCGACAGCGACGCAGACGCCGGCATCCCGCGCCTCGAAAGCTTCCGCTTCCACTCGGCCATCCTACCCGAGCCCGATGACCGCGCCGTCCTCGTCTACCTCCCGCGCGAATACTACGACGCCCCCAACCGCAGCTTCCCCGTCTTCTACCTCCACGACGGCCAGAACCTCTTCGACGAGGCCACCGCCTACATCCCCGGCCACCCCTGGTTCGCCCACACCACCGCCGACCGCATGGCCCAAGAGGGCCTCACCGAGCCCGTCATCCTCGTCGGCATCGCCAACACCGGCCTCCGCCGCATGGCCGAATACACCCCCACCCGCGATCCCAAGCTCGGCGGCGGCGAAGGCCATCTCTACGGCCGCTCTCTCCTCGAAGAGCTCAAGCCCTTCATCGACAGCACCTTCCGCACCCTCCCCGATCCCGCCAACACCGCCCTCGGCGGTTCGTCTTTAGGCGGCCTTATCTCCCTCTACCTCGGCTTCGAGCACCCCGAAGCCTTCGGCAAGATCGCCGCGCTCTCCCCCTCCCTCTGGTGGGATCACCGCAGCCTCCTCAACCGCATCGAGTCCGATCTAAGCTCCACCCCGCGTCCCGACCTCAGGATCTGGCTCGACATGGGCACCGAGGAAGGCGCGCGCCACGTCCGCGACACCGAACTCCTCGTCCGCCTGCTCGAGCGCCACGGTTGGCGCACCCACGCCGATCTCGCCTACCTCCGCGCCTCCGGCGCCACCCACAGCGAAGACTCCTGGGCCGCCCGCTTCGACCAGGTTCTCCAGTTCCTCTTCCCCGCCCGCTGATTCCCAGCCCGGTTCCCTCTCGGCTCCGGAACCGGTCCCCAATGTGTCCTCTTTTGTCGACAATGCCACGTCTCTAGTTGCGAAAATCGCCCACCTCCGTCATACTTAGGTGTTGAGTTAAGGCGGCGTCCGCCAAAAACGTCGCCCGAATCGCCAGGATCAGTTGGACCGCCAGGTCCGAGTCTTCCGTCCCTTTACCGGCGCGGTTCCTACTCTTCACATAATTTGTTTTGAAAGGTACCTCCTGTGTTGATGATTCGTCTGGCGCGTGTTGGAGCGCGCAAGCAGCCCCACTACCGCATCGTTGTTATCGAGAAGGATCGCGCCCGTAACGGCCGCTTCGTGGAAATCGTGGGAACCTATAACCCACGCACCAACCCCGGCACCATCGACCTCAAGCACGACCGCATCGCCTACTGGACCGGCAACGGCGCACAGCTCTCCGAGACCGTCGGCAAGCTCGTCGCGAAGAACCCCGCCGTCGCAGAAGTCGCGCCAGCAGCCTAGTCGTACCTGTTTGTCGTACGAAAACCATGGACACGCAATCTTTGGGTACCTAAAGTATCCGAAGACATATCCAAAGATTGCGATGAACCCGCTTTGATAGCTTTCAATTCCCGGCTCTTCACGTACACTCACATCCCAGGGACGTCCCTTCGACGGCCCAGATTTGCGCTCTTTTTCTCCACGCGTTCCATGTTGCCGATGGATCGCATGTACTGCGCTCTCTGGCCTTTTCGTTTCTTCCGTCCTTTCCAGGCCCCGCGTTAGACGGGTCCAAAAGGACTGATCAGAGGCAAGAGCTAAACTCTCCCAAGAGGTTTGTGATGACCCAGGCAGAACCGTTGTCGTCGTTGAATCCCGCGGTCGGCAAGATACGCGATCTGGTTGCCGGAATGGCCGAAGCGCTCGTGGACTATCCCGATCGTGTCACCGTCGAAGCCATCATTGAGCCCAACTCCACCATCCTCCGCCTGCGCGTCGCTCCCAGCGACATCGGCAAGGTTATCGGCAAACAGGGTCGCACCGCCCGCTCCATGCGGACCATCCTCAGCGCCGCCAGCATGAAGCTGCAGCACCGCTTCGCGCTCGATATCGTCGAGGAAGACGCAGTCGTCGGAACTGATCCAGGTGAACCCGAGACAGCGGAATAGGCAGTAGCTCGTGAGCAAGCCAACGAAAGCCTCCACACAAGCCGAGTCAACCTCGCAACCCTATCCCCTGCCCGGCTCTGAGCCCACGCCAGAAGCCTCGCCCGTCGATTGGATCGTGCTGGCCCAGTTGCTGCGCCCGCAAGGCCGCAAAGGCGAGATCCTCGCCGAGCTGCTCACCGACCGCCCCGAGCAGTTCGACGCGCAATCCGCCGTCTTCCTCGCTCCCTCAGCCTTCACCGGCGCAGCCACACACCCCACCCTCCGCTCCGCCGCGGTCGTCTCCTTCTTCCTGCCCGTTGGCCGCAACGAAGGCCGCATCGTCCTGCACTTCTCCGGCGTCGACTCGATCGAACAAGCCGAGAAGCTCGCCGGTCTCGAAGTCATCATTCCCCGCGAAGGTCTGCTCCCCCTCGAAGACGACGCCAACTACGTCGCCGACCTCATTGGTTGCTCCGTGTATGACGGCGAAGTACACATCGGCACCGTCGCCGACCTCCAGTTCACCGTCACCCCCGACGGCAGCCGCCGCCTAGAAGACGCCGCCCCACTGCTCGAAGTCACCGGCCTCGACGGCGAAGAGCTCCTGATCCCGTACGCCAAACACTTCCTCGTCTCACTCGATGTCCCTGCGAAGAAGATCGTGATGAACCTGCCCGCAGGCTTACTCGACATCAACAAAGCCTAAAAGCGTCCTACGCAAAAGCCTAAAGCGTCCTGCGCGGACGGCGGTCACTTCGTGACGTGTATACCGCTTCGCGCAGCCCTCCCGTTGGTCGGCACAAAATTAGTCTTGCGACCATCGGGAGCACCATCGCGAAGCGGATCACACACCACGAAGTGGTCGCCGCCCGCGCAGGGCGCCGGTCCGGCAGGACACAATCTTCTACACTCGTCTTTAGCCCTACATGCGATTCGATCTCATCACCATCTTCCCGCGCTTCTTCGACAGCATCTTCGACCACGGCATCCTCCGCCGCGCCATCACCACCGGCCAGGTCGCCGTCCAGACCCACGATCTCCGCGCCTTCACCCACGACCGTCACCGCACCGTCGACGACCGCCCCTTTGGCGGCGGCGAAGGCATGGTCCTCAAGCCCGAACCCATCTACGCCGCCTTCCAAACCCTCGGCATCGCCCCCAAGTCCACCCGCGACCCGGCGAAAGAGACCGTCATCCTGCTCTCCGCGCAAGGCCGCCCCTTCACCCAGTCCATCGCCGCCGAACTCGCCACCCTCGACCGCGTCGTCTTCCTCTGCGGCCGCTACGAAGGCATCGACGACCGCATCAACCAGCTCCTCTGCGACCGCGAGCTCTCCATCGGCGACTACATCCTCTCCGGCGGCGAGCTCGCCGCATCCATCCTCATCGACGCCACCGTCCGCCTCCTCCCCGGCGTCCTCGGCAACCCCGACTCGATCCGCAACGAGAGCTTCGGCGCCGAAAGTGAATCCCCGCAAAGCCTCAAGAAAAACGAACTAGGCCCCGACGGCGTCCCACTCTCCACGCATCTGGCAGGCGGCCTGCTCGACTACCCCCACTACACCCGCCCCGCCGAGTTCGAAGGCCTCCCCATCCCCGAGGTCCTCCAAAACGGCAATCACGATGCGATCCGCCAGTGGCGTCGCCAGAAGGCTCTCGAGAAGACCTTCCGCAACCGCCCCGACCTCCTCGCGCAAGCCCACCTCACCCGCGAAGACCAGGCCTTCCTCCGACGCCTCGAACGCGAATCAGAATCCAATTCGGAGTCGGCAGTAGAGAGGGAATGAGCACGGAAGCCTGTCAGCGTGGTCGGAGGCACCGCCGTATCGGCGTGACTACTTTTCGCTGGTGGGCGGAGCGATCCCCTTCAGACGCAGGTAGGTGGAGAGTTCGGCGTACTGCTCGTTGTCATGCGAGACGTTGCCCCATGCCATCCCGATGCGCGAACGCTTGTTTTGCCCAAGCGTGACCATCTCAACAATGTTGCTATCGGTGAGCGCACCGTAGGCCTTATCGCATTCGTCGTAGGAGGCCTTAAGCGCCGCGACGATCGTCGCTTTATCGGCCGTATCGGCAGGCGGCTTTGCGATGTCCTTGCTGCCGTTCAGAGCGCCACAGACGCGAAACTGCGCCTCGGTGACGTGGTTTACCACCCGCGCGAAGGTGCGAATGTCTTCGACAGGCTTGAACTGGAAGTCAGCCTCAGGCATCTTCTCCGCTGCCTTGATCACGTTCGGCTTCAACGTGGAATAGCTGCGCAGAACTTCACTGGCGGGTCCGGTGGTGGGTGCCGGCGACTGGGCGATAAGCGTGAAGCCTCCGATCGCCAGCAACGCGATCGCCGTTGTGATACTCGCGGTCTTCATGGGTGTCCTCTCTGATTGCAGTCCAAGCTTACTACCTGTCTGAAGCGGGAAAAACAGTATCCGCCGGCCTTCGTCTGCCACGGAGAGATATTCGTCGAGGGTGTCGATGTCTGTTCGTACGAACGAATGTCCGACCAGCGACAAGTCGTCTTCGAAGACGCCACCACCACTACTTCTTCTCCCGCAACAGATCCTCCACATCGCTCACCTTATCCATCACCAGCGAGAGCTTATGCGAAAGCGTCTGGATCTCCGACTCCGCCCTCCGGTTCACATCGAAGTCCAGCTCGCTGCGCACACGGTCCTTTGTATCCTGCCGGTTCTGGCTCATCATGATCACCGGGGCCTGCAGCGAAGCCAGCATCGACAGAAACAGATTCAGCAGAATAAACGGATACGGATCCCACGCCCGCCCCTTCAGCAGAACGTTCAGGGCCGAATAAGCGAACAGCACAACCCCGAACCAGATTATGAAGTGCCACGAGCCGCCAAAGTGCGCCACCGCATCGGCAAGCCGCTCGCCAAACGTCGACTCCTCTTCAATCACCTCATTCGCATTGCGATTCGCCCGTAGCTGCACCAGCCGCTGCGACGCGTGAATCTGCCGCCCCAGCATCGTCAGCATATCGAGACCGGCCATCGGCTTGCGCTCCAGCAACACGGCAATATCGTTCCGGTCCAGCTCCACACACAGACTCTCTTCCAGCGCCATCGCATTCGCCTGGTGCACCGTCTGGTCGAGCATCGAGGCAAACCCGAAAAAGCCTCCATGCATCGGCTCATCCATCACCACCTCCTGCTGATCCTCATCGACCGTGCTTACCCGCACCTTGCCCGACAGCACGATATACGCGCGTGTCGAAGGCTCGCCGATCTTGAAGATCCGTTGCCGCGCGGCAAACTGCTGGATATCCACCTGGCTCGCCAGCACCGCGAGCTCCTCCTCGTCCAGCAGCTCGAACAGCGGGACATGTCTCAGTTCCTCAGGATTACAAGGCATAATCAATCTCTTTCGAAAAACGCGTCCCGGCAATCTCTCGCCCGCGCCGGCTGAAGTTTAAAGTGTGGCCCGACAAAACCAGATACGAACGAGACTACCCGAATCCATGTGCAGGCCACGTGAACAACTGCATCCGGCTCCGGAGAAAGCGATCCGCAGCAGCCAGCTCCGCCATCAACCCTTCCACCTGAATTTATTGCCCATGAATGATCTTTTTTATGATTGAAAAAGCTTAGAATACCGACATGAATCGACGGACCCTCCTCTCGCTCTCGGCCCGCACCGGACTTCTCGCCGCTCTTCCTCGCGTCGCCCTCGCCGCGTTCGAAGCTCCCGCAGAGGCCGCAGGCCGAGCCGTCGCCCACCCCACGGCGGATCAGCTCCGCTGGCAGGATCTCGAGGTAGGCATGTTCGTCCACTTCGGCAACGAGACCTACCTCAACGGCAGGCCCAGCGACTTCTCCGTCCCACCCTCTGAGGTCAACCCCGTCGACCTCGACACCGACGCCTGGGCCCGCACCGCCGTCGCCGCCGGAGCCCGCTACATCGTCTTCGTCGCCAAGCACCAGTACGGCTTCTGCTGCTGGCAGACCGCCACCACCGACTTCAGCCTCAAGTCCTCTCCCTGGAAGAACGGCAAAGGCGACATCATGCGCGACCTCGAGGCCTCCTGCAGGAAGTTCAACCTCGGCCTCGGCGTCTATCTCTCACCACGCGACGATCACTTCGGCGCAGCCACCGGCGGCATCTGCAAGACTCCCGAAGACCAGAAGCACTACGACGCCATCTACCGCGCCCAGCTCACCGAGCTCCTCGCCAACTATGGCCCCATCGTCGAAGTCTGGTTCGACGGCGCCACCGCCGCCCCCGTAGGCGATCTCCTCAAAAAGTACCAACCCCACGCCGCCGTCTTCCAGGGCCCCAACGCCACCATCCGCTGGGTCGGCAACGAAGACGGCTTCGCCCCCTACCCCTGCTGGAACGGCATCGAGCGCAGCTACGCCGAAAAAGGCACAGGCACCGCCCTCGACGGAACCCCCGACGGCGACGTCTGGCTCCCCAGCGAGGTCGACGTCTCCATCCGCCGCCCCGACTGGTTCTGGAACCCCACCGGCGCCAACAAGGTCCTCACCGAGGAGCAGCTCCTCTCCATCTACTACCGCTCCGTCGGCCGCGGAGCCCAGCTCCTCCTCAACATCCCGCCCAACCCCACAGGCCTCTTCGACGCAAAAGACGCCGACGTAGCCGCCCGCTTCGGCGCAGAGATCAAGCGCCGCTACGCCACGCCCCTCGCCCACAGCACCGGCCAACACACCCTCACCCTCGACCACCCCACCCGCATCGACACCGTCATCCTCCAGGAAGACACCTCTCACGGCGAACGCATCCGCGCCTACCGCCTCGAAGGCCGGGCGGAGAACACCTGGCACCTCCTTGGCGACGGAACAGCCATCGGCCACAAGCGCATCCAGCCCGTCACCACCATCACCGTCGATGCCATCCGCCTCGTCCCCACCCACGCCGTCCGCACCCCGACCATCCGCAGCATCGCCGTCTTCGACACCGCCGTCGCCCCGCCCGCCGACTGGAACGCCCCCTCAAGCATGTGGGCACCCGACCTCGTCGGCAGCTGGACCAACGGCCACCTCTCGCTCGACCTCCACGGCCACACCAAAGACGCCGCCCAGTACCGCCTCCGCCTCATCGCCACCGAAGGCGTCGTCACCGCCATCACCAACGTCGTCCTCACCCTGGGCGGCGCCGAGCAGCCCAAGATGCTCAAGCACGTCCCCGGCAAGCCCAACGAGCTCATCCTCGACGTCACCGGCATGGGCGACTCCGGCACCCTCACCGCCACCATCCAAGGCGCACCCACCGGCCAGGTCCTCCTCGGCAAGCTCTAGCTCCCTTCAACCTGAATCCCTCCACGCGGACCATGCCCTCGAAGCGATTCCTCCAGAATCCACTTCAACTTGGTAGCATGGTCCGCGCCTCGGAGGATGCAGTGATGAGAATGCTGTTGAAGTCGACCACGCTTCTGCTGTTCGTATCTACCCTGTTCCCACCCCAGGCCGCTCGGCCCCAGTCCGTCTCCCACCCGCAACCCGATACCCCAGCCTCCTTCGACCAGACCGCAAACGAAGCCCTCGCCGCGATGCGTACCCGAGCAGACGAGCTCAAGATCGGCGGCGTCGCCGTGGTCGCCTTCATGCCCGGCCAGGATCTCCAGTCCTGGACCTCCAAAATGATCGTCGTCGGCCGCTACAAGGATCTCCCCACCGCAACCGACAAGGGATCGAACCTCCTCGGCATCGCCTACGCCAAGGCATCCGAGATGGCCGACACCCTCAAAGACAGCGGCAGCAACACTCGCCCACCCATGACCGGCGAGTTCGGCTGGCAGGGCGGCGTCATCGCCCATGGTGAAACCGGCTACCTGATCGCCGCATTCAGCGGAGGCAAGTCAGAGGACGACCTCGAAGTCTCCCGCGCTGGCTTGGCAAAACTCAAGCCGTTCCTCGCAAAGACGGCTCGGAAACCATAAACCAACAAAAATAAACGCTCCGCCGCCGTACGCACAGGACGCAAGCACAAACTTGACAACAAACCCCTCCAAACAACCGCCGGAACCAGTCTGGATGCCATCCCGATGCGCCCCAGCCGCGTCCCGGTAGCCCTCGCTCCCACCCGCAAAAATCGAAGTCACCCCCTAACACCCCTGTTTCGAAGAATTTGCACAAATAAGGGGGGAGGGGGAGGGTCTCACACGGAGGCGCAAAGCCGCATCCCGCCCGCACCGAATCCACACCAATTCCTCGCGATTTCCCACAAATCCGTGTAAACTAAAAATTCGAGTTCAAACAGGAAAGTTGCTATGTCCATACATCCAATCATGCAGAAACTGGCCGCGAAACTAGAGCGGACCGACCTCCCCCCATTCGCTCCCGGCGACACCGTCCGTGTCCAGGTCAAGATCAAGGAAGGCGAGAAAGAACGCCTCCAGGCATTTGAAGGAATGGTCATCGCCTCCCGCAAGGGACCCCATGGCACCTTCACCGTCCGCAAGATGAGCTTCGGCCAGGGCGTAGAGCGCATCTTCCCCTATAACTCCAAGGTCATCGATAAGGTCGAGAAGATCCGCTCCTACGAAGTTCGCCGCTCCAAGCTCTTCTACCTCCGCGGCCTCCGCGGCAAGGCAGCCCGTCTCAAGGAAGTCGCCCGCGCCAAGTAATCTCGGCCAGCACTTCGAACGAATCACAAAGAGCAACGGCGTCCTCGGATCTTCGATCCTCAGGACGCCGTTTCTCTTTGTCGCCCGGTCAAAAGCATGTCCTGCCGGACGGGCCCGCTCCGCGCGGGGCCGTCCGGCAGGACACACGCGGTAAACTCATCCATACGATGGCTCGTCGCACCCCACCCAAGTCCGTCAATCCCGCCACCGCCAAGCAGCGCATGCTCAAGCAGCTCATCTGCAGCGACGCCCCCGAGCAGGCCCTCCGCCATCGCGGCTTCCGCCTCATCGCCGGCATCGACGAGGTCGGTCGCGGAGCCCTCTTCGGCCCCGTCGTCGCCGCCGCCGTCATCCTCCCCGAAGACTGCGCCCACCTCGCCCCCGCCGGTCTCAAGGACTCCAAGCAGATGCCCCGCGAAGACCGCGAGTCCATGGACGTGGAGATCCGCACCATCGCCCTGGCCTTCGCCATCGCCGAGGTCGACGCCGCCACCATCGACCGCATCAACATCTACCAGGCCACACGCGTCGCCATGCTCACCGCCGTCCAGAGCCTCACCCTCGCGCCCGACCACCTTCTCATCGACGCCATGCGCCTCGACCACCCCTGCGCCCAGACCCGCCTCATCTACGGCGACTCCCTCTCGCTCTCCATCGCCGCTGCCTCGGTCATCGCCAAGGTCCACCGCGACGCCCTCATGCGCACCCTGGACCTCGAGCACCCGCAGTACGGCCTGGCCTCCCACAAGGGCTACGCGACCCCCGAACACCGCCGCGCCCTCCTCGCCCACGGCCCCACCCCGCTCCACCGCCTCAGCTTCGCCCCCTGCACCCCCACCACCCCCCAACCCGCCCTCTTCGACATTTTTTTAGACGATATTCTGGACCCCGAAGATCTCGAAGCCTGCGTATCGAACGAACCCGCAGAAACCTTTCAGGAGTGTGTTGATTGATCCCGCAGCCCGAAGCGAATCCCGACCAGACTCAAGCCACAAAGAAGCTCAAGCTGATGCTCATCGTCGCCCATCCCGACGACGAATGCTTCGCCTTCGGAGGCGCACTCGCCCTCGCCGCTGATCGTGGCATCGAGACCTTCGTGCTCTGCCTCACCGACGGCCAGGCCGCCACCAACCGCGGCGACGCCGCCTCCGCCGCCGAACTAGGCGCGATGCGCCGCACCGAGTTCGCCGCCTCCTGCAAGGTCCTCGGCGTCACCCACCACGAGCTGCTCGACTACCAGGATGGCCGCCTCGAGTTCGTCGACTTCTCCCGCACCGCAGGCCGCCTCGTCGAGCGTATGCGCCGCTTCCGCCCCGACGTCGTCCTCACCTTCGGCAGCGAGGGCTCGCTCAACACCCACCCCGACCACATGCTGGTCTCGATGCTCACCACCGCCGCCTTCCACTGGTCTGGCCGCCCCAACCGCTACCCTGACCTGGCCCAGCCCTTCCAGCCCACCCGCCTCTTCACCCACACCTCAAGCTACGTCATGCCCGACCGCCAGCCTCCACTCCTCGCCCCCTGGACCGTCGTCCTCGACATCGCCTCTGTCCGCGAGCGCAAGAGCCTCGCCTTCCAGCAGCACATCTCCCAGCTCCCCCTCTTCGAGCGCACCAAGGCCCTCTTCGCCGAGCACGGCGCCTACGAGTACTACACCCTTCTCGCCAGCCCTACCCGCACCCCCGCCACCCTCACCGACGACCTCTTCGCCGACCTCTAAAGCCGACGTCTAACGGCAAGCCTCGCGTCGACCAACGGGGAACCACGCAAAGCGATCGCCCACCACGGAGTGGTCGCCCCGCGCGCAGCGGGCCCGTCCGGCAGGACATGCCTCTATCTCCCGCCAACACCCAGCCCCTCAAACACCAGCTCACACGTCCCCGCATGGCAATTCAGCATCGCCCCCCGCACCAGCTTCGCCTTTGAGTCCTTCGGAAACATCTCCGGCACCTTCATCGTCTCAATCAACTCCACCCCACCCGGCAGCGTCTTCTCTCCCGTAGCCTCGGCCCGCTCCACCACCCCATACGCCAGCAACAGCCGATACTCCGCCACTCCATCCCGCCCACCCGCCTCGCCCAGCGACACCGTCCTCAGCTCCTGCAGACTCTTCTGAGCATCCTTCACACCGGACTTTCCCCCGCTCTTCTTCGCCTGCTCGAGCCACAACTTGATCCCCTTCGCCTCTACGCTCTCCGGCAACCGCACGCCGCGCATATCGTACTGGGGCTCCGCCGCCAGCGCCAGCTCGAACGCAGTCGCCGCGCCCGACACATCATGCGCCGCCATTCTCGCCGCGCCGAGATGCTCGCCGATATCGCTCTTCTCCGCGTTCACCCCTCTTGCCCACCCACCTCCACCCGCGTAATCAGGTGATTGAATGCCCCCGGCGACGGCAGTGCCTCGTTGAACCGAATACCCGCCCCAATCAGCACCGCATCCGAATGCAGCCCCAGCGCCGTCAACATCGACGCCAGCAGCGTGTGCTTATCCTTGCAATCGCCGTACTGGTTCTCCATCACCTCGTCCGCGTGATGCGGCTGGTACCGCCCCACGCCAAACGCCACCCCGATATACCGCACCTGCGTCGCGACATACCCATACACCGCCCGAACCTTCTCTTCTTCGGTCATATTTCCCGAAGTCTTCCCCGCCGTCAGCTCTTGGACTTTCGCCTTTACCTCGGCATCCGGCACCATCCGGTCGCCCTCCAGCCCGCGATACCACGCCCCCACCTCAGCCCAACTCTTGAACGTCGTCCAGCCCAGCGAAGGCAGCTTCCCTTCCCGATTGTCGAGCTCCTCGTCCTCCGTCAACAACCGCTTCTTCTTCGTTTCCTTCTCTGCATCCGCCTCTTTCCCCGTCGTCGGCTTCAGATTTGCGTGCTTCCAAAAGTAAACCCGCTGCTCCGGGCTTCCCATCACCGAACTCTTCCGGCTTGATCCCCAGCTTCGGGTTCGTCCACACCGTCACCGCCATGCTCTTCGGCACACGCAGTTCATAGGTCTGTTCGAGCACCACGGCATCGTCAGCCATCGTCTCCGCGCCCCAGAACTGTCCCGGAGCCTCCGCCTTGAACGTCGTGGTCGTCGCCTTCCACTCAAGCGTGTCGCCAACTCGCAGACTTTTGATCGGCAGTTGCTTCTGCTTCAGATCGCTATAGAACGGAGCCTGCTGGGTCACCGCCTCGGGCTGTTCCAGCGCATCCGAACCCGGAGTCTCAGTCACCGTTCCATCCGGCCGCCGCACCCGCGCATAGGCAAACTCCACCCGCTCCGAAGCGCTCGCAAACGACACGGCAATCACGCCCAACTGCCGCACGGCCGCATCCGATTGCACACGGACCACCACCGTCCGCTCCCAGGTCCCGGTGCCATCGGCATTCATCGAGATGACGTTTGCCGACCGGACGATAACGATCGACTCTCCCGCATACGAGTCAGTTACACCGGGACTGATTGGAACGACTTTAACGACAGAACTCTGGGCGTTGGAAGAGGCAGAAAATAAACAAAACAACAAGGTCGCGAGCGAGGAGCACAGGAGAAGAGATCGCATAAGGATTTCAAGCTGTATAGCAGATATCGCGACACAAAGAAACCGAGACAAGAAGACGCCCAGCGAGGGCGGCAGTCCCTTCGTGACGCGTAATCGCGTCGCGTGGTGCTCCCGATGGTCGCAAACGAAAATCCCGTGCCGAGCATCGCTCGGACCACGCGAAGCGGTATACATGTCACGAAGGAACCGCCGCCCGCGCAGGGCGCTTCTAGGGAACTTGACAAACCCACCCCACAGAAACGGGGCGAAAGCACCCCCGGCCCAAATCGCCGAAGGCTACCTTCGCCCCGCTCACGCTCTACCAAAACCGAAGTCCCCACCTAAGTCGCTTCGATAGAAGACTTTGCGCATATAAGAGGGGAGGGAGGGTACTACTCCCCGCAGTTCACCGACTCGATCCCCATGAAGTCCGCCGACTGCCCAAGCTCTTCCTCGATCCGCAGCAGCTGGTTATATTTTGCAATGCGATCCGTCCGGCTCGCCGACCCGGTCTTGATCTGCCCCGCACCCGTTCCGACCGCAAGGTCCGCAATAAACGTGTCCTCGGTCTCACCCGAACGGTGGCTGATGATGCTGGTATAGCCGAACCGCCGCGCCAGCTCAATCGACTCCAGCGTCTCCGAGATCGTGCCGATCTGGTTCACCTTGATCAGGATCGAGTTCGCGACCTTCTGCTCAATGCCCTGCCGCAGCCTCTTCGTGTTGGTCACAAACAGGTCGTCACCAACGAGTTGCACGCGATTCCCAATCTTCTCCGTCAGGATCTTCCAGCCGTCCCAATCGTCCTCGGCCAGCCCATCCTCGATCGAGATAATCGGATACTGCTCCGACCACGACTCCCAGAACTCCGCCATCTCGAGCGACGTCTTCTCGCTCTTGTCTGACTTCTTGAAGACGTACTTGCCCGTCTCTTTGTTGTAGAACTCGCTCGCAGCCGGATCGAGCGCAATGGCAATCTGCTCACCCGCCGTATAACCAGCCAACTCGATCGCCTCGAGGATCAGCTCAACCGCCTCGGCATTGGACTTCAGGTTCGGCGCAAATCCGCCCTCATCCCCCACAGCCGTGTTGTAGCCCTTCTTCTTCAGCACACCTTTCAGCGTGTGGAAGACCTCAGTCCCCCACCGCAGCGCATCCGAGAACGTCTCCGCGCCCACCGGCATCACCATGAACTCCTGGAAGTCCACGTTCGAGTCCGCATGCGATCCACCATTGAGGATGTTCATCATCGGTGTCGGCAGCAGCGAGGCGTTCACGCCCCCCAGGTACCGGTACAACGGCAGCTTCAGCGCCTTCGCCGACGCCCGTGCCACCGCCATCGACACCGCCAGAATCGCATTCGCACCCAGCCGCGACTTGTTCTCCGTGCCGTCGATCGCAAGCATCGTCGCATCGATCAGCCGCTGGTTGGTCGCATCCATCCCGGTCAACTCCGGCGCCAGGATCGACTCCACGTTCTCAACCGCGCTCAGCACGCCTTTGCCCATGTAGTAGGCCATGTCTCCATCGCGCAGCTCCACCGCCTCGTGCTCGCCCGTCGATGCGCCACTCGGAACCGCGGCCCGCCCCATCGCTCCGCCTTCAAGCGTTACGTCAGCCTCAACAGTGGGGTTTCCACGCGAATCCAGGATCTCGCGGGCGTGGATGGAAACAATCTCAGTCATAGTGCTCCTGTCAGTATTGGTTGATTCAGATGGGGTTCGGGCGACGATCCGGTGGGCCAGGCGATCATTCAACTTGGGCCGACGATCGACGGCGACGGCGCGACCGCTCGCGCTCCCAATCGTCTCCACCAGCTCCACCCTTTTATTCGTGCTCACCTGGCTGATTCTAACAAAGCAACATCAATCCCACATGAGTGCCATCGACAACGTGCGATACGTCCAACCCCTAGTAGCAGCGTCGATTCCCCGCCGCCGGATTTCCGCCCCATTCCGGCGCAAACCCTCTACCCTGTAAGTCAGGCTCCGGCAGATTCCGTGAGCCCAGGCCCACGCTACGCACCACCGAACCTGTCACACCCCGAAGAGCGAGGACTCTCCTCATGAAGATCGTACTGAAATCACTGCTCCCCGCAGCCCTCGTCGCCGTCAGCCCCGCGCTGTTCGCCCAGACCACCGGCGTCTCCAACCCGCCCCCGGTCGAGATCACCGCCACGCCCGACGCTGCACCTGCGCAGCGGCCCAAGCCCTCCGCCGCCGTCTCCTACTTCCCCGGCGCCGAGCCCGCGAATCAGCCCGCAGCAGCTCAGCCCGCGCCCATCACACGCATTGCGCCCTCGGCCTACGGCACGTACGTTCCCTATAATGGTCGCGCGACATCGTCGGCCCAGGCGCCCGTCCGCGATCCCGACTCCGAGGTCGTTACCTCTCTGCCCGCACCCCAGCAGCGCGACGACGTCGACGCTGGCGTTGTGATCTCTGTGCCCTCGAATCCCAATGAGTTGGGCTCCGGCACCCTCCTGCATACCCGTATCCGCGAGACCCTCTCGACGGTCAACACCCCCGTCGGCACCCGCTTCACCGCCGAGGTCACAGACCCGATGGAGTGCGATGGCCGCGTCGTCATCCCGGCAGGCTCCGTCGTCAACGGCCGCGTCACCGTCGTTCGCGGAGGCCGTCGCATCAACGGCGTTGCTGCCATCCACCTGCTGCCCGAAAGTGTCACCCTACCCGACGGCACCCACTACACCCTCCACGCCCAGGTCGTCGCAACCGGCGAGGACAACGTCACCCGCGTCGACAACGAAGGCACCATCCTTCGCCGCGATCACATCAAACAAACCCTCGCCGTCATGTCCTTGACGACCGGCAGCGCGACCGCAGCAGGCGCAATGATCGGCGGCGGTGTAGGCGCTCTCGTCGGCGCGGGCATCGGAGCAGGCGTCAGCACCGTCTGGTGGCTCAAGCAGGACCGCCAGGAGGTGATCCCGCAGGATACCGGGATCGTCTTCGACCTGATTACTCCCCTCTCCGTTACGCCGCTTACGCTCGGCACCAACTAGCTCCCACCACGATGCAACAGTAAAGCCCCGGTCAATTCCGGGGCTTCACTGTGTGAGGGCTGCTACGCTAGTCGAAGCAGGAGAGTCGATGCCGAACGCGGTCGTAGCTCGCACAATCGGCACACGGCGCCTTCTACCCGTTGCCTCACTCTTCCTCTTGCTGATGCTCGCCAATACCCCAGCCGCGCGCGCGCAAGGCTGCCCCCAGTGTCGCGACAACACCGCCGCAACCCCACCGCCGACCCAGGCCGCCTACCGCCACGCCATCCTGCTGCTCGCCGGAGTCGCAGCCGTGCTCTTCGGCGGGACGCTTATTCTCATCAAACGCAATCGCTAGACAAACAGAACCGCCAGGCCTAAGAAAGCGCCTAGCGGTCTTGTAAAGTGACTTTGTGCTGAAGCTACATTTGCGTTTCGTGGCCTAGCGAGACTTCTTCGCACTTCCCGAGCCACCCTTGACCGGCTTGCCCTTCGCCGCAATCGCCTTCACCGGCTTACCAGCCGGCTTTGGTGAAGTCTTCACGCTCTTATTGACCACTGCAGCCACCGGCTTCTTCGCAGCTACCGGCTTAGACGCAGTTGTCTTAACCGCCTTTACAGGAATAGCCTTCTTGGCAGACTTCGCAAAAACTGGCTTCTTCGCGGCAACTTTCTTTACGACCTTCGCCGGAATCGGCTTCTTCGCCACGAGCTTCACTGGAACCGCCTTCTTGACGACGGCCTTCTTCGCCACCACGGCAGCAACCGGCTTCTTTGCTACTAACGTGTTTGCCGACTTCGCCGGAACGGCCTTACCGGCAACAGGAACACTCTTAGCCATGGACTTCGGCTCAGGCTGCTTAGTCGCGTGCACCTTTGCGGCGACCGGCGTGATGTTCTTCGCAGAAGTAGCCACAACAACTACGGCCGCCTTCTCAACAACAGGCTTCTTCACCGCAACCGGCTCTGGCACAACCTTTACCGGAAGCACAGCCTTCGTCTCGGCAACCGCCTTAGCCGGAGCAGCCTTCACTGCAACTGGCTTTGGAGCTGTCTTGGGTGCGGCCTTGGGAGCGTCATCGTCCTCATCCGTCTCATCGTCGAGATCGTCCTCGGATTGCTCATCCTTTAGCTCGCCGTCCTGATCCTCATGACTCTCGTTCTCAGACTCGTCCAGATCGTCATCGATCGGATCGCCATCTTCGTCGAGCGCCGGAGCCTTCTTCGCCCGGCCCTTTGCCTTGGCATCTTTCTTAGCCGCGCGTGGGCGACGCACATGCACCGTCGGTGGCGGCGCGGGCGGCGAGTGCGGCTCGAGAAACGCCTTCAGCTCCTCCGGTGTGCCCAGCGTCCCATCCATCAGCGCGAACGTCAGCGTGTCGACGAGCTCCGCGTAGCCCGGAAGCTCTGGCGTAATCCGCATCTCCTGCATCAGCGCGTATGGCACCCGCTGCCGCGCCTTCGGCCACTCCGTATAGAAGTTCTTGAATTTTGCCTGGATCGTCGCACTCTTCGACGAATAGGAAACCGCAAGCACAGCCTCAGGCTTAGCCTCGTGCAACAGCTTCCATGCCTGCGACGGAAGAGCCGCCTGCTTGCCCGAGAGCTGCGCTGCGAACTCCTTCGCCTCGCCTTCGAGAGCTTCGATCTCCGTGACAAAACCCTGCCGCGGGAAGCTCTTCTTCAGATCGGCAATCTCCTTGGCCGACATCTTCGCGGTCAACAGAGGAAAGTTCCCGGAAGAAGGATCGGGATGGATGCCCTGGAGTTGAAGTTGCGTTTGGCTCTCCCGCATCTTTTCGAGCTCAGACACATTTGCCTTCGCAGTCGTCCACGAGGGGGCGAGGAACTTCATCCAGCCTTCGCTCTCCAGCCGACGCAGTACACGCAACGGATCCTCTTCGTGCACAATCTCTTCGGATTCATACCCACGCTGAAAATCCGACGCAGCAGAGATGTATCCCTCTTCCTTACCCGTCTCGTAGCGCGCCTGGGTCTTTTCGTCCATCTGCCAGCCCAGCCGGGCCATCAGGCGAGCCGCCCGAACCATCCGGATCGGATCTTCGATAAATCCGTAGTTGCTTACCAACCGCAGCTCTCGGTTTTCGATGTCGGCGACCCCGTTCAGAGGGTCCATCAGAAGACCGTACGATCCCTCATTCAGCGACAGCGCCATCGCATTGGCGGTGAAATCTCGGCGACGCAGGTCGTCCAGAATCGTCGCGGGATGCACCACCGGCTTACCCGGTTTGGGGTAAGTCACGCTCAGCGTGCTGCCGATCTCCAGCCGCACACTACCCGGAAACCGCACGTAAAGCGCCTGTCCCGAGGGGTTCTCGCCGGTAATCGTGCCACCGGCTTTTTCTATTGCTTGCTTTAGTTTGAGAGCATTTCCCTGAACCACTACATCCAGATCGCGGACGGGCGAACCGCTGGTCAGGTCGCGAACCGCGCCCCCCACCAGGAATACGGTTAGACCCTTTTCACGTGCAATCTCTTTCACGACTGAGATTGCATTTTTCTGGGAGGAGGAGAGACGATTCTCAAGAAGGTAGATATAGTCGGCCATGTCTTCCCAAACTCTCCATACCGGTCGGAACGCGCCGCTTGGTCTTTCCTAAACCGGACACTTATAAGTACGAGCTAAGTTCCAGCGAATCAACCTGTTACAAACCGCCGAGGGACTGAACACAAAAGTCGACTGTAACATAAAGTTGCCGAATTGACTACTCATTTGCACCTTTTCTGAAGCGTTTCCCAAAGCCGTGCGACAATCCGCCTGTCGCCGCGTTTTATCGGTATCCGCACCAGAAACCGTCGCCACCCGCGCCCAATGTCCAGTTCACGCAAGAAAGTCATCGTCCGCCGCTTCACGGGAGACACCATCCCCGGCTACCTGCCAATGTCGTCGATGGTCGGCGGGAAGACCACATTGGAGCTGCTTGACCTCGAGGGACGGATCAACCCCCTCCCCCTCAGCGACATCAAGACCGTGAGCTATGTTCGCGAGTTTAACCTCGCCGACTCCGTCAATCCCGAGCGGATGCTGCGCCGTACTTTTCTCGCCCGCCCTCGCACCGAAGGCCTCTGGATTCGGCTCACATTCCGCACCGGCGAGATCCTCGAGGGCCTCGCCGCCACCGATCTCAGCCTGCTCGACTCAATGATCGAGGATGGCGGTCTGCACTTCACCCCGCCCGACACGCGATCAAACACCCAGCACATCTTCGTCCCGCGCACCGCGATCACCGATCTGCAGTTGATCGCCGTCATCACCAGCCCATCCCGTCGCAAGCCGCTCGAACGGCCATCCGCCGAAGATCTCCGCAAGGAGCTGCAGGACGAGCTGTTCAAGAACGCCCCCAGCACCTCACGCCCAAACTAATCTCAACGCCGCTACAATCGTCTCCATGAAGTCCCAGATGGTTGTCGACTCCTTGCCTCATGCTGACTTGCCGCTCGCTGGCTCCTTAACGCTTGCTGACGTCGCCAGGCATCTTGGCGCACAACTTCGCGGCGACTCCAGGCAATCCATCACCGGCGTCGCCGGAATCGAAGAGGCCGAGGCCGGGCACGTCACCTTCGTTGCCAATCCGAAGTACGCCGCGCTCGCCCGCACCACCCGCGCAGCAGCCGTACTGGTCGAGCCCGACTTCCCCGAGATCCCGACCACTACGCTCCGTATCGCCAACCCCTATCTGGCGTTCGCCCGGCTCATCGAACTCTTCTACCAGCCGCCCGCGTACCTGCCCGGTATTCATCCGACTGCTGCCGTAGACCCAACCGCAACCATCGGAGCCAACGCGCACATAGGCGCTTACGCCGTCATCGGTGCTCAGGTCTCGATCGGCAACAACGCCGTCATCCTGCCTCACGTCGTGGTCTATCCGCACGCGACCATCGGAGACCGGTTCTTTGCCCATGCTCATGCCATCGTCCGCGAGTACTGCCAGCTCGGCGACGATGTCACGCTGCAGAACGGCGCGATCGTCGGCTCCGACGGCTTTGGTTTCGCCCGCCAGAAAGGTGCAGAGTTCGCAGGCAAAGCCTGGTACAAGATCCTCCAGTCCGGCCCAGCCATCCTCGAAAACTTCGTCGAAGTCCAGGCCAACGCCTGCATCGACCGCGCCTCCATCGGCGAGACCCGCATTCGCTCCGGCGTCAAGATCGACAACCTGGTGCAGGTCGGCCATGGCTCGACCGTTGGCGAAGACACACTGCTCTGCTCCCAGGTCGGCCTCGCCGGCTCTTCTCGTCTTGGCAAAAACGTCATCCTCGCCGGTCAGGTCGGCGTCGCTGGCCACTGCACCATAGGCGACGGAGCCATCGCGACTGCGCAAAGCGGTATCCCTTCGGACGTCGCACCCGGCAAGGTAGTCAGCGGCTATCCCGCGATCGACAACCGCCAGTGGCTCCGTTCGGTCGCGCTCTTCAACAAGCTCCCCGAGATGCTCCGCAAGCTCCGCGCATCCGGCGAATAACGATGAGCACGCCGAAGGGCCGAGAGAAATTCGAGTAGTCCTTCTTCCCTTCCGAGCAGTTATGTATCTGAGAGGAGAGGCATGCAGGAAATCCCGTCGCAGGAAGATCAACACGCCACGAACGCGCGCACCGCAGTTCGCGTCCTCTTGCTGGACGACGATCCCGCGAACCTCTTCCTGCGCGCCAACATCCTCCGCCTCCATGGGTATGACTGCCTTCCCGCGGGCAGCATCGCCGACGCGATCCAGTCTTTTCCGTCAATTGATATCGCCGTTCTCGACTATCATCTCGGCGCGGGCCAGTTCGGCTCCGATGTAGCAGTATGTCTGCGCCAGGTCCGGCCCGAGGTTCCTATCGTCATCCTCTCGGCCACGCTTGAACACCGCTTCGGGGGCACCGAGGATATGCACCTCCTCAAAGGCTTCAGCTCGAACGAAGACCTTCTCAACGCCCTCCGCGCCCTTGAGGCGAAGCGTCGGGGTGCGCCGGTCGTCGTCGACGCCCGCGACTTCTTCTACTCACGCATTGGCCTCGCCATCGGGACTGACGTTCTCGTTCAGATCTTCGATCCGCACGGTAACTGGATCTACCTCAACGAGACCGCAGCCGAACATCTCGGCCATCCTCGCGACGGGCTGCTCGGCAAGAATCTCTTCGCCGAAAAGCCCGACGTTCGCCCGCACTGGCGCGAGATCCTCTCCACCGTCTCTTCCACGCGCGAGACCTACATCGACCGCACCCATCGTGGACTTTTCACTCCGAACGCTCCTCCGGAGCCAGCCCAGACCTGGAGCGTGCTCGCATTCCCCATCACACTTCATGATGGGGCGAACGGTGTCGTGCTCACAGCCCGTCTGCTTACATGAGCACCTTCCCTGCTCGCCTGATACCCTTCATGGATGCACGTTGAACACACCATCGTGACTGGTCGTGGGCCGGTCGCCAGAATTGTTCGCACCGTTCGCATTCTCGGCCTGACGCTCGCCGTTGGTCTCACCGGATGCCACTCAGCCTACATCGATTCGACTATTACGAACGCGACGCCGCAGCCTGTCTCTCTAATACAGGTGGACTATCCCAGCGCCAGCTTCGGCACCCAGATCCTCGGCCCAGGGCAGAACTTTCACTACCGCTTCAAGATTCTGGGTAACGGGCCGGTTCAACTCACCTACACCGACGCCGCCCAGCACGAACACAAATTTACCGGACCGCTGCTTCGCGAAGGCAACGAAGGTAAGCTCACGGCGCTCATCACCGCAAAGACCGTCCAGTGGACACCGCAGTTCACTTCCGTCAACCGCTAGCTCCTTTCCTTCCGCCACAACCCATTCTGCATGACCCGGTCGAGAAGCTTCGGCTGGGATAGACTTTCCCTATGCCGCGAGGTTTCTTCATTACATTGGAAGGCCTGGACGGATCGGGCAAGACCACGCAACTCCGCCGTCTCGCCGCATCGTTGACTGAGCAGGGAAAGTCGGTTGTCACGCTGCGCCAGCCCGGGGGGACCGCTCTCGGCGATCGAATTCGCGGCGTGCTGCTCGACTCCCGCTCCGAAGCGGCGCTTGGCCCAATCGACCCCATCGCCGAGCTGACACTGATGTTTGCCGACCGGGCGCAGGCCGTCGCAGAAGTTATCGAACCCGCCCTGGCGGGGGGTGCCATCGTGCTCTGCGACCGCTTCACCGACTCGTCCGAGGCGTACCAGGGCGGCGGACGGGAACTCGGCAGTGAGCGCGTACTCGCGCTGCACCGCGCCGTCTGCGGCGACCTTCAGCCAGACCTTACTCTGCTGCTGCTGCCCCCGCTCTCCGTGGCGCTACACCGTGCCCGCCGCCGTAACGACCGCCATCGCGAGACCCAGGGGACCGACGAAAACCGCTTTGAGCGCGAGTCCGACGCGTTCTACGGGCGCATTCACTCGGCCTACCTTGCGATTGCGGCGCGAGAGAAGCGGCGGGTGGTCACGATCCCCGATAACGCCTCCATCGAGGCTATTCAGCAACGGGTTGCCGCGGTTGTCGCCCAGCACCTGCCCGCGAATACGTCACCAGGCGCGACCAATCCTGATTCGCTTGAGCTGCGGTAACCTTATGGGTGTGAGTCTTCCCGCGACGTTCAACGACTTTCTTGGTAACTCCAGCGCTGTTGAGCACTTACGCTCGGCGATTGCGGGGGGGAGATTGCCGCATTCGCTGATTCTGGCCGGGCCGAGTGGGTCGGGTAAGTACACGCTGGCGTTGATGTTGGCGATGGCGGTGGAGTGCGAGCGGCAGCCACGGGATCTTTGGTCGAACGGGCAGTCGCTGGCCAGCTTTTGTGGGGTGTGTAGGAACTGTACGCGGATCGCCTCGGCGGTCAACCTTGAGGAAGAGGTTGAAAAGGCGGTACTTGCGCGGGAAGAGCTGCGGGAGACGGATAAGAAGGAGACGCGGGTGCTGGTGCAGCCGCACCCGGATGTTTTGATTCTTCCGCCAGATCCGCCGCAACTGTTGATCAAGCTTGGGCAGGTGAGGACGCTGATCCAGCGGTCGCAGTATCTGCCTTCGGAGGCGCCGCGTAAGATCTTTATTCTCACTGCGGCGAACTTCATGAAGGAGGCGGCGAACTCGCTCTTGAAAGTGCTCGAAGAGCCACCGGCGACCGTGCATATCGTGATTTTGGCTGAAAATCCAGGGGAGTTGCTGCCTACGATTCGGTCGCGATGTGCGACGGTGAGGCTCGGAGCGTTGCCGGTTGAGGAGATTGAGATGTTGCTGGCGGATCGGCGGTCGGATGTGCCACCGAAGCAGCGGACGCTGATTGCGCGGCTCGCGCAAGGTGCTGCAGGGAAAGCACTTGGGTTCGATCTGGCGACGTATACGGCGGCGAGAGCCGATGCGCTGGTGCTGATCCATGGGGCGGCTGCGGATCCGGATCACACGGCGCTGTTCAAGATGACGGAGATGTATCGGGCTGGCGCTGAGGGGCAGGCGAAGACGGTGGCGCTGCTGCGGGCTTTGACGTTGATTCTGGAAGACTTGCTGCTGCTCGGCGGAGGAACGCCGGAGCTGGTGCGGAATACGGATATGCGGCAGGAGCTGGAGCGGCTTTCGGGGTCGGTGAGCTTTCGGTGGATTGAGGCGGCGAGCCGTGGGTTGGACCAGGTTTACTCGGGGATGCGGCGGAATCTGCTGCGGAATCTTTCGCTCGATTCGTTCGCGGCGCAGATGGCGGATGCGAACCGCTAGACGGGCTTTTTCGGCGGATTTGGGCGGTTTCTGGACGATTTGTGGTGGGTTTTTGGGCGGAGATTGGCCCTTGCGTGGTGGTTTTGGGCGCTTTTCTGTGGTGAACCTGTGGTCAAAATGCTGCTATTGGTGGGTTTTTGTGGACATTCGTTCGCCGCTTGCGCGGCGATTTTCGTTTGAAGGGGTGGCTCGTCTGCCCCTCCCCCCGGGGGTGGCTTGGGTTTCTGTTTTCTTTTTGTTTTCAAAGAGTTGCGAAGATTATCCTCGATAACTTGTTCTCTTGATTGGGGTTAGAGATAAAATTCGTGCAAACAAAGGAGTTAGGAGGGTGGGGGTCACTTTTTTTTAGAAGGAGATCGAAAAGCGCCCTGCGCGGGCGGCGGTCACTTCCTGACATGTAATCCGCTTCGCGGTTGTTCACGATAGGGCTGTGAAGGTGTACCGGCAGTCGACACTGCGACCGGTAAGGTTGATGCAGAGCTCGCTCGCTTCGAGGGTCTCAGTCCATGGCCCAAGGGTCTGGGCGTCCCAAAGCTCCGTGCGCCAAGGTGCGGCATGCGGAGTGCGGGAGAGGACCGTGACGTGATCGCCTGCGGCGTGAAAGTGACGGGCGAGGAGTTGGCCGATCTGGCCGGTGCCTCCGGGGATGACGATACGTCTCATGAGCGACTCTTTCTAAAAGCGGCCTGCAGGTGCGCCTTTGTCATCCGTAGATGGTTTCGAGCAGCTCTGTGGCGATGCGGTGCAGCGGGCGGAAGATGGGCAGGTTCGCCAGCTTGAGGGTGAGAAGGATCATCTTCAGGGTGCGATCGAAAAGAATAGCCGTCCGCTGCTGGTTGGGCGAGTGGTCGTAGACCCAGAAGAGGATGAGGCCCATCTGGTAGAGCCAGAGGAGGCGTGGAAGATAGGGTTGGATGGTGCGGGGAAGCTTGACCTTGGAGTCATGCATGGCGCGCTCGAAGGCGGCGAGATCCTGCTCGCGGATGGGGCGCGTGTCTTCGCTAAAGGGAGAGAGCGGATGCGCGGGGTCGGTGTGGGCGGTGAGGGCTCCGAGGAGCTTGCGGTTGGGAAGGAAGTAGGTGAGCTTGAATTGAATGAGGCCGCGTAGCCGGGATTCGAGAGAGTCACTTGCGTCAAGGAGGGCGATGAGGGCAGGGTTGATCTCCTGCTGAGCGCGCTGGTAGAAGGTCATGACGATCGCTTCTTTTGACTCGAAGTAGTAGTAGGCTGCGCCTACGGCGACGCCCGCATGGGCTGCGATCTGACGCATGGTGGTGGGCTCGAAGCCGTTCTCGCGGAAGAGATCGAGAGCGGCTTCGAGAATGCGGGTACGGGTTTCTTCAGACTTTTTGAGAGGTTGGGATCTCATGTTTTTGAACCTGTTCACAACTGTATAGTGCGAGGCAGTCTTGCGCCTTAGAAGGCTGATATGGGGGCGGTGGCGGAGGCGCGCTGGCGCATGCGAGCAAGTACCACGATATTGAAGAAGTGCATGAGGCCAAGGATGAGGAGAACGACACCGATCTTGCGACTTTCGAGTTCGATGACCTGGCGGAGGTTGACGAGCGGGTCAGAGGTCTTGAGCGCGAGGGCGATGTACCCAACATTGATGAGGTAGAAGCCGACGACCAGAAGCTTGTTGACGGAATCAGCAAGCTCGGCATTGCCGTGAAAGGCGTCGAGAAGGAAGATGCGTCCGCTGCTGTGGAGGGTGCGTGCAACCCAGATGGTAAGCAGGACGCTGATGGCGAGATAGCTGAAGTAACAAGCGGCGATGTACATGGATCTCTCCTTCTTGAAACAAATTTGAACGCGTTCAACAGGAGAGTATCGTGGAGCTCGAGGAAAGGCAATAGTTTTTTGAACGCGTTCGAATTTATTTCTGAGAGTGGG